>Ga0207884_1000110_pt1 | contig 86902 bp, 84 predicted proteins | sample MalvirmetaMSP144_FD_184236 | JGI IMG/M metagenome (GOLD analysis project Ga0207884, IMG submission 184236) | Marine viral communities from the Deep Pacific Ocean - MSP-144 (SPAdes) | ecosystem: Environmental > Aquatic > Marine > Oceanic | place: Pacific Ocean | collected 2011-07-08 | reverse complement strand
GATTCATGTCGTCCGACATCAAGAGAGCGGTAGCCTTTTTTAGTATGTCTTTCTCCTGTTCAAGGCGCTTGCAGCGGGCTTCCAGCTCCTGAATACGGCGCTGCTCCGGGGTTAACGCCTTGCCCTTTGGGGTGACACCGTCACGCTCCTCGGTCAGTTGGTTAACCCAGCGCCGGATAGCGCTTTCACCAATTCCCAGGGACACGCTCGCCTGGGGAATCGTGTAACCTTGATCCAGCACCAAGCTGGCTGCTTCCTGTTTAAACTCAGGAGAAAAAGAACGTCGCTTTCTGGTCATCAGACACCTCGTTTATGGTGGCGATATTACCACCTACGTTGGTGTCCGGAATCATTGAACCACTACAAAACTCAGCATCTTTGTAGGCTAAGTTCTTATCGGTGGTGGCCTCGAGGCTGAGAGGTTTCGACACCAAAAATGACTCGATTTCATCATCTTCTGTTGGTGACAAGCGATCATTGATCATTGCGACTGGCTTTTGATCGATATCAAATGCAGCCAACTCATTTTTCTGAGCCAACAAAACGGCGTTTGATAGCCCCACGTACCCTGTGCCAACCACTGCAGCCTTCATATTCAGCTAGAGCCCTTGATAATCGTTTAATTTCGAGCGGCGAAATCCGCGTAAAGCCTACCAATCTTCTCCAATTCCAACTTCGAATTGTGGCAGGGTGTCCAATCGACGAGAGTTTTAGCCTTCTTATTATCCACCTCTAGGTCATTGAAAAGTTGATTATAAATTTCACTTTTCCCGATCAAGCGAAGACCGGCCGAAATTAATCTGGGGGGTATAGAAACAAGTCTTTCCGATCTATCCATTCCGCGCCTCAAAGAACTCACAATGTCCGCAGTGGAAAGAGCGGAAGAATCCGCAACATCAAAGCACTGATCTGCCGCCCCTGAAGCGTGAGTACAAGCAATCAGAAAATCTACTAACGAGCTCAACGAAATCAAGTTACGCCGGTTGACGCATTGCCCAAACGGAAGAGGAAGCGGAGAATTCGCAAGCTTTAACAACCTGCCAAAGTTGCCCGGCGCATTTTCACCATATACCAATGTTGGACGCACGATCGTGAGCTCAGAATGCTGAGAAGTTTCGAAAAGGGAAATTAAACTCCGTTCAGCCTCGAGCTTGGAAGCTGCATAGCGGGAAACCGGGTTGAAACCAGAGTCCTCAGATATGGGGGCATCCTTCGTACCGGAGCCGTGCACCCCAATAGAGCTGACAAACACAAAGCGCCTAACTCTGGTTTCGATGGCTAATCTAGCCAACCGTGTCGAAACCTCTACGTTGGCCCTCCAAAAGGATTGAAGTTGCTGTGTGGAATTACCCCCTTTACAATGCGCCTGTCCTGCCGCGTGTACAATACAACTTAGATCGCCGCTTACTAAATCATTGATATCGTCAGTTTCTAGGTCTCTCTGATAGAAATTACTACCCGAAGAAAGCAAACATCGGGCGGAGCGTCCGACACCAACCAAATCGAATCCCTTTGTTTTCAAGCGCCGGCACAACTCCTGTCCTACAAAGCCGGTGGCACCAGTAACCAGAACCTTAGCTGGATTGTGATCATTAATTTTTAACATCGTCATCTCAAAGAATTAATGACATGGGAATTATACAGCTTCGGGAAGCGCTTCTTAATGTACACAATCATCAAATACGCGCTAAGATTATAAAAGGCACTAAAGAGGCCACACTGCCCCACATCCCTCAGCACACGCCAGTAATATTTTAAGGCATCAGCTTTGCTCGATGACAACGTTCCTGGCCGAACCCTATAACTACCGAGCGCATCAGGTACAGAGTACGCAAAATCGCATTTTTTAAGTATTTCCAGCCACAATGCAAAGTCTTGACGCTTCTTTACAAGTGGCATATAAATTTTTCCATAAGGCCATGTGTCATAAACAGCCGTCAAACAGCCAATGTAGTTATGCTTAAGAAGCTGAGTAAAGCCTACCTTCTCTGGAACCTTAATCATGTCAACACGAGGTGAGCCCTCATATATGACTTTGTAACCTGAAAAACAGAACGCCACATTTTGACTCTGCATAAAGGAAAGCTGAGTCTGCAACTTATCGCGTTCCCACGTATCATCTGCATCAAGAAAAGCAATATATCTTCCTCGAGCCAACCTGATGGCAAGATTACGCGACGCGGCACCACCTAAATTTTCATTATTTTCAATAATGCGAACCCGAAAATCGGCAAAACCTTTAACGATATTCGCCGTCTCATCGTCAGAACAGTCATCTACAACAATCAATTCCCAGTCAGTAAAAGTTTGACTAAGAACGCTCCGAACCGCCTGTTCAATAAATTTCTCGCAATTATAAGCTGGCATGACTACAGAAACGATTGACATTTTATTTCAAAAACCTCTAAGAACTTCGCGAGCAGCAAAGTAGAAACGAATGACGCACAAAATAAGGATCCCCAACAAAAAGGCATATACAATACCCAAAGACATGTCTCGCATAATCGCTGACAAAGACAGACAGGCAAAAATAGACACAATACTAGACACCGCCAGAATCTTCGATTGCGAAGAAACAATAAGAACTTGAGACGGTATAATACTCATCGAGAAAATAACTGGTAAAAGTAAAACAACCGAAAAGAACTCCATTGACTGAAACTCATACGCTGGAAAAAACACTGGAAATAAGTAGCTAACCATCATTAGAGAAAATATATAATAAATTATCAAAAATACAATAACTTGCGAGAAATATTTCTTAAAAATTCGTCGAAGCTCATTCCTGTTATGATCAATTGCGTCAAAAAGCTGAGGCAACGAATAGGAACCAAATAAAATATCTACAAGAGGGGCGGAGACCATACCCACTCCCAAGACCAAGGCATAAGTAGCCAACATCTCAGCACCTACGAATTCATCAATCAACGATTTATCAAGCGCAAACAACATCTTTGCGACGACTGTTGAAATGAAGAAAAACAGTGAATACGAAAAACAACTCAAAATATATTTAAAAGAAAACACCTTCAATCTTAAGAAATAGCCCATTGTTATTGAATAAACATTTAACAAGCGGCGCCACGTAAAGATAAAAGAAATAAAGGACCAAAAACACAATGTTGCTAACAAAAAATTCAAAGTTAGGGAGAGTTCAAAGAATCGCCCAACTATGAGAAAGACAAGTGGAAAAAATGACCTAATAAATAAGGATGCACCAGCGTCGAATTGCCGATTGCTAACTACAAGAAGACGGCTAGCCTCTTGTGAAAGGTGCTCGAATAGAACAAGAAATAGAAAGAAGACCACGAGGGAGATGTTAAAGTCTAAAATAGCGGCACAAACTAATGTTAAAAAGAAAAAAAGGATGTAATAGAGAGCAAAGAACGAAAAAATATTTTTAAGAACAACCTCTGCACGAATTACCTCAAAATTTATTTTTATGTCGCGTTGCGCTGCTCTTGTCAAGTCAAAACCATTGGCAATAACGAATAATCCAGCATAAGCGTTGATTAATGAAAATGTTGCGACATCAAAAGGTTTTGCAAAATACGCAAAGACATAGATCAAGAGCGCCCGCGAGGCAATGGAAAGCAACCTAAGAATTCCCGTCATAACTTTCATTTTATTATATTCCGGAAACCTTCACCATCGGATTACCCGCATAGACACCCGGCTCAAAAATTGATTTGTTTACAACGGAATTTGCACCAATTAGGACATTATCACAGATTTCAATGCCTGGGCCGATGTAGACATTTGCGCCAACTAGCACATTGTTACCAATAACGACATTTCCTTTCTTAAGAATTTTTCGGCCATCTTTAATCAGAGTTCGTGAATCAATCTTAGAAGTATAAATTCTGACATTATGGCTTATAGAAACATTGTCACCGACTTTGAATTTAGTATCCTCATCAATAAAGATCCGCGTAAAAAAACTGACATATGACCCTTTGCCGCATTCAAGTGTTCCACTTCCAAAAATCTGTATGAAATATCCGTTAAATTTTAAATTCCTAGATTGCGGGTATTTGAATTTAAAATAAGGGTAAGATGTCAAACAAAAAAGCCAATACAAAATTTTATTCATACCTCCCCCTAAACCTTAAAAAAGACCCTAGAAAAAACACACCGAACAAAATTGACACAGGATCAATCAGCGTCGGAATAGATAGCGGTGATTCAAACATGGGCAGCGTGACAATCAACGTAAAAAAAATCACAACAGGCTTTTTAGCAACAGCTTCATTTGTAACGGTATCCAGCGACCAAATATAGAACCTGACAAACATAAAAAGTAAAACCAAAGGAAGTGGATAAAACGGAATGTAGAGAAAAGAAGCTATCAACCCAGGCGAGGCACCCGCTCTATCTAAGCTTGGATCCTTCATTACTAACTCATAGTTAAAACGGTTGATTGATTGCAAATATTCTCCGCTTAAACCTATATTAAAAGGTAGTAAAGCTTCAACCCTGTAAACTAACGTTTCGAAAATCCCATATATTGCCTGAAGCGATCCATAAGACTCAAAAGAGTATGAGCTCAGAACTAAACCGCTTACAAAACTCGAGGAAGTACGTGCCAAAATCGTCTGTACAATATAATTCTGATTGTTGATTAGCAATCCACTGGCCTCTGAAAAACCAACTTTATTTGCGAATCCCATAAAAATAGCTAAAAATCCAAGGAGTAATGCAAGGGCAGCATACTTAAAAATAAATCTGCCGTTTAAGTCAGCTTGAAATACAGATGGAGCAAATAAAATGAAGAAACAAAAGGCAATCGGAAGAACCTGCAAAGCCCCCGTAACTGAAAGCACTAAACCAATTAAAACCAAACCGACGCTTACTCGCTCGTATCGCCTGAGTTGTCCTTCCTTAGCGACAATGAAGCAGTACCTCATCATAAAGTACAAGACAAGTGGTTTTAAAGCATACAGCGCCATTACTTGCATACCTGCTTCGCTTACGCGTTGCGTGTGGCGGAAATCAAGCCCATACTTTAAGTTAAAATTCAAAGCTAATAGAGAAAAAAGGAATGAAAAGCCAAGTACAGCAAACGTAGGAAACCTAAAGCTTAACATTCCTTTATTCGAGACGCCTATTTTTATCTTTAGGAAAAATAAAACAATTATTATATTTAAAAACAGCGCAAATGCGCCATAATCCGGAATGTTATACTTTCGGCTTAGAATGTCACCAAAAAAAAGATAATATAAATATTGTACTCCATATGTCATCAACAAATAAAGCAACAAAACATTCTTACCTACATGACTACTAGTCATCATCTTCGCTGTCATTATAATTTTTGACTGTTACACCACAATTCGACAAACCGTCAATGATCTGTGCGTAATGAGGGACCTTCTCAGTTGAAAAGGTGCTAGGAAGCCACGCTTCTCTTTTTGAGTCGGGGAACAATACCCCCAACGAAAAAAGCGCGCTGGAGAAAGTTGATGCAATATAACTTGGCTTTAAGCTAGACTTTAATAAATACATCTCAATACAACAATCTGGCCTGATTACCGTGACTCCCGGCATTGAAGCAATCGTGCCCGTAGTTGCTTCGGATTCATCACGATGAGGTATATAATCAATCTCCCCGCCCGCCTCTTTTTGGGCTCGAAGCACAGCTGATAGATAATTTTTTTTGCTCATCATACCAGCTTCGACCACCTTCTGACCTATAAATATTGGAGTACTGGGCCTACAAGCCTCTACACAGAAGAAAGCTCTAACCTCAGAAAAGTCATTTGGAATTATTGTAATTGAGTCAGACTTCTCCAAGTTAAAAAATGTAAAAAGGGTTATAGATTTACGCTTACCTGCGACCTTCCTACTCGATAGGAACGTTGCCACACCATCGTCAAGGAATACCTCTTTTTCTGATTTAATTAGACAAGACATTAGCGATAGAAAATTGGAGAACAAACTGCCGTAGTAAATAGTATCAAATTTACGGAAGCTTAAAGGTAGAAGATGAAAAAATGCTAGTACATCAATATATCGAAAGCGATTTCGAAAAAGAACCGTCTGATATTTTAGTCCTAATTGTCCCGCCATTGTTATAGTTTGGCGATCATTTTCCTGCTTGCCATTTAAACGAATTAAGAGTTTATACCTTTTCTCATTTTTTAGCCTCATAACTTCGAATGCACACAAAAGTTGTAGCGGCGTCTCAACAATATAAATTATCATAGGCCTTAAGGATACAGATTTATTTTACTCAATTTGAAACCAGGGCTTCAAAACCTAGTTTTCTAAAATTGTTCGATGCTCCCCGCTTCGTTGGAAAAGTGTACAACGTTAGTGCGTAACGAACGCCAGAAAGTACAGGTTTTCCTCTATGTATGCACTTGGTGTCGCATACTAAAAGAGTTCCTGAAGAACCCTCTACTGATTGAGGGATGGAGCGAACTTCACTGAATCTTGTTTGAGATAGACACTTTGAATTTTCGAAAAAAGAAACGTCATTAGTTCCGGGAATAAATTGAAAAGGTCCATTTTTTTCGTCCACATCATTGAGGTACCATATAAACTTTACTTGGTGTGAAAAGGCGGAATCTCTGTGCCATCCTCCACCGGAGCCTTTATTACCTGGTTTTGGCTCGATTTTATTTGCCATCAAATACCAGCTCTTTGTTCTTCTTCCAGTATATTTGTTTACCGCTTTTATCTTTTCTGGTATTTTGAGCTCATGAATTATTTCAGGGACCAAGTTTTCAAAGCTTAAAATCCTATGATCCGACTGACACTCATCCCTCCATACGACTTTGGATGCCGCCACCTGCAATTCGGTGTCAATCCTATCTATTAAAGATTTACAACTGTCCGGCGATAGGTTTCCGTGGCTTACAATAGCCGTATTGCTCTTCAGAGATTTCAATTCGCCTTTCCCGCCGAATAGCAACATCCACAACTTAGCAATAAAATACTTTATCCTATTTATCATTACGTCAAACCTCTACTTTTAAAACAAGCTATTCTTGGAGAAGGTCTAGGTCTACAGGTGTATTTTTCGATATATCTCGTTTTGCTCGCTTGTCTAATATAGAAGGCAGAAACTTTGGGGGAAGACCAAAACCAGGACGGACACTCCGGACACAGCTCTCGTCGATTTTTATGCCCGCCTTGATATCTTTTGTAAAGTAGAGAGAACGCCGGAATTGCATGTTCCCTAGCTCACTGGATTTACGCCCGTAGTCTACTTGCCCTAGAGCTTTCCAAGCTGTTTTACTATCACGGCAAAGATCCGATAGGTCAGCGGGTTCCAATGAAAAACTGTCATCTGGGCCCCCGCCTTTCCTGTCTAGAGTAAAATGCTTCTCTATAAGGGCTGCTCCGAGCACAACACTTGCAATTGCTGTGGTGTTATCGAGGGTGTGGTCAGACAAACCGGTTACAAGACCAAACCGTTCCATCATGTCCGGAATGGTTCTGAGATTGTAATCCTCTGCCGGCGCCGGATATCCGCTTACACAGTGCAGAATAGCCAATTGTTCACACCCTCCTTCTCGAGCGGCTGCAATGGCCTCTCCGATCTCTTCTGCATCTGCCATGCCGGTCGATATAATCATCGGCTTTCCCGTACCTGCTACATACCGAATCAGCGGCAGATCGACCGCTTCGAAGGAAGCGATCTTATATGCCGGGGCGTTCAGGTCTTCCAGCAGGTCCACGGCCGTTGTATCGAACGGAGAACTAAAGATGGGGATATCGATCTTACGGGCGTGTTCGAACAGAGGCTTGTGCCATTTCCAAGGTGTATGGGCCCACTCATACAATTCATAAAGCGTTTTACCATCCCAAAGACCTCCCTTGATCTGGAAATCAGGCAGGTCTGAGTTCAGTGTGATCGTATCTGGAGTGTATGTTTGTATTTTAAGGGCATCAGCACCAGCTTTCTTGGCTTCTTCGATAATCCGGAAAGCCGTTTCGATGTTGCCGTTATGATTGGCGGACATTTCAGCAATAATGTATGGCTCATAGTCATTGCCAATGGGACGTCCAGCGATGTCAATTTTCTTCATGGTCTACTTTCTCCAGACTGATCTTGTATTTCTGGCCACAGTGTTCAAACCAGGCGGGGTAACGTTCAGGATCGCACATTCGCATCAGGTCGAATTGTTCAGCAATACTTTTCTGAGGATCCAGTTTGCTATGGGTTCGTGTTCGGCGCTCGTAATACGTGGGGGTAACGCTTGGATCCTGCGGCTGAGGATGTAATTGCCCAAAGTTTTCAACAGCCTCGTCCATTAAATCGATTTCTGCTTGAAACAGTTTATAGTTTACTGAGTACCATAGGTCTGTCTTTTTGATTGGTATCGCCCGCTTCAACCATATTTTTCCGCTATCCACCCGATCTTCAGCTTCCAGAAGACTAAGCGTGATCGCCTCCGCACCGTTTACAATCTCCCAGATGTGAGGGCTCCAACCTCGCCCTTTTGGGAGATCGCTCGCGTGCAACACTAACGTGTGTTTGTACAAAGCCCTGTGTTCGACTTTGATTAGCTCTGAGCAGGAAACCAGAAACAGAATATCTCCGCCTGGCAAATCACTGCGTTTGCGAACCAGATGGATCTGGTGCTGCCCTCGCTTTTCACCAGCCCATTGCTCCAGGTATGCGTTAACCGGGTGTTCCGGGCTGCTGCAAAGTACGGTGATATTCATGGTCTCTGGTTCCTGTTTAATTCCTTAACCAGCCGAAAACTTCCTAGCCCATCACATATCCCTTCTGCATGGGCAGCTAGGCTTATCAGAGCACTACTGGACACAATAAGCTTGTTCAGCGCGCGCCCAAGGCTTGCGGGAAGTTCCTCGTTGGCAACCAGGTAGGCGGCTCCGCTTTGTTCAAGCGCTTGCCCGATTCCCCGCTGATTCTCGGCAAGCACAACCATGATAGACGGCAAGCCAAGACAACAACGCTCCCATGAGGTACTTCCGGCGGCGCCAATGCAAAGGTCCGCCATGCACATACGCTCTGCCATGTCGCGAACGTTTACACTCACGGACGCCTGAAAAGGGAGCCTTTCCGCTTGCTGGCGGACTGCTTCCAGCGCGGGAGCTGATGCCCCCATCACAACGTCCAGTTCGGTTTCCGGTGGTAATGTGCTTTGCGCAAGCGTACCCAATACCCGCCCCGTCACGTTATCTCGATCAACACCGCCCAGTGTAATCAGGATGCGTTTAAGCTCGGGCATGTGTCTACGGTCCAGACTGCGCTCGCGGAGTTCAGCAAATTCAGGTCTGAGAAGCGCGTAGCTTGGTCCGATAAGGCGGGTGCAGGTTTCTGGGACCAGACGGTCATAGTCTTGGGCTTTTCTACCGAGATTCTGGTCGAGCAGCACATTACATTCGTGCGGCCTGTCAGCAATGTCATCGATAACCATTACATCTTTTACCCGGGTGGAAACCCGACTTTCCCAGCGCGCATCCACGGCGTAATGATCCACTACCAACCAGTCGGCGTTTATACCTGCAAGAGCGCTTAGCGTTTGTTCCGCATCCGTCTGCCAAGATGCGCCCAACCACTCGGCATGGGCCACCGCAGAATCGCCCTTGCTATCAGTGCCCTCCCGAGCCGGCACCTCTAGGTTAAGCATTAATACCTGAAACCCTCTTTCCTCAATCAGTTCCGCAAGGTTTCCCGGATGATTCCGACAGATAAAGGTGCATTCATGCCCCTGACTACGCAATGCTTCGGCAAGCGTCAGACATCGCATCACGTGGCCAATGCCAATTTGAATGGAAGCATCTGCTCGAAAGGCAATATGCATCAGTCGGTGCCCTGCTCCTGCATGGCCCTGAATAACCACTCTGCACGTGCCCAATCCTCTGGCGTATCAATATCCTGAACCCGGTGTCTCGGTAACGTTACTGGTACGGCCTCTTCCGAGAAAATGGGTTTTTCGTCCTGCCAGGCTTTTGCAACGCCCCAGTAAAACTGGCCCGCATCGTGCCAGGCTTCTTCCAGATCCTGAGATCGAGTCTGGAAATGTTCCGGCTTGAACATTGCCACTCGCCCCTTGCTTGTGATGCGAATGGCGCGCTGAATCGGGAAGGCGTAACTGGTTACCGAAAAGGCATAGCTACAGGCTTCGCTGCGCAGCATTTGCTGGCCCCGCTTCAAATCCTCCGAGGAAACAAAGGGAGCAGTCGCATAAAGGCAGCACGCCTCGAATACCGGACTGCCATTATCACTCAGCCATTCAACAGCATGGCTGATAACGGGCAGGGTCCCGGTGTAATCATCCGATAAACTGGATGGGCGCATGAAGGGAATTTCTGCGCCGAATTGCCTGGCAACTTCAGCGATTTCTGCGTCATCCGTGGACACGACGATACGGTCAAAACAACCACTTTGGCGGGCAGCCTCGATAGACCATGCAATCATCGGTTTGCCACAGAACTCTTTGATATTTTTGCGGGGAATGCGTTTGCTGCCGCCACGGGCGGGGATAATGGCTACAGTGCTCATGGTCACTCTCCCGCCAGCGCCTTGCGGAGCACCGCAACCACTTCGTCCTGCTGCTCTTCCGTCAGGCCCTGGAACATAGGCAGGCTGATTGCCTCCCGGTAGTAGGACATGGAATGCGGGAAGGTCTCTGCCTCAAAGCCCATATCGCGATAATAAGGCTGAGTGTGCACCGGAATGTAGTGTAGATTCACGCCGATGCCTTGCTCGCGCAGAGATTCAAACACCTCCCTGCGACTTCTGTTAATGCTGCCCAGCTTCAGGCGAATAACGTAAAGGTGCAGGCCGGAATAGCTGTCCGGGTGCTGCCACGGCAAGACGATTGGTAGATCTGCCAGGAGCTGATCATAGCGCCTCGCTAACTTGTGCCTGCGAGCCACAAAAGCATCCAGCCGTTCCATTTGGCTGACACCGAGCGCTGCCTGCAGTTCCGTCATCCGGTAGTTGAAGCCCAGATCCACCTGTTGGTAATACCAGGGCCCGTCCGGCTCTTGAGTCATCAATGACGGGTCTCGGGTAATGCCGTGGCTACGCAGCAGGTTCATTTTTTCTGCGAGGCAATCGTCGTTGGTCACAGCCATGCCCCCTTCGGCCGTGGTAACAATTTTTACCGGGTGAAAACTGAATACGGTTATGTCGCTATAACGGCTGTTGCCGATAAATTCACCCTGATACTTACCGCCAATCGCGTGGGAAGCATCTTCAATGACTTTAAAATCATATTCCTTTGCCAGGGCGGCAATGGTTTCCATATCAGAGGGCTGGCCAGAAAAATGAACTGCTACTACCACCTTGGGCAGACGGTTTTCATGCTTCGCCTGCTCAAGCTTTGCTTTCAAAGCCACTGGGCACAGATTGTAGGTTTTCGGATCGACATCGACAAAATCAACTTGCGCACTGCAATACAACCCACAGTTGGCCGAGGCCACGAAGGTGACCGGCGTCGTCCACAACCAGTCGCCCTGCCCCAGCCCCAGTGCAAGGCAGGCAATATGCAAAGCGGACGTAGCACTATTCACGGCCAGGGCGTGGTTGGCGCCCACGTGATTGGCAACGGTTTCCTCAAACTTTGGCACCATAGGCCCTTGAGTCAGAAAATCTGACTTCAAGACCCCCAGAACCGCATCGATGTCTGCCTGGTTAATATCCTGCTTACCGTAGGGAATCATGATCAGATTTTGCCAATCTCGTTGTAATGACGGTCAATCCAAGCATCCAGGTCTTCATCGGCCATCCATTCGGTATTGTTGTCGCTGGAGTAAACGAAGCCTTCGGGAACGAGCTTTCCATCCTTGATTCGCTCCTGACTTGTTCCCCAATTATTGATGTTCGGCAGAATCTTGAAGTGTTCCGAGTATTCGTAAGTAAAGTATGAATCTTCTGCGCCGATCATCTGCTCGTGCAATTTTTCGCCTGGGCGAATCCCCACCACTTCTTGCTCAGCCTCTGGCGCAACAACGCGGGCTAGGTCCGTAACTTTCATGGAAGGGATCTTCTTCACGTAGATCTCACCGCCAACCATGTCTTCAAACGCATGCCATACCAGCTCCACGCCCTGCTCCAGGCTGATCATGAAGCGAGTCATTCGCGGATCAGTGATGGGGAGTAAGCCTTTGTCCTTGATTGACATAAAGAACGGAATGACCGAGCCGCGGGAGCCCATCACGTTGCCGTAGCGAACCACAGAGAACTTGGTTTTATGGCCACCGGCGTAGGAATTGCCTGCCACAAAAAGTTTGTCCGAGGCCAACTTGGTAGCACCATACAAATTGATTGGGCTGCTGGCCTTATCCGTAGACAGAGCTACCACCCCTTTAATGCCTTTATCGATAGCTGCATCGATGAGGTTCATGGCACCATGAATATTGGTTTTTACACACTCGAACGGGTTGTATTCTGCGGTCGGAACAATCTTGGTGGCGGCTGCGTGCACCACATAATCCACACCGTCCAGAGCGCGGTACAGGCGGTCTCTATCACGTACATCGCCGATGAAAAAGCGCAGGCGATCGTCGCCCTGATACAACTTAGCCATTTCCCACTGCTTCATCTCATCCCTGGAGAATACAATTACTTTTTTTGGGTTGTACTTTTCCAAGGTCATCGGAATGAATTTGTGGCCAAAGGAGCCGGTGCCCCCAGTTAGAAGTATTGTGCTGTCTTTTAACATATTCAACTCTATGGTTACTTATGTAATTAAATCGGAAAGATTATCGTTCGATGGGTTTTACACCGGCTTGTCATCTAGCCTGGGTCTGGAAACAGACCATAAAAACACCATAAATATCCCCAAAATACCTCCCAACATTGTAGCAACCACAAGGATTAGCACCCTTTTCGGTCCGCTAGGCTCTTGAGGTACGACTGGGGGATCTATTGTTTTAAATACATACTCAGGTTGAGCGCTGGCGAGCATGATGGTGCGCGTTTCGCTCTCAATCAGCTGATAGAAAACCTGCTGCATACCGGCAATATTAGTATCCTCTAGCTTGCCCTCGAGGTATTCAATACTGGCCTCGGCTTCTGCTACATCCTGAGCACGCATGTGATCATTCAAGTCTCGGACCAGTCTTTCGAGCCAATTCTTAGAAGCTACAGGAGACAACGTAGTCAAATTGATGGTAATCATGCCGTTTTCTTTACTTTCACTTAGAGCAAGAAGCTCACGAAATTGTTTTACCAGGTCCCAGTCTGTTGGTTTCAGGGAGTTGCCATCGTCATCCTTACCCCAAACCTCAGCATCCGGAACATAGATATCTTGATCAATCACCCATTTTTGTTTCTCTGTACTCCATCCCTTCGCAGCCATGAGCGGGACTGCAAGATTGTGACGACGAATGAAATCGGCAAGAAATGCTCGTGACTCAATAACTTCTTTAGCGATGACAGCCTTGTTGGCATCGCCACCACCAAAATTCACTCCGGCTAGACTTGCAAGGCCGGCCAGCTGCCCACTCAGTCGACCACCACTTTCACCTTCTGTGGGAACCAAAAGTGAGCTTGCAGTGTACTCATTGGGTTGTAAAAGCGCATAGGCTGCCCCGGCAATCGCGAAAACGAGGGTAACGCAGATAATGAGCCATTTACCTCGCCAGAGGGCCGCAAAGACTTCCCGGATATCTATTTCATCCTCTGAATCGCTGGATGACCCCGATGCTGGCTGCGATGGCACTTTCCCTTCACTCATCACAAGTTCCCCACGGCTGCCGCGCCAAGTGCCATCTGATAAACAATCTGGCTCACGTTGCTCCACAGTTCCAGCTGGTTCAGACGGTCCACGTCAATTGGCATGATAATCGTGTCTCCCGGCTGCAGCTGTTGGCTTCGGCTACCAAACCACCGGCTTTTCTCAGGAAGCATTACCGACCCGTCTGCTTTTACAACGTATACCCTGCTTTCATCAGCTTGGCGCGTGGGCCCGCCTGAACGTTCCAGGTAATCATCCACTGTTAAACCTTCCTGGTGCAGGTGGCTTGTGGGAAATTGCACTTCGCCAAATACGGTGACCGATTGAGGAATGGTTGGAACGGTCAAGGCATCGCCATCCAGCAGGCGTATCGACTGATAGTCCTCGTTACTTACGACGGCCTCAAGATTCACCACCATACGGCCCACCGGCCGACTGCTCTGAACGTCTTCCAGGAGACCTTCAACCTGCTGAACCCGGTCCGCACTTTCACCACCGACTCCATCGCCTTCCAGCTGCACGCCGAGCAAGTCACCCTGCAGGCGATCTTCCGCCTCGCGCAAACGCTGGGCTTCCAACTGGCGTAGCTTTTCCCGGGTAAATACCGCGCCTCTCGGAAAGGCATTATCCGTCAGGCCACCGGCGCGTTCGATCACCTGCTTGAGAGTTTCGCCATCACGGAAGGTGTACTGGCCGGGATACCTCACTTCACCCCTCAACTCTACGGTGCTGGTTTTGGCAAATTCCGGTATGGATTTGATCAGGACTCTGTCCCGGCTCTGGAGCGCAAGGTTACCATTTCCGGCCATAGCGTCTGCCAGGTTTACATTTAGGATCTCCGTTTTACCAATGCCTTGGTCATTGGTGGTATAGCGGGCGATTTCAGCGTGAAACAGAGAGGCTGAATCCTTCAGGCCGCCCGCCATAAAAATCGTGTCTGGGAGCTGGCGCGATGCCGGCATGGGGTATTCACCTGGGTAGCGAACGGGGCCAGTAATGCGAATGGTCTTCTGTGGGGCTGATGGCGTGGCCTGGCTTTTGAGGCGCTGAAGCACTGGCGAGAAAAGGCTTTCCCTAGTGTAATTACGGCCTTCCTCACCACTATTTACTTTGCCGGCGTCGGAGAAGATGAGCAGCTGGTCTTTTTCCTGAAGGCGGATATCAAATTCGCTAGCCGGGTTCTGGACAGCCTGTCTGAGGCGCAAATTCAGCACGGAAATTTTGTCGGTTTCCTGATCGGTCCGAACGATTGCGGCATAACGTTTGTCGGCCACTGGCGTCAGATCGGCGTTGAGGTTCTTGATCACGGAACTCACACGCATCCCTGGCATCCAGGCAAACCGGCCGGTTCTCGCCGCCGCGCCCTGAATTTCGACGTATTGGCCAGTAATATCCGAGATGGAGGCGACGGTGATGTGGTCTCCTGACTGAACCCTAGCCTTCTTTCCGTCAGCGGTTGTCAAATCTGCTTCGGCGATGATCCTCAGGTAATCTTCATTATTTCGTTCGATTTTGATCAATTGCGGATAGGCTTGGGGAGTTAAACCACCGGCCAGTTCTACGAACTCTTTGAGCGAGCCTTCGCCATCCAACTCATAAAGTGCCGGGCGGTAAACTTCCCCTTCTATACCCGAGCGCTTGCCAACCGGGGGGATGAAGATGACATCACCGGCCTGCAAACGATCGTCGTTGGAACTGTCGCCCTTGAGCAGCAGGTCGTAAAGATCCAGAGTTCCGACTAACTTGCCATCGCGCTTGTGCTGCACGTTTCGAAGAGAGCCGGTTTGCTTGATTCCGCCGGAAACATAAAGGGCATTGGTGATGGTTGATAGCGAGCTTACCGTGTAAGAGCCGGGGTTGCGGGCGTCGCCCAGCACAAACACCCGCATGCTGCGAAGCTCACCAAGGGACACGCTGGCCTGAACGCCGATGTATTGCTCGGAGACTTGCTTGCGAATCTGCTGTCTTGCTTCCTCAAAGCTCAGCCCCGCCACACTCATGGGGCCAGACTGGGGAAAACTGATGGTACCGTCCCGGCTGATTGGTAGCTCCAGGCTCTGGTTTTCTTTACCCCAGAGCTGGATGCGAAGAACGTCTCCCGGCCCCAACGTGTATTCGGCGGGGATAGGTATTTCCGTTACCGGTGCAAAGGTGGTGGCGCTGCCGGCGAAAAGGTCATAGCCGTAGGGCTTTAATCCACCATTTTTTGCTGCGAGCTTTTGCTCTTCCTGCTTTTCTGCCTGTTCCTTTTCCTGCTTCTGCTCTTGGTCATTTGTGCTGGATACCGGTTCAACCACCTGTACATCCCGCGGACGCTGATTCTGTTGGCCGGAGGATTGAAGGCTGTCCAGGTCCACACCGTACTGGCTCGCCAATGCCTCCTGCTGAGCTCGGGGCAGGTTCTGGAACTGCTGGATCTGGGATTGGCTTATGGACTGGGCTGTGGCTGCAACGGGTAGCAGCAGGGCCAGCCGGAGCAATAGATTCTTAAGCTTCACGGGTAATGATATCCGGTATCAAGTTTATTGAAGGTTCAGCACTCAACTTGCGTTTTCAGAAGCGGTACTTCCAGGCAGCGCCGACAGACCACTGGTCTTTCTCGCCACCCAGGTATTGAATTTTCTTGTCAGTGGCCTGAAAACTCAGGTCCAGCCAGCCGTTAAATAGGCGCGCCCCGTAACCCAGATCAAAAATCGCGACATTCTGATCACCATCTGGCACGGCGTAAAAGATGACTTCATCGGCAACAACCGCGCGGTTTCCGCCGTCCTTGTTCAGTCGGGCGTAAGTGACCTTGGCCGTCAGGTTGGTGCCGTTGTCAAAGAAGTTGAAAGCGCCAAGGGTAACCGCTTCTGCATCACCATCAAAGCTGGCTGCCATGCTGCGGCCGTAATAGCGGTAACCCGAGTTGTAACGGGAATGGTCGTAAGTAATGTTGGGTATGGCATCGCCCAAAAAATCATCAGCCAGGGTATTGGTGTATTCAAGAAACCACTGTTGGTCGGCTGAAATCAGCTGCGTAGTCCAGTCCGCGCCCAACAGCCAGGACTTCCGGGCCGGGAAGGCACCGGCTTCGTCTTCACCCATCATCTGGGCATAGACACCCATGGACTGCTGACCGATCGCAAAACCGTAGCGGGCGTCAACACTGGCAAGCTGATTGCCGGGGTCGTTCTCTTCCAGTTGACCGTTATCCCGGCCGATAAGGGCATTCCAGAATGTTGAGGCGTTCTCTGGGCGGCCTTCACCGCCAAGCATGATGGCTCTTGATAGACCAATATCCAGTCCGTCAATGGGGCGGAAGGTAAAACGCATGCCGATCAGCTTGGCATCAGGAATCACCCGATCTTCCTCGAGTTGGCCTGCAAACGCCGTAAATTGCCACGGGCCGACCCATTGAAGCCAGTCGGCATCCGGGGCGCGGGGGTCTTTTCGGTTAATCCACACGGCAGGCATGGGGCGGGCGTTGTTGGAGAGAATCAGGCTACTCTGCCAACCGGGCCCCCACCAACGGTCGATTGCGCCGGCACCGTATACCCAATTACCGCCAGTACCTGCGAGATAGGAACCATCAAGACGAAGGTTCTTGCCGTCTTCGGGGTTCGCAGCAATCGTTGGATTCAAGCCGAAAGCCAAAGACTCGCCCTGCCATTGCAGGTTGATGCCTGCTTCAGCGGTTTCGCGAGCGCTGCCCTGAAAACCCCGGACGACTGTCGGTTCGTTGGTAGCGGCCAGTTCCAATTCGGCGCGCCAGCCCTGCTGGCCCTGCTCGTCCATCTCGAACTGCAGATAAGCCAGTGGGCCACCAACCGATTCGAGGTCACTATTTGTACTGCTGCCCAACCCACCATAAACACCAGCCATCATGACGGGCCAGGTATTGGTGGTTATGTCCAGATGCCCGCGGTCCGCAAGTTTCTGAAGCGCAAAACGCGCGCGGTTGTCTCCGGGCTCCAGCCAGGGAGCGGCCGTGGCTGGATGGGGCACTAATAAGACGATCAGGCACGCTACCGCCCCACCGACCAGGGTCCAGTGTTTTGAGGTCATAGAAATACTTGTTCAAAAGGGCCAGGCAGGGACGATTACAACGGCGAGGTCGTTCCCGGACTTGATCCCTGTCAGGTTGAGTGTGTTGCAAACGAAATGGAAGAGGGGATTCTACGGCATCAAGGGTGTGACGCAAGTTACAAAGGGGGGTATTTGATGGGTTTTTGGTCGCTTCCTGCGTTAAGTTTTGTGAAAGAGTCAGGAGTGCATTTAGTTTGGGCTGCGATGTCGGATTACGGCTTCGCCTAATCCGACCTACTGGAGAGGGCGGAGACTGGGACGGCGACTCGTTGTTGTTTTTGCATGAAATTGATTAGCACGATGGCGCGTTCTTCGCCGTCGTATGACTGGAAAATGGCGCTGATTCCCTGGAACGGGCCCTCTTCCAACTCAACGGGCTGTCCGGGCTTGATGCCGCCTTGCTCGGCTACTGTATCCAGACCGTCTTTGATGTGCTGAATGACGTCGTCGGCAATGCCGGCGGGCTTATTGGCAAAGCTGACGACACGCAGGATGCCGCGGGTTGAGCGAAGCTTGGCCCACATGGGGTCGGTCTGCTCAAGCTTGACGAATAGGTAGCCGGGGAATAGCGGCTCAAGCTTCTTTGTACGCTTACCTGCCCTGATTTTTTCCACCGTGATTTTCGGGTAGAAGCAGGTGATCTCCTGATTCTGGAGGTGTGCCACGGCGCGATCGCCCTGGGCGGGCTTGTGTTGAAGTGCGTACCAGGTCATTGCCACCACTTGTTAGTAAGTTATGCCCATTTAAGCTAACACATTTCGAAAGGGCTGTCGGGGTCAGCGGTCTTCCGGCTCATCCTTCCGGACGCGCATAAAACTCGCAAATCGCGGTAGGCCTGTCGAGGTGAAGCCGAAGTATTTATAGGTGATGACCGTGCCAACGGGCGGCGGCGATTTCCGCTCGGCATCACTAAATCCGGTGCCGATGTGAAGCTGCCTTCCATTGGGCAGTTCGACGCGAACGGATCCGAGCATGCCCTCGAATTTACCCTCGCCGGGCAAGTGGGCCACGATAACGGCTTCTGCATCTTGGTACTTTTTCACCTTCAACAGGTCGTCAGAGCGGCCTGCTATCGGAAAGCTGGCGCCACGTTTCAGCATGAGGCCTTCACCGCCAGCTTCAACTATCCTATCCAACGTCGCCATCAGTTCATCGTGCCCTGCAACTTGGCGCTGTTCCACCATTTGCAGAAAACGGGATGGAGAGGGAATCAGAAGATCCTTCATGGCTGAAATGCGATCTGTGAAAGGTTTATCGATACCAGGCAGATCAAACACCATGAAACGGATCTTTCGCCAGCTGTCATCTTCGGGCTTCAGCCGCCGCACGGCCCCGGAAAGCTCGGCGAACCGGCCGCGGCCCATCCAGAGTTCACCGTCCATTTCCGTATCCGGGAAGCCTTCCGCGAACCAGGCGGGTGCCTGATAGATATTGCCACCACGGGACCAGAACCGCTGGCCATCCCAGAAGGCCCGTACGCCGTCCAGCTTTTCGCTGACCCAGTAGCCTTTGAGATCAATGCCTTTTTCGTAAACGCCGGCGAGGGCCAAAGCTGGTGGTTCAGAGTGGGCGGCGGGCGCGAGGGCAAGTGTTATCAGGGTGGTAAGAAATAAAGCGAGACGAGGCATAAAAGATAGTCCGTTATCTGTTTTTGGGGCACGACCGCAACATCCTTGTTGCGTGTTGTTCTGATTAACCGGGTAACATTTTAAATTAGTTGAATTAGTTGGGGTCAGACCCCGTCACATTTTGCTCCAAAAAATGCATTGGGGTCTGACCCCAACTTGAAATACGTCGCTTGGTGCGGCAAATTACTTACAAATTTAATTCACAAGGAATGTGAAATGGCCCGCCGACAAAAGGATTTGTCCGGCCGGTTTGCCCCAGCATGTTATTCAGCGGGGTAATAACCGGCAGGTTTGCTTTCAGGATTTTGCTGATAGATCCGCGTATCTGGCATTTCTTTCAAACTATCAAAAAGAGCACAGAGTGGACGTGCACGCCTGGGTGCTGATGGACAATCCCACCCACCTGCTAGTGACACCGAGAGAAGATACGTCGCTCTCTGTGTTCATGAAAGCGCTCGGTCAACGATACGCTCAGTATTTCAATCATAAGTACGACCGGAGCGGCACGCTCTGGGAGGGGCGCTTCAAATCCTGCCTGGTGGATACCGAAAGCTATTTTCTGCAATGTCAGCGCTATATTGAATTGAACCCGGTGAAGGCCGGAATGGTGCGCTATGCAGGCGATCATCAGTGGTCGAGTTACCAATGCCACGCCTACGGACTGAGGGCAAAATGGCACACTCCACATGCGTGCTACCTCCGGACCCCGCGCGACGGCAGGAAAGCTACCGCCGCTTTGTGGCTAGCCCGGCGCCAGACGGAACGGACGATCACATCCTGTATGCCGCGATTGCCGGCAAACCGCTAGGCTCACCCCAATTCAAAGAAAAGATGAACGCCCGATTCGGGGTCTGACCCCAGTGCATATGTCCGTTGTTTTTGGATGGGCAAAGTTATACGCTAGGTAATTATATTTAACGTATAACGTGAGTGTTCCATGATTCAGGAATTGTCCCTAACCGCTCAGACGCTTTACGCCGAACTTCTTGATCAGGTGCTCGCCTTGGGAGTGGCTGAGCCCATGAGCCGCACCGGTGGATCATTCATCAAAAAGGTTGTCAAAAACAAACCGTATGTGTATTTCCAGTTTCGGGAACTGAGTCGCGTTTATCGGCAGGTCTTTATTGGCCCGGACAATGAGAAGACTCAAGCGTTAGTCAATCGAATCAAGGATCGAAACGAATCCCTGGCCGAACAGGAGGCGCAGATCATGGACGTTGCCCGGGCGTTCAATGCCGCGGGAGGATATGGCATGGATCACACCAGCTTGAAGGTTCTCAAGGGCTTTGCAGACGCTGGAATCATGCGCCCGGGTGCTGAGCAGGCCACGCTGGTCGGCACCTACGCCTATAATCTTCTTGGGAATGTGCTCGGCGTGGCCTGGCCAAGCAACATGCGGACACAGGATATCGATGTAGCTGCAGATATCCATATTGCAGTCGAAAAGCCCGATATGACAGCGCCCGAGGCTCTGGATCAACTAAAAATGGGTTTTTTGCCAGTGCCCCAACTACGGCATGACAATCCGAGCACCTCGTTCAAGATTCGAGGCCAACAGCTGACAGTAGACTTGCTTACTACCGGCAACGGCAAAAATGAAAATCCAGTCAAGGTGCCACTGTTCCAATCGGAAGCCATGCCACTCCAATACATGAGCTTTCTGCTGGAGGAGACCGTGCCTACGGTCGCTTTTGATCGCAAGCATATTGCGCTTGTGAACGTCCCCGACCCGATCCGCTTTGCAATCCACAAACTACTGGTATCGCAAATCCGCCCAATTGCTTTCAGAGCCAAAGCTGCCAAAGATATTGAGCAGGCATCAACAATCCTGGAGGTATGCACGGATCAATCTCCGGATTTGGTAGAAGATACGCTGAGCGAAGCAAAGTCCATGGGAAGCAAGGCGGAACGTTATCTGGTTAACGCTTGCAAAAAGGCCGACATGCCTGCTGAATTCATGGCGATGATTGGAGGTGACGTATAGGGTCTGACCCCAGAGATAGATCGGACAGCCTACGTGGATAATTTAACCGGGGGAGAACTCGGCGAACCTCATCAAGAATGTAATCGCTTTATCTGTCGCTGGAGCGCTCGGCCGCAACTACCCCAACCTCTCAACTTCCGACTGAGTATGCGTTTCAAGGTATTCCTGCAACGCCTTATCCATACGAGTCTGCCAACCGCTGCCAGTAGCCCTGAACTTCTCAACGACTTCCGGTGAAAGCCGAATGGTTATCCGCTCCTTGGTCACCTCGGCTTTCGGTCGCCCCAACGGACGAAGCCGATTAAACTCCTCGTCTGTAAGCTCTCTCGTATCCACGTCCCCCGGGATACCCGTATTAATATCAGACTCTTCCTGATCTGACGGCAGTTCAAGCACCCGTCCCGATTTAGATTTTGTCTGCATATAGCAACACCTCTCGCCTGTTAGCCTTTCGGAAACTGATTATCCTCCGGGCATCACCCCTTTGAGTGAATACGACACAGTAAACACGGCTACCAATGGGCCCATACCCGATCATCCTGAGCTCGCCGTAGTCACTGCGATCGTCCTCGATAGCCCATACAAGATCCCATTCAAGCAAAGCAGCCCATTCCAAGGAAACACCGTGTTTCAAGGTATTGAGCGCATCCTTCCTTGGATCAAATTCAATTTCCATAGAATTATTGTACATACAAAAAAAAAGACGACAAGCACCTGCTTCGGACGTTATTCATGGCCCTTTTTTACAAAATAGCTGCCAGGAGTGGTGTGGTAACTATCTAACCGTCCTGCGTGGGCCGGCGAGCGCCGGGCTCCCCGTTGGCAACTGAGCAACCACTGAGGTCAGACGCCGGTGCATTTGTCCGGGCGAAATGTCTTGGGGTCTGACCCCACCCTGCGAACTTTCCGCTAATGGCTAGGGCCGGAGTTATAAGCCTCCATGGCGGCCCCAGAATTCAGAAGGGGTTACAATCGGATATTTGTTGGCCAGACTGAGCAGGTCCTTATCACCCGTAACGAGGTAGTCCACGCAGCCACTTTCCATGCCGGCCAACAGTGTTCCCAATACCGGCGCATCGTCAATGTCCCTGACGGAATCTGCGGGCAATTCTGCGGGTTTTATGACTTCAGCCAGCAGTGACAGGATATCGACAAGATCATCGATTTCGCCATCGGACATCCCGTGTCGATAATGTAGCCGGGGGAGAACTCGGCGAACCTCATCAAGAATGTAATCTGACAGATAAACTTCGATGGCTCCGCTTCGCCACGCCTGCATGATCTTTCCGGGAACGCTCGATGTATAAGCCATACCCGAGATAATTACACTGGTATCCAATACTATCTGGATTGAGGCCATCCGTGGCTCCTTCTATCTCCCGCTGGAGCCCTCTGCCGCAACTACCTCTTCGATTTCTGCCATGCCGGCTTCCTGAGGCACACTATCAAATCCCGCTTCCAGCCTTGAGCTCAGTGCCTCGAACCGAGCCTCCATTCTTCGAATTCGACCGAATAATCGAGCGTCAACCAGGGCAGCAACGGGCTTGCCATCTTTTTTGATTAACACACTGTCGTGCCGGTACTGGACCTGGTTGATCATTTCACCGAGATTCTGACGAAATTTCACAGCATTGGTTTCCGTAATCATATAAGTCCCCAACCATAACGATCATACTGATTATATCATGCTCCTAATTTGGGGGCGCAAAAATATCGAGCAACGTTGGGCTGCAAAGAGCCCCCGCCTATCCGGAATTTCTATGCCATGGTTGCTTCCTTCAGATTCGGCACACTGTACTGCATCTGGTCTTCCAGTGTATCCCACGGGAAATTCAGGATTTTTTCCATATGGGCGGGGTAGCCCTCTTTCTTCCACCACTCCAGATCCAGCGTGGCCCAGTAATCGGCAGGGCGTTGGCGTTTGCCCGCCGCGTCATATTCAGCAGTGGTAGGATCCAACTGGCGGTAGGGTTCGAGGGCCGGGATATCCGGCAACGGCTGGCTGACGTCCATGTAACGCTGAAGTTCGTCCCAGTGTGCGTAGAGTTCTACTTTCTGCGTGCTGTGCACCTCGGCGACTGCCGTCTGCCAGCCGCTGTAGCGGTGGCGAAGTTGCAGCTTATAGCTGACAGGACCTTTGGGTTGGACGTGGTAGGAAATGTATGGATCGAACTCTATAAACGGCGCCTCAAAGGTTTCCTCGCGCCAGGTGCGGAATTTGACCATGCCGGTGGGGCGAAAGAAGCCACAGCCCAGATCTTTAACGATGAAGTCGGGGTTTCGCTCGAGAAACCAGGTGAAGGGGTAGCGGAAGAAGAGGTGTAATACTGCCAAGCCAATCATCGGCCAGGTTCCATGCTGAACTGCGAGAACGAACCCCTCTTGTACAGCACCAAAAATAAATGCGGCAAATGAACAGACCATGAAAAAACCGATGATTTGATAATCCGCCATTGCACCTGCAAACATCAACAATAACTGCCAACGTGTTTTTATAAACTCGGAGGGCTTTTGCCGATGAGTCCACGCGGGGCCTGCCAAATCTCTTTGGTCACGTCCAGATGCACGATGTTGGTACGTTTCAGATGAATTCGGACTGACATGGATGTCCAAACCCGCGTAATTTGCCCAACTTAAGCGTTCAATCAAGTCGCCACCTTCCAGCGCCTTTGCAAATCCGCCTGGATCTTCAAGGGATTTTTGCTTTGGAATCGAGTCAGATCGAAACGCAGTCTCAGAATGCTGACTCATCGAGTCTGATTGATTATCGCTGCCATTCAACGTCCAGATCCTCCATTGTATGAGTTACTTCCTGACTCTCATATTCCTCTCTATCCCGGCGCCATACATCAACCGTAAAGCCCAGCGAAAGGCTGTTCACCCTGTATCGGGTTTCAACACGCTCATAATCCGATTGCGGCGTAAAACTTGATAACTGCGATTTGCCGATCATGAAGTTAATTGCCTGGCGCTGCTCATCGTAGTCGTTCTGAATGCCCTGACGGATGGTGCCCGACTTTCTGGCAATGGTTCGAGTACGACGCCCCCCGGCCGGGTCTGAACCAAGTATGCGGTAGTGTTCCTGTTCGTACGATATTTCCAGTTCTATGTCTGCAGGCTCGCCGGTAATAGCGAGGGCTGGACTGGCGAATGAAAGAACGGCTTCGGCTTCATTTATCCAATGCGTCAGTTTACGTTCCTCAAGCCACTCAACAACAAGGTTCTCTGGAATCCGCTTGAGCGATACCGGCGTCATGGCTTTTACAAGAGCAATATAGGCATCGGATTCAGAGGTCAGTTCATCAGTCTGCTCATCAGCATCGCCGGAGAATGGCCCCGCGCGCAGCCATTCGCTGACGGCATCGTCCATCAGCCGGTAGTAAGCTATCTCGCCTACTACGTATATTGCAAAACCCAATGCGGTAATGTAGCCCGACGCTACGGTTCCCGCCCAACGAGTCGCAGTTGGGATAAGACGCCCAATGGCGGCCTGTGCGGCTTGAACGGACGTGCGCTCAACCGCCCGACGACCAGCTGGCGTCAGCAGACGAGCAGCGATGACATCAGCATTAACCATGGTTGCGACGCCGCCTGCTTTGATCAATTGGGCCGAACCAGTTCCCCATCGTCCGTTGGCAAAGCCAACTACCGAATCACTCACCATCAAAGCCGTAGTCAACATGCCTGCAATCCAACCAGCTGCCTGTAACTGATTTCTAACAACAGCCTGAGCGAATTGATCTTGAGTATTAAAGCCCTGCGCTAGTCGCGCAAACCATTTAGCCTCTCTCTTCCAGCTAGCAACGTGAGGCGTCAACCATAGGGGTTGTCTAGGCACAAACATCGCTAGCTGCGAGGAACTAATTGCTAGATCCGTAATTGCACTGATAAAACCAGCGAACTTGCGAGGATCAGTCAAAGAAAACTGCTCTGCCGACCGAGCAAAATTCCAAATATCAAAAACCACGAGGACGCCCGGCAAACCACCAGGATGCGTTGTAGTCTGATGCATAAACCGCTTAACCGACTGGTGCTTTACTACGCCATCAAACGCATCCACATCAGTCACTTTCAATGCTGCACCAACAGCTGCACCTGACGTCAGCGTATCGCCCTGCTCGTCCAGCACTTCCAGAACAATATAAGTGCGCCCTTCATCGGCACCTTCCAGGTGCAAGGTGGTTCTACCGGGGACGGCGGTTTCGGCAAATCCTTCGAATGCGCCCTTGATACGGTTGATGTCAGCTGTGAACGCAGCACCTCGCTGTGTCAATTCCGTTTGAACCCGAGTGAGCCACCACTGGGAGATTTCACCGGCAACACTGGAGAAAACCGAAGCCCCACGACCTACAAATCCTGCTATCACTTCGCCATCTGGCGCCCTGGTCTGTTCCTGGTGATCAGCTATGCTGCGCAGAACATTGGGCTCCAACACTCGCATTTCCTGGTTTCGGTCTTCCAGTGCTTCGACCAGGGTTTTCAGATTCGCCAGGGTCGCATCACCAACCTGGCTGCCGCCAGAGCTGTTATGGAACGGCAATAGCATCGCACCAAGGGGATGCTCGCCCTTGGCAAGCTTCAATGCCATTTCGGCCGCGTCGTCTTCTCCGCTTGAGCCAGACTCCTGCGGTAGCATCAGCGGGTCCACGCGACGCACGGGCAATGAGAGCACCTGTAGCATCGGTCCTGTCTGGACGTATCCAGCAACAGCGTTGCCCGATTCCAGTGAGAACAGATCCCGCAGGGTAACAGTGAGGTTCTCCGGGCGCTCGTCGTTCAGCAAGCGCACCAATGCCGCTTGAGCTTCTGTGAGAAAGTCCCGGAGAGCCGCTCTTTCGACGTCATAGACTGTGCGCTGGAGTCGCCCGTCTTCACTGTCGTCAATTCGGTTGTCAAACCAGCCGCTGTCGATGTAGAGAGGATTCGCTGACCCATTGGGTAGGGTTTCACGGCGAAAGTTGTTATGAAACAACTCTGCGGTGACACCGAATGGACGTTTCTTTACGTTATCCACTAACGCCAGTATCAGCGCCAGGGCAGCATTCATCTGCTGGGTCAGATGGCGCGCGGCGTACAATGAATCTCTAAGGTGCAATGTGGCCAGATGCCGACCTCGTAGCGGGCCGAAGACATCGGTGCCGGCATTTATTGTCGGCAATGACTCGCCTTGCAAATGAAGTTGGCGCCAACGCGGATAGAGCGATGGCGTTTCCACGAAGTAGTCAGCGTCGACAACATGCTCATCCGTTTCGATGGCATCACGCTGTTCAATAAGAGCGTCTTGCGCCTGCTGCGACTTCGCGCCATCAACGTCTCGTAGCCATTGCCCCGGGCACGTGACATCACTTTCTAACGCGGTGTCCCGAGCTCGCATGGCCGGTATTTCGTCAAGCCGCTTCCAGTCGCCGTACAGGCTCGGCTGCCCCTCAAGAAATGCCCGGATCGCTCTGGCGGAACGACAGCGCGATGTTATTAGGTTGGTGTCCTGCTCAAGTGCGCTGATGTACTCCCATGACCATTGAGTTTCGCTGAACGCGAGGTAAACATCGCTATAGACATCAGTTCCATTCAGGCGAGCAGGCGCGTGAATAACGTCCAGCTCGGGGCCAGATGCCTTGCGATCATTGGCCGCTTCGAGTGACGCTGTGCGAGCTTTCGCAACAGGTGTATCCCGCAGAACAGGCGCCGCATTCTCACTGGTCATAACCGAAAGCTCTCGCCAGAGTCGACCCCTGAAGAAAACGTAGATCCAGCCGGTTCGCAACGGTGCCTCAATGGTTTCCTCATAGCCACTTATGGGTCTCGGCTGAGTCAGTTCTCCTGCGTCGCAGAAGAGCGTCGGATGAACCGACACCATAAGACTATCCTGATAATTCCGCTGAGGGGCTTTCAGGGCGGAGGGGCTAATGAATTCTTCGGCGATAATCGGGACGCTTATCGTCTCCTCGCCTTTTAGCTTAAGAACGAGCGAGCGTTGTTTTGGTTGCTCGATATGGCCCGCAAGAATCGGCCCCTTACGACCGCTGTGTTTCTCGCAAATCTCGATCGGCGTGACAACCTCACTGCCGTCATCACCGGTTTCGCTCAGAATATATTCATGACCGGCAAGTGATTGCTGCCCCGTCAATTCCAGCCAGAACGTCTTTGAGGGGGCGCAGGAAGCTGCTTTAACGGCTGACATGTTATGAAATCCTTTTCATTATAATTCGCGAAACGCTGTCCATTGCGCCTCAAGCTCCAATGATTCACGGTTGCAGGTGAATCCAGACCGCCATTGACTTGCGATAAAACGAGTGAGCGTTGTGGCATCTGCCTGCGGGTCCCTGTCTACATAGAGCAGACACTCAGGCCAGCAAACCACCCAGTCCAGCAAGCGCTCAAATCCCTGACCTTTGTGAGTTTTGATCTGCTGGTCCATGCCTGCTGACTGAAATCCTGACCATTGCACGCAACTCAAGAGGTCGACAGACCATATCCATAGGCTATCGACACCGCTCAGTTCTGCCATTTGATCGGGTTGGCAGGCTGATAACACTTGTAGAAATCGAGTGTCATAAGGCCTGAGCAGACATGGGCCAGCCGTCTCCAAGTCAACCGAAAGCATGCCACGCAAACCAGCTACGGCTTTATCAACGTCGCTTTCGGTAAACAGAAACAACAGCCCCTTATCAGCCCATTGGGTCAAGGCATGCTGACAGAAGAGGCTGTCAGCCAACGTATCAATGATAATTGGCCCTGCGTCTGCGAAGGTTTCTAACAAACTATTTTCAAACAACCAGCACCAGTTCGGATCACTGCATTGGGCATACAAAGCATTGGTAATTTCATGTTCGTCAAACTGGGCCGCATCAATGATCAATAGGCAACGCTGACTCGGCTTAACCTGCCACTCCCGAATTGCGTCCTGAAATGTATCCATGCACTCGCGGCTATGCAACGCAGGGGCAATTGACGGCATTGCAGCTTCCATCCTGTTTTTTCTGGCATGTTTTGGTCGCAGGTGCGCGCTCTGCAGCGGCGGCCAGGAGGGTGTTGCGGTCAACTCGTTCGGCAAGTGGTCGCTGTCCCGCATCCGCTACTTCAGCCGTCGCAACAGCCCCACCATTTGTTTCCAACAGCCCGGGCATTTCGGGCACCTGAACCTTCTGCCCACCGCCCTTGCCCGGCGAACCACCCGCATTCAGCTTGATTGCCGCGCCACCCATGGCGACGCCACTCGGATCAATTTTCACGAAACTGCCACCGGCCTTGAGAGTGATTTCCGAACCCGCTTCAATAACCGCCTTTTGGCCGGCCTTGATGTGCAGCTCGGTACCCGAGTCGCTGAGCCAGGCGGTGCCGGCTTTCAGATGCAGAGTTCCGGTTACATTGAAGCTTTGGTCCTTGCCGGTTTGTTCACGCGTTTCACCATCCACCGTGCTGTGGTGGTTGCCTTTGATATGACTGAAGTCGTTGTTCTTCACCGTTCGGTGGCTGTCATTTCTGATGACTTCCGTGCGGTTGTTTTCCGTCAGCAGATCCAGGTCTTTCTGGGCGTGGATATAGACCTGTTCTTTGTCCGCTTCGTCCTCGAATCGCAGTTCGTTACTGCCCTCGCCCTTGTGGGTCTGGGTTTTCAGTGTGGTACGGGTTTTGTGTTCCGGCAGCGCATAGGGCGGCGTGTTGGTGGCGTGGTAGGTTCTGCCGGTGATGATGGGCTGATCCGGGTCGCCGTCCAGGAAGGACACGATGACTTCGTGGCCGATTCTGGGCAGGGCCATGAAACCATACTGGCCACCCGCCCAGCCCTGGCTGACTCTGAGCCAGGCACTTGAGTGTTCATCATTTTTCGAATAGCGGTCCCACGGGAATCGGACTTTGACCCGCCCGTGTTCATCACAGTGAATTTCTTCGCCTTCCGGGCCGGTGACAATGGCAATCTGGGGGCCGTCCATGATAGGGCGGTTGATGCTGTTGGGGTTGGGCCGCCAGGTTCTGTCGGCCGGGATGGCTTGGAAGTCGTTGTGGTAAGTGGTCGAACCGCTACCGCCCTCCTCTTCCAGGGCCTGGGGTTGTTCACCGGTGTGGGTGATGTTTGTGAACAGCCATTCTCTGTTTAGATCCTGGTTGTCGTGTTCGGTCAGTTCGGTTTTTGCACCAACGGTGAAGTCCGGGCGGTTGCTCTTGCCGGAGGCGGTGCTGGCATCGTTTCTTAGTCCGTCCAGTCTGGATTCGGTAAAGGGCTGGCCGCTGGCGTCGGCCTTGAAGCGACCAGGGTAGTCGTAGTGCTGGTAGTCTTGCCGCTGGGGTTCGAGTTTGTCGGCCTGGTGTTCGTGCATCAGGGCGTAGGCCGGATTCTTGAAGGTGTAGTCCTTCATGGCCACAGAGGCCGCTCTGACCCGCTCCTGGTAACTGAAACGGAAAATAGCCGGTTTGGTGCTGCCACCGGCTTTGGCGTTGTACTGGGCTTCGGCCAACTTGGGGGCGTCGCCGTGGTGGTCGGCGATGATCAGTTGGGGCTGCTCTTCACTGTTTACATCGCCGTGGCTGTAGCGGTAGTGCCAGCCCTCTTCAGCGGCCAGGCGTTCCAGAAATGAAAGATCGCTTTCCCGGTGCTGGACGCAGTATTCCCGTTCTTCTGGGGTACGTTTCAGGTCGAAGGTCGTGTCGATGATGCCCCGCTCTTCCAGCAGGGTTTTGACGATGGTATCCGTGCTCTGGGTCTGGAAGATCCGGCTGTTATGCATCAGGCCCAGACGCCACAGCGGGGGCTGGATGATGATTTCATAGCGGGTGCGGCGGTGGCCGGTGTCGCCCCGGGCGAATTCGTTGACCACGCCGGTGAAGCGGCGCAGGGGCTCGCCGTTCTGCCACACCACCAGATCGACCGGTTGCTCCAGTACGTCAGACGCTGAAATGTCCGAAAAAGTGCTGGCCAGGTCCAGCCGACCGTGGAACAGGCTCGACAGGCTTTCGGTCAGCTCGAAACCGACAACGGTGAAAAAATCCCGGGGGAGTCCGCCAATGGTGGCGGTGAACTGCAGTCCACTTGCCTGGGGCATATCTTCGATCCTTGAAGATCCTGATGGCTTTCACTTGGGTGCCCTTCCTGAGCAACGCAAAGTATAACGGCCCGGGGCAAAGATGTAACCCCAAACCGAGGAGACATGGATCACGCCTTGCCTTCTTTACCCCTGGTTATTCTGCTGATACCAGCTACCTGACGCCACGAAAAACGGATTCAGGACATCCTCTTTTCCGTACTTCAACGGCTCTCCTTCCAGAGTCTCAACCTTGCCACCAGCTGCGGCGAGTACCGCATGGGCTGCGCCGGTATCCCACTCGCAGGTTGGACCAAGTCTCGGATAAATATGGGCCTGGCCTTCTGCAATCCGGCAGAACTTGAGGGAGCTGCCTGCCTGGACAAGTTCATGGGAGTCGAATTTATTGATGAAGGCTTTGGTTTCGTCGTTTAGGTGGTTTTTACTGGCCACCACTAGCACAGTTTCTTTCGGCTCTGTGACAGAAATTCTTTGGATCTTGCCATCCGGATCCCGCTTAAAGGCTCCCTCGCCGAGGGCGCCCCAGTACGCTTCATTCAGCGCCGGAGCCGTGACTACCCCAAGCACTGGCTGGCCGTTTTCAATCAAAGCGATATTGACAGTGAATTCGCCGGTTCGCTGGGTGAAGTCCTTGGTGCCGTCTATGGGGTCAATCAGCCAGAAGCGGCGCCATTGTTTGCGGTCTTTCCAGGGGATATCGGTGCCTTCTTCAGACAGCACGGGGATTTCCGGCGTAAGATCGCGGAGACCGTCAACGATGACCTGGTGGCTGGCCAGGTCTGCTTCGGTGATGGGAGACTCGTCTGCTTTGTAGTCAACACTGAAATCGGTTTTGTAGATCTCCAGGACTTTGTCGCTGGCTTCATCAGCCACCTTAATAACATCCGGGAGAAAGGAGCTGTATTGCATGCGATGCGCTTCCTGCTTCAGGCCAATTCGTTAGGCTCTATAGCTGAATATGGTAACACCCCATAAACAACGATTCAGAAGGAGGCTTCTTCAAAACACCGCCTCCTGGACGATACCGGAACAGTCACGGGCTCCTGTTTGCCTAGGTTCTCTCTGTTGTTTTTGGATACGGGAATCATGTGCTCGGGGTGCGAGGCCGTCAGGCTGTGCCTGTCCATTATCTACGGTCTCATGGGGTTAGGACGGCATATCTGCCGAGCTATCTGGCATGGCGGAGGCTATTTGAGCGCGCTCAGCCCTCCCAAGAGGCCTGGCTCCGAATTGCGATAGGCGCAAACCAACAGCCAATGCCAACATAGCGATACTTGTACATAAAGGCTATACGGTCAACAGTCACGGAAGACAAGGATTTCAACATGCCACAAGCCAGAGCAGAACTGGTCAGCGTTTCAGATACCCCCTTCCACCACGTGATCTCACGTTGCGTTCACCGAACCTTTCTGTGCGGTCAAGACCACACTACTGGGCGTTGCTACTAACACCGGCGGGGCTGGATTGAGGAGCGAATCCGGTTGCTGGCGTCGGTATTTGCAGTCGAGGTGGCCGCTTACGCGGTGATGTCGAGCCACTACCACCTGGTGGTGAAACTCAACCCGGACGAAGTGGAACCGTGGAATATGGATGAAGTACTGGCGCGCTGGTGCAGCCTCCACAAGGGACCGCCACTGGATCAGCAGTATCAGCGGGGCGGTGAGCTGTGCGCTGCGGAACTTCGGCGGGTTAACGATTATGCGGAAACCTGCCGGCGGCGGCTCGCGGATTTGAGCTGATTTATGAAATGCCTGAATGAGCCAATTGCGAGGCAAGCCAACCGGGAAGACCAATGTACCGGACATTTCTGGGAAAGTAGGTTCGCATTAAAGAACGAGGTTATCCCACCTTTGATCTGGCAGAAGCCGTTGCAAGACAAAAGGAACAGCAGGCGCTAAACGATTTTTCCATGCCGCTGAAACCGTTGCTGGGATTTGAAAGCGTGATTCGAATCCGCTTTCAGCGCGGCATCCTGTTCGGTTTTGAAGATTATCTGGAACTGGTTAATTGCACCGGTCGGGTCAGCCGGAGTGACAAACGCGGCGCTATTCTCGCTTCCTCTTGTCCGTGGGGACAGGTAGAACCCTTTTAGCAGAAGTCTAAAATACGCGCATCACAAAAAAGGCCCAGGGATATATTCCCCCAGGCCTTTTAGCAATCACGTCCCTATCAATATTTCTATCCGCACCCCGTTATTCGGTGCCTAGGACCATTCAACCAATCTTAGCGGCAATTGGCCGGGCGGTATTTTGACTCAAGTGTTCCGTTCAAGCTGCAAGACCAATTAACCTGAGTACCAGCAGCAGCGGCCGATAGATCGACGGCAGCAGCACCTGCCGCATTCACCGGAGTTATCAAAAGAGTATTGGCGGCCGCCGGCACAACGGACGCCTCGTAAGTGATTGTAATGATGCCTGTTGAGTCGCTTGTAATGCTAGCAACATTATCATTTCCCCCCAGAGCGGCGGCATTCAAAAGTGTCGCTCCTATCGCGTCACAAGTTGCTGCGTCGGTGCATTCCATTGTGCCAGGCCCCCGGCTCTGAAAAGTCTCCGTAATGGCAGTTTTCAAAGCGGATGAAAGAGTAAGGCCCTCAGAAACCTTTGCACGGATGGTGTAATCCTGATAAGCAGGAATCGCCACAGCCGCCAAAATGCCGATAATCGCTACAACGATCATCAATTCAATCAGCGTGAAACCTTGATGAGTCTTCTTCATGAATAATCTCCAGATTTTTTTAAGTCATACCCCTGACGGAGCACCCTGTCTGGGTCAATGCACCTAGCGTGCCAATCTTGGCAGAATATTTATTTAGCATTTATAATCAAACAGCTAACTTTTTTAACGTACTTCATGGCGACCTGTTGAGTCGGAAGAATATATGTCAGAGACTGTCAGTCGGTGACGTTTTTTGTCACCATTCACGAATGGCGCGACTCAAATGGGCAACTCTGCCCGACCTTGCAAATAACTCGCCCCTCTGTTGACTGTCCAATACCAGCTTTCCAAACAAGAACCTTCCATCTAAACTCTGGTAAGATTTGGAATCACGATTTCAGCAACTTAGGCAGTATTGTTAAACACCTATGGCTACTGACAAGAACAACGTAACGCTGACAGGGCTGGCGCGCCGGTTTGTAGAGGACGGGCTACTGGACGAAGCCACCGCAAAAGACGCGTTCATTCAGGCATCCCAGAACCGGATCCCGCTCATTACTTACCTGGTGCAGAATAACCTTGCCAACAGTAGCGGGCTGGCGTTTTCGGCAGCCATGGAGTTCGGCGTTTCCGTACTCGACCTGAGCTCGTTCATGCCGGAGATGATGCCGGAGAGGGCGGTAGACGAAAAACTGATCCGCAAGCACAACGCCCTTCCTCTTTTTAAGAGAGGTAACCGGCTCTTCATTGCGGTGTCCGATCCCACGAACATTCAGGCGCTGGACGAGATCAAGTTTAATACCGGCCTCAGCACGGACGCGGTACTGGTAGATGATGCCAAGTTGCGGGAAGCCATCGACAAGTTCCTTGAGTCCCAGGACACCACCATGGGTGACCTGGACGATGCGGATCTGGAAGGTGTGGAAACCGAAGGTGGTGATCAGGAAGACGACAACGCAGTTGTTGCCGCCAGTGATGTGGACGATGCCCCCATCGTCAAGTTCGTGAACAAGATGCTTCTGGACGCAATCCGGGGTGGAGCGTCGGATGTTCACTTCGAGCCCTATGAAAAGGCCTACCGGGTCCGCTACCGGACTGACGGCATTCTGAAGGAGATGTCGCGCCCTTCTATCAAGCTTGCGCCCAAGATTTCAGCCCGCATCAAGATCATGTCCCAGTTGGACATTTCAGAGCGTCGCGTCCCCCAGGACGGTCGGATCAAGATGAAGCTGTCCAAGACCAAGGCAATTGATTTCCGGGTGAACACATTGCCTACGCTTTGGGGCGAGAAGATCGTGCTTCGTATCCTCGACCCAAGCCAGGCGAAAATGGGCATCGATGCGTTGGGCTACGAGGACGACCAGAAGCAACTGTTCATGGATGCCCTGGTTCAGCCCCAGGGCATGATTCTGGTGACCGGGCCAACCGGTTCCGGTAAAACGGTTTCTCTTTATACCGGCCTGAACATCCTGAACACGCCTGAGCTGAATATTTCCACTGCCGAAGACCCGGCGGAGATCAACCTGGAAGGTATCAACCAGGTGAACGTCAACAACAGGGTTGGCCTGGGTTTCGCTGAAGCTCTCAGAGCCTTCCTGCGGCAGGATCCGGACGTGATCATGGTGGGTGAGATCCGGGACCTGGAGACCGCCAACATTGCCATCAAGGCGGCGCAGACCGGTCACCTGGTTCTCTCCACTCTTCACACCAACAGTGCGGCGGAAACCCTGACCCGGATGATGAACATGGGGGTTCCTGCTTTCAACATTGCCACATCGGTCAGCCTGATTATTGCCCAGCGTCTAGGCCGCCGACTCTGTAATGCTTGTAAAGAGGCGGCAGACGTCCCTCAGGACCTGCTTTTGAAGGAAGGGTTCACACAGGAACAAATTGATACAGGCTTCACGTTGTACCGCCCCAAGGGCTGTGATAAATGCAATGGAGGATATAAAGGCCGCGTCGGGATTTACGAAGTGGTCAAGATTACCGAGAGCCTGGCCAGCATGATTATGGAAGAGGCCAGCTCCATCAAAATTGCAAAGCAGGCCGAGGCCGAAGGCTTCCGCACTCTGAGAAAGTCCGCCCTTCGAAAAGTGGTTGAGGGTTTGACCAGTCTCGAGGAAGCCAACCGCGTGACGAAGGATTAGGAAGCATGGCTCAGAAAGCAGAAAAACTTCAGGCATTTGTCTGGGAAGGTAAAGACCGTAAGGGCAATAAGTCCAAGGGTGAGGTGTCCGGTACAAACCTGGCGCTGGTGAAAGCCCAATTACGTAAACAAGGCATTATACCCGACAAAGTCAAGAAGAAGCCCAAACCCCTGTTTGGTGGTAGTAAGAAAATAACACCCTTCGATATCGCGATGTTTACCCGCCAGATGGCGACAATGATGAAGGCAGGTGTCCCCCTGGTTCAGAGTTTTGACATTGTTACCGACGGACTGGAAAACCAGGGCTTGCGCGAACTGGTATCAGCCATCAGAAACGATGTTGCCTCAGGCACCAGTTTTGCAGGCGCACTCAGACGGCACCCGAAACACTTTGACGACCTCTACTGCAATCTGGTGGACTCCGGTGAAAAGGCCGGTGCGCTGGAGCAGATGCTGGATCGGATTGCGATGTATCTCGAGAAGACGGAAATTCTCAAGAAAAAAGTCAAGAAAGCAATGACTTATCCTATCGCCGTTGTTGCTGTCGCAATTATTGTGACCGCTATCCTCCTGGTGAAAGTTGTTCCCCAGTTTGAAAGCCTGTTCCAGGGGTTCGGCGCAGACCTCCCCGTATTTACTCAATTTATTATCGGCATATCGGAATGGATGCAGAAATGGTGGTTCATTGTTCTGCTTGGCATTGTAGGGTTCATTTTTCTCTTTAAGGAAGCGAAAAGACGCTCCCGGTCTTTTTCGGATGCTGTTGACAAGTATGTCCTAAAATTACCGATTGTCGGCGAAATCCTCGACAAATCCGCTGTTGCCAAATTCGGCCGGGTTCTCTCCACCACCTTTGCTTCAGGCGTTCCTCTCGTCGATGCTCTAGAGTCCGTAGCTGGCGCCACCGGCAACGCCGTCTACCGTGACGCCGTCATGAAAATCCGTGACGACGTATCCAGCGGCACTCAGCTTCAGGCCTCCATGAAAACCACCGGCGTTTTCCCGGTCATGGCAGTCCAGCTTACCTCCATCGGCGAAGAGTCCGGTAATCTGGACGAAATGCTGGAAAAAGTGGCCGACCACTACGAGTCAGTGGTTGACGACATGGTTGACAACCTGACCGCGTTGATGGAACCCATGATCATGGCCGTGCTGGGCGTTCTCGTGGGCGGCCTCATCATCGGCATGTACCTGCCAATCTTCCAGTTGGGTCAGGTCGTCTGACGGGATGCCAATGTTCGACACGCTACTCTCAACGCCGTGGCTTCTGTTCACGGCGGTTGTTTTTGTTTCCCTCTGCATCGGCAGCTTCCTCAACGTCGTCATCCTGCGCCTGCCCAAAATGATGGAGCATGACTGGCGCTGCCAGTGTGAGGAGTTTCTGGAACTTCCGGAGGAGAACCGCAAGCCCCCACAAAAGGTCACGCTGTCCACTCCCGCATCCACCTGCCCATCCTGCGGCCACAAAATAAAGCCCTGGGAAAACATTCCAGTCATCAGCTACCTGGTTCTCAGAGGCAAGTGTTCCTCCTGCAAAACCGGCATCTCGCCCCGGTATCCGATCATTGAAGCGGTTACGGCTGTCTTCTCTGTGGTCACCATTCTGGCCATCGGCCCAAGCTACGCCGCGCTCTGGGCATTGCTACTGGTCTGGACGCTGATTGGCCTGACGGTGATTGACTTCGACACCCAACTGTTGCCAGACAGCATGACCCTGCCCTTATTGTGGCTTGGTCTGATCCTGAACTATTTCAACACCTTCACTGACTTCAGCAGCGCTTTCTGGGGTGCGGTGGCAGGCTATCTCGCGCTCTGGTCCGTCTACTGGCTGTTCAAGCTGGTGACCGGCAAGGAAGGCATGGGGCATGGGGATTTCAAGCTGTTGGCCGCCCTCGGTGCCTGGCTGGGCTGGGAGCTATTGCCCGCCGTTATTCTGCTGTCCTCGGTTGTGGGCGCCGTTGTCGGTATCAGTCTGATTGCCTTCCGCAAACACGGCCGGGAAGTGCCAATTCCATTTGGCCCCTATCTGGCCGCTGCGGGCCTGCTTTGCCTGTGGTTCGGGCCGGAGATACTGGCCTTCTGGTATGGCTATCTGGGGGTTTGATGGAAGGCGCGATGAAAGTCGTCGGGCTAACCGGGGGCATTGGCTCGGGTAAATCCACCGTCGTGCGCCAGTTTGCGGAGCACGGGGTTCACTGGGTGGACGCTGACGACGTGGCTCGGGACGTCGTGGAGCCCGGAAAGCCGGCTCTGGCGGCGATATCAGAACACTTTGGCGGGCAGATTCTGCTTGAAGACGGTTCACTGAACCGGGCGGAATTGCGCACACTGATTTTTCAGGATGAGAATGAGAGAAAGTGGCTTGAGCGACTGCTACACCCGTTGATTCGGGAAGCCATCATCACCCGGCTCCATCCCCGGGATTATGAGCTGCCCTACACTCTGCTGGTTTCTCCTCTGCTTCTGGAAACGGACCAGCACCAGCTGGTGGACAGAATTGTGGTGGTGGATGTGCCTGTTGAGGTTCAGATTGAAAGAACCGTGTCCAGGGACAACAATACCGCGGACCAGGTGCGCAGGATCATAGACGCCCAAATGCCCCGGGAAGAACGCCTGGAAAAAGCGGACCATGTCATCGACAATGCCGCTGGCATTGACCAGCCGAAAGCCCGGGTGGCCAGCCTGCACGCGCGGTTCATGAACGAGTTTCAACGGACGCCCTAACTGGCACCGAGTGTTTTTACCCCTCGCACAACTATAGCCCCTATTAATGTTCCTCAATCCTGCAATGTTTCTCACATCTGACGCGACCCTACTATGAGCCGACACCCTTCCCGCCCCGCCGCCGAAGCCCTGGTACTGACGCCCATCGCCAAAGCGCGATCCTGCTTCAAAGACAAGTTCGGCGTGCCGCGCCAGCCTGGTCTGACCCGCCATGCCCATGCCCAGTTGGTGATTGCCCCACCTTTTGACCGTGAGGACGCGTTCAGGGGGCTCGAGACCTGCAGCCACCTATGGCTGATTTTCCAGTTCCATGAAGCCGTGCGGGCGGAATGGCGGCCTGTTGTACGACCGCCCCGTCTGGGGGGCAATCGCAAGATGGGAGTTTTCTCAAGCCGCTCTCCCTTCCGGCCGAACAGCCTGGGGCTGTCTGTAGTGCGCAACCAGGGGCTGGGCCGGGACGAAGACGGCAATCTGGTTCTGAACATCAGCGATCACGATCTGATCGACGGCACGCCCATTCTGGATATCAAACCTTACCTCCCGTTTGCCGACTCGGTTCCGGAAGCCAGCCTGGGCTGGGCGGATTCCGCGCCCACTGAAAAACTGGACGTGGAATTTCTGCCGGAAGCGGAGCAGCAGCTCGCGAACCTGCCAGCGGACAAGTACCCGGACCTGAAAGCCCTGATCTACGATGTGGTGAGCTACGACCCCCGCCCTTCCTTCCGACGGGGCCGCGATGAGGAGCGAATATACGGCGCTCACCTGTATGACCTGAATGTTCGCTTCCGCTTTGTTCAGGCGGACTCCGTGACACGTGTTCTGGTGCTGACCGTCTGTTAGACTTTGCAACGAGTATATTGACGACACAGGGATACGTGCCTTGCCTGGATTCCGGTTTAACAGACGAATAGGCGTTCGGCCACTGGCAGCCAGGCTGCTGGTATACGTACTGCTGTTCAGCGTGCTGCTGTCGCTGGCGGCGACCGGCGTTCAGATGATTGGCGAGGTTGACCGGCGAACCGCCGAACTGCACAGCACCCAGGAAAAAGCCGCGGAACTGGTTGCCGGCAGCATGAGCAACAACCTCTGGCTGATGAATTACGCCGAAGTGGCCAATAGCCTGGATGATATGCGGGCGATCCCCGCGATCCAGCACGCCCGCATCATCACCACCAGTGGCGAGGAGTTCAGCACCGGCACCTATCCCGAGGGCCGGGTAATCAGCCAGACCTTCCCCCTGATCTTCAACCGCACGTCCACGCAGAATCAGCAGCCCATGGGGACACTGACCCTGACCTCGTCCATTGAGACCGTCTACGCGGACATTCTGGACCGGGCGCTGCTGACCCTGCTGTTCCAGTCGCTTTTTGTGATGCTGGGCACCCTGGGCTTGCTGCTGATCGTAAGATTCACGCTATCCCGGCACCTGGAGACCATTGCCGACTATGCCGCGCGGCTGAACCTGGATGCGCTGATTGAGCCGCTCCAGCTCAAACGCAAGCCACCCAAGCGCAGCGATGAGTTGAGCGAGCTTGAGCAGGCCCTGAACACCATGCGCCTACAGCTTCTTGAAGACACCCGGTCGCTGCGCCAGACCTCGGCCAGGTCCCAGGACGAGCGGGATGAAGCGGTTCGCGCCAACCATGCCAAGAACCAGTTTCTGGCTAACGTCAGCCACGAACTGCGCATCCCGTTACAGTCGGTACTGGGTTACGCCAACCTGCTGTCGGATACACCCCTGGATTCCGATCAGAAAGAGTATGTGCACACACTGCTGAATGCATCCGAAGGTCTGTCGTCGATCATCAACGACCTGCTGGATATCTCCAGCATGGAAGCCGGCAAGCTGGTTCTCGAGCACATTCCCTTCGATCTGCGGAATACCCTCAATGATCTGGTACACATGCTCGGCGCCCGCGCCCGGGAGAAAGGCCTGGCGCTGGAGCTGCGGATCGACGAGGACCTGCCCCGGGCCATGGAGGGTGATCCGGTACGCCTGCGTCAGGTGCTGCTGAACCTCACCTCCAATGCCATCAAGTTCACGGATTCCGGCCATGTGCTTATCAGCATCGAGGTGCTGGGGCGCCGCGAGGACAAGGTCCGCCTGAGAATGTCCGTTGAAGATACCGGGGTGGGTATCAGCCCAGCGGACGTTGAACTGGTCTACGAGCCCTATGTGCAGCTTGGTCAGCGCTTTCAGCGGCAGTTGCCGGGTGCGGGGCTGGGTCTGACTATTTCTCGCCAGTTGGTGCGCCTGATGGATGGCACGATGGATCTGGAAAGTCGCCCTGGCGAAGGCTCGACTTTCTGGGTGGAGTTGTCGCTCACCGTGGCCTCGGAAAGCGGCACCCGGCCCCGGCCGGATACCAGCATGATTCGCGGCAAGCGCATTCTGGTGGTGGATTCCTATGAACTGTCCCGGAAAATTACCCTGGAAATGCTGTCGCGGCATGACCTGGGCATTGAAGCCGTCAAATCCGCCGGGGAAGCGCTGACTTCCCTGAGGCAGGCCGCCGACGCCGGCGTCCCGTTCGATGCCATTGTGCTGGATGGTTTCGTGCCCGATATGGACAGCGATCTTCTGTGCCGACAGATACGCGGCAACCCCCAGTGGGAACGCACCCGCCTGTTGATTCTGTCGTCAAACCCCCAACGGGGGGACGCAGAGCATTTTCGTCAGGCCGGAGCCGACGCCTTTTTGAGCAAGTCACTCCGCGAATCCTGCCTGACCCCAATTTTACATCAACTGTTTGCGGACGCGGCGAAGGAAGAGCGACGCTTTCTCACCCGCTTTTCCCTGCAGACTATCAGTGACAAAAGCCGGCGCCAGGAACTGTCCTGCGGCCGTATGAAGGTTCTGCTGGTGGAAGATAACCCGGTTAACCGGACCCTGACCCAGCGACTGCTGGAAAAACTGGGTTGCGATGTGATGACCGCGAACGACGGCGAGGCAGCCTCCAGCCTCTGGCAGTGGCATCCGTTTGATGTGATTTTCATGGACTGCGTGATGCCCAGGGTTGACGGCTTCGAGGCCACGCGACAGTTGCGCCAGTGGGAGAAAGACCAGGGTCGGCGCCGGATTCCGGTGGTGGCGCTGACCGCCAGTGCCATGGAAAAAGACGAGGAACTCTGCCGCAAGGCGGGCATGGATTCTTTCGTTGCCAAGCCGGTAAACATTGAAATGCTGAGAGCAGTTCTGGAACAATACTGCAAAGCAACCATCCCGTCCTGATACCCAGAACGCCAACCCAGATAAAGGCTTTATGAAAGTAGACTGCCCCACCTGCAAGAAAACCGTTGAATGGAACGACAAGAATCCTTACCGCCCCTTCTGTTCTGAGCGCTGCAAGATGATTGACCTGGGCGCCTGGGCCAATGAAGAATACCGGGTACCGGCCGAAAATGCCTCGCCGGAGGACCTGGACCAGGGCGGCGAGACCACAAGCCACTGATCACCCCGAATACCACTGCCGTCTTAACCCGTTTTAAGTTGAGCGATTGCTATGGTGGCTTTAAAGTGGCAATGATATTTCCCAATCCCCACTGAAAGGTAGAAGCATGAAAGCGTCTCGTATTCCTTTGATTCTGCTGGCGCTGACCAGTTCATCAGTGTTTGCTGCCGATGCAGACATCAGCCTGACCAATGAATCTGCCAAGGGCCAGATCAACTTTTTCCAGACCAATTCGGACATGCAACTGGGCGCCGGGTACACCTACCATGAAGGCAGCCGTCATATCGGCAACGTCGACTTTCACGCCCAGGGTCGCACCGCGGTCGGCAACCTGCCGACGACTGCAGGCCTGGGGCTTCGGGCACTTGCCTGGAAAGATGATCGCCGGGATGGCGGCGCGGTCGGGCTCGGTGGCTTCGCTACCCTCAACATCCCGGAAGCGCCCGGGCTGTCGTTCACTGGCGCCTTGCACTATGCCCCCAGCATCCTGTCTTTCGGCGATTCCGATGACCTGACCAGCCTGGAGTTGCGTGCCAGCTATCGGGTCATCCGCAACGCGGAGCTGTTTGCGGGGTATCGCTACCTCAACACGGACTTTGAGCGCGGCGGCAACCTCGATCTGGACGAAGGCCTGATGGCGGGCATGAAGCTCTTCTTCTGATCGCGAATCGTGCCCTGCCTCACTCTTTGTGACGCGCCCGGTTGATACAATCGGGCGACGTTTCACAAGGATGAAAGAGCGGGCATGTTTCCTAAAACCTTCTGCAAAAATAATTACCTGAATCCCTTCGCACTTTTGGTTTCGTCAAGCCTGTTGCTGTCTGCCTGCAGTCTGGGCAGCGACGCACTGGAAGACGCAGCAGGCCGCTCAAACAGTTTCCCGCCCGCTCAGAACTCCCTTGACGATTTCACGCCCAGCAGCACCGGTGACAGCAGCAACTCCGCCAACCTGGAATCGAATCAGATACGGGTGACCCTGGAAGTGCCAGCCTCCGTCGCCGGTGAAGACGGCGAGGAAACCCGCCGCAACCTCCGGATTGTGGAACCGGAAAGCCTGGTGGTTTATGAAACCGACCAGAGCCTGAACCCGCTCGACTATCCGAACGTCAGGATTCAGTCTGCACAAGACAATCGCAGAATCATCACCTTCGAAAACGGGCTACCCCTGGCGCCGACGGTGATTATCGAAGCGACCTACGGCGGGGAGACCCTTCGTTCTCTGGCTGCAGATGCCGACAGGGATGTGAAGATCAACCCGTTTTCGGAGTACCTGGCCTCGGAGGTACTTGCGTCCTACTCCTTGAGCGAACTCGACCGTATCCTCGATTGCGTGAACGACTCGGAGGGGTCGCTCTGCCTGAACAAGTACGTCTGGGGAACCCTGGCTGACCAGGTCCACGACTTTGAAATTGATATCCCTGGCGCCCTCAACGTCCAGCAGGCTGTGTCCTTTCTGGGGGAGCGGGGGGATTTTGCCAACTACGTCTCTTCCATGGCCGAATACGCCCTGCTTGGGCGGTCGTCTTCCGGAAAAATCAGCGCCAGTTCCGCGGACTACAACACCGCGCTCTGGATTGCCGAGCTGGGTCAGACTTTCCGCGAATCCACCCTGGCCGGCTCCGGGCAGTGGGGTGTTCGTTCCGCCACCGAGAAAACCGTCAGTGATCTGAACGGCACCGGGTATTTCTACCCTGGCCTGACGCTCACCAGTTTCGATGTCTTCGGCATCTCGGTGACTTCCCTGGCCAGCGACATTCCTTACAACCGGAAGACCCTGATCCATACGGCAACGGATGAGTTTTTCGAGCGAAACGCCTGGAAAATCAACACCCATTCCTCAGCCCCCGGCGCCGCCACCATTGAAGACAATACACGCCTGCTGGCCGGCCGCGCGCTCTATCAGAGCATCACCGGGCAGGCCAGCTCCGAGACAATCGGTTGGACTCGTAATCCCTACTATCTCAACGCCTACGTCAGCGAACCCGCTGAAGGTTCGGATAAACCGGACCGGGTAGCCTCTGGTTATTTCACCGCAGGCAAAGCCATTGAGCTGGTGTCTGAAAACGGCGACCTGAAGCGCGATCAGCTGCTGGAAGACCACTACATGTCAGTGTTGGAGCTGAACCTCCTCCAGTCCGAAAACTTTGAAATCGGCACACTCGACGCCCGTAACTACAATGTGGTCTACCTGGCCACCGAAATGAATGAATGCTACCCGGGTACATGTGAAACAACCGAGGTGATGACCATTGAGTCCGGACTCGGGCGCTGGGAAATATACGGCGATTCCGTCACCCAGACTCTCGACACTCTCTCCCTGGCAAGAAACAACGACGGCATGGTGGGCACCTTTGTTCCGGACGCCAGAAGCGACAGCTGGCTGATCAGCGAACGCCCTTCCCGGGTATTCAGCGCTGGCGAGGGACAGGTTCTCAAGAGCCTGGGCAGGCTGAGCCTGGACCGGAACGAAACATCCGCCCCGGAAGAAGAGCCCCAGGTTGGCAAGGGTGCCACCACGCCTGACGGCACACTCATGGCCTTCAATATTGACGCCACAGGAATCGGCAAAGGCCTTCTGGTTGCCGCAGAGGAAGCCGGCACCTCCCGCCCGAGCACCGGACGGTTCCGGCTGCAGGGCATTGGACTGGCCATGGCCACGGACAGCAACCGACTGGCCCACTTAAACAATGCCCTGCTGACCATCAACTCATCAACCAGCGCGGAACTGGAGCTGGACCGCCTTGAGGTGGTGCATGATGTCGACGCCAAAACCGTTTCCACGCCTGTTGCCGTGGGAGCTTCCAGCCCGATACAGCTTGCCTATGCTGGCAGTGGTTCAGGGTCCGCCAGCTTTGCCGCCACTGACCTGACGCTGGAAGGCTTCTTCACCGCGGACCGGGACCAGTTCTATCTTCAGGTGCGCCAGACCACCCCGGACGATCAGTTGCTGGGGCTGGTAATGGCAACCCGCATACCCTGGTAATCCGCTACCGCCAAAATCGGCGTAGACCCTGTTATAATTCTGGTTCAGTTCAGAGGAATGAGAGGGTTTATGTCCGCCGGTATCAAGGCTCTTGCGCTTGTAGTGCCACTTGTTGTGTTCGCGATCTGGGGAGCTTTTCACGTACCTGCTCCGGATGATAACGGGTTTGGTGTCCATCAGGACATTTCCCTCAGCGCCCTGCCGTCCATGCCACGCTGGGCCGGAGCCGACCTTCCGGACTTTGCCAGCTACGAGGACGTGAAGCAGAAAAAAGACGCTTTTTTCTCCTTTCTCTATCCGCGGATTGTCCTGGCCAACTCCAGAATTCTTATCGAACGCCAGTATCTGGAGACACTGAGCCGCAAGGAAAGCCTGTCCAGCTCGGAAACAGACTGGCTCGCGCAGCAGGCTGAACGGCTGAGAGTGGATGAGGAACCGGGCAGCGACGAAATGTTCCGGCGCCTGCGTAGCCGGCTGGATATCATTCCACCCTCCCTGATCATGGCCCAGGCTGCCAATGAGTCGGCCTGGGGCACGTCCCGCTTCGCATTGCAGGGCAACAACCTCTTCGGCCAGTGGTGTTTTTCCAAGGGCTGCGGCATCGTTCCCAAGGGGCGCGAGGAAGGCAAGGCCCATGAAGTGGCGGATTTTGCCTCGCCCTACCGTTCGATCAGAAGCTACATCCAAAACCTGAACCGTCACCCCAGCTATCAGCTTGTGCGGGATCTGCGAAAGAAGGCACGGGAGAACGGCCGCCTGCCCAGCGGATCTACCCTGGCGGCGGGTCTGATCAGCTATTCCGAGCGCGGTGAGGAGTACATCAAAGAAATCCGTGACATGATCAGTTTTAATGATCTGGCCGAGTACGACCAGGATTTCGACCGGATGGTGAGGGAAACCGACACCGCAGAACTGGCCCAGCTTGCGGCCAGCTCCAAACCCATTGCCCTGTTACCGGGCCAGGCCGACCAAGGCGCACCCGATAACGAGGGCTGATTTGATCAAGACCATTCTACCGGGGCCGTTAAAGGCAGTCCTGGCCCTCATTCTGGTTCTGGGGAACACCTTGTGGCTGTTCCCCATTCTTCTGTTTTTTGCCATCGTGAAGCTTGTGGTGCCGGCTCCACCGGTCAGAAAGGCCTGTACCGTTGTGCTCAGCCGGATTGCCTGGCTCTGGATCGGTTTCAATAACCTGCTTAGCGATCTGCTGTTCCACATCGAGTGGGACGTTCGCGGAACCGCCAACCTGAACCGTGACCAGTGGTACTTCGTCACCTGCAATCACCAGAGCTGGACGGATATTCCGGTGATGCAGCACGTCCTGAACAGCCGCATACCGCTACTCAAGTTTTTTCTCAAGCAACAGCTGATCTGGGTGCCATTTCTGGGCGTTGCCTGGTGGGCACTGGATTTTCCGTTCATGCAACGCCATACCCGGGAACAGATTGCACGCAATCCGGCCCTGCGCAATAAAGACATTGAAGCCACAAAAGCCGCCTGTGAGAAGTTCCGCTTTACACCAGTCACCGTGTTCAATTTCATGGAGGGCACCCGCTTCACGCCGGCCAAACACGCAGCACAGGATTCACCCTATCAGCATCTGCTCAGGCCCAAAGCCGGCGGTACCGCTTTTGTGCTGAGCGCCATGGGAGATTCCCTGGCAACCATGCTGGATGTGACCATCGTCTACCCGGACGGCAGAAACGGTATCTGGGACTATCTGTGCGGTCGCATCAACCGGATCGTCGTGGATATCCAGACCCGCGACATTCCAATGCGTTTTCGGGGCATGGATTACGAGAACAACCCGGCCACCCGGTCCGACTTCCAGAACTGGGTCAGCCAGCTTTGGCAGGAGAAAGACCGGAAAATCGAGGAACTGAAAGGCTGATTCAGAGCAACCCCAGTTCCCTGGCGCGAACGATTGCCTGAGTTCTGGACTTCACTTCAAGCTTGGCGTTGATTCGGCGGGCATGGGTTTTCACCGTGTGCAGCGATATATGCAGTTTGTCGGCAATATCCTGATTTGAGAGCCCTTTGGCAATCAGTTCCAGAACCCCCTGCTCCCGCTCGCTGATTGGCTCTGCCAGCGCAGCCACGTCAGCCGCCTCTGCGTTAATGCCATAATGCCGACCTACTTCGGTCACAAACGGGGTGCTGGGCAGCTGGGCCCAGACTTTTTCCACCAGTGGCTGGAGCTCGCGCTGAAGCTCGAAAAACGGGCTGATATAGTGCTCTTTGGCAGCAAGACTGATGGTTTCAATCAGGTCTTTCTGGCCGGCAGCAGGCCCTTTCTGTCGCCAGCTGATCACGCTTTCCAGAAGCCGGGCGTGAAGCTCCAGCCCGAAGGGCACCATTTCTTCGTGTTTATCACGAATGCTCTGGAGCGTTGCCGCGGCACAGGCCTCATCATTTCTTGCCAACTCAAGCCGCGCCTGCAGGCAGTCCAGCAGCCCCGGCATCATCGGAAACATATCCGGTACACAGTTGGCGGACCGCCAGGGGCCCAGCCGCTCAAGCGCCTGGGACGCCGCCTCGTAATGACCCGATACCAGCCAGGTGCTGCCTTTGAGCGCTTCCAGCACCGGCACATAGGCCGACACATCCACCCTCCAGGCCTGCATTGTGCGCTCTGCGCGTCCGATCCAGATGAACGCCTCGTCTATCCGACCATGGGTGCGACAGATCAGTACCCGAAGCGCCATGGCCAGCAGCAGCCCAAGGTCCCGCGTCTGTTCTGCATGACGCAGGCAGGTGACCAGCAGCCGGTCAGCTTCCGCTTCCCTGCCCTGGTGCCAGAGCACCATCACCAGGTGTAGTTGCAATCGGACTTCACCGACCCGGGCAACCCTGGCAGCGCCGTTCATCGCCATATCCAGGCCGGTTCTCAACAATTGTTCGGCATGCTTCAGGGCACCCTTGCCCAACTCAATTCTGGCATGGGAGTAAACAGCCAGCGCTTCAGAGCCGCCGTCAATGGCTTCCCGGGCGATAAGCATGGCATTGCGGTTGGCCTCTCTGGCTTCGCTGAAATTACCCTGGGCGCACAGGGCGCTGGATCTGACCAGCTCGGTCACCAGTCGGCCCTGACCCGACAAATCCTTTGAGCCCAAGGCTGCTTGCGCGGCTGCAAGCGCTTCAGGAACCGCCCCTTCACCGCGAAGAATAAAGGCACGCAACGCATCGATACGGCCCTGACTCAGACCGTCAGACGTTTGCTCCAACTCGTCAATCAAACCTCGCGCCTGAGCAAACTGGCCTCCGATGGCATGCACCCAGCCGTAGACAATCTTGAGGCGGGGGCTCTGCTCGAACAGCTCAGCTGGCATGCTCTGGCGCAGACTCAGCAGCGAAGCCGTATCCTGGCCGATCAGCAGCGCTTCTGATGCCTCCGAGGCAATTCGGACCGCCTCGTCGTGGGCTCCGCCAATCAGCGCGTAGCGCAGCGCTTCCGTGAACCGGCCCCGATGGCTAAACCAACGGCTGGCCTGCACGGCCCGTTCTTCCAAACCGTCCATGGCCGGTGTCTGCAACCATTCCTGGACCATCGGATTGAAACGGTACCAGCGGCCCCGTCCCGGGATAGCTCGCAGGGGGATGCCCGATTCGGCTGCAGCGGAGGGCCGGAAGGCGTGATCACAGGCGGAATCGGCCAGGGCCAGAAACAGTTCGTCTGACACCACATCGACCTCGGCCATAATCCGTAACGAACGCTGCTGTCCGGGTGTGAGCGGGATCAGCACCGCATCCCGAAGGAACCGCTCAACGCTGGCAGAGTCCTGAATGGGGAGCCGCGTATCGGACGCCTCCCTGAGTTCGCGCTCATACAGTCCCAGAGGTGTTATCCAGCCCTCGGTCAGCGCGTACAGATGCTCCGCAGTGATGGTGGTGATCTTGCGCTCGGCGAGATAGTCGCTGAAAAAGTCGAAGGTTTCGGCCCGGCTCAGCTCTAGATCCTCCGGCCCCAGACGCCGGAACCGACCGGCCAGTTCCAGGGAGTGCGTCTCGAAAGGAAGTGGTTTGCGGGACAACAGCACCAGCGAGAGATTCACTGGCGTTTCCAGCACCAATTGCTGCAACAGTGCAACAGAGGCTGGATGCGCCACAATTCCGACGTTATCAATGACCAGAACCCGGGAGCCACCCGCTTTAGCCGATCCTGCGCCAGATAGCACAATCGACAGGGCATCCGAATAACGGGATGCGTTCTGCTGCCCCTGGACGCGGCCTGCTGACGCCGGTTTCAGTGCAATTTCCAGAAGGGCGAGGAGCCGCCCGGCATCGTTTTCCTGACCGGTGAGGGTCAACCAGCGGACCTGGTCGGCCATTCCCTCTGATTGATGGAGTGCGGAAGACAACGAGTGGGACTTGCCGAACCCCGGCGGTGCTTCGACAAACAGCACTTTACCGGGGGCCAGGGCGCTAATAATTCTGTTGGCAAGTTCAGGCCGGGCCAGCTCATCGCTGACCGGTTCCGGCATCCGGACACGCTGGCGCAACAGATCCTTAACGAGCTCGCCCCGGTAAGATCCACCCAGAACGGACTGGAACTCATCGTTGGCGGCACGGCCATCATCAAATGGTTTCACGCTTTGCCCCGTTGAATTCCGGATACTCAGAGCCGCGCAGCCCGTTATCCGGAAAAGTGATCTCCGACTGATCGTTTATTATTGGTGTTGGAGTACACCTTTAGTATTAGTAGGCAGAGGTTAAACCAAGATGGGGTCGGGCTGCAAAAAAGAGTCTTCTTTTGAAACGGAAACGGCGAGCCAGTGGCTCGCCGTTTCTGTTGGGTAGTGCTTTGCTCGCGGGCGTTTAACGAACGCCTGACCGGCGCAGAGCAGCCGGCGTGTAATCACGCGAGGACCGTTCGATGCCGAAGGTGTAAGGCTTGGGCTCTTCGTTGGTAAGACCGAGAACCAGGTAACGACCGGACAGCAGGTCATACAGGGTCTCAATGGCGTACCAGGGCACGATCTGATCGTAGAACTGCAGAGCGTGAGCTTCCGCTACGCGCCAGAGCTCGCCACGTCCATCGTAATGGTCGATAACCGACGCCTGCCAGGTATCCTCATCAACGTAGAAATCACGCTGGGCATAGATGTGACGCTCACCCTCTTTCAGGGTTGCGCGAACATGCCATACGCGGTGAAGCTCATAGCGAGTGTAGTTCTGCTCGATATGGCCTGCCTTGATGATCTGGTCATAGGACAGATCACGATCAAGCAGCTTGTAGGAGTTGTACGGAATGTACATCTCTTTCTTGCCGATCAGCTCCCAGTTGTAACGATCAGGAGCGCCGTTGAACATATCGAAGTTGTCCGATGTGCGCATGCCATCAGCGGCTGTACCCGGTCCGTCATAGGCGACCTGTGGCGCACGACGAACGCGGCGTTGACCGGCGTTGTATACCCATGCCCGGCGAGGCTCTGCCACCTGGTCGATGGTTTCGTGAACCAGCAGTACGTTACCGGCAAGGCGCGCCGGCGCAGTAATGGCCTGCTTGAAGTAGAACAGCACGTTCGGATCAAGACCCGGCTCGTAGTCGGTCAGGTAGGTGCGCCAGGTCAATTCGTCCTGGAACTTCACCACACTGAACGCGCCGTCTTCCGTCGGCGTGACCTGACCTACGTTACGCATGACCGAACCACCCCGATACCGGGTAATATGGTTCCAGATGATCTCCAGACCGTTCTGGGGAATCGGGAAGGGCGTAGCGGTCTGGTAGTTGCCCAGTCCGTTACCGTTCTTGATCAGCTCGACGCTGGTGGCGTTAGCCACCGTGTCCTTCATTACATGATCCGGATAGGTCGCTGTACGGTGAGTCTCGTACACCGGCATTTTGTAATCCGGATAGCGTTCGATCATCGCCATCTGGCCGGGAGACAGGTTGTCGGCGTACTGGTCGACGTTGCTCTGGTCAATCGTGAACTTGGGTTTCTCGTTAGGAAACGGGTTCACATAAATGCCATCACCCTTATAGCCGGCCGGAGGCGTTGACAGGCCACCGGTCCAGGCCGGAATGGCCCCACCATTGCCTGCCTTTTCCGCACCCATTGGTGTCAGCGTATCACCCAGCTTGGCCGCTTCGCTCGCGGATACTGCGCCGTAAGCGTTGCCTGCCAGCATGGCTGCCGACAGGATGCCGGAAACCAGTAGTTTATTGTTCAGTTTCATTTAAATTACCTCGTTAAACGAATTCAGGCACATTCGAATTGATCAGAACGAATAGGATACGCTTGCGCTGACAAAGTCACGGTCGGTCAACTCGTTGAACGGTTCGCCGTCCATGAAGTTGGTGTATCCAATATTGCCCGTGATCTTGTTCTGGTAAACCGCTTGAAGCGACACACCAATGGACTTGCGGCCTTCAATAAAGTTCCCGGCAGGCTGCGGGGCGTAACCTTCGACGTCGTGGCTCCAGGCCAACTGCGGGCTCAGGTTCACGCCAGAAAAGGCATCCAGGTACTCCCAGACCAGTCTTGAACGGTAGCCCCACGAGAACGATGTTGTGAAGCCATCATTGTTACAGTAGTTGACGTTAGAGTTGGAACCAAGCCCTCCAAAAGCAGGAACGCCAGTTTCACAGTAGTCCGTTCCGTTAGCCCTCGGAATGGTACCAATAGCAAAGGTACCAGACCTTCCGTATCTGGCCTCGTCATACCCCGGTAGTCCATGGACGTAGGTGGCACCGGCCTCACCGACAAAGGACAAACGGCTTGCGCCCATTACCTGATCAAAGAATTTGATCAGCGTGAACTGTGCCTGAGACACCTTGAAGCGATCATATCCGTCAACTGCCTGCCCGCTCAGGTCCGCTCCACCAGCCTCGGCTTCCCGCTGCTGCTGAAGAAGGCTCAGAGGCTCAGAGGGATTAGCCGGGTCAGTCAGTTGCAGCCCGCCGTAAATCAGCTCAAAGGAACTCCACTGAAGCGGCAGGTTATCGCGGAAGCTGTACTCCGCACCCAACGACCAGCCACCAGGGGTAGTGGTGTTGATGCTGATGCCATACAGGTTGATATTTTCAGGATATTCAATGAAGTAAGCCGGTACGTCGCTGGTATCAACCGGGAAAGTCCCGTTGTTGACGACACCACTTACCAGAGGCAACCTGCTGTTATACTTGATGTAATAAAAACCGAGCTCGGAATCATTCAACTCCGGGACATACCAGCGAAGCGCAACACCGAACTGATCCTTGGAGTCAGGATCTCGATTGCCTCGTCGAGGTGACAGAAGTACATCGTTTTCCAGGTAAAATTCCTGGGGACGCGTACTCTGCAGGATTACCGGGCCACAACCGTTGGACGCAAAATCGTTCGTGGAGAAGAAAGTGCCGCAATCATCCGGTCTCACCTCTTCCCAATCAGTCTGAACGAATGCTTCAACGGTAACGTCTGTAAACAGACCCGCGGACACGTACAGCATTTCCACGGGCAGCAGTGCATCCTTCAGTTCCGAGCCCGGCGCCCGGATCGCGGGGACGTCTACCGGATTGATGGTATTGATGCCACCCTGAATGAACGTACTCTCGCCCCAGCTCACTACCTGATTGCCGTAACGGATACTGACCGGAACGTTGCCGAAGTACCAATCCGAAAATACATACGCGTCGAGCAAGTATGCACGAGAAGCGTAGGCGCTGGCTCGGTCGTTTAGTTCACGCCGTTCACGAGACTCATCTTTGAGCTCAAAGTCGTAATAGTAACGCCCGCGGATGAAACCGCCAACGCGAGTCAACATGTCGCTGTCGACACCGTAGCTCAGGAACAGATCCGTTGTACCCTTGACGATCTTTGAAACCGTGTCGCCTTTATCGAAGTTCAGGTTGCCGTCGTCGAAGTTGTTTGACGAGGCTGCACTGTTTTGAAGGGCGGGATCAGACGCCGGGTTTGGGTTGGTTGGACCAGGCCCATAGAAAGGCGGCGCATACTCCGGCCCCAGATTGCCTTCTGCAATCAGCCGTGTGTCACGGTCCGTGGTCCGCCAGGTTGCACCGGCAGACAGTGTGGTGTCCAGAGATCCCTCGACGTCCCCGAGATAGAATGAATAGGCAGATACCTGGCCGGACATGCCAGCGGCAACTGCGACGGCCAGCGGCAATTTAACCCACTGCTGCCATTGGTGTGTTTTTCTTGTCATTGGAAGGCTACTCCATTGTTGTTCTGAGTCGCTGCTCTGATTGTTGGTCTTCACGATGTTTGGAGGCTTCACGCACAGTGCCCGTGATGATGGCACTATAGCTAACGCCTTCGGGCGCTTTGATCAGTCAAAAGTATGATTTTGCTATTACACCCCTCTGAACGGCAGGCTCCCCTCGCACGAATCCAATATAGTCAACGAATCCGGATGCGACCAGTGGCATGGGTACAGGTAAGCCGGTCTAGAGCATTTCGATGGCCATCGCCGTGGCCTCGCCGCCGCCGATGCACAGGGCCGCGACTCCTTTTTTCTTGCCGTAATGTTTCAGCGCGTGCATCAGCGTCACCAGCAGCCGTGACCCGGTGGAGCCAACAGGATGGCCCTGGGCACAGGCGCCACCGTGAACATTGACCTTCTCCGGATCCAGGCCGAGCTCGCGGATGGGCATCATCGCCACCATGGCGAAGGCTTCGTTGATCTCAAACAGATCCACGTCCTCTTTCGTCCATCCGGTCTTGGCAAACAGGGTCTCGATCGCGCCTACCGGGGCGCAGGTGAATTCCGACGGATGCTGGGACTGGGAGCTATGGGCGACGATTCGCGCGAGCGGCTTCAGGCCGCGCTTTTCTGCCTCTGATTCCCGCATCAGCACCAGGGCGGAGGCGCCGTCGGATATGGACGATGCGTTGGCGGCGGTTACGGTACCGTCTTTTTTGAACGCCGGACGCAGGCTGGGGATTTTCTCGATATTGGCGTTGAACGGCTGCTCGTCATCCTCCACCAGCACATCGCCCTTGCGGGACTTTACGGTGACCGGAATGATCTCTTCCTTCAGCAGGCCCTGCTCGATGGCGGATTTCGCCCGCTTCAGTGACTGGATGGCATAGGCGTCCATATCTTCACGGCTATAGCCTTTCTGATCCGCCATATCCTGGGCGAACGAACCCATCAGGCGACCGGTTTCGGCGTCTTCCAGGCCATCCAGGAACATATGATCCTGCGGCGCATCGCCGGGCCCCATGCGATACCCTTTGCGGGCGTTAAGCAGCAGATAGGGGGCGTTGGACATGCTTTCCATGCCACCGGCCACCATCACGTCGTTCGTACCGGCCTTGATCAGGTCGTGGGCAAACATGGCCGCTTTCATGCCCGACCCGCACAATTTGTTGATGGTGGTGGCACCGGTGCTGTCCGGCAGCCCCGCCTGACGCATGGCCTGCCTGGCCGGTCCCTGCTTCAGGCCGGCGGGCAGCACGTTACCCATAATGACTTCCTGGATATCCGCAGGCTGAAGCCCGGCCCGACGAATCGCCTCGGCAATGCTGATAGCGCCAAGCTCTGGCGCGGATACCGCCGCCAGGCTGCCCTGAAAGCCACCCATCGGGGTGCGCACGCCACTTACAATCACTACGTTGTCACTGCTCATGTTTCTACCTCTGTTTTCTGTTCAGGTTATGCCTTGTGCGGTGCTTCCAGGTATTCTCTGGACTGCATTTCCAGCAGCCGCGATTCTGTGCGTTCAAACTCGAATGCCAGGCGACTGCCCGTATAAAGATCGGTAATCGCCGCTTCCGCGGACAGGATCACCTTGACGTTGCGGTCGTAGAACTCGTCAATCAGGTTGATAAACCGACGCGCCTGATCCTCGTTATTTTTCCCCATCACCGGCACGTTACTGATGATGACGGCGTGAAATTCCCGGGCCAGCTCGATGTAGTCGTTCTGGCTACGGGGGCCGTCGCAAAGCATCTTGAAATCAAACCAGACCACGTCATCAGCATGGTTGATTGCCGTCAGCTTGCGGCCGTTGATTTCCAGCTCCAGGCTGTGGCTGCCGCCTTCAAGGGCAAGGCTGTCGAAGCTTTTCTGAAGGCTGATGTCGGACTCTTCGTCCAGCGGAAAATGGAAAAGTTCAGCCTGCTCAAGGGAGCGCAGACGATAATCAACCCCGCCATCCACATTCACCACGTCCGTGTGCTGCTTGACCAGCTCAATGGCCGGCAGGAACCGGGCCCGCTGAAGGCCATCCTTATAAAGCCCGTCCGGCACAATATTGGAGGTGCAGACCAGGGTCACCCCGCGACTGAACAGGCCATCCATCAGCGTGGCCAGAATCATCGCGTCACCGATATCAGAGACGAAAAACTCGTCAAAACAGATAACACGGGCCTCATCCGCAAACTGCTTCGCCACGATCTCCAGCGGGTTTTTCTCCCCTTTCAGGGCTTTCAGCTCCTTGTGAACACGCTGCATAAAGCGGTGAAAATGCACCCGCATTTTGCGGTCGAACGGCAGGGCCTCATAGAAAGTATCCATCAGGTAGGTCTTGCCGCGGCCCACGCCGCCCCAGAAGTAGAGACCCTTTATCGGGGTCTGTCGGCCTTTGCTCATCTTCAGGCGGAGTTTGACCAATGGCTTGTTCCGCTCTCTTTCCGCCGCGACCAGTTTGTCGTACAGTGACTGCAAACGACGGACGGCATCTTCCTGAGCGGAATCGCGCTGAAACTCGGGACGCTCCAGATCTTTCTGGTAGCGGTCCATGGGTGTCATGTCTGATGTCATGTAATTGCGCTTCTGGGCGTTCATGGATGCGGATCCCGGGTTGGGGTCGTTAATCTCGGCGGCGTATTGTGGCCGATTTTGCACATTGTCGCCACGTTGCGACAGATTCAATGAAAGGACGAAGTTAACTATGAATGACCTGATTCTGGCAGCTATCGCCGCACTCGTTGTCGGCCTCATCATCGGTATCCTGATCGGCCGTTCCGGCCAGGGCTCTACACTGCGTCAGCGCAGGGCGGAACAGCAGATTGAGGAAATCAGGAACGAGTACACCCGCTATCAGGCGCAGGTTAACGAGCACTTCATGGAATCTGCCCATTTGCTTCGTCGGTTCAACGACAGCTATCGGGACGTGAACCAGCACATGGCCCGCGGTGCCAATCGGCTATGCAATGATGAAGAGTGGCTGCACGAGCTTGAACAGGAAAACGCCAACGCTCGCCTTGAAGGCCGCGCCTCGGATAAGGACGGTGTTGAGCCGCCCAGGGATTACGCCCCCAAGAATGATCCGGAAGAAAAAGGCACGCTGGCCGAAGATTTCGGGCTGCCGGAAAACCAGAAGAAGACCTGAAGGCCAGACCGATTAAACCGGGTTATCGCAATCGATAAACCGGTGCTCCACCCCAAAAACCTCTTCCAGGGCCCGCCCCAGGGCCTGGACACCATAACGCTCGGTGGCGTGATGCCCTGCCGCATAGTAGTGAATGCCGCACTCCCGCGCCGTGTGGGTCGTCGGCTCTGAGATTTCACCGCTGATGTAGGCATCCAGCCCGGCCTCGAGCGCCTTATCGATAAAGCCCTGGGCCGCGCCGGTGCACCAGCCGACCCGTGAAATTTTCTCAGGACCGGAACCGACATAAAGCGGCGGACGGTTCAGAGCCCCGGCAATCCGCTCTTCAAACTCTGACGGTGTCAGGGGCGTATCCAGCTCACCTTCCCACACCAGCCCGTCGAGCGGCCTGGGATCCAGGATATTCAGCACTTTCGCAAGTTGACGGTTGTTGCCGTACTGGGGATGGTCATCCAGCGGCAGATGGTAGGCCACCAGGTTGATATCGTGCTCGAGCAGGCGCTGGATTCTCGCCCGCTTCATTCCCCGGATCGCCTGATCTTCCCCTTTCCAGAAATAGCCGTGGTGTACCAGAATCATATCGGCATCGGCTTCAATCGCGGCGTCAATCAGCGCCCGGGAGGCCGTCACACCGCTGATGATACGACTGACCTGTGCTGAGCCTTCGACCTGCAGCCCGTTCGGGCAATAGTCCTTGAAGTCATCGGGTGCGAGCCACTGTGTCAGCGTACTGAGGATCTCTGCTCTGGAAGCCATGATTAAACCAACTCTCCCAGCACCTCGATCAGGCGCTTGTTCTGGTCCGCAGTACCGGTGGTGATACGCAGGAAATTCTCGATTCTTGGCTTGTTGAAGTGGCGCACAATCACCCCCTGCTTGCGCAAGCCACTGGCCAGAGACTCACCGGAATGATCAGGGTGGCGGGCAAATACAAAATTTGCCTTGGAAGGAAGCACCTCAAAGCCAAGGCCTTCAAGCTGCTTGCTGACCCAGTCCCTTTCGCCGATGACGCCTTCACAGGTGGCCTTGAACCAGCTATTGTCTTCAAACGCGGCCACTGCGCCGGCCAGCGCCAGTTTATCAAGCGGATAGGAATTGAAACTGTTCTTGACCCGGTTCAGCGCTTCAATCAGGTCCGGGTGCCCCACGGCAAAGCCCACTCTGAGTCCCGCCAAAGAACGGGCTTTTGACAGCGTCTGGCTCACCAGCAGATTCGGGTATTTATCGACAAGGGCAATCGCCGACTCACCGCCGAAGTCCACATAGGCCTCGTCAACCACCACCACCCGACTGGCATTGGCCGCTACGATCGCTTCGACCTTCTCCAGCTCGAGATAACGCCCGGTGGGCGCGTTCGGATTCGGGAAGATCACCCCGCCGTTGGGCTGGACGTAATCGTCGGGGTTGATCTCGAAGGACTCCGTCAGCGGAATCTTGCGACCCTCGATTCCATAGAGGCCGCAATAGACGGGGTAGAAACTGTAGGTAATGTCCGGGAACAGCAACGGCTGGCCATGCTGAAACAGGCCATAAAAAATGTGCGCAAGCACTTCGTCGGAGCCATTGCCCAGAAACACCTGATCTGTGTTAACGCTGTAAAAACGGGCAATGGCGTTTTTGAGCGCCTCGCCTTCCGGGTCCGGATAAAGCCGCAGATTATCCGTCAGCTCTTCACGTATCGCCTCCAGCACCTTTGGTGACGGCCCGAAAGGATTCTCATTGGTGTTGAGCTTGACCAGATTGGTCATCTTTGGCTGCTCACCGGGCACGTATGGCACCAGATCACTGACCACGGGGCTCCAGAATTTACTCATAGTCGTTGTCGCCCTTTCAGTCTTTGACGCGGTATTCCGCTGAACGCGCGTGAGCGGTCAGCCCCTCGCCCCTCGCCAGAACCGAGGCAACCCGCCCCATTCTGTCGGCGCCGGCGGCACTGAACCCGATGATGGAGGAACGCTTCTGGAAATCGTAGACCCCCAGGGGTGACGAGAACCTGGCCGTTCCGCCAGTGGGCAGTACGTGATTCGGCCCCGCACAATAATCCCCCAGCGCTTCCGCCGTGTAACGCCCCATGAAAATTGCGCCGGCGTGGCGGATATCGTCCAGCATGGCCTCCGGATTCTCCACCGACAGTTCCAGGTGCTCGGGCGCTATGCGGTTGGAAACGGCGGCTGCTTCCTTGAGATCGGCCACCTGAATCAGCGCGGCCCGATCCGACATGGAGGTACGAATGATATCCGCCCGTTCCATGGTGGGCAGTAGCGTATTAATGCTCTTCTCCACCGCATCCAGAAACGCCGCATCCGGGCTGATCAGAATCGACTGGGCCTGCTCATCGTGCTCGGCCTGGGAGAACAGGTCCATGGCAATCCAGTCCGGATCGGTTTTGCCGTCGCAGATCACCAGGATTTCCGAAGGCCCGGCAATCATATCGATACCGACAGTACCAAAGACTTCGCGCTTGGCGGTTGCCACAAAAATATTGCCGGGGCCGACGATCTTGTCGACGGCGGGAATAGTCTCGGTGCCATAGGCCAGAGCACCGACCGCCTGGGCACCACCCACACAGAAGACCCGATCCACGCCCGCAATAGCCGCCGCAGCCAGCACCATGTCGTTCACCACACCATCCGGCGTAGGCACAACCATGATTACTTCACCGACACCGGCGACTTTGGCCGGGATCGCGTTCATCAGTACAGAGGACGGATAGGCCGCTTTGCCACCCGGTACATACAGGCCGGCCCGATCCAGCGGCGACACTTTCTGCCCCAGCACCGTGCCGTCCTGGTCCTCATACTGCCAGGACTTCTGGTTCTGGCGCTCGTGATAATCCCGAACCCGCTCAGCCGCCTTTTCGAGGGCAACACGTTGGTCTTCAGGAATAGCCGCCAACGCCTTTTGAAGCCGATCCTGACCCATTTCGAGCTCCGCGACCGAGTCGACCTTCAACCGATCAAACTTCTCGGTGAACTCCAGAACCGCCACGTCACCCCGGGTTTTCACTTCATGCAAAATATGCCGAACCAACTCATTAACTGACTGATCCACGCTGTCTTCCCAAGCCAGGAGCTTGGAAAGCTCGGTCTCGAAATCATTCTGGGAAGCATTTAGTCGAGTAATGCTGATATCGGTCATTTCCAAATCCTGCAAAGGAACATGTGATTAATTATGCTGGAAGCGCCCCGAGGCCCGGGAAGCGGTTGGGGAATGGCTTTCCAAAACTGTGCGGAGGCATGGATGGCGGAGCCCAAGCGTCACAGGGATGTGCCGCCAGGAGCGTGTTTTGGAAAGCCATTCCCCAACTGCTGACTACTCCGAAGTCCGACGCTTCTCGACAGCCGCTGCCATTTTCTCAATTATGGGGTTGAGCCCCTGATGTTTCATCTTCATCGAGGTACGGTTGACGATAAGCCGACTGCTTATGTGTTCAATTAGCTCTCTCGCTTCAAGTCCATTGGCCTTCAACGTGTTACCCGTATCAACAATGTCGACAATCTCATCGGCGAGATTGAGAATCGGAGCCAGTTCCATCGCACCATAGAGCTTGATGATATCGGCCTGTCGTCCCTGGGCCGCATAATAACGGCGAGCAAGGTTTACGAATTTCGTAGCAACACGGATCCGCCCCGGCGGCGTTGGCTCACCTTTGATCCCGGCGGTCATCAAACGGCACCTGGAAATATTCAGATCCAGTGGCTCGTAAAGCCCTTCCCCACCGTGTTCCATCAGCACATCTTTGCCAGTCACGCCGATATCTGCCCCACCGTACTGAACATAGGTGGGCACGTCGGTTGCGCGGAGCACCAGGATCCTGACGTTCGGGTCCGTGGTGGGAAACACCAGTTTCCGGGATTTTTTTACATCGTCTACCAGTTCGATGCCCGCCTCTTTCAGCAGCGGCAGGGTTTCATCAAGAATCCGGCCCTTTGACAGGGCGATGGTGATGGAATCGGTCATGCTCTGTTCCGGTCGATGTCTTTACGCTGGCAAGCGGCGGATGCTCGCGCCGAGTAGCTGCAGCTTTTCCTCAATACACTCGTAACCACGGTCGATATGGTAGATGCGGTCCACAACGGTTTCGCCATCTGCCACCAATCCCGCGATGACCAGACTGGCCGAGGCCCGCAGGTCGGTGGCCATAACCGGCGCACCGGTCAGGTGATCAACACCGGTAATAATCGCGGCGTTGCCCTCCAGGGTTATGCCTGCGCCCATGCGGATCAGCTCCTGCAGGTGCATGAAACGGTTTTCAAAGACCGTTTCTACAATCGTGCCTGAGCCCTGTGCAACGGCGTTCATCGCCGCGAACTGGGCCTGCATGTCCGTCGGGAAGGCCGGGTAAGGTGCCGTGCGGATACTCACGGCCTTTGGCTGGTTGCCCTTCATGTCCAGGGAAATCCAGTCCGGACCGGTGTCAATCTCGGCGCCGGCTTCTTCCAACTTGAGCAGAACCGCCTCAAGCAGATCTTCCCGGGTATCCTTGAGCTTTACCTTGCCCCGGGTGGCGGCAGCCGCCACGAGATAGGTGCCGGTTTCAACACGGTCAGGAAGAACATGGTAATGGCAGCCGTGCAGGCGTTTGACACCGTTGATTTCAATGGTCGCGGAACCATGGCCCTTGATGTCGGCGCCCATGGCGATCAGGCACTCGGCCAGATCCACCACTTCCGGCTCCCGGGCGGCGTTCTCGAGGATGGTTTTGCCATCGGCGAGCGCTGCGGCCATCATCAGGTTCTCGGTACCGGTCACCGTCACGGTATCAAGGAATATATGAGCGCCTTTCAGACGACCATTGGTTTTAGCCTTGATGTAGCCGTTTTCAACCGTGATTTCCGCGCCCATCGCTTCCAGGCCACGGATGTGCAGGTTCACTGGACGAGTGCCAATGGCACAACCGCCTGGCAGGGACACTTCGGCTTCACCGAAATGGGCAACCAGCGGGCCCAGAACCAGGATCGAGGCGCGCATGGTTTTTACCAGCTCATAGGGCGCGTGAAAGTGCTTGATGGTGTTGGCGTGAACTTCCACGCTCATTTTCTCATCAATCATCAGTTCAACGCCCATGCGGCCCAGCAGCTCGATCATGGTGGTGACGTCGTTCAGGTGTGGCAGGTTGCCCACCGTGACCGGTTCATCCGCCAGCAGCGTTGCCGCCAGGATGGGAAGCGCAGCGTTCTTGGCGCCGGAGATCCGGATTTCGCCAGACAATGGCTTGCGGCCTCTGATCAGAAGTTTATCCACGGTTGAATCCTGTTGTTGTCGGGACGGTTATCAGGACGTTCAGCCCTGACGGGCAGCCCATTCAGCTGGGGTAAAGGCTTTTGGGTGCAGGGCATGAATGGTGCCGTCCATAACGTGCTGGAACAGCGCCTTGTTAATCATCTGTTGCCGTTTGATGGTCGGCAGGCCTTCGAATACCTCACCTACCACAAGAACGAGGTAGTGGTTGCCATCCACCTGAACCTCAACTTCACAGTCCGGCAGTGCTTCTTTCACCAACTCGATGACTTCGGCGGCTTCCATAAAAAATCCTCAGGCGTTTATAAAACCAAGGGCGGGATTGTACCCAATTAAGCGCTGCGGGTCAGCTCTGGGAAGTGAGTCCGGGCAGGTATTCGTCCAGGCCGCTCAGTGTGGCAAGAGACCGCAGTCTCTCGCCCACTCCTTCCAGGCAAAGGGCCCGGTTTTCAGAAGCCGCCAGCCGCATCCAACACAGCAGAAGCGAAAGCACAATGCTGTGGGCCACGCCCAGCCCCGAAAGGTCCACGACAATTGCCTCGCCGCCGGCCTGTTCGGCAATCAGCCGCTCGCCTTCGGCTCGAATCGGGCCAACGTTGTCGGGGCTAATATCACCTGAAACGCTCAGCCGGTTACCGGTGAGGGTTAACCGGGGCACTTCCGGGCTCATGTGTTGCCTACGGTCTGATCAAGCTTGAGGGATTCCATCGCGCTTCCCCAGTTGTCGATCACCGCCTGGACATCTCCCCGCTGCTTTTCCATTTCCTGGCTGAAGCGATCCCGGAATGCCAGGCCGATGTTAACGCCTTCAACAATAACGTTTTCCATCATCCAGCGACCGTCGTCTGTCTTGTACATGGAATAGGTCACCGGGTACCGGTTACCGGACGCACTGATCACCTCCATCTGGACCGATGCCCGGCCCGAGTCGTTCGGATTGATCATGGCTTCCTTGACCTTGATCTGGAACTCCTCGGTGCTGACCAGCGCCTGGGCATAGCTGTCAAACAGGCTCCGCTTGAACTTTCTGACAAATTCATCGCGCTGCTCGGGCGTGGCCTGACGGGCATACCGGCCCATAACGCGCGCGGCAATGCGCCGGAAATCGACAAAATCGGTCAGCGCCTTTTCCATGCTGGCGTAGAATGCTTCCGGATCCTCGCTGTACAGCCCTTTTTCCGCATTAAGCTTGTCTACCAGTTGCTGGGTGTTGCGATCAACATACTCCAGCAGCTCCTGCTCCGGCGAAGCAGCCGCCGCAGGCATCGCAGTGATCGATAGCGAGACAAACACCGCGACCAGCGCCACCAGCGAGTTTCGTAAAGAATTTCGTAATGTGATCATCAGTGTCTCCTGTAAAACGTCTTTCATAACATCTCTCGCCCATCAGCCGCTTACTGGCCAGACGCAAAATTCGAGATCAGCCGCTCAAGATTCATGGCCGACTGGGTTGTGTAAAAGGTGTCGCCGGGCGCCAGGGATTCAAGATCACCACCCACGGACACATCTATGTACTGCTCGCCAAGCAATCCGGATGTACGTATAACTGCGGCACTGTCGGCCGGGATGCTGTTAATGCTGGCGTCTATCTCCATCACCACCCTGGCCTGGAAGGTTTCCTGGTTCAGCGTTATTTCCCGGATACTGCCAATGGTGACGCCCGCCATGGACACCCTGGCCCGCGGCGTCAGACCGCCGGAATCATTGAAATTGGCGTATAGCGTATAGGACTCGCCGGAGGACTTCGGGCTCAGCCCGCTGACCTGCAGCGCCAGGAACAGCAGAGCGACGATACCGGCCACCATGAACAGCCCCACCACCATGTCAGTTGATCTTTGCGTCATGATTTAATCTCGCCTGTTTCGAAGATTGTAGCCTGATCAGAAATCGCCAAACATTACCGCCGTGAGAACAAAATCCAGCCCCAGCACCGCCAGCGATGAATACACCACGGTTTTGGTGGTAGCAGAACTGATGCCGGCGGAGGTGGACTCGCAGTCATAGCCCTGGTAAACCGCAATCCAGGAACACACAAAGCCGAATACCACACTCTTGACTACGCCGTTTAACACATCGCTAGTAAAGCTTACGGACGACTGCATATTGCCCCAGAACGAGCCTTCAAACACACCCAGCCATTCCACACCGACCAGCATGCCGCCCCATATGCCCACCACCGAGAAAATCACTGCCAACACCGGCATGGCCAGAAAACCACCCCAGAAACGCGGGGCGATCACCCGGCGCAATGGGTCCACGCCCATCATTTCCATGCTGGAAAGCTGTTCGGTCGCCTTCATCAGTCCGATTTCCGCGGTCAGTGCCGAGCCGGCCCGGCCGGCAAACAGCAGCGCGGTGACAACCGGCCCGAGTTCCCTCACCAGCGTGAGAGCAATCATCTGCCCGATGGCCGCTTCCGACCCGTAATCGCTGAGGATGGTATAGCCCTGCAGCCCCAACACCATGCCGATAAACAGGCCGGAAACCACAATAATCGCCAGTGAAAGCACGCCTACAAAATAGAGCTGTTTGATCAGAAGCGGAAAGCCCACGCGAAAGCTGGGCACGCCCGCCAGGGCCCGGAACAGGAACACACCGGAACGCCCGAACGATTCGACAACCTCCTTTCCCCGTCTGCCAAGAGCAACCAGCCAGTCTGTCATGACTGCCCCCCGCCAATGCCCCAGTCTTCGGTGGCCGTTGCCGACGGATAGTGAAAAGGTACCGGCCCATCCGGGTGGCCTTTCAGGAATTGCTGGACCTTCTCTGAGGGATGATTACGCAGTTCGTCCGGGGTGCCATCACCGATAATCTGGCCGTCGGATACGATACAGGCGTAATGGCAGATGCTCAGGGATTCCGGCACGTCGTGGGATACCAGCACACTGGTCAGACCCATGGAGTGGTTGAGATCGCGAATGAGCTTGATCAGCACCCCCATGGCGATCGGGTCCTGGCCAGCAAAGGGTTCATCGTAGAGGACCAGCTCGGGATCCAGGGCGATGCTGCGGGCCAGAGCGACGCGGCGGGTCATTCCGCCAGAGAGCTGGGCCGGCATCAGGTCCCTTGCGCCCCGCAGGCCGACTGCCTCCAGCTTCATCAATACAATGTCGCGGATCATGTCTTCCGGAAGACGGGTGTGTACCCGGATTGGAAAAGCCACGTTTTCGAACACACTCAGATCGGTAAACAGGGCGCCGCTCTGGAACAGCATCCCCATTTTTTCCCGCAGCCGGTAAAGCGCCTTGCGCCCCAGCTGCGGCACGGACTCACCGGCCACGGTGATCGTTCCGGAATCCGGTTTCAGCTGGCCGCCGATAAGCCGCAACAGCGTGGTCTTGCCGGTGCCGCTCGGCCCCATAATCGCGGTGATACGCCCTTCCGGAATCCGCAGGCTGACACCGTCAAAAATACGCCGGCTCCCCCGCGTGAAAACCACGTCTTTCAATTCGATGTAGGGTTCTGCTAGCACGCTCATTCCCTGGCCCGGCGTTCGATTCAGAGCGCTACATTATGCCAAGATGGCGGTAACCTCAATCGAACATCGCCAATATGAACACAAAGCAATACGAACTCTCAGCCGGTATGGAAGTGATATACTGTGGCGTCACATCAATGCACTGCCAATGCGAGATCTGAAAGCCGAATGAAAAGCGAGACAAGCCAGACCTTCCGCGAGTCTGCCCTCAGAGCCATTGCGATCGAGCGTGACGCAATAGATGCACTGAGCGAACGGATTGATGACAGCTTTGTAAAGGCCTGTGAGACCATCATGGCCTGCAAGGGACGGGTGGTGGTGACCGGCATGGGCAAATCCGGTCATATCGGCAACAAGATTGCCGCCACCCTGGCCAGCACCGGCACCCCGGCGTTCTTTGTCCACCCGGGGGAAGCCAGCCACGGCGATCTGGGCATGATCACCGGTCAGGACGTGGTGCTCGCCATCTCCAACAGTGGCAACACCAGCGAAGTACTGACCATTCTGCCTCTGTTCAAGCGCATGGGCGCACCGCTGATCAGCATGACCGGCAACGCCCATTCCGTCCTGGCCCGGGAGGCCGTCGCCAACCTGGACATCAGCGTCGCCGTCGAGGCTTGCCCGCTGGGCCTGGCGCCCACTTCCAGCACCACGGCTACATTGGTCATGGGCGATGCTCTGGCAGTGGCGCTTCTGGAAGCCCGCGGTTTCAGCGCCGAAGATTTTGCCATGTCCCACCCCGGCGGCACCCTCGGCCGCCGCCTCCTGTTGCGGGTATCGGACATCATGCATTCGGGGGACCAGATCCCCAGAGTCCAGGAGGACGTGCCGCTCAGCCGCGCGTTGCTGGAAATCTCCCGCAAGGGCCTGGGCATGACAACTGTCGTCAATGCCAGTGGCGAACTCTGCGGCATATTTACCGACGGCGATTTGCGCCGCACCCTGGACCGCTCGATCGACATCCACGCCACCGCCATCCGCGACGTGATGACGCGCAACGGTCGCACCATCCACGAAGACCAGCTGGCGGCGGAAGCGCTGAACATGATGGAAGAACTGAAGATCAACGCCCTGCCCGTTATTGACCGCGATGGTCTGCTGACCGGCGCGATCAATATGCACGACCTGCTTCGGGCCGGAGTGATCTGATGGCAGCAAAAGCGCCCGGCCTCCGCCCCCAGTGGCCCGAAGCCATTCTCCAGAAGGCCGCCGGCATACGCCTGCTGGCTCTGGACGTGGACGGCATCATGACCGATGGCCGGCTCTACTTCACCGCCAGTGGTGATGAGATGAAAGGCTTCAATATCCTCGATGGCCTGGGAATGAAGCAGGTCATGGCGGCCGGCATCGAACTTGCCGTGATTACCGGCAGGCGCTCCCCTCTCACCGAAAAACGCATGAACGACCTGGGCATTTCCAACCTGATGCAGGGCCGGGAAGATAAGAAAGTGGCGCTCCAGGAACTGGCCAGCCGGCTCAACGTGAAAAGCGACGCCATTGCCTACATGGGAGACGACCTGCCAGACCTGCCCGCCATCCTCTACGCCGGTCTGGGCGTAACGGTGCCCAACAGCCACTGGGCGGTGCGCGAATCGGCGGATCTGTGCACCGCTGCGGCGGGAGGCCAGGGTGCGGTGAGGGAACTTTGTGACCTGTTGCTGTTGGCCCAGGGAAAACTGGACGCTACTCTTGCCCCCTATCAGCAAAAGGATCAGGCGCAGAATCAGGGATCGAATCAATGACCCTGGAAACCCTGATCCGCGGCCCCAAAACCCGGGCGCTGGCCTTGGTGGCGGTGATCGCCGCCCTGATCGTCCTGCTCTGGCAGAGCGATGAACCTGTGCAGCCCATGGAAGCCGCGAAACTGCGGGGCGAAGCCGAGCCGGACGCCTTTGTGGTGGGCGGCCAGTTTCTGTCATTCAGTACAACCGGACAGCTGGCCATGCGCATAAAAAGCGAACGGATCGAGCAGTTTGAAGAAGACAGCATCTTCCGTATGCAACAGCCACGGGCCACACTGTTTGGCGAACCCGACGATGCCACCTGGAAGCTGGAAGCGAAACAGGGCAGACTTCTCGAGACCGAGGGAATGATGTACCTGACCGGTGAGGTCGACATTGTGCGGCTGTCCGATGAACGCGGCCCCCTGTCGCTCTCAACCGAAACGCTCACGCTCGACAATGAGAAACGCACGGCCTATACCGCTGACCCGGTCAGAATCAGCGACCCGCTCGGCATTACACAGGCGACCGGCATGAAAGTCTGGATTGACGAACGCATACTCGAACTCAACGCTCAGGTGGAAGGACGTTATGAGCCCGGCAAATAGCCTTACACGCCGCAATCCCGGCATCCTGCTATGCCTGCTGATGCTGTTGGCACCGTCGGCGGCTGCGTTCAACCTGGAGTCGGACACCCCTATCCGCGTCACGGCGGACACCGCCCGTCTGGATGACAGCAAGGGCGTTGCAACCTATACCGGTTCGGTAGAGATGACCCAGGGCGACATCCGCCTGACGGCCGAACAGGTCACCCTTACCCGCAGTGAAGAAGGCGTGAGCCGGATTCAGGCTTCAGGCCAGCCTGCCAGGTACCGGCAACCGGCCGTCGAAGGCCAGGGAGAAACCGACGCCCGCGCGCTGGAAATCCAGTGGTCGGCAGAAGACAACCGGGTCACTTTTAGAGGCGAGGCGGTGATTGAGCAGGGCGGAAACCTTTTTCGCGGGCAGGTCATTCATTATGATAGCGCCGATCGTGTCGTGACCGCCGAAGGTTCTGACGAGTCCGGTGGTGGCGACGGCCGGGTGGAAATGGTTATTCAGCCACGCAGCACTGACAAGAAGGGACCAGATGGCAGTTCTGAGAGCCAGTAATCTGGCGAAAAGCTACAAGCAGAAAAAAGTGGTCATTGACGTCTCGGTGGAAATCAGAAGTGGCGAGATAGTCGGCCTACTTGGCCCCAACGGTGCCGGGAAAACCACCTGTTTTTATATGATTGTCGGGCTTGTACCCGCCGACAACGGCCGCGTGACCATCGACACCAAGGACATCACCCCCCTGCCCATGCATGGCCGTGCACGCCAGGGCATCGGTTATCTGCCCCAGGAAGCCTCGGTGTTCCGTAAGCTAACCGTTCGCGACAACATCATGGCGATTCTGGAGACCCGTAGCGAACTGAAACGCAGTGAGAGGGAAGCCAAGGCCGAAGAACTGCTGGCGGAATTTCATATCACCCATATTCGCGACAGTGTCGGTATGGCACTGTCCGGCGGGGAGCGCCGACGGGTGGAAATCGCCCGGGCACTGGCCATGGAGCCGGCCTTCATACTGCTTGACGAACCCTTTGCCGGCGTAGACCCTATTTCCGTCAGCGACATCAAGCAGATTGTCCGCCACCTGAGGGACAAGGGCATAGGCGTGCTGATCACCGATCACAACGTGCGCGAAACCCTCGACATCTGCGAGAACGCCTATATCGTCAGCGGCGGGCATATTATTGCCTCCGGCAACGCTGAGCAGATCCTTGCCAACCAGCAGGTCAAGGAAGTCTACCTTGGCAACGAGTTCAGGCTTTAGTATGAATCCCCGTGACCACAGGCACAGCAGCCAATTGTTTTGCCATCCGCAAGCAAGTACACTCGGCAAAGAACTTGCTTGGTATGGCAAGTTGCCAACATACATAGAGTTTTTGTCAACGCCTTGCACCTGAGAGCCCGAGTGACGGACCCTGAATCATGGTTATGAAAGCCTCATTACAATTAAAGATGGGCCAGAGCCTGACCATGACGCCCCAGTTGCAACAGGCCATTCGCCTCTTGCAGCTTTCGACGCTTGATCTTCAGCAGGAAATCCAGCAGGCGCTGGAATCCAACCCCATGCTGGAGACCTCCGAGGAAGAGGATCAGGTCGGCGATACCGCGGAATCCGAGCGCAATGAACAGGACGCGGCGAATAACGAAGAGCACACTGCCAGTGCCGCAGAATCCGAGACCCCCAGTGACTGGGACGAATCGGAAAACGGGCCGGACTGGGCATCGGAAACCGACAGTCCTGACACAATCCCGGATGACCTGCCTGTCGACACCGCCTGGGATGACATCTATCAGTCAGCCCCTGCCCCGGCCGCCCGGAACGACGACGAAAACGACCACGACTTCGAAACCCGCAACTCCCCGACCGAAACCCTGCGGGATCACCTGGAATGGCAGCTCAACCTCACACCACTGAGTGAGCGGGATCAGGCCATCGCCCACGCCTTGCTTGATGCAGTGAACAACAACGGCTATCTCACCTCGCCACTGGAAGAAATCCACTCCGGCATGGTCGAGGAATCAGACGAAGACCCGCTGGAGCTTGACGAAGTGGAGGCCGTGCTTCATCGCCTGCAACATTTCGATCCGCCCGGTGTTTTCGCCCGGGATCTTCAGGAATGTCTACTGATCCAGCTGAACCAGCTTCCCCCCGATACACCCTGGCTCGCCCAGGCCAGACTGGTCATCACCCACTACATCAACCTGCTTGGCAACCGGGATTACGCCCAGCTTCTGCGGCGCAGTCGCCTGAAAGAAGATCAGCTTCGTGAAGTTCTGGCACTGATCACGGCGCTGAATCCACGCCCGGGCGACACCATTGATCAGGGCGAAACGGATTACGTCATCCCCGACGTGATTGTCAGGAAACATAACGAGCGCTGGCGCGTGGAACTCAATCCCGAAATTGCCCCGCGCATTCGTGTGAATGCCAGCTATGCTTCACTTATCAAGCGTGCAGACAGCAGCGCCGATAACACCTACCTGCGGGATCAGCTGCAGGAGGCGAAATGGTTCATCAAAAGCCTGCAAAGCCGTAATGAAACCCTGCTAAAGGTGGCAACACGTATTGTCGAGCACCAGCAGGGGTTTCTTGACCAGGGCGAAGAGGCGATGAAACCGCTCATTCTGTCGGACATTGCCCAGGCGGTGGAAATGCATGAATCCACCATATCCCGGGTAACCACGCAGAAATACATGCATACCCCCAGGGGCATTTTTGAGCTCAAGTACTTTTTCTCAAGCCACGTCAGTACTGACGAGGGCGGCGAATGTTCCTCGACAGCCATACGGGCAATGATCAGGAAACTGATTTCAGCGGAAACGCCGAAAAAGCCATTGAGCGACAGCAAAATTGCAGCCATGCTAGGGGAACAGGGTATAAAAGTGGCCCGACGGACAGTGGCCAAGTACCGCGAGGCAATGCACATTCCTCCATCCAACGAAAGAAAGCGACTGGTGTAGGACGCACTCGTTCGCAGACAACAGGAGACGCCAATGCAACTCAACATTTCAGGCCATCACGTAGAACTGACTCCCGCGCTGAAAGATTACGTTTCCGGAAAATTTGAAAAGCTAGAACGTCACTTCGACCATATCAGCAACTGTCAGGTGACCCTTGAGGTTGAGAAAGTGCGGCAAATGGCGGAGGCGACCCTCCATGTGATTGGCGGTGAGATTCACGCAAAGGCTGAGAACGAGGATATGTACGCGGCGATTGACGCCCTGGTAGACAAGCTGGACAGACAGATACTCAAGCACAAAGAAAAGAACGTAGACCGGATGCACGGCAACGGCGCCCGCTAGGCCAGACCGAAACCTGCATGTCACTAATCGAGCTGCGGCGCTGACTTACAAGCCATTGGCCTATTCGCCACAGGCTTTGAGTTGAAAGGTGCCGCAGCCTTTTTTTACGGAACTGACGTCGATTCATGACCGACACGACCCTGACCATCGAGAACATTCTCGCCCCGGAACTGACACTCTGCAGGGTGCCGGCCTCCAGTAAGAAGCGGGTAATGGAAACCATCGCGGAACAGATTCAGCACCGCGATGAAACCCTCAGCGACGCCCAGATATTCAATAATCTGGTCTCCAGAGAGCGACTGGGCAGCACCGGCATTGGCCAGGGTATCGCTATCCCCCACTGCCGTCTGGACGGGCTGGACCACGTTGTTGGCCTGCTGATGACACTGGAGGAAGGTGTCAGTTTCGATGCCATCGACAATCAGCCGGTGGACCTCGTATTTGCCCTCGTCGTGCCGAAGGAGGCCACCAGTGAACACCTCGAGCTACTGAGCCAGATTGCCGAGAAGTTCAACGATCGGGCCTTCTGTGACCATCTGCGCCAGTGCACGGATGGAGAAACGCTTTACCGGCAGATGCTCGCCGACAGCCCCTGAAATCTTTCGTCTTTGAGGTGACCCGGCATGAAACTGATCATTGTCAGCGGCCGCTCTGGTTCCGGTAAAAGTACAGTACTGCATGTGCTCGAGGATCTGGGCTTTTACTGTATCGACAACCTGCCCATTGGCCTGCTGGTGCCCTTGACCCAGGAGGCGACCGGGCAGTCATCCGGCGGCCGGCTGGCCAAAATGGCGGTCAGCATTGATGCCCGCAACCTCTCCGGCGAACTCAGCAACTTTGAAAGCCTTTACCACAGCCTGCAGCAGACCGGCGTGACCGTTGAGATCATCTATCTGGATGCGGACGAACAATCCCTGCTCCAGCGTTTTCACGCCACACGTCGCAAACACCCGTTGAGCGATGACAAAACCTCCCTGCGGGAGGCCATCGGTAACGAAAAGCAGCTGCTGGACCCCCTGTCCCGACTGGCCGACCTTTATATCGAAACCACCGGCATGTCGATGTACGAACTCCGCGATATGGTCAAACAGCGGGTGGCCGGGCGCCGGCAACAGGAACTGGCCCTGCTGTTCCAGTCTTTCGGCTTCAAGCACGGGGTGCCCCTGGATTCAGATTTCGTGTTCGATGTCCGGTGCCTACCGAACCCCTACTGGGATACCGCCCTGCGGCGCTTCGTGGGCACCGATCAGCCGGTCATCGATTTTCTCGAAAAGGACCCGCTCAGCGGTAAAATGGTCGCGGACCTGACCGGCTATCTAGAGAACTGGCTACCGGCCTTTGCCGACAGTAACCGGAGCTACATGACCATCTCCATCGGCTGCACCGGCGGCCAGCACCGCTCGGTATATATCTGTGAACAGCTAAGCCGCTATTTCCAGGGAAAATACAGCAACGTCCAGGTTCGCCACACCGAACTTCCGCATCTGCAGAGCCGGGACACCTGATTCTATGGTTCGCCGCACCATCACCATCATCAACAAGCTGGGGCTGCATGCCCGGGCCGCCGCCAAACTGGTCGCCACCGCCTCGGAGTACGAAAGCTCCGTTCACATCAGCCGCAACGGCAGGAAGGTAGACGCAAAAAGCATCATGCCCGTGATGATGCTGGCCGCCAGTCGGGGCGTGGAAGTAGAGCTCATCGCCGAAGGCAGCGACGAAGACCAGGCAGTTGAAGCTCTGGTGGCCCTGATCAACGATTATTTTGGCGAAGGCGAATAGAGGCGCACACAACGCTCTACGACATTCACCTACAACTCTTTCTCACCAGGCCAGCCTAACTCCGCTATAATGCGAGGGTTTTTGACTGCGGGTACTCTATGACCGACATTCTTGAAAAAAGCCAGGCTCGTCAACGTCTTCGCTCACTGAGCGAAGCGCTGGACAGTGGCGCGCTCAAGCAGGTCGCCCGCATTCTCAACGGGGGCCTGAGCCCCAGCGATATCGCCCACCTGCTGGAATCGTCGCCGCCGCGCCAGCGTGCCCTGCTGTGGAACCTGGTCGACAAACAGCTGGAAGGTGAAGTCCTCCAGTATCTGAACGATGACATCCGTAGTTATTTCCTGAGCCAGCTCAACGCCCAGGAACTGGCGGATATTATTGAAGACTTCGAGTCGGACGACCTGGCCGACCTTCTGCAGCAACTGCCGGATACGGTTATCCAGGAAGTCCTGGATACCATGGACGAGCAGGACCGCCAACGGGTTGAGGAAGTTCTCTCCTACCCGGAGGACACCGCCGGCGGCCTGATGAACACCGACACCATAACGGTGCGGCCTGACATCAGCATTGACGTGGTATTGCGCTACCTGCGCCGGCACCGGAACCTGCCCCCGATGACCGACAGCCTGATTGTCGTCAGCCGACGGGACGAATTTATCGGTATGCTGCCGATCACCAAGATGTTGGTGTCCAACCCGGCCTCCACGGTGCGGGAAGTCATGGATACGGATATTGAACCCATTCCCGTGACCCTGTCGGACAACAAGGTCGCGACACTGTTCGAGCGCTACGACCTGATATCCGCCCCGGTGGTGAGCGAAGAGGGCCGCCTGCTGGGCCGGATCACCATCGATGACGTGGTTGACGTTATCCGGGAGGAATCCGACCACTCGCTGATGAGCATGGCGGGTCTGGACGAAGACGAAGATACCTTTGCGCCGATTCTGAAAACCACCCGTCGCCGGGCGATCTGGCTGGGTATCAATCTGTTGACGGCCTTTGCCGCGTCAGCGGTTATCGGCCTGTTCGAAGGCACCATCGAGAAGGTTGTGGCGCTGGCCGTGCTGATGCCAATCGTAGCCAGCATGGGCGGCATTGCCGGCAGCCAGACCCTGACCCTGGTCATCCGGGGCATGGCCGTTGGCCAGATCAGCGGCGCCAACGTGGCCTGGCTGCTGAATCGTGAATTTGTGGCCGGGGCTCTGAATGGCCTGCTCTGGGCGCTGGTGGTCGCCACCGCCGCTTCATTCTGGTTCAGCGACCTGATGATCGGATTCATCATCGCTGCGGCACTGATCATCAATCTGGTTGCTGCCGCATTGGTGGGTACGGTGCTGCCGCTGTTCCTCAAATCCCGCAATATTGACCCGGCGCTTGCAGGTAGTGTGATACTTACGACGGTGACTGACTGTGTTGGCTTTATGTCGTTTCTTGGTCTCGCCACGCTTGTGTATGCGTAATCCGACAATCAGGCTCAATCTATGACAGATCATTACGACAATAACGACGCGCCGGAATACGACGGCCCCAGCAAATCCCAGCTAAAACGGGAAATGCAGGCGCTGCAGGATCTGGGTAAGCGCATGCTGGACCTGAGCAACGATCAGCTCGACACCCTGCCAATCAGCAGCACGCTCCGGGCCGCCATTGAGGAATCCCGACGTATCCGCCAGAACGAGGCCCGTCGCCGTCACCTTCAGTACATTGGTAAGGTGATTCGTCAGGAAGACGATCCGGAAGGGCTGTCCCGGCAGATAGACGCCTTCTACTCCGGCAGCGAAGAGCATACGCGGCGCCACCATCTGGCCGAACGCTGGCGCGACCGGATGATCGAGGAAGGCGACAGTGCCGTTGGCGAGTTTCTGCATTACTGCACCACGGCAGACATCCAGCACCTGCGAAATCTCGCACGCAATGCCCGCCGGGATACCCTGAAGGAAAAAACCACAGGCCAGCCCCGGAAACTTTTCCGCTACCTGCGGGAATGCATCGACGATGCGGAGTCCGCTCAGGAGTAGAGTCAGCCTCCCGCCCGGGTCACTAGAGGCGCCGGTGTTCCCAGACCGGCATGCGGGTCCGTATTTCGTTCAACCGTTCCATGTCCAGCTCTGCCGTCACCACGCCGGGCCCTTCATTAAGCTCGGTCAGCACTCTGCCCCAGGGGTCCGACACCAGGCTGTGGCCATAGGTGCGGCGGCGCTCACTGTTATGACCACCCTGGCCTGGCGCCACCATCCATACCTGATTCTCAATGGCACGAGCCCTGATGAGGGCATGCCAGTGGGCATCACCCGTATTCCAGGTAAAGGCGCTGGGTAGCGCAACCCATTCCGCCCCCTGCTCACGAAGCTTGCGGAACAGTTCAGGAAAACGCAGATCGTAGCAGACCGCCAGCCCCAGGCGGCCAGCCGGCGTATCCAGCACCACAATGTCCTCTCCCGGCTCAAAGGTATCTGACTCCCGGTACTGGCCCTGGGCGTCTTCTACCATTGCATCGAACAGGTGGATCTTGTCGTATCGGGCGACCTGCTTGCCCTGATCATCGAAAACCATGCAACAGGCTCGAACATGGTCCGGCACACTGGACCCGTCGGGGCGGGACGCAATCGGCAGCGAGCCACCGACAATCCAGAGCCCAAGCTTGGCGGCCTGCTCGGACAGAAAGGTCTGGATAGGTGCGTCGGAACTCGCCTCCCTGAGACCGTATTCCAGCATCTTGCGCATAGATAGCACGGCGAAGTTTTCCGGCAGTACCGCAATCTTCGCTCCCATGTCCGCCGCCTGCCCCAGAAGGCGCTCCGCTTCCGCGAAGTTCTGGCCGATATCATGGCCGCTCACCATCTGAACCGCGGCAACCCGGTTTGGTTGAACAGAAACACTTGCCCTACTGACTTCTGGCATGGACTGCCTCCTTTACCCTTATTGACCGGCGTCGAACACCCGCTTTAGCGCAACGTCCGGATTGTCCCACAAGCCTCCCACACTATAGGTGGCACTGGTCAGTTTACTCAACGGGTCACCCAGTACTTTATCAAGCACGAACAATGCACCACCGATCGGTGCGCCCGCCCCCAACAGGACGGCAGCCAGCGGAAGATTCTGGGTCAATGGCAACACCACCACCATGTTCATGTCCAGGGTTTCCTCAGCCAGATCGGTGGTACCGCTGAACTTGAACGCACCGGAAGGACCCACAATCTGGAGCTCGGGATCGAGTGTCAGAACCCCACTGTCGAGTCTGGCCTTGCCCGAAATGGCGTCAAAAGCCACCCCGGCCTCGTAAAGATCGGAAAAATCCAGCTTCAGCCGGCGCCAGAGTGTATCGGAGTTCAACAGGTTAAAGATCCTGAACAGCTGCGCGGTGTTGTTGCCTTCCAGGATGACGCCTTCATCAAAACGTACTCTGGCCGTTCCGTCCAGATCGGCCACGGCGAACTGATCCGGTCGGCCCGGCCAGTCCAGATCAAGCTCGATCACTGTTTTCTTGTTCCGGAACGGAATCTCTGTCGCAACCAGCGCGCCGAGGTCCGCCAGTGAACCGCCGCTGAGTTTGCCGTTGAAGCCGGTTCGAACCTCTTCCCCGGCAACACGCCAGTTCAGAGCACCTTCCAGTAGCAGGGATTTCAGTTCCCCCGAGATATTCTCTACGGCAAATTGACTGCCTTCAGGTCTTATCCCGAACGACCAGATACCAGCGTCTTCCTCGTTGATCTTCAGATCCGCAATCCGAACGTTAATGTCCGGCCAGCGCTCAAAATCCAGTTCCCGGAAGGCCTGTACCGATACATCCGGCGACGAAACGTCTTCATCTGCCTGATCCTCATCCCGGGACAGCTGGAGCCTCTCAAGATCGACAATGACCGGCCCGTCTTCCTTGGGCCAGGTGGTCATTCCCCGGACCCAGTCTGCCGTCACACTCACAAGCCAGCTATCCGAGCCGTTGACCGCCTCAACCAGAATATCCTGGAATCGCCGATCAGCAAGGCGAAGATCCTTCACCTGCACATCCACCCGACCGGGCTGCCAGTCGACATCAAGGTTCATCTTTTGCTGCCAGTCGACAAAAAGTCCGAGGCCACTCTGGCGGGCAGGATCAATGGTAATATTCAGTGGCGCCGGAACCCCGGCGGTCTTGCCCAGGGGTTCCGGCCAGTCAACGGTGACGCCGGTCAGATCCGACCCCATTCGTAAAACCGGATCCTTGCCTTCGGGCAGCTCGAGCAGGGCCTCGTACGTCAGCCCACCGCTCACGCCGGGCGTGGCCATTTCATCCAGCCCGAACCGGGTCCGCAGTTGTTCCACCGTCACCCTGCCAGTCTGCCGCAACACCAACCCGCTGCCGGATCGGCTTTCCCTGAACCAGACCGATACCGGGTTATTCAGAAAACGGGCACTGAGCGGCTCATCGGAAAATCCCGTGTCAGTGCTGTAGACAATTTCTCCGGACAGATCCGTCCACTGCAGGTCGGCCGCGGGGAAGGTCACCGAAGCAGATTCCGCCCTGACCAAAGCCCGGACGTCCGGCGCCTGTTCCGAATCCAGGGCAATACCCAGCTCAAGATCCAGATAGAACTGACCCTCAACGTCAACCTGCTCGCTCGCCTCACCTGCCATGCCCCCCAGTGGTGTGCGATCTATCCAGTAGGCCAGGGCATCGCCGGTGACCGGCGCGGCGACGTTGACGTATACCATCGTGCTGTCGAGCGTGTCTTCTTCAGGGTCACCACCGCCGGGCATCACCCGGACCTGACCCGGCCGAAGTTCAAGACCGCCAGTCTGGCCGGATTCGAGGTCAACACGGGTGCGACCCTCATGAACAAACACGCTGCCTTTGGCCCCGGTAACCTCGGGCCAGCGTTCGTCGTACTGCACGGTTGAATTCTCGAAGTCGTAAACCATGGATGACACAAACGACCCCGGCGGCGAGCCGCTGCCGATCTGGCCGAAGCCGAAATAGGTTCCCTGAACTATATCCGCTTCGGTAATGGAGGTTGTCAGCCAGCTATACAGCCCGGGATTAACCAGATGGACGGGTACAAATTCCGCCAGCATGCTGGCATTGCCATTCTCGACTCCGACCCTCAGACCAAGGATATCCTCACCGCCGGAAACCAGTTTCAGGTCAAACGCGCCGGTGAGGCTCGCGGCCGGCCCGACATTCATGGCGATGTCATCGGAAAAGACCCGTGTGACATCCCCGTCCAGTTGCCAGGCGACATCGGCGCTCAGATTGCGCAACTGCCAGAGCCCCTTGAACAGGGCGGGGAACCCCAGCGTAACGGCAGCGGAATCGGCCCGGACAACACCTCCGCTTCTGTTCACGATCAGCTCCCCGTCAAGGCCACGCACCGCGGGCGCTCCCTGGTAAGCCGCAACATTGACGTCGCTCAGATCCGCGCTCAGCCGAAACCCTTCACTGTCGTTCGAGGGCATTCTGAGAAGCAGATTGTTGAGGGTGCCGCCGGGTTTGTAATCATCCAGCGCCCGGGCGAGGCGGTCGGGAAGAATGCCGAGACCACCGAGCAGGCCCCTGACAGGGGCAATGGGAAAACCGTTTGCAACCAGCAAGCTGGCTTCGTCCCCGGACTGAAACCGCAGATCAAATCCGGGCACGGCAACACCATTCCAGCGCCATCGCAAATCGTTCAGGTGGAACTGATTTCCGTCACGACGCCAGCCGAATCTGGCCTGAATGTTCTCCAGTGGTGCCAGGGATTGCTGGCCAACGCCCAGTTGAAGGTAGGGTGTCTTCAGATTGCCGGTAGCCTGCCTCAGCAGACCATCACGGAAGGTGAGCCAGACCTGCCCCCCGATATCAAAGCCTTCGGCACGGATGCCCTTCCAGGCGTATTCCTGCACTATGCCGTCAAACAGGCGCCCGGAATTGATGTCTCCGTAGAACTTGCCGGTAAAGTCACCGCTGAAAAAATGCTGGCCAGCCAGTCTGAAGCTTGCCAGCTGCTCGGTCGTGCCGGGGCGCATCGCCCGACCTGACGCATAGAACAGGCCCCGTCGGTACACCAGATCAAGCTGGGGAATTTCCACCTGCCGCAATTGCCCGCGGCTGTCCCGCAGTCCCAGCGAGACACGGGTAATACGGACCGAGGGGTCTGATAGCCACTGGCCCGCCAGATCAATCCATTGTTCCAGGTCATTGGCGACCGGTTCAGGCAGGTCCGCCCCTTCCACCTTGATCTCGCCCCGGGGGGTCTGATTGATTACCAGTTCCAGCCGGTTGGCATCAAAATCAGAAAAGACAATCCGGAGCCGCGTCAGCGACGCCAGAAAATCCAGGCCAACTCGCAGGCTCTGGAGCGAGGCCACCACATCCTCACTGTCGGCTTCGGCGCGGATTTCAAGATTCCGGGCAATCACGGTGGGGTTGAGCCAGTCCCAACGGGAGGACAGAGAGCCAATCCGCACGTCGTGTTCCAGACGCTCGGACAGCAACTGCTCTATTTGTGGGCGGTAGTCGTTGATACTCTGGGTAAGCTGCCGACCGAGGCCGGCATAAAGTGCGGCTACTACTAGCACCGCAAGCAGCAACCACCAGACCAGGTTGGCCAGTTTCAGCAGAAACCGTACGGCGGTTCCTTTTGGCTTTTCGGCATTTTCTGGTGCGTTCATCGGGAGTCGCCGCGGCCGCTAGAGCGCCAGGCCGATGGGGTTGAGGAGGGAGCTAGAGTAGGACCACATCGTATTGCTCCTGACTGTAAAAGGGTTCAACCTGAAAACGGATCGCTTTGCGGATGAAGGTTTCAAGATCAGCCACATTGTCCGATTCCTCATCCAGCAGACGGTCTACCACGCTCTGAGACGCCATCACCAGATAGCTCTCTGCGTCGTAGGCGCGATTAACCCTGAGGATTTCACGGAAGATCTCGTAGCAAACGGTCTCGCTGGTCTTCAGGAAACCCCGGCCGTCACAGATCGGACAGGGTTCGCACAGGACCTGCCCCAGGCTCTCGGTGGTCCGCTTACGGGTCATCTCCACCAGGCCCAGCTCTGACACGCCGGTAATCTTGGTTTTGGCGTGGTCCCGCTCCAGCATCTTTTCCAGCATGCGATGAACCTGCCGCTGGTGCTCCGGGTCTTCCATGTCGATAAAATCGATAATGATGATGCCGCCCAGATTACGCAAACGGAGTTGGCGGCTGATCGAACGGGCAGCCTCAAGGTTGGTCTTGAAAATGGTTTCCTCAAGGTTCCGGTGACCCACGAACGCCCCGGTGTTGATATCGATGGTGGTCATGGCTTCGGTCTGATCGATGATCACATAACCGCCGGATTTCAACTGAACCTTGCGGCTGAGGGCCTTCTGGATCTCGTCTTCCACGGAATAGAGATCAAACAGCGGCCGCTCGCCGGGATAGTATTCCACCTTGTCCGCGAACTCGGTGACAAACTCTTCCACGAATTCCAGCACCCGCTGATGGCTCTCCTTGCTGTCGATCCGTACCTTTTCGGTCTGCGGGCGGATCAGGTCGCGGATGGTCCGGATGAAAAGCGGCAGATCCTGATACACCACCGCCGGCGCCTGGCTGCGACTGATGCGGTCCTCGATGGCCTGGCTCAGGCGATGCAGGTACTTCATGTCACCAAGCAGGTCCTCGGCCGAAGCCGCTTCGGCGGCGGTCCTGATGATATAACCACCGCTGACTTCGGTATCTTTCGCGGCACCTTCCTCAATGAGAGATTTAAGGCGCGCCCGCTCGCCCTCATCCTCAATGCGTTGGGAAATCCCCACGTGACTGACGCCCGGCATGAACACCAGGTACCGTGAAGGAATGGAGAGCTGGGTCGTCAGGCGGGCACCCTTGGTGCCGATGGGGTCCTTGGTTACCTGAACCACCAGTGACTGCCCCTCCCGCAACAGGGTCCGGATATCGGGCACGGTCTTGGGGCCGTCAATCGGTCCGTCCATCGTTTTCTGGTCGGTTACCACGTCCGAGGCGTGGATAAAGGCCGCCCGCTCCAGGCCGATATCAACGAAGGCGGCCTCCATACCCGGCAGAACCCGCACCACCTTGCCCTTGTAGATGTTGCCGACATTGCCTTTCCGGCTGGTGCGCTCAATGTACGCTTCCTGAAGCATACCGTTTTCAACCAGTGCCACGCGGGTCTCGACCGGTGTTACGTTGATCAGTATTTCTTCACTCATTAAGGCTCTCCTGCCCTGATTGCCAGGTTGTCCAGACCGGGTACCCCGCCTGCGCCAGAAGGTCGGCGGTCTCGCGCAGCGGCAAACCCACGACGGCGCTGTAGCTACCCTGCAGACTCTCTACAAAAATACCACCGAGACCCTGAATCCCATAGCTGCCGGCTTTATCCATAGGCTCGCCAGTTCGCACATAGGCAGAGATTTCATCGGGTCGCAGTGCACGAAAGGTGACATCGGTTGTAACCACGCACGACTGGGCATAGCCATCCACCACAACCGCAACGGCGGTCATCACCTGGTGGGTACGCCCCGACAGAGACCTGAGTGTTTCCTCCGCCTCTTCCCCGGTGGCGGGCTTGCCAAGAATAAGATCACCCAGGACAACGGAGGTGTCGGACCCCAGAACGAGGGCATCCGGAGCGCTCCTCCCGACAGCCAGGGCCTTTTCCTGTGCCAGCCGCAACACGTAATCAGAGGGCTTTTCAGACGGACCGGGGATTTCGTCGATGTCGGCCGGGCGGATTTCAAAGGTCACGCCCATCTGCCGAAGCAACTCCGCGCGTCGGGGCGATGCTGATGCCAGGATAATGGAGCGCATGGGCAGTCTACCCCAGTTTCCGGTTGAGGTTGTCCAGCAGCAAACAGAGCAACGGCCACACCAGAGCGCTGGTGACCGCGGGCCAGAGATAGGTGAAGCCGGAATCTTCCGCGCCCAGCGTCTGCTTGATGAAATGCACCAGCATCTGATTGATGCCCAACAGCAGAAACACCATCAGACACTGCTGGGGCAACGGATACATCCGCAGCCGTTGATGGACGGTCAGCACCAGAAACGCGATCAGCCCCATGGCCAGAGCGTTCACACCCAGGGGCGTCGCCTCCAGCACGTCGAGCAGTAGGCCGAGACACCACGCCAGCAGAATGCCGAACTGGGCGGGAGCCCTGAACGTCCAGTAAAACACAATCAGCCCCAGCCATTCCGGGCGGAACTCGAACCAGCCAACCGGAAACCATGAGCTGCTCAGAACCAGGGCGATGATGGCGCTGAAGATAAAGACGGGATAGCTGATGACCGATAGCATCAGGGCGACTCCTCTTCAGCGTCTGTGTCTGATTCCACGTCTGCTTCTGCTTCAGCGACGGGCGAGAACACCACCAGCACCAGCCGGCTGCGATTCAGTTCGGCCTTCGGGCTGGCCTGGATCTCCACGAAGGGCTCCCCTGGCTTCTTGGTGACCGTCTGTACTTCCGCGACTGGATAGCCTTTGGGGAATCGCCCCCCCAGCCCGGAGCTGACGAGCAAATCGCCTTCCCGAATATCCGCTGTGACCGGCACATGTACCAGCTCCAGAGCTTCAGATTCCCCGGTTCCCAGCAGGACCCCGCGCAATCCATTACGGACAACCTCTACCGGAACCGCATGGCTGCTGTCGGATACCAGCAGAACCCGCGACGTGAAACTGCTGGTCTGCCGCACCTGCCCCATCAGTCCGTTAGCATCCAGAATTGCCTGCCCGACTTCAACGCCGTCGCGACTGCCCTTGTTGATAACCACCTCATGGGAAAAGGGGTCGGGGGAAACGGCCACCACTTCACCCACGATCACACGGTCGTCAAGGGTTTCAGCGGAGTTCATCAGTTGTCGCAGTTCGTTGTTCTCCGAGGCAAGCGCTGCATACTTGAGTGCGCGCCGCTCAAGAATCAACAGCCGGGCCTTGAGGGCTTCGTTCTGTTCAAGAAGGTCATCGCGGGGGGTAAAAAGGCTGGACACCCAGTCGCTGAAACGGCCAGGCGCGTTGCCAAGCCAGTGCACCGGTGCCAGACCGGTGCCAATGGCACTGCGAACATCGGTCAACTGATTGAAGCGTGCATCGGCAACAATCAGGGCTACCGACAGCACGAAAACAAGGATCAGGCGAAATCCGGGAACTGGGCCCTGAACAAAGATGGTTTTAATGGCGAGCACTCCCCACGGGTTTAACCCTCCTGGGAGAACATTCCGATCCCGCTGCGATCAATCACTTCCAGCGCCTTGCCACCGCCGCGGGCCACGCAGGTCAGCGGATCTTCGGCGATGATCACCGGCAATCCGGTTTCTTCGCTGATCAGCTTGTCCAGACCGCGAAGCAACGCGCCACCGCCGGTCAGTACAATACCGCGCTCGGCGATGTCCGATGCCAGTTCGGGGGGAGACTGCTCCAGAGCGCTTTTAACCGTCTGTACGATCTGCGCCAGGGATTCCTGGAGGGCATCGAGAATCTCTTCGCTGTTCAGGGTGAACGCGCGAGGTACGCCCTCGGCCAGGTTACGTCCGCGAACGTCGATCTCGCGAATCTCAAGACCTTCGTAGGCACAGCCGATTTCGTGCTTGATGCGCTCAGCGGTGGAATCGCCGATCAGGCTGCCGTAGTTGCGACGGACGTAGGTCACAATGGCTTCGTCGAATTTGTCGCCGCCGGTGCGGACGGATTCGGCGTAAACAATGCCGTTCAACGAGATGATCGCGATTTCGGTAGTACCGCCGCCGATGTCGACGATCATGGAGCCGCTGGCTTCTTCCACCGGCAGACCGGCGCCGATGGCGGCTGCCATGGGTTCTTCAATCAGGAAGACTTCCCGCGCGCCGGCGCCAAGGGCCGATTCGCGAATGGCCTTGCGCTCAACCTGGGTGGATTTGCTGGGCACGCAAACCAGTACCCGGGGGCTGGGGGTAATGAAGCTGTTTTCGTGCACCTTATGGATGAAGTGCTGCAGCATTTTTTCCGTAACCACAAAATCAGCGATAACGCCGTCTTTCATCGGGCGGATGGCGGTGATGTTACCCGGGGTACGGCCCAGCATGCGCTTGGCTTCGGCGCCCACGGCGGCCACCATTTTCTGGGAGCCGTTGGTGCGGATGGCTACAACGGAGGGTTCGTTGAGGACGATCCCACGCTCACGCACATAAATAAGGGTGTTGGCGGTGCCCAGGTCGATGGACAGGTCGCTTGAAAATAAGCCTCGGAGTCTTTTGATCAACATTCGTGTAGTTTCAACCTGAGAGTTGCAGTCCGGAAAAGATGCCGCAACTTTAGCAGTGAGCACCCCCTCAGGCAAGGCACCATCGGGGCTCCGGCGGGGTCTTTCTTGCTTTTCTTCAGTGTTTTGGCCCCTCCCGCGATTGTTCGAATCTGTTACCATTGTTGCTTTATTTTTGTGGCCTCCGTGAAGGGGCGTTCGAAGAAGTCTTTCCAAAACACGCTACAAGTACATCCATGTACGCTTGGGCTCCGCCATCCATGGCTCCGCACAGTTTTGGAAAGACTCCTCCGAACGCCCCCGGCAACTTTAAGTCGCCTATGAATCATGGCCAGTTTCTGGTTAACAAACCGTATTGTTAAAGACATTTCACATACATTTCTGGGAGACAATTCGTGACCATTTCCCGCAAGGACATTGAAAAAGTCGCCGTGCTCGCCCGCATCCGCGTGGACGACGAGCAGGTGTCGGCTCTGGAGAAGGATCTGGGCAACATCCTGGATCTGGTGGATCAGCTTGGTGCCGCCGATACCGAGTCGGTGCAGCCCATGGCTCACCCGCTGGATGCGGTTCAGCGCCTGCGGGCCGATGAGGTGACCGAAACCAATCAACGGGAAAGCTTTCAGGCGATAGCCCCGGCCACCGAAAACGGGCTGTATCTTGTGCCCCGAGTCATAGAGTGAACTGAGTGAAAGGACCCAGCATGCATAACAAATCCGTCGCAGAGCTTTCCCGGGACCTGGACAGCGGCCAGGTTTCCAGCGTGGAGCTGACCCAGCAGTTCCTCGATCGCATCAAGCAGGAAGACAGCAAGTACAACAGCTTTATTACCGTCACCGACGAGCAGGCGCTGGCCGATGCCAGGGCGGCCGATGAGCAGCGGGCGGCCGGCAATGCCACGCCCTGGACGGGGGTGCCGTTTGCCCACAAGGATATTTTCTGCACCAACGGCGTTCTGACCAGCTGCGGCTCGAAGATGCTGGCCAACTTTGTACCGCCCTATGATGCGACGGTCACGGCGAATTTTCGTCAGGCCGGCGCGGTTTGCCTCGGAAAGACCAACATGGATGAGTTCGCCATGGGGTCATCTACCGAATCGAGCTACTACGGGGCAACCACCAACCCCTGGGGACTGAGCCAGGGTGAGAAACGGGTGCCCGGCGGGTCCTCCGGCGGCTCGGCGGCGGCGGTTGCGGCGCGGCTGGTGCCGGCCGCGACCGCTACCGATACCGGCGGCTCCATTCGCCAGCCGGCGGCGCTGTGCGGTGTAACCGGGCTGAAGCCGACCTATGGTCGGGTGTCCCGGTACGGCATGATTGCCTTTGCCTCCAGTCTGGATCAGGGCGGCACCATGGCCCGCACGGCGGAAGATAACGCGCTGATGCTGAACGTGATGGCGGGCTTCGATCCCAAGGATTCCACGTCCATCGACCGGGAGGTGCCGGATTACAGCGCCACGCTGAACGAGCCGCTAAAAGGCCTGAAGATTGGTTTGCCGAAGGAGTACTTCAGCGACCAGCTCAGCCCGGCGATGGAGCAGCAGGTCCGTAACGCGGTAAAGGAATATGAAAAGCTGGGGGCCACAGTGAAAGAGGTGTCCCTGCCTAACGCCAAGTTGGCTATCGCCGCCTACTACGTGATCGCGCCGGCGGAGGCGTCAGCCAACCTGTCCCGTTTTGACGGCGTTCGTTACGGCTATCGCTGTGAAGACCCCAAGGATCTGCTGGATCTCTACACGCGCACCCGGGCCGAAGGGTTTGGTGCCGAGGTAAAGCGGCGGATTCTGGTGGGCACCTACGCGCTTTCCGCCGGCTATTTCGATGCCTATTACCTGAAAGCCCAGAAGGTTCGCCGGCTAATCCAGCAGGATTTCATCAATGCCTTCAAGGAAGTGGACGTGCTGATGAGCCCGACCACTCCCTCTCCAGCTTTTGCCCAGGGCGAGAAATCCAGCGACCCGGTCACCATGTATCTGGAGGATGTGTTCACCGTTGCCATCAATCTGGCAGGGCTTCCCGCCATGTCGGTACCGGCCGGTTTCATTGATGGCTTGCCCGTAGGGCTGCAGATTATCGGGGACTACTTCTCCGAAGCCCGTTTGCTGAACGCCGCCCATCAGTTCCAGCAGGTGACCGACTGGCACCAGCGCGAACCGCAATAAGCCCGATACAGGAGATTGATTATGCAGTGGGACATTGTGATCGGGCTGGAAATTCACGTTCAGCTCGCCACCAAAACCAAGATCTTTTCCGGCTCCAGCACCGCTTACGGCGCCGAGCCCAACACCCAGGCCAACGCGGTTGATCTGGCCATGCCTGGCACCCTGCCCGTGCCAAACGAGCAGGCGTTTCGCTATGCGGTGATGTTCGGCCTGGCGGTAAATGCCGAGATCGCGCGCCGCTCGGCGTTTGAACGGAAGAACTATTTCTACCCGGACCTGCCCAAAGGCTATCAAACCACCCAGCTCGAGCGCCCGATTGTCGGCCCGGGGTATGTGGACATTGACCTGGCCAATGGCGAGACCAAGCGGGTTCGCATTCATCACGCCCATCTGGAGGAAGACGCTGGCAAATCCCTGCACGAGGATTTTCACGGCATGACCGGCGTGGACTTGAACCGGGCCGGTACCCCACTGATCGAGGTGGTCACCGAACCGGATATGAGCAACGCAGAAGAAGCCGTGGCCTTCGCCAAGAAGCTGCACGGTATTGTCACCTCCCTTGGCATCTGCGATGGCGATATGTCCCAGGGTTCCATGCGCTTCGACGTCAACATTTCCCTGAAGCCCAAGGGCAAAGCGGAGCTGGGTACACGTACCGAAACCAAGAACCTGAACTCCTTCCGGTTCATGGAACAGGCCATCGCCCATGAAGTCGAGCGGCAGATGGACATCCTGGAAGACGGCGGCACCATTGTGCAGGAAACCCGCCTGTACAACGGCGACCGGGATGAATCCCGTTCCATGCGTACCAAGGAAGAAGCCAACGACTACCGCTACTTCCCCTGCCCGGACCTGCTGCCGGTGGAGATCGACCAGTCGTTTATCAACGAAGCCCGCGATAGCCTTCCGGAACTGCCGGATGCCCGTAAGGCCCGGTTTATGGATCAGTACGGGTTGAACGACTATGACGCCGGCCTGCTGTCGAGCGATTCAAAACTTGCCACCTTCTTTGAGGCCGTGGCAGAGCGCGGAAAAGATGCCAAGCTGGCATCCAACTGGGTACAGGGCGAGTTTTCGGCGCGGCTGAATGCGGAGGAGAAATCCGTCGCTGACTCGCCGATCTCCGGCGCACAACTGGGTGATCTGGTGGTTCGCATCGCCGATAATACGATTTCCTCGGCCGGCGCCAAAAAGGTGTTCGAGGCACTCTGGACAGGTGAAAACGACAATGTGGATGCCATCATCGACGCCCAGGGCCTGAAGCAGGTATCTGACACCGGCGCTCTGGAAGCCATGGTGGACGAGGTTCTGGCGGATATGCCGGATCAGGTAGCCCAGTACCAGAACGAGGAAGATCCGAAGAAGCGCAAGAAGATGCTGGGTGGCTTTATGGGGCCGTTGATGAAGGCTTCCAAAGGCCAGGGTAATCCGAAGCTGTTTAATGAGATTCTTGTTCGGAAGCTTGGGGGGTAATCCTTGGGCTATGGGTAGTGGCTTATTGCTGCGGCCCTAGCCTGCCCGGGCTTGGAGTTTACGGCACGAGGCTGGACGGGGGTTCCAAAACACGCTCCTTCGGCACATCCATGTGACGCTTGGGCTCCGCCATCCCTGGCTCCGCACAGTTTTGGAACCCCCGTCCAGCCCCGCGCCTATCCAACTACCGGGGGGATGTCCGTAGGTCGGATTACGGCTTTGCCTAATCCGTATATGGTCTCCTCCCCGTTTGCAAGGTCTCAGCGTTGGATGTCAGGGACAGGTTTGCGCCCGTATATCCGGCCTGTTTGATGAGGCGGCTTTGTCGCCTCTGGCCTTGATGGAAGATC
>Ga0207884_1000108_pt1 | contig 87831 bp, 75 predicted proteins | sample MalvirmetaMSP144_FD_184236 | JGI IMG/M metagenome (GOLD analysis project Ga0207884, IMG submission 184236) | Marine viral communities from the Deep Pacific Ocean - MSP-144 (SPAdes) | ecosystem: Environmental > Aquatic > Marine > Oceanic | place: Pacific Ocean | collected 2011-07-08 | reverse complement strand
CCGATGGAAACCGGCCGAACCGTCATCTTCAGCCTTGGAACACGCAACTCCTTCATGGTTTTACCTTTGGCACTTTCAATACCAGAGGCCTGGGCTACGGCCGTCGTGGTGATTGTCGTCCAGTCTTAGGTGGAACTGTTTGGAATGATGCTTTATCTGCGGTGGGTGCCTGGTCGGCTGCTACCGGACACCTGAAAAATCTGACACCCGTAAACTCATCTAAAAATAGGAAGATCTCCCGTGCGAACCCGAACCCTGGTCGTAAGTCTTGTTCTTTTTTGTCTGGTTGTCTTCGCTGGTGCTTTTGTTATTTACGATCGCTCTCAGGGCACTAATGAGCCCGCTGTTGTTGAAAAAACGCCACTGGTGAGGGATTACTCTCCCGTTATTGGCCCTGAGGGCGCTCAGGTAACCATTGTCGAGTTCTTCGACCCATCCTGCGAAGGCTGTCGCGCCATCTACCCTTATGTGAAACAGATTATGGCGGCCTACCCAGACAAAGTGCGCCTGGTATTGCGCTACGTGCTGTTTCACAAAGGCTCGGAAGAGGCCGTCAGAATTCTGGAAACCGCCCGCGAACAGGGGATCTACGAGCCGGTGCTTGACGCTGTCATGGAAGCCCAGCCCCAGTGGCATGACGATCCCGATGTTACCGCAGCATGGGATGCGGCGGAGTCAGCCGGGCTGGATGTAGAAGCCGCTCGGACCGGTATGAACTCGCCCGAAATTGACGGCATTATTCAACAGGATGCTGCGGACGTTAAAGCGGTTAGAATTTCCGGAACTCCAACATTCTACGTCAACGGAGAAAAGTTGAACCGGCTGGGGCCTCAGGAACTGTACGATCTGGTGACGTCCAAGGTAGAGTTATCGAAATAACAACACCAGAACCGGCAACTCTATGTCACTGCTTGACTACCTTCTGCCCTACGATTTCTCGCCGCTGACCGTGCTGAGCTACATGCTCGTGATGGGGTTCTATGGCATCGGACTGCTTCGGATGCCGGATCAGGATCGGCCTGGCGCGCTGCGGATTTTTGCTTTCACCCTGGGGGTGCTGATCTGTTATGCGGTGATGCAGACCCGCTTCGATTACTACGCTCAATACATGTTCTTCGTCCATCGGGGCCAGCACCTGATTCTTCATCACATCGGGCCTATCCTGATCGCGCTTTCCAATCCCTTGCCGGTCATGCGGTTCTGGTTTGAAAAAATCAGCTCGGGCTGGAAGCGCACGCTCCGGCCTTTGGGTTGGGTTTATCAGGTCCTGCAACAACCCTTCATCGCCCTATTCCTGTTTGTCGGGCTCATTTATTTCTGGCTGTGGCCATCAATCCATTTCGACGCCATGCTCAGCCGGGACCTGTACTGGGTCATGAACTGGAGCATGTTACTGGATGGCCTGCTGTTCTGGTGGTTGATCTTCGACCCGCGACCGCCTGCGATCACCTCATCGCTGGGGTATGGCAGACGCATGTTGGTTCTGGCTGCCGCAGGTGTGCTTCAGATGTTTCTTGGGGCGTGGATCGTGTTCTCACGTGACATGGTCTACGACGTTTACGAAGTCTGTGGCAGGGCCTGGCCGCTGGACCCGGAAGTCGACCAGCTTCTTGGCGGCATGCTGACCTATATCCCTCCGGCCATGATGAGCATCCTTGGCATTCTTCTGATGCTCCGGCGAGCCATGCATCAGGACGGAAAATATACCAACCAATCCAAACAACTTGAGGAAACAGCGTCATGAGAACTCGCTTCTGGCGACAGCGCTCCAAAATCATATCGGCGACCTTAACGCTGATAGCATCCCTATTGCTGACTGGTTGCCTTGGAAATGACGAGGAAGACTGGAACGGCAAAAACATCAGTGGCTTGATGCCTAAACTGGAATTCGACCTGATCAATAGCCAGGGCGAGTCGGTATCTGGCGATGATTACAGTGGCCGCGTGAGAATGCTGTTTTTCGGGTTCACCTCGTGCCCCGATGTTTGCCCAACTGCCCTGCAAAAGCTCAATCAGGCAACCAGTGGCCTGGACCCGAAGCTTCAGGATGAAGTACTCACTTTGTTCGTGAGTGTCGATCCGAAACGTGACACGCCTGAGCGTCTCGCAAAATACGTGGATTTCTTCGGTGACAATATTGTAGGACTCACTGGAAAAGAACCCCAGCTTCGTGAACTGGCAAAACGATATAGAACAACCTTCGGTTATGACGAACCTGACCCCGATGGAAATTATGCGGTGTCACACAGCAGCGCGATTTATGTATTTGATCGCGAAGGTAACCCCCGCCTTTTAATGCGGCCCGATTTGAGTAGGGAAGAAATTCGACATGACCTCGTTGCTCTTATTCAGGAGGGTTCGTGAATCCAGTCGGAGTTGGTGCCTCGATTCACATTCCCGTGTCCATGGTCACCTTCGTTGAAAAAAATGTGAAGCACGTGCAAAGGCAGCCGATGCTACGACTGCCGTGTAACCCTTAAATAGCCAGTTCTCAACTCGCAGCTCTCTTCGGCCCCAAAAATTGCGAGATGCCAATCTAAGAACTATTCGAGTCTTAGAGCATATAGGTGGGAACCACTGCCGATTACACAAATGATTTTGGGGGTATGTTTAGGGGCATATATAAGGTCTATAAAATTTTATTCGATTATAATTCATATACTTAATATCCCATATTAGTCCTGCCGGGGGTACCAGTTAGTAACCTCCTTAAGGTATCAACTCCAGCTCTTTTCGGAGCTCCTCGGCGGTGGGCCTTAACTGCGGAAGCCCCCTGCTGGCACGCCTCTGGCCCAGATAATACAGTATCGGGGAAGCGATAAAGATCGAGGAACTTGTTCCGATCACAATGCCGAACAGCATGGGCAACGCGAAACTGGCTACGGCCGAGCCACCGGCAATTCCCATAGGCAACAGAGCCAGAAAGGTTGTGACGGAGGTGAAAACCGTTCGCGTCAGCGTCGAGGAGATACTGTCATTGAGTATTTCCAGCATGGGTCGTTCCGGCGTCTTCCGAATGTTCTCCCGGATACGATCGAATACGACAACCTTGTCGTTTACTGAATAGCCGATCAGCGCCAGCAGAGCGGCAACCGCCGTCAGGTTGAATTCCACTCCGGCCAGAACAAAGAATCCGATGGTTTTGGTAAGGTCCAACGCAATGGTGACAGTTGCCGCCAGAGCGAAATGCGACTCAAAGCGGACCCAGAGATAGCCAAGCATACCGGCACCGGCCAACAGGACTGCCAGAATCGTGGCGTCGCTGAAGCCACCGCTGACTTTCGGGCCTACCATGTCCACTTTTGGAAACTCCGCGGCGGGCTCAACCGCCATAACGGCGGATTTCACCAGATCAACCTGTCCTGCCGTGCTCCCGGCTGAGCCCTGGTCGGCTGGCAGGCGGATGAGGAATCTTCCGTCAGACCCAACCTCCTGGATGGCCGGGTCGACAACCCCCTGTGTCTGCAGGGTGGTTCGCAGCTGTTCTACGCGTATATCCGGAGCCCTCACTTCAACGACGGTTCCACCGGTAAAGTCGACGCCGTATTTCAGGCCCGGGTGTACAAAGACCGCAATGGCCACCAGGGAAAGCACAGCAGACGCAAGCAGCCCCAGCACCCGGCCCCGCATGAAATTCACACCACGCTCGCTGAGGCGATCCAGCCGCGCAATGCCGGAAATGATCAGGGTTTCCCGTTCATGACCCCGGATCCGCCTTTCCATGATCAGCCGTGTAAAGGCGATGGCCGTGAACATCGACGTAACCAGGCCGATGCCAATGGTGACGGCAAACCCCCGCACCGGGCCGCTGCCAAACATGAAAAGCAGACTGACAGCGATCAGGGTCGTGAAGTTGGAGTCCAGTATCGTGCGGTAGGCCTTGCCAAACCCCTCCCTGAGGGCCATCCAGGCCGGCCTGCCAGCGCGGGATTCCTCCCGTATCCGCTCGTTGATCAGAATGTTGGCATCCACCGCCATGCCAATGGTCAGGATGATACCCGCAATGCCCGGTAACGTAAGCGTCGCGCCCAACAGGCTCAATATGCCGAAAACCAGGCCGATGTTAACCGCCAGCCCCACGCAGGCGATCAATCCCCACCCCCCGTAAAGCCCGACCATGAAGACGACAACCAGTGCGGCCCCCAACAATCCGGTGGTCAGGCCCATGGCAATGGCGTCACTACCCAGATCGGGCCCTACGGTCCGTTCCTCCAGCACGTCGAGCGGCGCAGGCAAGGCACCGGCCCGCAGAAGCATCGCCAGCTCACTGGCCTCCCGGGAGGAAAATTGTCCACTGATTTCCCCGCTACCCCCAATCTCGCTGCGAATGACCGGCGCGGTGATCACCTTGCCATCCAGCACAATGGCCAGTGGGCGACCAATATTGTCTCGAGTCATCTCGGCAAACTGGCGAGCGCCGGCTTTGTCCAGTTCGAAGTTGACGACCGGTACGCCGCTATCGGGATGGAACGCCATATGAGCGTCCCGAATCCGCTCGCCAGCCATGGCAACCCGTCTCTCCAGACGGTGTTGCTGGTCGCCCTGGGCGTCAGGCAAAACAATCGTTGATATATCGGCTTGCGGGGGCGTCCTGGCGGCCCAGTGAAAGCTCATCTTTGCGGTGGTGCCCAGAAGTTCACGAATCTCGCCGGGATCTGCCACACCTGGCATCTGTACCAGGATTCCCTGACTTCCCTGGCGGGTGATACTGGGGTCAACCAGCCCGGTTTCATCCAGCCGACGCCTGACCACCTCAAGGCTACGCTCGACTGCGTCCGCAGAAAGGCGCTCTTTCCAGGCTTCGGTCAGTGTCAGCGTCAACTGACTACCGTTACGCTCAACACTGAAACGACGGGTACCATCCGGCGAGTCATTCGCTAACGCCTGCGCGAGCCGCGCAGCCTCGTCAGCTTTTTCCAACTGACGGATGGACATTTCGATCCCTTCACTGGTGATTCGGGGCCGACCATAGGAAATTCCCTGCTCTCGCAGGGCACTGACAAGTTCATCTCCCAAGGCTTCATTCTCGCCGACCAGCAACTCCCCCAGATCGGCTTCCAGTAACAGGTGTGACCCACCCTGAAGGTCCAATCCCAGGGAAACCCTGTTTTGTTGATACCAATCCGGCAGCTTGCTCGCCAGGTCCGGCGACAGAACATTGGGTAACGCACTCAGCAAGCCGAGCACAATCACCAGGCCGTAGACCAGAGTCCGTGAACTCAAAGATTTCATGGGTAATCCTCAGAACAATGTAGATCGGTTGGCTGGCGTTTGGGCACAGCCAGGGACGGAGGAGGACTACATCAAGGGAGGAGCACGAAGGGGCGGCGTCAGGAATCGGGGATGACTTGCAAGACAGGTTGCGACGAGAACATGAAAAGCCTGCCAACCTTTCTGGCTCAACCTGTCGATCGAGTGATCGAACCAACCATCAGGAGAATCCGGGCCATTCTCGCCGTCACTGCCTGTAATTTGCTTCTCTGAGGGGACTCTGAGACTTTCATGGTGACTGGCAACAACCAGGTGCTCAAGCAAGGCGTTAAAGCCGTTTCCAGGCTGGACAGCAGCAACCTGCTGATAGGTTCCTGAAGACAGAAAGACGAGCACTAACGGCAGCAGAATGGTCGCTGCTGAGGGGAAATAGCCACGGCTTGAAACGAAACGACTACGGGCAGGCATGGTGCTTTCTCACTGAGACTACCAAATCGTGTGCTGCCTATGGTTTATAGTCAATGACTTTGCATTGTCTGTCAGTGAAACTACCTGCTAGCGCTATACATACCGGTAAACGGGCCCTCAATCGCATCGCCATTCTGGCCCAGACGGCAGCCGCGCCGGGAAAAAAGTCTGACAGTCACGAGCAGAGATAGGAATATCCATGACGCCGGAAGAACAGGAGAAATTTCGCCAGCAACTACTGGAACTGCGGGACGATCTGCTGTCCACTAGCGACGCCCGGGACGAAGCCAGTGGCACCGTGCACCTGGACCAGCAAAGCGTGGGCCGGCTCTCCCGCATGGATGCCCTGCAAAGCCAGGCCTTGGCCAAGGCCGGCCAGGAACGCGCGAATCATCAGCTTCGGCTTATCGAAGCGGCATTAATACGAATTGAAAAAGAGAACTTCGGGGAGTGCATGGAGTGTGGTGAGCCCATCAATCCAAAGCGCCTGGAGATTGATCCTACCTGTCTCTACTGCATTGATTGCGCCCGGTAAGTTTCAACCCCAGAGCCGGCACCCTTCGCAGAGCTGACCGGCTGCGGGGTCATAGACTGTCAGAGTTCAGTGGTAATGGCGGGCTGCACTAACGATTTTCTTAGCGAGCGCATCATCTTCACACTTATCTGCTATGTCACCTATGGTGATAATGCCCACCAGATTTTTGTCTTCAGCATTATCCAGAACAAGCAGGCGCTGCACTTCTTGCTTCGCCATATTCTCGATTACATCGTCCACTGAATTATCTTCAAAAGTGTAAAGCGCTTTTTCTGTGGCTATTGAACTTGCCTTGTCGTCGAGATTTTCGCCTTCAGCAACTGCCCTGACGGCAATATCCCTGTCGGTTACAACACCGGTCACAAAACTGCCGTCACCCAGCGGCTCGAACCCTGTGCCATGTTCACGCATGGCATTGGCCGCCTCGCGGATGGTTGCGTCTGCATTAAGGTAATTGGGGCGTTTGGTCATAACGTCTCTGACTTGCATGATCGGCCTCCTTTCATTGATCAATACACTACTTTAAAGAGCGTGAATGGATGAATCATGCCCTGTATATGGAAGTTCTGATGGCCATTATGCGAACATTCAACCCCCATCAACGACCCGGAAAAACCAATGGCCCGTTTTACCGAAATCGGCACTGCAACCATTCCCGGCAACGGCACGCGATTGCGTCTGTTACAGCGCAATGAGGAATTTTCCATCAAGATTGCAGGCACTACCGGCGAGTTGATGAACAGCCGGGTGCATGGGTCAGAAGACGCACTTGCGACCCTGGCCTGCGAGCGTATTGCGGATCAGCCGTCCCCCAGGGTACTGATCGGCGGGCTGGGTATGGGCTTTACGCTGGCGGCGGCACTGGCGTCGCTGGGCGACGATGCGCAGGTGACAGTGGCCGAGCTGGTTCCTGAGGTGGAAACCTGGAATCGCGGCCCGCTGGGAGCGGCGGCTGGCAACCCGCTTAACGACCCCAGGGCAACGGTGCATATCGGCGATGTGGCGGACATTCTCAAAACCAGCAACGGGCAATGGGATGCCATTCTGCTGGACGTCGATAACGGCCCGGAGGGGCTGACTCGGAAGGAAAACAACTGGATTTATTCCCCGCCCGGTATCGCCGCCGCCCAGAAAGCCCTGCGCCCGGACGGCATTCTGGCCTACTGGTCCGCCAGCCAGGAACACGCCTTTACCGAAAAACTGCGCGGGGCAGGATTTTCCGCAGAGGCTGTCACCGTGCGGGGCTTGCGCCCCGGCAAGGGCGCTTACCATGTGATCTGGCTGGCCTGGTAGGCGCCCCTTTCAACGGCTCTATTCAACCAGGGGTGTTGGCCGCACGAGAATTTCGTTCACATCCACGTGAGCAGGCTGAACCACCGCATAGACGACGGCGTTGGCCACATCCTCGGGCTTGAGCGCATGGGCAGGCGGCGTATCGAAGAAGGGGGTATCCACCATGCCCGGCTCAATCAGCGTGACACGGATACCCGACCCGCGAAGCTCCTCGCGAACGCCATAGCCGATGGCAGACACTGCCCATTTGGTGGCGCTGTACATTGAACCGGGGATGGTGGTTCGCCCAGCCGCCGAGCCGGTCAACAGCAGGTGCCCTTTGCTTTCCCGCAGTGCCGGGAGGCAATGCTGGATAGTCAGCCCGACGCCCAGAATATTGGTCAGAATCATGTCTTTCCAGACATCAGGATCGGCTTTGCTGAACCCGCCAGGCTCGCCGCCGCGGCCGGCATTGGCGAATACGGCGTCAATACGGCCGAAGGTTTCCAGTGCCTGGCTCACCATATTCTTCTGGTCCTCTCCGCTTTGCACATCACACTGAACGGTTAGCACGTTGCTCTCACCACCGAGTTCATCGCGAAGGCCGGCAAGCTTGTCCTGCGAACGGGCCGCCAGCACCAGCCGGTAGCCCTGTTTCGCGGCCGCCCGTGCGGTTTCCGCGCCAATCCCGGAGGAAGCGCCGGTGATCAGAATTACGGGTTTGTCCGTCATAGCATCTGTCTCCTTTCATCTAATTTACACCGGAAACACTACGGGCTCAGTATGTAATCAGACCGGTGAGGGCATCAATTGAAACTAACTCATTCGTTTAGCTGGCCGGGTTCGAAACCGATGCCTGAAATACGCAATAATGGTATTTTCTAAAGCATTCTGGCTCGAACCGGATGCGCAAAGAAGGAGGCAGGTGGACCAGGATGTCAACAAGGAACGGATTCAAAGCTCTGGTGGTGGAAGGTGGGGCCATGCGGGGTATTTTTGCGGCGGGCGTTCTTGATGCCTTCCTGGAACGGGACTATCACCCGTTCCACAGAGCCTATGGTGTTTCGGCGGGCGCCACGAATCTGGTGGGGTACCTGTCAGGAGATCACGGGCGAAGCCGGCAAATCATCACCGGCCACGCCTGCCAGCCGGATTTCATTGACTGGAAGCGTTTTGCCCGGGGCGGACACTTGTGTGACGTTGGCTGGCTTTGGCAGCAGTCGTTTGAGGATGTGCCCCTGAGCCTTGGGAACTTTCTGACCGGCAAGACCGAATTGTGGGTGAACACCACCTCGGCCGTAACTGGTCAGCCGTGTTATTTTCGGGTCGATGAACAGAACCTCCATGAGGTTGTCACTGCGTCCTGCTCCATACCCATTGCCTACCGGGACTACCCACAGGTCAATGGCGAACCGATGACCGACGGCGGCTTGGCCGATGCCATTCCGGTGGTCAAGGCCTATGAGGACGGTGCCAGCGAAATTACCGTGGTACTGTCACGCCCTGCCGGCTATCGCAAAAAGCCACAGAAGTTTCCCTTCGTGCCCCGTCGCCTGTTCCGGGACTATCCCGCCCTGGCCGAGGCCTCTCTGCGTCGGGCAGAAATGTACAACGCCACCCTGGCTTTCATTGAGAACCCGCCCGACGATTGCACCATCCATGTTATTGCGCCGACCAGCGCTTTTGCCGTTGGACGGCTGACACGAAATCCGAAGCTACTGGACGATGGATATCAGGACGGACACGAGGCCGGGCTCAGCTATCTTGAACAACTGAACCCGGTCCATTAGCGGAGTATCACCAGCGGTTTCTTCGCGGTTTCCAGCATTCGGGTGGTGGTGCTTCCCACCAGGAACTGGCGAATGCGGGAATGGCCATAAGCACCCATGATCAGGATGTCGATGTCGTGCTCTTCCTGATAGGCGTGGAGTGTCTGCTCCACATCCCCCTGCCGGATAGCCAGATGAATCTCGGAACCCTGATCGGACAGCAACCGCTCTGCCCGCTTGAGCTGTTCCTGATGCTCGGCGGTGTCTGCGCCCACCAGCACCAGATGCAACGGCATACCGCGAAACACAGGTGTGGCGGACAGTAGTTCAATGCTACGGAACGCCGTCGCACTGCCATCGAAGGCTAGCATGGCACTGCGGGGCTGAACGTATTGATCCGGCACCATTAGAATGGGCCGGTGAACACTGCGGATAACCGTTTCCAGCTGGCTGCCGACGTGCCGGCCCGCTGCGGCGCTGCTTTCGCCGTGCAGGCCCATAACGAAAAGCTGGGAATCCGACTCAAGCTCCACCAGTGAGCTGGCCAGATCATCGTGACGCTGGCGTTTGGTTGCTTTGTCCATGCCGTCGGCAAGAACCCGCTTTTCCGCCTCGTCCAGCAACACATGCCCGTGTTTCAGGGCCAGTTTGCTGCGCTCCTGATCCAGGCTGACCAGTTCTTCCTGAAGCTGTTCGCGGCTGCCAAGGCCAATGCTGCCGCTCATGTCGGTTCTGGCCGGGTATTTTTCCTCGTCCAGTACATGCAGCAGCATCAGTGGGGCGCCCATGCGCTGGCTGGCCCAGGCGGAGTAATCACATACGGCAAGTGCGGCCTCAGAGCCGTCGATGCAGGCGACAACCTGCAATGGTTGCAAGGATTCCGGAGCTCCGTCATCGCGGTTTTCAATGGTCATTATTTAATCTCCGTCAGTGGGCCATCAAGCGTTCAACGGCATCGGGTTTATCATGCACGCCAAAGCGATCCACAATGGTTGCGCTGGCCTCGTTCAGGCCGATCACTTCCACGTCCGCCCCCTCGCGGCGGAACTTCACCACGGCTTTGTCCAGCGCAGCGACAGCCGTAATATCCCAGAAATGGGCGCGGCTGAGGTCGATCACCACATTATCCGTTGCTTCTTTGAAATCAAAGGATTCGATGAATTTTTCAGACGAGCTGAAGAAGACCTGGCCAATCACCGTGTAGGTGCGGGTATCGGTGACCTCGTCATAGTCGGAATTCACCAGCATGTAGTGGCCAACCTTGTTGGCAAAGAACAGCGAGGCCAGCAAGACGCCCGCCAGAACACCAAAGGCCAGGTTGTGGGTTGCCACCACGACAATCACGGTAACCACCATCACGATATTGGTGGAAAGCGGATGGTCTTTCAGGTTCTTGATCGAACCCCAGCTGAAGGTACCGATGGACACCATGATCATGACCGCCACCAGCGCCGCCATGGGAATCTGGACCAGCCATTGATCCAGAACCAGAACCATCACCAGAAGAAACACCCCGGCCGCCAGAGTAGAAAGCCGTGTGCGGCCACCGGATTTGATATTGATAATGGACTGGCCAATCATCGCACAGCCGGCCATACCGCCCAGCAGGCCAGAACCAATATTGGCAACGCCCTGCCCCTTGCACTCGCGGTTACGGTCACTCGTAGTGTCGGTCAGGTCATCCACAATCGTGGCGGTCATCATGGACTCCAGCAAACCAACCACCGTCAGTCCGACCGAGTAAGGCAGGATAATCATCAGCGTTTCCAGATTCAGCGGCACATCCGGCCAGAGGAAAATCGGCAGAGTATCCGGCAGCTGGCCCATATCGCCAACGGTGCGAATATCAATGTTGTAGACCATGGCCACGGCGGTAAGCACCACGATGCAGATCAGCGGCGACGGCAGTACTTTTCCCACCAGGGGAACAAGCGGAAACAGATAAATAATACCAAGGCCTGCAGCGGTCATGGCATAAACGTGCCAGGTGACGTTCGTCAGTTCCGGCAGCTGGGCCATAAAGATCAGAATGGCCAGGGCGTTCACAAAGCCCGTCACCACCGACCGGGACACGAACCGCATCAGCGACCCGAGCCTGAGATAACCGGCAACGATTTGCAGCACACCGGTCAAAAGGGTCGCCGCCAACAGGTATTCAAGACCGTGTTCCTTTACCAGCGTAACCATCAGCAATGCCATGGCGCCCGTCGCGGCCGAGATCATTCCCGGGCGCCCTCCCACAAAGGCGATCACCACGGCAATACAGAAGGAGGCATACAGGCCCACTTTAGGGTCTACGCCAGCAATAATCGAGAACGCAATGGCTTCAGGAATCAGGGCCAGCGCCACCACAATGCCGGCGAGCAGATCGCCGCGTATATTAGAGAGCCAGTTTTGTTTGAGGCTATTGATCATAGTCAGTGGGGTCCGGTTGAAATGAAAGAAGCTGATAACACGCTGAGACACAATGCTCCGCCTGCCCGTAAACGGCACGGTATACAGGGGTTGAGCCTTGCTCAGAATTCAGGGAGAGAGGTTTTTACTTGAACGCTATGGCGGAAGGATCGTCACGGTCTGATTTCAATATTGGCTGATGGAATTGAAGCTTTACTCAATCAAGGGCGCGGAGCTTACCAGAGCGCAACAATAAAAGACACCGATAGCACTGACCGGGCGATTGAATGTGTAGTAGCATCAGCTATGTTTGTGCAATAGGCGCAAAAGCCGCGCGGCAACCATGTAAAACCAGGGACGAACGCCTACAGGGAGGCCATACTCAGAACAACCGTCAAAAGGCACGCCGTTATGACCACAGGCTGGATAGAAAAGCGCAGGCTGACGGCACTCAAACGTCTCGGAATACTTGATACCCCACCTGAACATCGCTTTGACCGGCTTACCAGTATTGTTCGCCGTATTTATCAGGTGCCTATCGCCCTGATTTCCCTGATTGATGACGACCGGCAATGGTTCAAGTCCAGGCAGGGTCTGGACGTAAAAGAGACCCCCAGGGCCGATGCCTTCTGCGATTACACCATCCGCCAAGACAAGCCTTTCATCGTCGAAGACGCAACGCTCGACCCCCGCTTCAAAGACAACCCATTGGTCACCGGGCCGCCCTACGTGCGCTTTTACGCCGGCATGCCCATTCGCGAACCCAGCGGATTCAAAGTCGGGAGTCTGTGCATTATTGACCGGGCTCCCCGCAAAATTCAGGAAATGGAACTGGACCTTCTGCGGAATGTGGCCAGCCTGGTGGAAGACGAAATCGAACGCGCCTATCTCACTGGAGACAGCGACGATTTCGTGGAGGTCTCCCATTTAACCCGTTCCATCCACCGGGCCCAGAACATCTTTCTGACTCACGACAGCCTGAGCGCGGCACTGGAATTTGTGCTTAATGACCTTCTGGCCCTCACCGGCAGCCAGTTCGGTTTTATCGGGGAGATTCTTCACCACCCTGACGAAACCCCCTATCTGAAAGTTGGCGCCATTACCAACATCGCCTGGAACCCTGAAACCGAAGCGCTGTACCAGCAGGTCAAGCGGCGCGGGCTGATATTTGAGCAAAACGATAACCTGCTCGGTGCCTCGATGGTGGCGGATCAGTTCGTAGTGGCCAACGATTTTTCATCAGACCCGAGAAGCGGCGGCCTGCCCGAGGGGCACCCGCCAATTTCGTCCTACTTCAGCGTTCCCATTTATGCGGGGAGCGAAAAAGTCGGCCTGGCGGGGCTCGCAAATCGCGTGGATGGCTACTCGGAAAACCTGGCCGGCGAGCTTGAACCCCTGTTACAGACCGTCGGCCAATTGATTGAACGCAAACGCCTGCACCGGGAGAAAAGCGAGCACAGTCGAAGCCTGGAAAGGGCCGCAAACTATGATTCGTTAACCGGCCTGCCCAACCGCCGACGGCTGACAGAGCTGTTCGAACAGGAGCTGGTTGAGGCGGACAGGCGCAACGGACTGCTGTCCGTGTGCTTTATCGACCTTGACGGCTTCAAGGTGATCAACGATCGCTATGACCATTCCGCTGGTGATTTTGTTCTGAAAGAAGTTGCCGGCAGGCTGCAAAGCGCCCTGCGGGAGCATGATGTGATCGCGAGGCTTGGTGGCGATGAATTTGTCGCCATCCTGCGGGATGTGGAGAACGACTCCGTCTACGACCGCATGCTGGAGGCAATTCGTCAGCCTCTTAGCTTCGGGGACCAGGTATTCGAGTTGTCCTGCAGCATGGGAATCACAGTCTATCCGGATGACAGGGTCGATACAGACCTGCTCCTGCGCCATGCCGATCAGGCCATGTACGCGGCCAAAGAATCCGGCAAAAACCAGTATCGGCACTTTGATCTGCAGTCCCACGTATTGCGGAAGGAACGTGACCGGGTGCTGGAGCAGACGCCCGGCGCGCTCAAGGAAAACCAGTTTGAGCTCTACCTTCAGCCCAAAATCAATCTGACGACCCGGACCGTTGAAGGCTTCGAGGCTCTGATCCGCTGGAACCACCCGACCGAGGGACTGCTGGCGCCGGCGGCATTTCTGCCACATCTGGAGTACACCGAATTTGGCGCCGATGTGGGCCGGTTCGTGCTGGCAGATGCCGTCGACATGCTTGACCAGTGGGCCGATGAAGGACTGCCCTATTGCCTGAGCGTCAACCTGAGCCCATCCCATTTCCTGAGCGAGCGATTTATCCCCGACCTGAAATCAGCCCTTGCCGGGAGAGGCAGCAAGTTGCGGTCCCGCCTGGTGCTGGAAATTCTGGAAACCACAACCCTCGACAACACGGAAAAGGTCATTGCCAACCTGGCGGCCTGCCGGGCCCTGGGCGTGCAGATTTCCCTGGATGATTTCGGAACCGGCTACTCTTCCCTGGACTATTTCCGCCGGCTGAATGTGGATGAAATCAAGGTTGACCGGTCCTTCGTCTCGGACATGTTGACCAATCAAGACGACGAACTGATTGTCGGTGCCATCATCGGCCTTTCCCATAACTTTGGCAGGCGGGTGGTTGCCGAGGGCATCGAAACACTGGAAGTCCAGGAACGGCTGTTGGCCATGGGCTGCGAGGTGGGACAGGGGTTTTACTACACCCGGCCCGTTCCGCGTCAGGAAGCACTGGCCTGGGCCAGAAGCTTCTCACCCACCCCTCCAGGTCAAACGTCCGGCCTGCCAGCAGGATTGGCCTGAATACTGCTTCAGTCAGCAACAAGCACAAACTGCTTGCCCTGTTGATTGGAGGAAACATCCATGTCCCTACTGACTTCGCTGATCCAGGCCGGTGCCCAGTTCCAGCAGGCCATGGAAAAACGCCAGGCCCTTGCGTCCGCCGACGGCAGCACCAACACTGGCCGCAAAGCCGCGTCCGCCAACGCTGGCAAGCCTTCGGCTGAGCAGGCATCGTCCGCCACGGATGATCGTTTTACCTCATCCGGGAACGGTGAGACCGACCCCTTTCAGATCAAGGCGCGCAAACTTGCCATGGCGGATTACAAGCAGACCGTAGGGCAGGATCTTGCCTTTGTCCGGGAAACGCTGCGGCACAAACTTGCCGAATATCAGCTTAGCCCGGCCAGTAAAATTGAGGTTTCGAGGGATGACAATGGTGGCATTCGCCTGGGTGGCAACCTGCCTCCGGAAAGCAGCGCCCGAATTGAGCAGGACCTGAATAACAACCGGCCGTTTCGGGAGGCTTTTAGCCGGCTGAGCGCCAGCGAGCCTACGCTTCACTTCATGGATAACGCGCTGAAGCTGAACAAGGCCTACGGCGTCAGCAATTCCCTGCTCGACACCATCACCAGCGAAAACCAGCAATTTAACGGTCTGCAGGACCTGGTTCACCGCTACGATTCCGTTCGCCGGTCGGTGGCCGCTGGCGACAACGAGGCCTATCGCTCCGCCAAAAGTTATGCGTTCAGCCTCAACACCCTGGCCTGAACGCTCTCCCTGACTCTATAGCTGGAATGGCTGGGGGTCGCCCTTGCCCTCGCGGGTCACTTCCGGAACGTCTCCGGTCATGTTCACTACGGTCGTCGCCTCAAGGCCGCAGAAACCACCGTCGATAATCAGATCGAGCTCGTGTTCCAGCCGGTCGCGGATTTCCTCCGGATCGGTCATCGGGTCTTCCTCACCCGGCAGAATAAGCGTGCTGCTCATGATCGGCTCACCCAGTTCCGCCAGCAATTCCTGAACGATGGGGTTGTCCGGCACTCGCATACCGATGGTTTTGCGCTTTGGGTGCAGCAATCGACGCGGCACTTCACTGGTAGCCTCCAGAATGAAGGTGTAGGCGCCCGGCGTGAACTGCTTTAGCAATCGGTATTGGGTATTGCCCACCTTGGCGAAGACGCCGACGTCGGAAAGATCCCGGCACATCAGGGTGAAGTTGTGCTTGTCGTCCAGGCGGCGAATGCGTTTGATGCGGTCCACCGCCTGCTTGTCGTCCAGCTGGCAGCCAATGGCATAGGCGGAATCCGTTGGAAACACAATCACCCCGCCCTTGCGCAGGATGTCGGCGGCCTGATTGATCAGTCGCTTCTGGGGCGTAACCGGATGAATCTGAAAAAATTGACTCACTGTTTGCCTCCTGCGGCGAAGGCCGGATCGTGTTTCGAACCACCCAGGCAGTTGGGGGAGTCAGGCGCCGCCTGGCCGGACTCGGCCCATTCTTTCGGGGTATACAAGTGCAATGCCAGGGCGTGCACACCGCCGGACAGCTCCTCCGAGAGTATGCCGTAGATGGCCTGGTGACGCTTAACCTTACCCTGCCCCTCAAAGTCCGGGGATACCAGTGTGACCTTGAAATGGGTTTCCGAATTCGGCGGCACATTGTGCTTGTGGCTTTCATTTTCGACCGCAAGAATATCGCAGTTGAAAGCTGGCTCCAGCTTCTGTTCAATCGAGTGTTGAATCGTCATGACCGGAGTCACTCCTGTTCCAGTGCGTTTGCGCCCAGTCTACTACAGCAAGGGCCCGGTTTGCTTGACAGGATTGGGGCAAAGCGCCATCTTCCTATGCCCTTTTTGACCCGCTGAAGCCTATGCGTCTGTACATTGCCGAGAAACCCAGTCTGGGCCGTGCTATCGCCGCGGCGCTTCCAACTCCGCACCAGAAGGGGCAGGGCTGGATCCGCTGTGGCCAGGGCACAGACGCCTGCACGGTAAGCTGGTGCATCGGGCATCTGCTGGAGCCCGCCGAGCCGGCCCAGTATGACCCCAGATGGAAAAAATGGCGGCGCGAGGACCTTCCGCTGTTTCCGGGCCAGTGGCAGGTGGCGCCCAAACCCAGCGTCAGCCAGCAGCTACAGATATTGCAATCGCTGATGAACAAGGCCGATCTGATTATCCACGCCGGCGACCCGGACCGCGAGGGGCAACTGCTAGTCGACGAAGTGATCCGTTACGCCGGGGTTCAGTGCCCGGTTGAACGCATCCTGATTAACGATCTGACCCCCAGCGCCGTTGCCAGAGCCATCGCCGCGCCCCAGGACAACCGCCGTTTCCGGCGCCTTTCCCACTCGGCCCTGGCACGCCAGCGCGCCGACTGGCTCTACGGCATCAATCTGACCCGTTTTTACACCCTCTTCTACCAGCAGCAGGGGCAGGAGGGCGTATTTTCCGTGGGGCGGGTGCAGACGCCGGTACTGGGACTGGTGGTCACGCGTGACAACGCCATCGAAAACTTTGAGCCGAAACCGTTTTTCCGCATTGAAGCCACCTGTCATGCAACGGATGAACAATCACCCCCGGACCGCTTTGTAGCCCGCTGGCTACCCTCTGAAAAAGATCAGGACCATATCGATGAAGAAGGACGGCTGCTCGATCGGGAGGTTGCCGAGCAGATCGCAGCAGCAGTTCAAGGCCGGCCCGGAACGATTACCGAAGCAAGGTTTCGCGACCGGAACGAGCCGCCCCCCTTACCGCTATCCCTGTCCGCGCTTCAGATCGAAGCCGGCCGGCTGTTTCGCATGGGTGCCAAGGATGTGCTGGATGTGGCCCAGAATCTCTACGAGCGCCACCAGCTGATCACCTATCCGCGCTCGGATTGCCGCTACCTGCCCGAGGGCCACTATGAGCAACGCCATACCGTGGTTCAGGCAATCCGGAAAATAGCACCGGATCTCGATCAGGCCTGTGAGTCAGCGGATCTGGCCCTTCGCTCGGCGGCCTGGAACGATAAAAAGGTGGACGCCCACCACGCTATCATACCCACCGCCCGCCAGAGTGGGTCCGGCCGCCTTAGTGAAGCGGAGCAGAAAATCTACGGTCTGATCAGCCGCTATTATCTGATGCAGTTCAGCGCCGACGCCATCCACCGTGAGGGTCGCCTCAAGCTGACCATCGGCGCGCATGAATTCCGCGCCACCGAAACCGCCATTGCCGAGCCCGGTTGGAAACAGCTGGAGATCCGCCAGCGCGAGGAGCGTCAGGAAGTAACAAAGGCACCCCTGCCCAGGCTTTCCGTCAGGGACCCGGTACTGTGTGAATCCTCCGACATCCGGGAACGCAAGACCCAGCCACCGCAGCCCTTTACCGACGCCACACTGCTCTCTGCAATGACCAACATTGCCCGGTTTGTCAGCGATACCGAGCTGCGCAAAACCCTGCGGGAAACCGATGGCCTGGGTACGGAAGCCACACGGGCTGCGATTATCGATACCCTTTTCCGACGCGAGTACCTGGTGCGGGAAAAACGGTACATCCGCTCTACCGGTAAGGGTCGGGACCTTATTGCAGCCCTGCCCGAATCGGTCAGCACGCCGGACATGACGGCGGTCTGGGAGGCCACACTGGAGCAGATACGCAGCGGCGAAGGCGATCCCAGGGAGTTTCTGGCGCAGCTTCAGAACCAGATCCGCCAGCTCGTGTCCGACCCAGGCGCCGACCAGGCCAATACGGATCAACCCCCGGGCTCGGGGGTTCACTGCCCCAAATGCCGGGCGCCCATGCGGGAGCGGGAAGGAAAATTCGGCGCCTTCCAGGCCTGCACTCGCTTCCCGGACTGCAACGGCACCCGCCCCATCGACGATACCAGCCCCGGCGACGGCAGCGGCGACAGGCCGGTACCCTGTCCCCACTGCTTTTCGCCACTGGTCCGGCGAAAAAGTGCAAAAGGCTGGTTCTGGGGCTGCAGTAATTTCCCTGCCTGCCGACAAACAGTCAATGATGTGGACGGCCGTCCGGCGGTTCGTTTACCGAACACTACATAACGATACTGAAGCCACTTTCATTTTTTGTAATACTGCGGTTTTCCTGGGGAAACTTCGTCGAGGACGCCAAATGCGCATTGCACTTCTTGAAGATGAGCATGAACAAGCGCAACACATTCAGGCCATGCTGGCTGAGCGTGGGCATCAGTGTGATCATTTTCCGTCAGGGCAGTCTTTCCTGAGCGCGGTGCTGCACCGCAGCTTTGACCTGTTGATTCTGGACTGGCAGATTCCGGATACCAGCGGTATTGAAGTGCTGGAACAGGTGCGGGCGCACCTCAACTGGCAAATACCCGTGGTTTTTCTGACCCAGCGCGATAGCGAGGCCGATATCGTGCAGGCGCTGGACGCAGGGGCCGACGACTACCTGTCAAAGCCTGCCCGCGAGGCAGAGCTGGTGGCTCGCATTAATGCATTGGCCAGACGCACTAATCCGGATACCGAAAAGGAAGTGCTGAACTACGGCCCGTTTCAGATCCACACCCAGCAACGCGTCATTCAGCTGCACGGCGAGCGCCTGACCCTGACAGACAAGGATTTCGACCTGACCCTGTTCCTGTTTCAGAACCAGGGACGCCTGCTGACCCGTGAAATGCTACTGGAACGCGTCTGGGGCATGGCCAATGACATCAATACCCGTACCGTGGACACTCATATGAGCCGCCTGCGCCGCCGCCTTGGTCTGAACCCCGAGAACGGCTTCCGCATAAAGACCATCTATCAACGCGGTTACCGTCTTGAAGCCATGGGGGCAGCGGTCAGTGTCCCGAATGCTGATACCGAGAATACGGCGGCGGGACAGGGATGAAATGAGTAACAGCACCATCCGGATTCTGATCGCCCGCTGCCTGATCTCGGCCAGCCTGGTTTTCTGCGCAACAGCCCAGGCGGAGCTGTCGATCGGTCGTGGCTCGGAAGCAGGTTCATCAGCCTTTGGCGCGTCCAGCGTGCCCGAGTGGACCTATACGGTGCAGGCTGATGAATCTGTTCGGGACATTGCCAACCGTTTCCTGATGAAGGGCATTTCCTCCTCCAGGCTGCTTCAGCACAACAACCTGATGGACCTGTCCCAATTAAAGAACGGCGACACCCTCAGGATCCCTTTGTCCTGGCTTCAGCAGCAACCGGAACCGGCCAGGGCTGCTTCGGTGGCCGGCCAGGTCATGGTGCTGTCGGGACGAGACGGCAATAAAAGGCCACTGACGCCGGGTACTCTGATTCGTGTCGGCGATGAACTCGTGTCCCATTCCGGCAGTGCCACAGTGGAACTGGCGGATGGCTCCAGCCTCCGGCTGTCCCCGAATTCCCGTCTGACGTTTAACCGACTGACCCGCTACGGCAAGTCAGGCATGGTGGATACGCGCCTGCGCCTGAATGACGGAGAGGTGGAGACCCGGGTGGAGCCGTTTGAAGAGGATGGATCGCGTTTTGAGATCGAAACCCCCTCGGCCGTCGCGGCCGTTCGCGGAACCATGTTCAGCCTTAAAACCGATGCCAACGGCTCGGATCTGCGCGTCACCGAAGGCCGAGTCGCCTTTGGCCCGCGGGGTAAAACCCGGGTGATACCCGCCGGCTATAGCGCCAGCACTTCAATGACCAATGTCAGAGATCTGAGTATCCGCCGTTTGCCGCCGGCCCCGGAGCTGAAGCCTCTGCCCGCCCGACTGACCGCACTGCCGCAAACCCTGGGCTGGAAATCAAACGGCGCCCCCCGATACCGTGTGAACGTGTTTGACGCAGAATCCGGCCGCTGGCTGCAAAATTCGACCACGGACGGAACCGAATACGATCTCAAACTGCTGGACAATGGCCGGTACCAGGCCAGGCTGGCAGCACTGGGCAACCGTGGCATTGCCGGCATGCCCGCGTTGGTGGATTTTGAAGTGGACCTTCAGGCCCGCGCGGCGGAGCTATCCAATCCGGCACCCGGCGAAGGCGTTAATGATGACATGCCGGAATTCCGCTGGCAGCTGCGTGGACAAAACGAAGTCGCGCGTATCGAAATTGCCGAAGACCAAAGCTTCAGTAATGTAATTGCAACCAGCGAGTGGGCCCCTGACCAGCAGGCCCTGCCATCGCGCCCTCTGTCCCCCGGCCAGTATTACTGGCGGGTGGTTACCGAGGCTGGCGGTAATTCCGTCGCCACCAGCGAAACCCGCTCCCTGATCGTCAATGGCACCCTGCCCCCGGCGAACATCATCAGCATCAATTATGTGGATAAACAGGTGCGTGTGTTCTGGGAAAAAATCGATACCGCCTCACAATATCGGTTGCAGCTGTCCGAAGAGCCCGGCTTCCGGAACATCATCAAGGAAGCGGAACTTCCGGGGACAACGGCCGCCTTGCGACTGATTCCCGGGAGGCGCTATTTTGTGCGTGTAAAGGCCCTGTCTGACGGTCCGCTGGAAAGTCGATGGGGGCCCGGGCGCGAACTCTTCCTGGAATGATGCCAATCAGGACCACGCCATGGACGCTGGGTCTGCCACTTCTGCTGATGCTGTGGCTCGCCCACGCCTTTGACATTCCCCAGCGGCTGAATTTCTGGCTGTACGATTCGCTGATCACCGCCTATCCCACCAGCATCGCGCCAGACATTGCGCTTGTCGCCATTGATGAGAAAAGCCTCGACCAACTGGGCCGGTGGCCCTGGCCCAGAGAAACCCACGGGCGTCTGATCGAGACGCTTGACGCGGCGGGCGCCGATACCATTGTGTTCGACATTCTGTTTTCCGAACCTTCTCCGGGGGACCGCTCCCTGGCCAATGCCATGCAGGCCCATGGCAGGGTTGTTCTGCCCTTGCACCTGTCGCCACCGTCCACCAACCAGTTGTTGACCACCCATCCCCCTGCCCCGCTTCTGGCTCAGGCTGCGGCGTCGATCGGGCATGCCCACGTGGAGCTGGACGAGGACGGCATCGCACGCGGACTCTATCTTCGCAACGGCCTTGGCGAGCGCCTCTGGCCCAGCCTTGCACTTGCGACCCATCAAATGGAAGCGCCCTCACCATCACAGGCGCGGACGGCTCCCTACACCAATATCCGTCAGTTGTTCCGGGCGGTTCCCCTGGCAGGCGCCTCCGGCACGATCACGTCCTATTCCTATGCCGACGTACTTTCCGGGCCGCCTTCCCCTGACCGCTTTGAGGGCAAGACCGTTTTTGTCGGCGCAACCGCGGCCGGCTTTGGTGACATCCTGCCCACACCCTTTTCCGGGCTTCGTCAGCCACTGTCCGGCGTGGAATTTCATGCCAATGCCTACTCCGCCCTCAGTAAGGGCCAGTTAATCAGCCGCGCACCGATGGCCGTGTCCTTTGCACTGGCAGGGGCGATTCTGCTGTTGCTGGCGATAGCGCTGCCACGAATGCGGCCAGCGAGGGCTTTGGGGCTCTGTTTATCCGCCGGCCTGGGGCTGGTGATGGCCTATGGGCTTCTGCTGTTCATCGCGGAACTGTGGCTGTCAGTTGCTCACGCGCTGATCATTGCCCTGCTCGCTATTCCGATTTCCAGCGGGTTACGTCTGGCCATGACCAACCGGTTCCTGAACCGCCAGCTTGACGAACTCGCTCATGGGCCCTCCATGGCGCTGCCCAGCGCCTCTGGCAGACACCCTCTCCAGCTTATGTCTCACCTCCGTGCACTCCTTCAGCCGGAAGGCTGGCTGGTGGCGCAGGACGAAGAAACCATCGAGGCTCAGGGCCTCAGGCTTGCAGACGCACCGGCATTGGAAACAGAGGGACGGTGGGTTCATCGCAATAACCAAAGCTGGATCCGCCTGACCCGCCACCCGGTTCGCTATACATTAGGCCTGAAACTGCCCAACGATCTCAGCCGGGAAGCCATTCAACGGTATCTGCAACGACTGCCGCTGGCAGAAAGTAGCCCAGGCACACCAGACATATCGCCGCGGGAAAACATCTCCGCCCGCATTGAAAGGGTTCGCAAGGCCACCGCCCAGATGAGCCAGATGCAACAGTTCATTCACCGCAGCTTTGAAAGCATGCCTGATGGCATCATCGTGACGGACGAACTGGGGGTTATCCGCTTTGCCAACCGACATATCGAAGAATGGTTCGGTGAGCCCATGCCCAGCCTTAACGGCTTGCCACTGGCGCGCCTGCTTGACGGCCACGATCCCAGGGAAAGCACCCCCTGGCATGAAACCGTCTCAGAGACCCTGACCCTGGCCCAGGCCCGGACGGTAGACCTGCAACTGGCCAACAAGGCCTTCCTGATTCACTTTGCACCTTTCGCCCTGCCCGGCCGGGACCAGAGCGGCATCATTGCCAATGTGTCCGACATCTCGGAACTGCGGGAACAGCAGCGTCAACATCGTGAGGCTATCGACTTCATTTCCCATGATGTGCGCTCGCCACTGGTGTCGCAGCTTGCACTGATAGAACAGCTCAAACGCAACCATGGCCAGGTTGAAACCAGCCAGCTCGACCAGCTCGGAATGCTTGCCCGACGAAGCTATCATCTTGCGGAAGAGTTTGTGCAGCTGGCCCGGGCGGAACAGCTTACCGAAACGCGGTTTTACGAATGCGAGTTTCTGGCCATCGCTGAAAATGCCCGGGACAGCGTCAGCGAACAGGCTGCAGAAAAGGGCATTCAACTGGTTCTCAACGGACAGGAAGATCTCTGGCTGAAAGGCAATGCGGAGTTGCTGGAACGGGCAGTTATCAACCTGATCACCAATGCGGTCCAGTATAGTCCTCGCGGTTCCACCGTCACGGTTCAGGTGTTCAGTGCCGGCCACGAGGCCTGCCTGACCGTGAGCGACGAAGGCGAAGGCATCGCTGAAGACGAGATGCCCCACCTGTTCAGCCGTTACCGTCGCCAGAAGAGCAGCGAGCTGTCGGGCAATCACGGCACCGGACTGGGGCTATCCTTTGTCAACGTGGTGGTGGAGAAGCACCGCGGCACCATCAACGTCAATTCAAGGCTGGGCGCCGGTTCGGCGTTCAGCCTGAAGCTGCCAATGGTGCATCCGGTTAACTCATCTATCTAGCTTTTGATGGTTTTGCTTACCAGATCCGAGGGTGGGCTCATCAGACCGCTATCGTCCTCTGCCTGAACGCTGAAATACCAGGTACCTTGAGTCAGGTTTTTGACCGTGTATTCCATGATATAGGCGTCATTCACATAGACGGTCTGGTCCAGGTTCTCCGGGTCTTGCCCATAACTGATGACATAGCCCGCCAGTTCCGCCATGTTCAAAGATTCATTGTTTTGACGCTGGAGCGGCGCATTCCAGCTTAACGCCGCAGAGCGCTCCAGGGTTTGCTGGCCACCGGAACTTTGCGTACCAGTTTCGTCGGAAGAACCGCCACCACATCCAGCCAGGGCGATTCCGAATACTAACGCGGCGATCCCTGCCTTTGACATTTTAATGACGTTCTTCATAGACGTTCTACACCAAGTTTCCGTCGAATTTGTGAAATTCTATAAAATTGGCGCAGCAGGGACTGTGAAAAATGTCATTCCTAATGTAATTTTTCCGCCATTATTTTGACATTTCTTATCAAAAATGACTTCAATCCTATAAAAAACAGACACTTAGAACTATCTAAGGGAAACCCGAGACACTTATCGGGGGATCTGCCTGAATCTGTGCGCCTTTCCCGGTGACAACGACGCAAAGAGGATTTTTATTCCCGTGGCAGAAAACTGAGGACCGAAAGGCAGGATTGATTCAGGCTGGAATGAACTTGGCCTGAAAACAAAAAAGGCCAGTCGTTTCCGACTGGCCTTTTAAATAATGGAAAGCAAAAAGCCAGTCCAATTGGACTGGCTTTTTCAATAATGGTAGCGGGGGCTGGATTCGAACCAACGACCTCCGGGTTATGAGCCCGACGAGCTACCAGACTGCTCTACCCCGCATCAAACTGGTGGTTAACCGGATTGGCTCCGATCAACGTGCGCGTATACTAAGGATTCGTTACAGGCCTGTCAATCGATATTTTCAAACAGGTCCAGCGGGAAAGGCTCTGTTCCGGCAACCTTGCCCACGTTAAAACCCACCGCATCAATGGCTTCCTGTACAGGACGAAAAGAACGCCTGTGCTCTGTGGTGGCGCCGTACTGATTAAGCGCATCCATATGGGTCGGTGTGGGGTAGCCCTTGTGGCCAGCGAAGCCGTATTCGGGAAAGTGCTCGTGCAGGGCGTTCATTTCGCGGTCACGGGTGACCTTGGCCAGGATAGACGCCGCACTGATGGCCTCAACCCGACTATCACCCTTGATCACAGGCTCTGACTGCCAATGCCAGTCCGGACAACGGTTGCCGTCCACCAGGACATATTCCGGAGCAATGTGAAGCCCCTCCACTGCCCGCTTCATGGCCAGCATGGTTGCCTGGTAGATATTGAGCTGGTCGATTTCCCGGGCTTCACAGCGGCCCAGGCTCCAGGCAGCGGCCCGTTCGATGATCTGCTCGTATAGCGCCTCTCTGCGCTTTTCCGAGAGTTTTTTGGAATCGGCAAGTCCGGCAATAGGGCGATCCGGGTCAAGGATCACTGCCGCTGTTACAACTGCTCCTACAAGGGGACCACGCCCCACCTCGTCAACACCTGCCAGCAGGCGCCCCTGATAACGACAGACAAAAGGCGGCAACGGGGGCTTCTTTGCCATCAGGCTTTACCTCCGATCAGCTTGGCAATGGCATTGGCGGCCTGCTCGTTGGCGTTCTGTCTCAGGCTGCTGTGTATCTCGGTAAAAGCAAGGGTAAGCCGTTCCCGCTCGTCAGTGTTCTCCAGACGCTCCAGCACTGCCTTCCCGAGTGCCTCGGGTGTGGCGTCGTCCTGAAGCAGTTCGGGCACCAGGGGTTGTTTAGCCAGCAGGTTCGGGAGAGCCACGTAGGGCGACTTCACCATCTTTGAAACAATCTTGAAACTCAGATTGCTCAGCCGATATCCCACAACCATTGGTTTTTTCAGCAGCATGGCTTCGAGGGTTGCGGTGCCGGATGCCAGCAGAACCACATCGGCCGCCGCCATCACTTCCCGCGAGCGACCGCGGACAATCGTAACCGCCAGTTTTACGTCGAGTGCGTCCACCAGCGCCCTCACCTGCTGCTCCCGTTCGCGATTGACGCAGGGAATGGCAAGCTGCAGATCCGGTCGTCGACTCTGAATCCAGCGGGCGGCTTCCAGAAACAGCCCGCCCAGGCGTTCAACTTCGCCACCACGACTGCCCGGCAGAATAGCCAGTACCGGTGCCTGCTCGTCCAGGCCCAGATTACGACGGGCGGCCAGGGTATCTGGCTCCATGGGAATAATGTCGGCCAGTGGATGACCCACAAACGACACGGCCACCTCATGCTCTTCGTAGAAGCGGGCTTCGAAGGGAAACAGTGTGAGCATCAGGTCGACGGCTTTGGCAATCTTGAAAATGCGCTTCTGGCGCCAGGCCCAAACAGAGGGGCTGACATAATGGGCGGTGAGTATTCCGGCATCCCGACACCGGCGCTCTACGCCCAGGGTGAAATCTGGGGAATCAATACCAATGACCACGTCGGGGGGATTGCTGAGGAAATAGTCCATGAGCCGAGTGCGAATGCTGAACAGCTCGCGCAGCCGTCCCAGCACTTCCACCAGCCCCATAACGGACAAGCGCTCCATCGGCACCAGGGAATGGAAGCCCTCAGACACCATTTCGTCACCGCCGATGCCGACGAAGCGAGCGCCAGGGTATCTTCTGCGAAGCGAGCGAATCAGGCCGGCACCGAGGATGTCTCCCGATGCTTCTCCTGCGACAATGCCGAAAACAGGTGCTCGACGGCGCTCAGGAATCATCGGCAACTAGCGGATGATGCCGCGGTCGGCGCCACGTAGTGAATCGATCAGAGGACGGACCTCGGGCAGGTCGTGATAGGTTTTTTCCAGCTCTTCCACCGCCTGCGCCGTTGTCAGGCCCTGGCGATAGACGGTCTTGTAGGCACGCCGCAGGGACATCAGTGCATCTTTACTGAACCCCCTGCGCCGCAGACCTTCCACGTTCATGCCAAAGGGTTTCGCCGACTGGCCACTGGCCATAACGTATGCAGGGATATCCTTGAGTACGATGCTGCCACCGGCAGCCATGCTGTGAACGCCGATATTGCAGAACTGATGCACCATGGTACCGCCACCAAGAATGGCGTAATCGCCAATCGACACATGGCCTGCCAGGGTCGTGGTGTTTGCCAGAATGGTGTTGTTGCCAATCACGCAGTCGTGGGCAACATGAACGTAGGCCATCAGGAGGTTGCCGTTTCCGATAACCGTCTCGCCGCGATCCTGGACGGTGCCACGGTGGATGGTGCAGTTTTCGCGAATGACGTTGTCGTCGCCGATCACCAGGGTGGTGGGCTCACCTGCGTATTTCTTGTCCTGACACTCCTCGCCGACGCTGGAGAACTGGAAAATACGATTGTTGCGACCAATGGTCGTGGGCCCTTTTATCACCACATGGGACAGAATCTCGGTGCCTTCACCGATCTCGACATCAGGGCCGATATAGCTCCACGGCCCCACTGTGACCCCGTCAGCGATCTTCGCAGACGGATCCACGATAGCCTGGGGATGAATTCCCGACCAGTCGTTTGCTGTCATCAGCCTTCTCTCTCAGCAGTCAGTATTTCTGCCACACAGACAACCTCGTCATCCACCAGGGCACGGCATTCAAACTTCCAGATTCCGCGTTTTCCGGTAATGATTCTGGACTCCATACTGAGCCGGTCACCGGGCACCACAGGACGCTTGAAGCGTACCTTACTGGAACCGGCGAGGTATTGCACCAGACCGTCCGCCGGTTTCCGACCGACCGTCATGAACGCAAGGATACCCGACAGCTGCGCCATTGCCTCAATGATCAACACGCCGGGCAGGATCGGATTATTGGGGAAATGGCCGGCGAAGTACGGCTCATTAAGGGAGATATTCTTGAACCCCTTGATGAACTGGCCCTTTTCCACCTCGGTTACCCGGTCCACCAGCAGAAAGGGATACCGGTGAGGCAGATACTCCTGAATTTCATCAATGTACATCATGGGGTTTTATCTCAGCGTCAGAGTTTCTTTTCCAGGTTTTTGATGCGCCGTGCAAGGCTGTCGAGCTGCCGGAATCGCACTGCGTTCTTGCGCCACTGGCGATTGGTGTCGGCGCTGGTACCTGACGAGTATACGCCAGGTTCACTGATATCGCCGGAGACCAGCGTCATACCAGTCAAATGGACCTGGTCGCCAATGGTCAGATGCCCAGCCACGCCGGAAGCACCGCCAAACACGCAGTGCCTGCCAATGCGGGTGCTGCCGGCAATACCGACCATCGCGGCCATAGCCGAGTGGTCACCGATGCTGACGTTGTGGGCGATCTGAATCAGGTTGTCCAGCTTGACGCCCTTGCCGATGACGGTGTCATCAAGCGCTCCCCGGTCGACGGTGGTGTTTGCGCCGACCTCTACGTCGTCACCCAGCACGACCCGGCCAATCTGGGCAATGCGATGCCAGACACCCTTTTCATTGGCAAACCCGAAACCGTCAGATCCCAGAACCGCTCCGCTGAGAATATGGCAGCGCTTGCCCAGTATCACGTCGTGGGCCAGAGTAACCCGGGGTCTGAGCAGGCACTGGTCTCCAAGCTGGCAACGTGCGCCAATAATTGATCCAGCGCCGACGGCCACGCCCTCACCAATCACCACATCGTCTTCAATCACTACGAGCGGGCCAATACTCGCGGAATCCGCAATGGTGGCGGAGGAGGCGACCACCGCCGAGGGATGGATTCCGGGCGTTGCCACTGGTGCCGGGTCAAACCAGTGACTGAGCCGGGCGTAGCCCAGGTAGGGATTATCAAGTAACAGGGCGCTGCCCCCGTACTGATCGGCAACCGACGGCGCAATGATCACGGCAGACGCCTGAGTATCTGCCAGATACCGGGCATAGGACGGGTTTGCCAGAAACGACATCTGCCCGGGTGAGGCGCCCTGAAGTGTTGCCAGCCCGACGATTTCAGCCTCTGGATCACCCCTGAGTTCTGCGCCCAGGTGAGCGGCAATATCGCCGAGTCGATAGGAAGATCCTGCCATCATCCATTCCCCGAAGTTGGATCAGTGAAAGCCCGACATCCGGGCCTCAACCGATCAACGATTCAGCTTTTCCAGAAGTTGCTCGGTCAGGTTCATATCCGGCTTCGCATAAATCACGGCTTCGCTGGGCAGAATAATGTCCAGGTCATGTTCTTCCGTCAGCTCCTTCACTGCGGCATCCACTTCCGGACGAGCCTGCTCCAGAAACGCCTGTTTGCGATTGGCGACGGTCGAATCAAGCTGTTGCTTCAGGCGATTGAACTCTTGCACCTTCTGCTGAAACTGGGCGGCAATCTGGTTACGCTCGGATTCGTTCATCATGGCGCCATCTTTTTCCAGGCGTTCCTTGAGCGCTCGCGCAGCCTCCTGAGTTTCGCGAACTCTTGCCTCCTCCCCGGAAAAGTCTTGCTGCAGTCTCTGGGTAAAGGCCTGGGCGTCTTCCGACGAAAACAGCGCCTGGCGCAGGTCCACCACACCAATTTTTGTTTCTGCAGCGACTTGAGCTGACATAAAAAGCACCGCAAACGCGGCTATGATTTTTAAACGAAACATCTTTACCCTCCTCAATCTTTGTTATTTGGCCTGGCACCCAGAGCCCTAGAATGTCTGTCCCAGCGAGAACTGGAATACCTGTGTGTCATCGCCCGGCTTATCGTTCAGCGGCTTGGCAACACTGAACGCCAGCGGGCCCACGGCGGTGATCCACTGGAAACCCAGACCAACCGACGCACGCACATCATCCAGCGTCCAGGAGAACGCTCTGTCGGGATCAAACACCTGCCCCGCGTCCACAAAGAATGCGGTACGCATGGAGCGACTATCGCCGGCAAAGGGCGTCGGAACGATCAGTTCCAGACCCGCCTCCGTCAGTAAACTTCCACCGAACGGGTCTGGATCAGAAAAGTCACCCTGCGCAGGCTCGGCGGTTGGTCCAAGCCGATTGGCTTCATACCCCCTGACAGACCCGTAACCACCCGCAAAGAAATGCTCATAGAACGGAATGACCGAGCGCCCGCCATAACCATCGCCATACCCGACTTCAGACCGTGCTCTCAGTACCCACTTCTGCTGGTCATCCAGGGGCAGATAATAATCGTTCGCCTGGGTCAGCTTGTAGAACGTCAGGTCACTGCCAGGCACGGCAAGGTCGGCGGACAGGGAGATACTGTAGCCATCAGTTGGCAGCACACCCCGGTTCAGTGTGCTTCGGCGCCAGGACCCGAACACGAACCAGTTGTTGAAGTCATTGCCTTCCTCCTCAATGAAACGTGTTACGTCCTTGGAGGTAAATACGCCTGACTTGATCTTGGACAGCGTGTAACCCACACCGAAGTTCAGACGGGTAATCCGGTCCGTGGGGTAGCCGAAGCTCAGACGCCCACCATATTCATCCAGCAGATAGGAGGTGATGTCCTGCTCTTCAAAGTCTGTTTCCCGCGCAAACACGCTGAACCCGCGGCTGACACCGTCAACGGTATAATAGGGATTCTGGTAGGAGAAATTCGCGCTCTTGATTGAATCACTGACATTCACGCCGATCGACACACGTTTGCCACTGCCGAAGAAATTGTTCTCCGAGATGTTGGCACCCAGAATAACGCCGGAGGCCTGGGAAAAGCCCACAGACGCCGAGAGGCTGCCGGTTGCCTGCTCAACCACCGAATAGTTGACGTCCACCAGGTCATCGGTACCCGGGACAGGGACCGTTTCCACGTCTACGGTCTCGAAAAAGCCCAGCTGTTCCAGACGGGTCTTCGAATACTCGATCCGGTCGGTTGAGGCGACACCGGCTTCCATCTGGGTCATTTCCTGCCGCAGAACATCGTCCCGGGTGGACACGTTACCCTCGAAGTTGATACGCCGCACGTAGGCGCGCTTGCCCGGCTCCACATAGAAGGTAATGGCCGCGGTGTTATCGTCCCCTGGCTCGGGGACGCCGTTGACGCCAGCGAAAGCGTAACCTTCCCGCCCAAGACGTCGCGCCAACAACTCCGATATACCGGTAACCTGAGCCTGGGAGAACACGTCACCCTCTTCAATAAAGATCAGTTCCCGCAGCGCCGATTCTTCCACGATCAGATCGCCTCTCAGGTTTATGTCAGACACCGTATATTCGGGGCCCTCATTCACGGAGATGGCGATGAACACTTCGGACTTGTCGGGCGAGATGGAGACCTGGCTTGATTCGATGCTGAAATCAATGTAGCCACGGTCGAGATAGAAAGAGCGCAGGGTCTCGAGGTCGCCGCTCAGTTTTTCCCGGGCGTACTTGTCCGAGTTGGTCAGGGAATTCCAGAAGCTTGTAGTCTGCAGCTCGAAAAGGTCTTTCAGCCTGTCATCACCGAATGCTTCGTTGCCCACAATATTCAGGTGCTGGATGGCCGCCACATCGCCTTCGTTGATCTCCAGGCTGATGGAGACACGGTTTCTCGGCAGGGTTTCCGCTTTGGCTTCTACCCGGGCGTTATAACGGCCCTGGCCGATATAGGACCGGAGAATCTCGAGTTCCAGACGCTCAAGGGTGGAACGCCGGAACACCTGGCCTTCCTGAAGCCCGGCGCTGGCCAGGGCATCCATCAGCATGGGTGTTTCGATATTCTTGTTTCCCTCTATCTCGATCGAGGTAATCGAAGGTCGCTCCCTGACCGTGAGGATCAGTACGTTCCCGTCGCGGCTCGCCTCGATGTCGGTGAACAGTCCCGTCCGGAACAGATCCTTGATAGCCCCGGCCAGCTCCATTTCGGTAAGGGGCTCACCAATGAAGACCGGAAACGAGGAAAACACCGTACCCGCAGACACCCTCTGCAAGCCCTCCACTTCGATATCGGCGACGGTGAACTCTTCGGCAAACGCCGGAGTTACGTTTAGTAAGGCTGCCAGAAGGCCCACTGCTAAGTGCTGAAGAGAACGTCTCATTCAATAAATTCGCCTGTTGATGCGCATAAAGGGTTCGCAATTCTCACAACCGCATCAGGTCGTTGTAAAGTGCAAACACCATTAATGTGAGAATCATTGCCATGCCGATACGCAGGCCCATCGCCTGCACCTCTTCTGACAACGGCTTCCTGCGGATGGCCTCGATGGTGTAATAGACAATGTGTCCGCCATCCAGTACCGGAACCGGCAGCAGGTTCAGTACCCCCAGGCTGACACTGAGGTAGGCCAGAAACCGGATAAAGTCCTCGAATCCGGAACTGACGCTGGCTTCGGCAATCCGGGCGATGGTGATGGGGCCGCTCAGATTGGTGGGCGACAGCAGCCCTGTGACCATTTTCTTGATGGCTACCAGCGTCAGGCGGGTATCGGCCCAGGTTTCCGAAATCGCCCGGGGAACCGCCGCAAATGGCCCGTAGCGGGTTTCTCGCAGCAGTTCGTCCGGCCAGGTCACTTCTTTCACGCCCGCCCCGATAAACCCGGTCACCTCACCGCTTTCGCTTTTTCGTGAGGCCGGGGTTACTTCAATCACCCTGGACTGACCCTCCCGCACGATACCAAGGCGGATGGTCTGCTCGGGCGCCTGCTGGATCGCCTTCACCAGGGCAAACCAGTTGTTGACCGGCTCGCCATTGACGGATTCCACCCGATCGCCCGCCTGAAGTCCTGCGGCCTCGGCCCGCCCGCCGTCGACGATCTCCCCGAGAACCGGCGGTACATCCGGTCGCCAGGGGGTTACGCCAAATTCGGTCAGGGGGTTGGGAGTCTCTTCACTGAGATTCCATCCCTCAAGCAGGCCGGCAATCTGGCCGGTGCCGCCATTGCCGGAAACACCAAAGGTTATCTGCCCGTACTCGCCGGTGCGCTCCAGAAGGCGCATGTTCACGTCGCGCCAGGAGGTCACACTGTGCCCGTCAACCGACCGGATTTCCATACCGGATTCAAGGCCGATGCGCTGGGCGGCACTGTCCTGCTCCACATCGCCAATAACAGGCGCTACGGTGGTAAAACCGACAACACTCAGCAGCCAGTAGGCAAAAATCGCGAAAACAAAGTTGGCGATGGGCCCGGCAGAGGCAATGGCGATGCGCTTTGAGGGCGGCTGGGCATTGAAAGACTGGCTCTTGAGCTCTTCCGGAACCGGACCTTCACGCTCGTCCAGCATTTTGACATAGCCACCCAACGGAATGGCGGCAACAGCAAATTCAGTGCCGTGGCGATCATAACGGGAAAAAAGCGGTTTGCCGAACCCGACTGAAAACCTGAGCACCTTCACACCACAACGGCGGGCCACCCAGAAATGACCGTATTCGTGAAGTGTTACCAGTATGCCCAGCGTCAGCAACAGCGCCAGAACGGTTTCAATTATCTGCATAGTGCTCTCGATATTGCTCTCGATGGTACTCTAGATATTGCCCTAGATAGCGCTCTCAATTATGAAAAACCTTCAACACTGGCCCTGAACATCTGCTCCCTTGCCACCACACGAGCCTCGGCGTCTTTTTCGAAGATGGTCTCGAAACTGTCGGCAGCGACCGTTGCCACCCTTGCCAGGGTCTGCTCTATGATAACGGCGATATCCGCGAAGCACAGCTTACCATCCAGAAAGGCCGAAACAGCTTCTTCATTGGCCGCATTCAGCGCCGCCGGCGCTGTCCCCCCGAGCTGGAAGGCTTCTGCCGCCAGACGCAGACAGGGAAACCGGTCCAGATCCGGCCGCTCGAAGTGAAACTTGCCAATCTTGAACAGATCCAGCGGCGCCACACCTGCATCGATGCGTTCCGGCCACGCCAGCCCGTTGGCAATGGGGGTGCGCATATCCGGACTGCCCAGCTGTGCAAGCACAGAGCCATCGGCGTACTCCACCATTGAATGGATAATGCTTTCAGGGTGGACGTGAACTTCCACCCGATCGGGCGTGGTATTGAACAGCCAGCAGGCCTCGATCAGTTCCAGTCCCTTATTCATCAGGGTCGCAGAATCTACGGAGATCTTCTGTCCCATGGACCAGTTTGGGTGGGAGCAGGCCTCCGAGGGCTGGACACTGCGCAGTGACTCTGCCGAAAAAGTGCGGAAGGGTCCGCCGGAAGCCGTCAGCAGTATCCGGGTGATACCGGCGCCGCGGGTGTCACGGATTCTATCCGGGGGCATGCACTGAAAAATGGCATTGTGCTCGCTATCGATGGGCAACAGTTCGGCGCCCGCCTCGGCGACGGCGTCCATAAACAACTTGCCGGACATTACCAGGGCTTCCTTATTCGCCAGCAGCACCCGCTTGCCAGCGCGGACCGCCGCCAGGGTCGGCAGCAGCCCTGCCGCCCCCACAATAGCCGCCATCACGGTATCGCATTGTGGGTCACCGGCAACCTGGCACAGACCCTCTTCGCCAACCAGCACCCGCGTCCGGCCATTGCCGGCCAGCCTTTCGGAAAGCACCTTTGCACTGGGCTCGTCGGCCATCACCGCATAGTGCGGCGCAAATTCAAGGCACAACTCCACCATGCAGTCGACACTGGTGCTGGCCGTCAAGGCGTAGACGCGGAAACGATCCGGATGGCGACGAATCACATCCAGGGTATTGAGGCCAATGGAGCCAGTTGCTCCGAGAATGGTGACGTTGCGCTTCATGAGATTACCAATGGCCGGCCGTCAGCCATCCGAGCTGAGTGATAATGAGTGCGAAAACAGGAATGGCCGCGGTCAGGCTGTCGATACGATCCATAATACCACCGTGGCCGGGCAGCAGTTGGCTGCTGTCCTTGATGCCCCGGAAGCGTTTGAGCATGCTTTCCATCAGGTCGCCAACCACCGAAATGGCGCCGGTGATCAGGCTTGCAATCATCAGCAGGGCAATGTCGCCGGCTCCCGCATCCGCCAGAAGGCCGATCAGCAACGCAAACGCCGCGACTGCCAATAGCCCGCCCCAGACGCCCGCCCAGGACTTACCGGGGCTGACCCGTGGCGCCAGCTTGGCCTTGCCGAAGGCGCGTCCGGCGAAATAGGCACCAATATCGGCAACCCAGACGATGCAGAATACATAAAGGATAAGAAGAAGATTGTTCGTACTGTCACCGAAGCCGAAGCCGCCGGTTCTCAGGTGATTGAGGCCCACCCAGGCGGGAACCAGCACCACCAATCCCATGACCGCCCGCGCGGTGCAGCTGCCCCAGTGTCCGGAGCCCTCGGGATAACGGCGCACCAGAAGAAAGCACACGACCCACCACACCAGTGCGACCCAGAGCACGGCGCTCGCCGGCACTTCAAGCAGGCCGTAGAGAATGGCGGCTGTGGCCAGCGCAAAGCCAACCCGAGCCAGGGGTTGAGTGACACCGGCCATGTTTGCCCATTCCCAGGCACCTACACAGATAATGGCACCGGTGAACAACGCAAAACCCAAGGGCGGCAGAAAGAAGATACCGCCGATGGCAATGGGGGCCAGGATCAGCGCAGTAATAATTCGTGTTTTTAGCACAGTCTGAGTCGCTATGTTGTCGTTATTGTTCAGAGGCCGCTCTGGCAATCTGGTCATCCGTCTGACCAAACCTGCGTTTGCGTCCCGCATAAGCGTGTAATGCCTGCTCCATTTCCGCTTCCCGGAAATCAGGCCAGTAGACCGTCGAGAAATACAGTTCCGTGTAGGCAAGGTGCCACAGCATGAAATTACTGATTCGCTGCTCACCGGCAGTGCGGATCATCAGGTCGGGCATGGGCAGGTCACCGATCGACAGATGCTGCTGGATAAGATCGTCGGTGATATCCGAGGGCGCGAGTTCGCCGGATTGGACTTTACGTGCCACGGCCTGGCTGGCCTGGGTAATATCCCAGTGACCACCGTAATTGGCGGCGATGACCAGCGTCATCTGGGTGTTGTCGCGGGTCAGCTCCTCGGCCCTGGCCATATGGGACTGAAGGGTGTCGCTGAACGCTGACCGGTCACCGATGATCTTGAGCCGGATGTTGTTCCGGTGCAGTTTTTTGACTTCCCGCTCCAGGGCGAAAACAAAAAGTCGCATCAAAGCGGACACTTCGTCTTCGGGTCGCCGCCAGTTCTCACTGGAGAAGGCAAACAGGGTCAGCACCTCCACACCCTGTCGCGCACAGGTTTCCACAACGGACCTGACCGCTTTTACGCCGGCCTTGTGGCCGGAAACTCCCGCCAGCTTGTGAGACTTCGCCCAGCGGTTGTTCCCGTCCATGATGATGGCAACATGTCTGGGCCGGTTACCGGCTGATAACGGAATCTCTGCGGAAACGCTTGCGGTCATGCAATCCCCTGCTCTGCCATTGCGCGCGGTTGCACCGCCTGCAATGGCTTATTGACTGTGTCGAAGGCTGATCAGACAGCCATCAGATCTTCTTCCTTGGCCTTCAACTCTTTTTCCACTTCGGCGATGTAGCGGTCTGTCAGCTTCTGAATCTGCTCTTCCCCGTAACGCTCCTCGTCTTCGTTGATCTCTTTTTCCTTCAACAGCTCTTTGAGCATGCTGTTGGCATCACGGCGGGCGTTGCGGATGGACACGCGACCATGCTCGGCATCGGCTTTGGCCTGCTTGACCATTTCGCGACGGGTTTCCTCGGTCAGCATCGGCATGGGGATGCGGATAACGTCACCATTGTTGGACGGGTTCAGGCCAAGGTCCGACATCATGATGGCCTTCTCGACCTTCTGCATCATCGGTTTTTCCCAGGGAGAAACGGCCAGTGTGCGGTTGTCCTCAACGTTAACGCTGGCCACCTGCTTCAGCGGGGTTTCCACGCCATAGTAGTCCACCATCACGCTGTCCAGAATGGAGGGATGAGCGCGGCCTGTGCGAATCTTGTTGAAAGCCGAGTTCAGGGACTCAAGGCTTTTCTTCATCTTCTTCTCGGCATCAGCTTTAATGTCGTCAATCACTTCAGTTTCCTCGAATTCGTTGATCAGAAATTATTCAGTCGGTCCGGAATTATTCAATCAAAGTGCCTTCGGACTCGCCAGTGACAATGCGTGTCAGCGCCCCGGGCCGGTTCATATCAAAGACTCGCAGCGGCATGCTGTGATCCCGCGCCAGGCAGATGGCCGTAAGATCCATCACCCCAAGCTTTTTATCCAGCACCTCATCGTAGGTCAGGCGTTCATACTTCACCGCAGTCGGATCCTTATAGGGATCCGCGGAATAGACACCGTCAACCTTGGTAGCCTTGAGCACCGCATCCGCTTCGATCTCGATCCCCCGCAGGCACGCCGCAGAATCCGTCGTGAAAAACGGGTTGCCGGTGCCGGCACAGAAAATCACCACATCGCCGTCCTTGAGGTCTCGGACCGCACGGCGGCGATCATAATGTTCCACAATACCACTCATGGGAATCGCGGACATCACGCGGGTGCGAATGTTGGAACGCTCCAGGGCATCCCGCATCGCGAGGCCGTTCATGACCGTCGCCAGCATGCCCATATGGTCGCCGGTCACCCGATCCATACCGGCCGCATTAAGCGCTGCGCCGCGGAACAGGTTACCACCGCCAACCACCAGACCGACCTGAACACCAATCCCGATCAGTGAACCAATATCCAGCGCCATACGGTCGAGTACTTTCGGGTCGATGCCAAAATCGTGCTCACCCATCAAGGCTTCGCCGCTGAGCTTGAGAAGCACTCGCTTGTATCTGGGCTGGGTATTGGACGACTTCGGCATGGTGATCCTCTCTTTTTAAGTCTGGCAGGACGGACGTTTCAGGCTTGTATCTGACATACTCCTCACAAAAGGGGTATCTCAGATACAAGCCCGCCACGAAAGCCGGATTGCTCCAACTGACGTGGCAGACTTTTTCGGCACCCCGGCCAAAGCCCGGGCACCTGCACAGAAGGATCAGGCCTTGCTGGTACCGGCTGCCGCAGCAACCTCCGCAGCAAAGTCCACTTCTTCCTTCTCGATGCCTTCACCGACTTCCAGGCGCACAAAGCTCGCGAGATCGGCGCCGTGCTCTTTAATCAGCTGACCAACGGTCTGGTCAGGATTCTTGACGAACGGCTGCTCAACCAGGCTGTTTTCCGCCAGGAACTTCTTGATCCGGCCGCCCATCATCTTCTCGACGATTTCGGCAGGCTTGCCTTCCATATCCGGCTGGGCCTTGATGACGGCTTTCTCTTTCTCAAGCTCTTCGGCCGGCATGTCTTCCGGCTTGCCAACCCGTGGGTTGACCGCAGCAACGTGCATGGCAACGTCGCGGGCCACTTCGGGATCACCGGCGCTCAACGCGACAACCGAAGCGATCTTGTTGTTGCTGTGGACATAGCCACCCACAACAGGACCTTCTACACGGATGATGCGACGAACCGTAATGTTCTCGCCGATCTTCTGAACCAGCGCTTCACGCTTGCCTTCCAGCTCACCGGCCATCAGGGATTCAACGTCAGTCACGCTGTTGTTGAACGCAACGTCCAGCAGCTCGTTGGCGAAGTTCATGAAGTTGTCATCACGGGCTACGAAGTCGGTTTCCGAGTTCACTTCCAGGATGTAAGCGACCGTGTTGTCGTCAGACACACGAATCAGGGAAACACCCTCAGCAGCGGTACGACCGGCTTTCTTGGCGGCCTTCAGGCCGGACGACTTGCGCAGCTCTTCAATTGCCGCATCAACACTTCCGTCCGCCTCAACCAGTGCTTTTTTGCACTCCATCATGCCAAGGCCGGTACGCTCACGCAGTTCTTTGACCATTGCGGCAGTAATTGCAGCCATGTTCATTCCTCTTAACTGTTTCGATATCTGATTTGACGATTACTCGGCTGCTGGAGCAGCACCTTCCGCGTTTTCGCTGACTTCAACAAACTCGTCAGCGCCGCCGGCTGTCTGGGAAGCTTCCAGGCAGGTATCGGCAATCGCCTGTACGTAAATCTGGATAGCGCGGATAGCGTCGTCGTTGCCCGGGATCACGTAATCAACGCCGTCCGGGTCGCTGTTGGTATCAACCACACCAATAACCGGGATGCCCAGCTTGTTGGCTTCCTTGATAGCAATCCGCTCGTGATCGACGTCGATAACAAACATGGCGTCCGGCAGGCCGCCCATGTCCTTGATACCACCGATGGAGCGCTCAAGGCGGTCCATTTCGCGGGTGCGGTCAAGGGCTTCTTTCTTGGTCAGCTTGTCAAAGGTGCCGTCCTGACTCTGGGCTTCCAGGTCACGGTAGCGACGGATCGACTGACGGATGGTCTTGTAGTTGGTCAGCATGCCGCCGAGCCAGCGATGGTTCACATAAGGCTGGTTCGAACGCAGTGCTTCTTCCTTGATGATCTTGGCGGCGGCGCGCTTGGTGCCGACGAACAGGATCTTGTTCTTGTTGCTGGCGAGGTTATGCACGAAGTTCAGTGCATCGTTCATCGCAGGAACAGTCTGTTCAAGGTTGATGATGTGAATCTTGTTACGGGCGCCGAAGATGAACTTCGACATTTTCGGGTTCCAGTAGCGTGTCTGGTGACCGAAGTGAGCGCCTGCCTTCAGCAGGTCACGCATATTTACCTGAGCCATGATAGTTACCTTTTTAGCTTCGGGTTAGTCCTCCACACGTCCGATTGACCCAACCAGGCTTCGTTTAGTCTCATAAGAGCAACGGAAGCAGGCACCCTGGGACAACGTGCTGACGCGTGTGCGAATTTGCCGGAATCGTTTCCAGCGGGCGCGTTTATATCATAAATCGGCCACCGGATTCCATTAATTTATCGGGGCGGAACGGCTGTTTACCGGGCCGCTTCCTTGTACCCCGCCCCACTCCCCCTTAAAATGAAGGTTTGTCTTAAATCAACGGGAAACCCAATGACGGTAACGATCAAGACTCCGGACGAAATCGAGAAGATGCGAGTGGCCGGCAAGCTGGCCGCCGACGTGCTTGAAATGATTGGCGAGCATGTTCAGCCCGGCGTCAGCACCGAGAAACTGGACGCCATCTGCCATGACTACATCGTGAACGAGCAGAAGTGCATCCCGGCCCCGCTCAATTACAAGGGCTTCCCGAAATCTGTCTGCACCTCGGTAAATCATGTGGTGTGCCACGGAATCCCCTCGGACAAGAAGATCCTGAAAGACGGCGACATCCTGAACATCGACGTGACAGTAATCAAGGATGGGTACCACGGCGACACCAGCAAGATGTTCATTGTCGGCAAGCCCAAACCCGGAACTGAACGCCTGATCCAGATCACCCAGGAATGCCTATATAAAGGTATCGAACTGGTCAAACCCGGCACACGTCTGGGAGACATCGGCCACGTGATACAGCAGCATGCCGAGAAGCACCGTTATTCTGTGGTCCGGGACTATTGCGGCCACGGTATCGGCAGGGTTTTCCACGAAGACCCACAGGTCATGCACTATGGCAAGCCGGGCACCGGCATGGAACTGGAAGAAGGCATGACATTCACCATCGAGCCGATGATCAATCAGGGCAAACTTCACACCAAACTGTTGCCGGACGGCTGGACCGTTGTCACCAAGGATCACAAGCTATCTGCCCAGTGGGAACACACCATTCTGGTGACGGCGGACGGCCACGAAGTTCTGACACGTCGTCCGGATGAGTCGCTTTAGGTGGATGTGAACTCTCTTGAAACCAGAATCAGCCAGGACGTATCGCCGGTTCCGGCCGCGCGGGAGCTGCTGAAAGAGCGCTACCTCGCCGACGCCGAAGCCTTTCGGCAGGGAACCGACATGGGCGCAATTGTGGACGTGCGTGCCCTGGTCCGGTCCCGGTCTCACACGGTTGATCTGGTGCTCTCCCTGATCTGGAACCGCTATGCCTTTGCCCGGTCCCCGGACATCTCGCTGGTTGCCGTGGGCGGCTATGGCCGGGGCGAGCTTCACCCCCATTCTGACATCGACCTGCTGATTCTGACCCGTAGCGGCATCGAAGAATCCTGGCAGGACGACCTGGGCGCTTTTGTCACCCTGCTCTGGGATCTCAAGCTGGACATAGGCCACAGCGTCCGAAGTATTGAAGAAAGCATGGTCTCGGCCCGGGAAGATGTCACCATTCTGACCAATCTGCTGGAAACCCGCACCATTTCCGGCCCGGACGACCTTCGGGCGGAGCTCAGTAAAAAGGTCTATTCCGACGACGTCAGCAGCGATATCGACTATTTTGTCGCCAAGCGGGAAGAACAGAAGCGACGACACAAGAAGTATGGCGACACGGAATACAATCTGGAGCCCAACATCAAAGGCTCCCCCGGAGGGTTGCGGGATATCCAGACCATCGGCTGGATCACCAAGCGGCATTTCGGCCTGCAGAATATCTCCGACCTGACCCGTTTCAGCATCCTGACCGAAGAGGAGCACCAGATCCTGCTACAGGGAGAAACCTTCCTGTGGCAGCTGCGGTACGGGCTGCAACTGATCGCCGACCGTAATGAGAACCGGCTGCTGTTTGATCATCAACGAGCGTTAGCGCAAATGTTGGGCTACCGGGACCAGGGCAAACGACTGGGCGTGGAGCTGATGATGCAGTCCTACTACCGCACGGTGCTGGCCCTGGCAGAGCTCACCGACGTGATTCTCCAGTATTATGACGAGGCCATCATTGGCGGCGGTGATGAAGATGACGTTCTGCCACTGAACAAACGCTTCCAGATTCGCAACTATTATATAGAAGCGGTTAACAACCAGGTCTTCGCCTATTCGCCCTACGCGATTATGGAAATCTTTGTGCTGATGGCCCAGCATCCGGAGATCAAGGGCATTCGCGCCACCACCATCCGCTCATTGCGGGCGCACCGGCACCTGATTGACGATGCGTTCCGGTCGGACCTGGCCGTCACCTCCCTGTTCATGGAGCTGCTTCGCACACCCCACGCGCTGGACCAGACCCTGTCGGCGATGAAAAAGTACAACGTGCTGGGGCGATATCTTCCGGAGTTCGGGCAGATCATCGGCCAGATGCAGCATGACCTGTTCCATATCTACACCGTGGATGCCCACACCATGCGGGTGATCCGCAATATGGTACAGCTGGACAGTGTCGAGCTGCGCAATGATTACCCGCTGGCCTCGCGGCTGATTCATCATCTGCCGAAGCTGGAAACCCTCTACATTGCCGGCCTGTACCACGACATTGCCAAAGGCCGGGGCGGCGACCATTCCGAACTGGGTGCCGTCGACGTCGAAGCTTTTTGCCAGCGCCATCACCTCAGTGACCGGGATACGCAACTGGCGTCCTGGCTGGTGGAGAACCACCTGCTGATGTCCATGACGGCCCAGCGCAAGGACATCTCTGACCCGGACATCATCTTCGCATTTGCCCAGGCGGTTCCCAGCCAGGTGCATCTGGATTATCTGTACGTGCTGACGGTCTGTGATATTAGCGCCACCAACCCGAAACTCTGGAATACCTGGCGGGCATCGCTATTGCGTCAGCTGTATATTGAGGCAAAACGGGCGCTCCGGCGCGACTCCCAGACCCCGGTCGACCGTCAGGAATGGGTGCGGGCCACCCAGGCAGAGGCCCGGGAAATCCTCCATGCCCAGCACATGAACGACGAGCAGATCGACCGCATCTGGGAGACCATGGACGAGGATTACTTCCTCCAGGATTCCACCGTGGATATCGCCTGGCAGACCGCTGCGATTATCCGCCACGGTGATGACCCGGACCCGCTGGTGATGATCCGCGACACTCGCGGTGGCCCCACCGACGGCTATTCCCAGATCATCATCTACATGAACGACCGCATAGACCTGTTCGCCGCCACCACCGCAGTGCTGGAGCAACTGAACCTGAACATCGTGGATGCACGTATCAGCTCCAGTAACGGGCCTTATTCCGTCAGCTCCTACATTGTGCTGGATGAAAAGCACAAACCCCTGGGCATCGACCCGGCGCGAAAAGACCGGGTCCGTGAACGGCTGGTGGAAGAACTGGATGACCCCGAGGATTACCCGGACATCATCCATCGCCGCACACCCCGCCAGCTCAAGCACTTTGCGTTCCCGACGGAGGTGACCTTCTACAACGATACCGTCAACCAGCGTACGGTTATGGAAGTGATCACCCCGGACCGACCCGGCCTGCTGGCCCGGGTCGGCCAGGTACTGCTGGAGCACCGCGTCCGGCTGACCAATGCGAAGATCGCAACCCTTGGCGAGCGGGTGGAAGACGTGTTTTTTGTGACCGACGAGCATGGCGAGCCCATCCATGACCCCGAAGCCTGCCGCTCCCTGCAGCAGGACCTCTGCAAAATGCTGGATGATATTTCATGAACCCCGATCTGGACCGGTTGCACCCCTACCCTTTTGAAAAGCTGGCAAAACTGAAGGCGGGCATTCAGGTTCCCACCGATCTTGCCCCGATTTCCCTGGGCATTGGCGAACCCAAACACCCCTCCCCGGACTTCGTGAAACAGGTCATCGCGGATAACCTCGACAAGCTGGCGAACTATCCCAGCACCAGAGGCACCGATGAACTTCGCCAGGCCATTGCCAGCTGGGCCACAAACCGCTTCCAGCTGGAACCGGGCAAGCTGACACCAGAGCATCACATTGTTCCGGTCAACGGCACCCGCGAGGGCATTTTCTCACTCGTCCAATCTGTGATTGACCGCTCCAGGCCTGCCACGGTGGTCAGCCCCAACCCCTTCTACCAGGTGTACGAGGGTGCGGCGTTTCTGGCCGGGGCGACACCCCGCTATCTCGCCTGCGATGCGGCCAACCGCTTCATCCCGGACTTTGACCAGGTACCGGCCTCGGTCTGGAAGGACTGCCAGGTGCTGTTCCTCTGTTCCCCCGGCAATCCCAGCGGCTCGGTCATGCCCCGAGAAACCCTGGCCCGGGTCATCGAACTGGCAGACCAGTACGATTTCGTTGTAGCCTCGGACGAGTGCTATTCCGAGCTTTACCCGGACGAAAACAATCCGCCAGAGGGTCTGCTGCAGACCTGCGCGGCAATCGGCCGGCACGATTTCGCACGCTGCATTGTGTTCCACAGCCTGTCGAAACGCAGCAACCTGCCGGGCCTGCGTTCCGGTTTTGTCGCTGGCGATGCCAACATTCTGTCCGGCTTCCTGAAATACCGCACCTATCACGGCTGCGCCATGCCCATCCATAACCAGCTGGCCAGTATTGCCGCCTGGGGAGACGAGGCGCACGTGCGGGACAACCGCGCTGCCTACCGCGCCAAGTTCGAGGCCGTGGTGCCCATTCTGCGTGAGGTAATGGACGTGGACTTTCCCGATGCCGGTTTCTATCTATGGCCGGAAACGCCCTTCGACGATGAAACCTTTGCCCGGGAACTGTCCGCCCGGCAGAACGTTCATGTGTTACCCGGCCGTTACCTGTCCCGCACGGTGGACGGCCATAATCCCGGGGAAAACCGGGTGCGCATGGCGCTGGTGGCGCCGGTCGAGGAATGCGTTGAAGCCGCAAAACGTATTGTGACCTTCGTGAGGAACTTCCAACCGTGAAAATCTATGGCATCCGCAACTGCGACACCGTCAAAAAAGCCCGGAAGTGGCTGGACGATGCCGGCGTTAACTATCAGTTTCATGATTTCAAGAAAGACGGACTGAGTGCCGACACCCTGGCCCAGTGGGAGCAAGCCCTCGGCTGGGAGGCACTGGTCAACCGCCGCGGAACCACCTGGCGCAAACTGCCAGAGCCAGTTCGTGATAATATTGATGCCCAATCGGCCCATCAACTGATGATGGAGAACCCTTCGCTCATCAAACGACCCGTGGTCGAGAGCGATCAGGGCGTCAACGTGGGGTTCAGCGCGGATCAGTGGGCTGAGCAGTTCAACCGGTAAGTATCAACTTTTTCAGACAACGACTATCCAGGAGCACATCAATGAGTTTTGCATTCGGCATCGGGATCGGCACCCAGAACAACCAGGGCGAGTGGCTGGAAGTATTTTATCAGCAGCCCCTGATCACTCCCGACAATGACCTCATTGAAGTCGCCCGGAATGTTCTGAATTACCAGGGCGGCAACCAGGCGATTTCAGCCACATCAGAGCAGCTCAAATCCCTTGCCGATGGCCTTCGTCAGACCGGCCAGATGGAACAGTCCGTGCTGGCCGGCAAAGCCGCGGAGAGCAAGCGCCCGATGGTGGTAACGCTGCTTGAAACCGACGACACCGCGTCCAGCACACCAGAGGTCTACCTAAAATTGCACCTGATCTCCAGCCGCCAGGCCCGTCCCCATGAACTGAAACTGGACGGCATTTTCGGCCTGCTGCCCAACCTGGCCTGGACCAGTGAGGGCGCTATCGACCTTAACGAACTGCCGGCCCGCCAGCTCAAGGCACGCATCGAAGGCCGCACCCTTGAAGTTAAGTCCGTGGACAAGTTTCCGCAGATGACCGACTACGTGGTTCCCAAGGGTGTCCGCATTGCCGATACCGCACGGGTCCGCCTGGGCGCCTATGTCGGTGAAGGCACCACGGTCATGCATGAGGGCTTTATCAATTTCAACGCCGGCACCGAAGGCAAGAGCATGATCGAAGGCCGCATTTCCGCAGGCGTGATGATCGGCGAAGGTTCGGATCTGGGCGGCGGCTGCTCCACCATGGGCACCCTGTCCGGTGGCGGCAACATCATCATCTCCGTGGGTGAAAACTGCCTGATCGGCGCCAACGCCGGTATCGGCATCCCCCTGGGAGACCGCTGCAAGGTGGAAGCCGGCCTCTATATCACCGCGGGCACCAAAGTGGCACTGCTGGACGACAACAATGAGCTGGTGGAAGTGGTCAAGGCACGGGACCTGGCCAGCAAAACCGACCTGCTGTTCCGTCGCAACAGTCAGACCGGCGCCGTAGAGTGCAAGAGCCACAAAACTGCCATTGAGCTGAATGAAGAACTCCATGCCAACAACTGATTCATCCAGCCTCTCGCCCACACTGGAACTGGCCATAAACCTGATTCAGCGACCTTCCGTGACACCGAACGATGCCGGCTGCCAGGCCCTGATGCTGGATCGCCTGGAAGCGCTCGGGTTCCGGGGCGAGTCCATGCGCTTCGAGGATACCGACAACCTCTGGGCCCGCAAGGGCTCGGATGGCCCCTTGCTCGCGTTCGCCGGACACACCGATGTGGTACCCACGGGCCCGGAAAAGAACTGGGAACACCCGCCCTTCTCCGGGCAGATCGATGAGGACGGTTATCTGCATGGTCGGGGCGCGGCTGATATGAAAGGCAGCCTCGCTGCGTTTGTAACCGCCTGCGAGCGCTTCGTGAAGAAGCACCCCGGCCATCGCGGCTCCATTGCCCTGTTGATCACCAGTGACGAGGAAGGCCCGGCCAGAAACGGCACGGTTAAGGTGGTTGAAACCCTGGAAGCCAGAAACGAGAAGATCGACTGGTGCCTGATCGGCGAGCCCTCCAGTACCAACCGCGTGGGGGACGTGATCAAGAATGGCCGGCGGGGATCCCTGCACGGCTACCTGACCGTTCGGGGCATTCAGGGCCATGTGGCCTATCCGCATCTGGCGGAAAACCCCGTGCACAGGGTCGCCCCGGCGCTGGATCAGCTGGCCAACGAGATGTGGGATCAGGGCAACGATTTCTTTCCGCCCACCACCTTCCAGATCACGAAAATCGAGGCGGGCACCGGCAGCAACGTCATCCCGGGGGAATGCCTGGTCCATTTCAACTTCCGCTATTGCACTGAAAACACAGCGGAAAGCCTGGAGGAACGCGTGGTGGCCATCCTCGATCGCCACAATCTCACCTACGACCTGGACTGGCACCTGAGCGGGCGTCCATTCCTCACCGACAGCGGCGCCCTGGTGTCTGCTGCCCAAAACGCGATTCGCACAGTCACCGGAGAAGAAACGGAGCTGTCCACCTCCGGTGGAACCTCCGATGGCCGTTTTATTGCGCCCACGGGTGCCCAGGTGCTGGAACTCGGGCCACGCAATGCCACCATCCACAAGGTCAACGAATGCGTGAAAGCCGCTGACCTGGATATTCTGTCGGATATGTACGAGCAGATACTGGTGGAGCTGCTGGCCTGACGGCCGGCCCTGTCGCTCAGTAATGGGGGGGAGGTGTTTCCTCCTCTTCCTTGCGGATATTTGATGAAGATACTTCTTTAAGCTGGGTATTCAGCTGTTTCTTGGCTTCCCAGAGTTCGCGAAGATCCAGTTCCTGACGAGTCACCTGTTCGCTCAGGGTATTGATCAGATCGTCCTGGAACGCAATCCGGGTTTCCAGTTCGTCCAGCCGCGCTGCCAGATTCTGTTCTGTATTTTCGCTATTGCCTGCCGTACTTGTGCGCACCATGCTTGGTCAGCGCCTCCCGTTATCTGGTATGATTCCGCTTTTATTTGCCAGGGGCATTTCTGTTGAACAGATCGAAGCCGCTCCGGGGCAAATTTCACCACCGGATTGCCGAGTTTACCCGAGATCCGGTTCTTTATCGTCAGTGTTACAAGAATGGAGAAACCGAAGTCCATGCAAAATCCAGCAAAAGCGATCGTCCTCGCCCTTTTGGTCGCTATCCCGTCACCTTTTATCCTTGGTTTTCTGTTGGTGACTTTCACCCCGGAACTTTTCCAGATCCTTTCTAAAGCCGGAACCAGCGAACTTGCCACCGACACCACCTTTGTTCTTGGCAGTGCGCAGGGTATCGCAGCCTATGTGATATCCATGATCCTGTTCGGTCTGGCCGGCTTCTGCACCGTTGCTCTGGCCGCCAAACCACCGGCAAAGATCAAACAGTCATCAGCCAGAGCACCGGCCCGGTCACCGGCCAAGGCACCCGCGCGTCATCAGAGCCAGGATTCTGACGACGATGAACCCGACTATGACGACACCAGCCCTGAGGGCAACGAAGAGGGTACCGTCAAATGGTTCAACGTCAAGAAAGGCTTCGGATTCATCGTCCGCGACAGCGGCGACGAGGTGTTCGTGCATTTCCGCGCGATCCGTGGCCGCGGCCGCAGAGTTCTTCGCCAGGGTCAGCTTGTGCGATTCAATGTAGTCGAGGCCGATAAAGGCCTGCAGGCAGACAATGTGTCCATCCTGGACGACTGACAGCCTGTGGCGTTAGCGCAAAGCAATAACTGAAAAGGCAGCCCCCGGGCTGCCTTTTCAGTTCCAGACCGCCAGTTGTTCACCACGCTGGTCGATCCGCCACCATTTTTCGTCCTGCACCGGCTCGCCTTCTTTCCAGTCCGCCGCGCTGCAGCGGATTTCCGTATCCATCGCACGCCAGGCGTTGCGAGCGCAGTCCAGGTCCGAAAGCCAGGGCAGCTCGTCCCCTTCAATAATCACTGACGCGTAGCGCTTGCCACCGGCCCCAGGGTAGACGCTGACCCGGATATGGCAGCCGCGATAACTGGCCCGCCCCTTCGCGGGCCTGTCGCCCGGAACATCGACCGGCAATTCCAGATGGTCAAGATGGCAGGCAAGCCAGTCCCTGACCGAAGAAAGGTCGATGTCGCGGATGTAAATTTCAAGATCTCGCAATGTCCAGCTCCCGGATTTGATTCTGCTCGGCGATATAGTGGCCCGAGCCGGCATCGCCTGCAACCCGCCGCTCCAGCTCTGACTTCAGGTCATCGACTCTCAGAAGCCGCAGGGTGCCCTCCTGTTTGCGTTCGTGCCAGGTTACCTCGGTGGCCGCCCTCTCAATGGCCAGCACCTCCAGGGATTCCTCAAGTCGCGGCACGGGTTGATGCCTGGCGAGCGCCAGCAGCGACTGGCGCCTGATGGTATCGGCCCTGCCCGCCAGCACCTGAGCACCCGTCGGCCCTCGCTCTGCAAAGAGACTCAATCGCGCGGCGGCCCGTTCAACCCATTGCAACATGGCGCCGGGGGAAGCCACCCATGCGTTCGGGCTGGCCGCCACATACTCGGCCACTCCCGGGGCCAGCTCGATCCGCCAGCGCTTCTCAATCAACGGCTGATGGGCAATCAGAATCCCGAGCCTTTGGCTAATGCCCGTCGCAGGCATGGCAAAGCATTCCAGATCCCGCCCCAGAAGGCTCTGCAGAGACCCGACGGCCGAGGACGCCGCCGGTGACTCGGGGCTGAGCATCAGTACCGGCCCGGGAAACGAAGTAACCAGCTCCCGGGCAACGCTGAATTCAGTGGCCATCATTGTCATCAGGTCGGCTGGTGAAACGTTGTCCAGCACCAGCGCGGGCGGAATTAAAGTCTCTTCCTCACATGCTGTTGCCGGCACAACAGGCCGGTCGCTTGCCAGAATGTCCGCCTCTCTGCGGATATCCACTTCCACCGCGCCGCCGGGCAGGTGTGCAATCAGCGACTTCAGCCAGCTGGATTTACCGCTACCACGATCGCCCTTGATCCACACCAGACCGCGCCTTGCGGCCGCCAGGGTGACGCTGACATCCTCCGCAAGCGCCGCCCAACTGTCGTCGGCCATAACCAGCGGTGAGGCTTCCAACACCTGGTCAAACTCGGTTTCGGCATCCTCAGAATGAGTAAACGGCCAATGCGTCACCAGCTCCAGCACCGCCACATAGGCTTTTTCCTGCAATCGCTCTGCACTTTGCACCAACGTCTGAAGCAGAGTCGGCCACTCCAGCCAGACCGCACCGCTGATTTCCCGGGCACTGGAAAACCAGTACACCAGTTGCGAGGACAGCAGATTGTCGCTGGCCACGGCAGTCACGATGGGTTGTTCACACTGAATGGTGCGGGTCAGCTCGTCCAGATCGACACCCTGACGCTGAAGAAACCGGCACAGGTCCGGTATCTCATCGAGCATGGCGAGAAGAAAGTCTTCCAGCGTGACTGCGTAGCCGCCACGGCGGGTGACGCTGTCCAGGGCGCTTTGCAGCGCTTTCTGACAGGTGGGGCTCAGGCATCCTTGCCAGTCTTCCATTAGAACATCTCCCTGTTCCGTTAATTTTCCATTAGTTTCAGACGCGGTTGTAGGTGTCCTCGAAACGCACAATGTCGTCTTCGCCCAGATAACTGCCGGTCTGCACTTCAATCAGTTCCAGCGGAATGACGCCGGGGTTGGTCAGCCTGTGGGTCACACCCAGTGGAATGTAGGTGGACTGGTCCTCGGTCAGCAACAGGACGTCATCACCGCGGTTAACCGTGGCGGTGCCTTTGACCACCACCCAGTGCTCTGCCCGGTGGTGATGCTTCTGCAGTGACAGGGAGGCACCGGGGTTCACCGTGATGCGCTTGACCTGGAAACGCCCGCCGGCGGCAATGCCTTCATAGGTGCCCCAGGGCCGGTGTACCTTCTTGTGAAAACGATGCTCGGAACGGCCCTGGGCCTTGACCTGGGCCACCAGTTTTTTCACATCCTGAACCCGGGACCGGTCGGCAACCAGCACCACGTCGTCGGTTTCCACAATGACGTGATCAGACACACCCAGTGCCGCAATCAGACGACCCTCGGAATGAATGTAGGAGCCGGATACGTCCTCGGTAATCACATCACCGCGGCAGACGTTGTTGTTCTCGTCGTGGGGCTGTATATCCCAGAGCGCGGACCAGGACCCCACATCGGACCAGCCGGCATCCAGGGGTACCACCACCGCATCACTGGTTTTCTCCATCACCGCATAGTCGATGGAATCATCCGGGCACTTGCGGAAAGCTTCGGCACCGACGCGGGTGAAATCCATATCCGCTTTGCGCTGGCTCCAGGCTTCCCGACAGGCGGTCATCATGTCCGGCTGCTGGCGTTCCAGTTCCTCGATGTATCGATCTGCCCTGAACAGGAACATGCCGCTGTTCCAGAAATAGCCGCCCTCGCTGATATAGCCTTCGGCAGTGACCTGATCGGGCTTTTCAACAAACGCCGCCACGTCCAGGTGCGCGCCGTGGGACTGGCCGCCCTTGATATAGCCGTAACCGGTATGTGGCGCATCGGGAACAATGCCGAAAGTGACCAGCTTGCCGGCTTTCGCGGCTTTGGCGCCTTCAACGGTGGCCTCGCGAAACGCCTCTGAGTTTTTCAGCACGTGGTCGGAGGGCATCACCAGCAGCAGTTCTTCCGGGTTTTCTTCCATAGCCGCCAGGGCCGCCAGGGCAATCGCCGGAGCGGTATTGCGGCCGACGGGCTCGAGGATAATGCCGGCGGTACGTTCGGCCGCCTGGGACTGAAGGTGGGCGGCCACTACAAAGCGATGTTCCTCGTTGGTGATGGCCAGGACACGCACCTGCTCATCCAGCTGAAGACCACGGTCAATGGTTTCTGCCAGCAGCGAATCGCCGGACACCACCGGCAGGAACTGTTTGGGGTAAGCTTCGCGGGAAAGCGGCCAGAGACGGGTGCCCGAGCCACCTGAGAGGATCACAGCCAGCATGAATCATCCTTGGTTTGAAATTTGGCTGATTTTACCCCAATGCCGGGCGGCCTGTCCCGTCCGCTGTCGCCCGTCTGCCAGGGTTTACGGTATCCTGCCAACATGACCGAGCAAACCCGTGCCCCACTTCACACTCAGTACCGCACCCCGGCCGTACGTCACATCGCCTGGATGACCCAGGCACCGCAGCTGATCGACCCGGCGCAACGGTTCGAGCCTTCGATCTATCTGCCCCACAACCTGCACCAACGACTGCAAGCCTGGGACGAAGCCCCGGAGGCGGGCCCAAAGGTACTTACAGAAGAACCCGCGAGGCGCCTGGGACATTATTTTGAACGTCTATATGAGTGCCTGCTTGAGGACCTGCTGGGCTGGGAAGTGCTACTGAAAAACCAGCCCGTGCGAAATAATGGCATTACCCTGGGCGAGCTGGATTTCATCGTCCGCAACCCGGTCGATCAGGCCATAGAGCACCATGAAATCGCGGTGAAATTCTACCTGGGCTATCGCGGCGACCACCCGGCTGCGCCTTTGTGGTACGGCCCCAACGCAAAGGACCGGCTGGATCTGAAATCACAACGGCTAATCGATCACCAGAGCCGCCTGACGGACAAGCCCGAGGCCAGGGCGCTGCTTGAATCCCTGGGGATTCCCCTACCGACACGAACAAAAATTTTCATGCCGGGCTATCTGTTCCACCCTGTTGGCGACCCGATCCCGCCACCGGTCGACCACCTGCGCGGAGAATGGCTGTATATCGGCGAACTGGATGGGTCAGGTGAGAGCGGGAAAGACTACACGCAAAACTGGGTGCCGCTGATAAAACCCCACTGGCTCGGCCCCTGGAGCCAGCAGCAGCGACCGGATAGCAAACAAACATCGGATGCCCTGGAGACGGTTCGCTCTGCGGGCATACCCCGGCTGTTTGCAGCGCTTCAGCAGTTCCCGGGGGACCATCAGTGGCGGGAAGCTTCGCGAGTCTTTGTGGTTCCGGAAAACTGGCCGGGCGTCTGACGTCCTGTCACACGGTTTCCACTTCAACCCGGTTCCGGCCATTGTCCTTGCCGCGATAAAGCGCATGATCGGCCCGGTTAATTGCGGCGTTGAGATCGTCACCGGGGCGGAATTCACTGACACCGGCACTGATGGTGAGTTCAACGAGCTCGCCGCCCGGCGTCCGCCACTGGTGGGCCAGAAGGCCCGCTCGAATGCGTTCGGCGCCCGCCTCCGCACGGCCTATGGTGGTCTCCGGAAGAATCACCAGAAATTCCTCTCCACCCCAGCGGGCAATCAGGTCCTGGGTGCGCAGTTGCTCCTTGATAACCCGCGCAACTTCCTTTAGCACATAGTCCCCTGCCTCATGACCGTAACGGTCATTTATGACCTTGAAGTGGTCAATATCCAGCAGGATAAAGGACAGCGGATGGCCATTGCGTTCATAGCGGGACAGCTCTTTCTTGGCCAGATGCGTCATATGACGGCGATTGAACAACCTGGTCAGAGGATCGGTGGTGGCCAGCTTCCGGAGTTTGCGATTGGCGGAGGTCACCATGCTCAGATAGAAAAACGAAAGGTAGCTGAACATAGAGAACACAACGGTGAGGTTAAAAAGGTACACCGCCAGAAGCGCCTCCCGGCTGATGGGCTGCAGAGGTTCGATCAACCACATCACCAGATACAGGCCAATGTAATAAGACCAGAGTGCTACCAGTGCCAGAAGCGCAAGTTTCAGCCGGACACTGACGAACAGCGCCGGAATAAACATCAGCAGATAGTAGTGAAAGCCGCTCTCCCACCCGATCATCAAAATGCCCAGGCCCGCATGAAGAATGACTTCCGCCCAGATCAGGCTGACGGCCAGCGCATTGCGGCGCTTGCCAAGGGCCCGATAGGCAATGGCATACATGGCCACGCTGGCGACGTTAATCCAGGCCAGAACCGGCGACCCGAGGAAATGGAAAATAAAGAAAAACGCAACGTCTACAGATGCGGCAATCTGACAACAACGCTTGGCCACCTGCCAGAACTGTGGTCGACGTTCCCTGATCGGCTCCATGGCGGATTCACTTCCTGCCTGACTCATAACAAAACGACTCTTATGTGACGAATGTCACAATTTACGTCTAAAATCCCGATCGCGCCTACCTGAAACGTAAAACACTGAAAATTCTTTTGACTCAGTGTCAAACTAACCTTCTTTCGACGATACCAACGGATTCAAACCATGGATGACCAGAGCCAGTTCCGGCTGCTTTCCCAGCGGCGCTTTCTTCCCTTTTTCCTGACCCAGTTTTCCGGCGCCTTCAACGATAATCTTTTCAAGAACATACTACTACTGTTGATCACCTACACCGCCGGCGGGCTGGCGGGACTGTCCATCGACACGGTGGTTAACCTCGCCGCACTCCTGTTTATCCTGCCCTTCTTCCTGTTCTCCGGCATTGCCGGGCAGATGGCGGACAAATACGAAAAGTCCGGATTTATACGCTGGGTAAAGCTGGCGGAGATCATCATTATGGCCACAGCGGCCGTTGGCCTGTGGTATCAGTGGTACGAACTGCTACTTCTGCTGCTGTTTCTGATGGGCACCCAGTCCACCTTCTTTGGCCCGGTGAAATACGCAATTCTGCCCCAGGTACTCAAGAACGAGGAGTTGATCGGCGGTAACGCCCTGGTGGAAATGGGCACCTTTGTGGCGATTCTGGTGGGTACCATTGCGGCAGGCCTGCTGATGGGGCTTGATCAGCCACACCGGCTAGCGGCCGTCGGTGCCCTGGGTATCGCCATTCTGGGCTACCTGGCCGCGCGAAAGATTCCCAAAACTGGCTTTACCCGCGCCGAAGTAGTGATCGGCCGTAACCCGTTCAAGGAAACCTGGCACCTGATGCGCCTGGCGACGGAAAATTATTCCGTACTGATGTGCATCATGGCCATTTCCTGGTTCTGGTTTCTGGGCGCAGCCTATCTGACACAGTTTCCCAATTTCGCCCAGTCAGACCTGATGGGCGACGAGACGGTGGTCACCCTGCTGCTGGCCATCTTTACCATCGGTATTGCCCTGGGTTCCATGGCCTGCGAGCGCCTGTCCGGCCACCGGATCGAGATGGGTATCGTGCCCATTGGCTCCCTGGGTCTAAGCCTGTTCGGCCTGGATCTGTATCTGAGCATGCCAGCCGAACCCATGGCCACCACCTGGTGGACCCTGATCAGCGACAGTGGCTATCGCCGCATTGCCGTGGACCTGATGGCCATCGGCTTTTTTGGCGGGCTTTTTATTGTTCCGCTTTACGCCTTTGTGCAAAAGGAAACCCCGGAAGATCACCGGGCACAGGTGATTGCTGCCCTGAACGTATTCAACGCCCTGTTCATGGTAGTCAGCGCCCTGATGGGCGTGGTGATGCTGGGTATTATCGGCATCAGCATTCCGGAGTTCTTCCTGGTGCTGTCGGTCATGAACCTGATTGTGGCCGGCTTTGTGTACCAGCAGCTGCCGGAATTTGTGTTGCGGTTCATCGTCTGGATCCTGTCCCACACCATCTACCGGGTCCGTCATCAGGGCCTGCGCAATATTCCGGACGAGGGGCCGGTTCTGCTGGTGTGCAACCATGTGACCTATATGGATGCGCTGGTTATTGCGGGCGCGGTCAGGCGTCCGGTGCGCTTTGTGATGGACCACCACATCTTTCGCACGCCGGTTCTGGGCGGAATCTTCAGAATGGCCAAAGCCATTCCCATCGGATCGAAGAATACCGTTCCCGATATCTATAAGGCCGCCTTCGAGCGCGTTGATGAGGAACTGGCTGCCGGGCATGTGGTGTGCATTTTTCCCGAGGGCCGCCTGACCACCGACGGAGAGATTTCCGCTTTCCGTAGCGGCGTGGATATCATCCTGCAACGTCGCCCGGTACCGGTGGTGCCCATGGCACTTCGTGGCCTGTGGGGCAGCTTCTTCAGCCACTGTGGCGGCCCCGCCATGAGACATTTCCCGACGCGCTTCTGGTCCCGGATCGAGCTTCTGGCAGAACCGCCCATTGCCCCGGAAAACGCAGGCGCAGAAATGCTGGAAGTGCGGGTAAAAGACCTACGCGGCAAACACCAATAGGTGACCGGATATGACAAGCGGTTGACCCGGGAGTCAATCTCCGTCAACCTAATCTGGTTTCATTACGCAACCTGATAACGGAGAGCATCTGTGAGCGAAATAACCAATCGAGCGATTGTTCTGAAAAAACGCCCCCAGGGCGAGATTCAGGAAGGCGACCTGGTGATGGAAGAACGCCCGGTCCGGGATCTGAAAGACGGAGAGGTTCTGGCCAAAGTGCTCTGGCTGTCCCTGGACCCCTACATGCGCCCGCGGATGAACGATGCCAAGGGCTACATGGACCCGATTGGTATCGACGAGGTCATCGTGGGTGAATCCGTGGCGCGGATCGTTGAGTCCCGCTCACCGGATCTGAAAGAAGGCGACCTGGTTACCTGTTATTCCGGCTGGCAGGAATACGTGGTATTCCCCGGCAATGCGGAAATGGTTTACAAGATTGACCAGAAACCTGGCGTACCGCTTCAGACCTACCTGGGTGTTGCCGGCATGCCTGGCCGCACCGGCTACTGTGGCCTGATGTACGTGGGCAAACCCAAAGCCGGGGAAACGGTTGTGGTATCCGCCGCGTCCGGCCCCGTGGGTACCGTGGTGGGCCAGACAGCGAAGAAAGAGGGCTGTCGCGCCGTGGGCGTTGCCGGTGGGCCAGAAAAGTGCCGGTTTGTAGTGGAAGAGCTCGGTTTTGACGCCTGCGTGGACTATAAGGCAGGCAACCTGGAAGCGGACCTTAAGGCCGCCTGCCCCGACGGCATCGACATCTATTTCGAGAATGTCGGCGGTGCTGTGACCCGGGCCGTGGCTCCCCTGCTGAACCCCGGTGCACGGGTGCCGATCTGTGGGTTTGTCTCGGCCTACAATGCCGAGGACATGAGTTCCGTGGAAACCCCCTTCCACATTCTGAAAGCCCTTGACCCTGTGCCGGAACACCGGTTCTTCCTGGTTACCGAATGGCAGGACAAGCACCAGGAAATCACCTCAATCCTGGCAGACCGCATTGCCTCCGGTGAGCTGAAGTATCGGGAAACCGTCGCTGAAGGCCTGGAAAACGCACCGGAAGCGTTCAAAGGCATGCTGAAAGGCAAGAACTTCGGCAAGCAGCTGGTCCACATCGCGGACTGATTAACGCCACAGGTTGCCGGGCCATTAGCGCCCGGCGACTTCCAGTAACACCTTCCCGGTATTGCGGTCGTCCGCCACATAGGCCATCGCCGCCCCCGCTTCATCAATGGGCCATGAACAGTCAATAACAGGCTCGATCTGTCGGGCACTGAGCAACGGCCAGACGTTCTTGTAGAGGGCCGTCATCACCTGGCCTTTATCCACCACTGTTCGTGAACGCAGTGTTGAACCGATCAGCCGCTGACGCTTGACCAGCATCAGACCCAGATCCACCTCCGCCATGCGACCACCCAGCAGACCGATCAGCACGATTCGTCCATCGACGTTCAGCACTTTCTGATCTTCAGCGATATAGCCGTCACCGACCGGGTCCAGCACCATATCGACGCCACCCCAGGCCTTCACGGCATCCACAAAAGAACCCTTCTTCCGGTTCCAGCAGCCGGAAGCACCCAGCCGTTTACAGATTTCCAGCTTGTCGTCGTTCCCGGCCGTGGCGAAAACCGGGTTACCAAGCGCCGTGGCCAGCTGGATAACGGCGGTTCCCAGACCACTGGCGGCGGCATGAACCAGCACCTTTTCGCCGGGTTTCAACAGGGCTTCGTGATAGAGGTTAAGCCAGGCTGTGGCAAATACCTCGGGGATGGCGGCCGCTTCCCGCAGGCCATAACCTTTCGGAACCGGTAACACTTGGACTGCAGGCACCACTACCTGGGTTGCATAGCCGCCACCGGTCAGCAGGGCGCATACCTCGTCGCCCGGTTTCAGCGTTGTAACACCCTCACCCACCCGGGCAACGGTGCCGCTGACTTCCAGGCCCAGAATCTGGGAAGCGCCCGGCGGTGGCGGATAAACGCCTGCCCGCTGCATCAGGTCCGCGCGATTCACTGCGGTCCAGGCAACATCAATGGCCACCTGATTTTCCGGCACATCCGTGACCGGCTCGCAGTCTTCCCAGATCAGTGATTCACCCTCGACCCTGATGGCTTTAGTCATCCGCAATTACCCCCGAGTTTTCATGTTTTATGTCCTGCGCCCCGCCGAGTTCCAGCAGTGACCGGATTTCATCCTGATATCGTTTTTTTAGCTTGCTTAGCCGCCAGGATTCCGGTGCCTCACTCTGCGGTGGGGTTGCCAGCATCCTGGACAGCGTGTCCGCTGCGCCTTGCGCTTCCGCCTGCGGATCATTTTCAAAACTGGCGTAGCGCTGGGCTCCGGGCACGTATTCCGGGTACGCCAGACGGTCGGGCGCCAGGGCAACACAGCCTGACGCCATGGCCTCGAGCACCGACAGGCCCTGGAAATCATGCAGCGCGGTGGACACCACCACATCGGCCTGGCCAAGCAGCCGATCATACGCCGCCCGGTCTTTCAAATAGCCCCAGTTAAGAACACGGGCCCCATGGCAGGCGCGTATCTGATCAAAGGCAGCAGGTGAGTTCCTGAACTGTTCGCCCACCACACTTAACCGAAAATCTTGCCCCATGCGGTCCAGTGCGTCCAGCAGCAGAAGCAGCCTATCCGGTGCCTTATCGTATTCCCATCGATGGTTCCAGAGAAGATGCGGACAGGTAGTGTACAGTTGCCGTGCGGACCGTTCGAACAGTCGGTCTTCAATGGGCACCGGCACAACGGCGGATTTGTGCTGCAGATCGGCGATCAACCCGTCCGGACGGCCATCGGGCATCTTCTCGAGGAAATTCCGCGCCCCCGCCAGAAAGCTCCGGCGATTCCAGTCACTGTTAAACAACACCCGGTCAGCGGCAATAGCGCTGTACAGGTTGACAACCTGAGGCTCGACGCTGGCATGCTGCAAGCCGGAATCCGGATAGGCAAACTGGTTTTCGTGCATATAAAGCAGGCAGGGGGTGCGGGCAAACCGCGGATGAAAGCCCCGAAAAGACGCCAGATCCACCATGGAGGTGGCGATGATCAGGTCAGCGGGCGTCTGAAGCGCCGGTTCGTTCAGCCAGGTCAGCGCATTGCCGCGAATCCGCCAGCGAAAGAAACGGGGTGGCAGCGCCAGAACCTCCCAGTGGAAATCCGGCTGGCTGGCGGCCAGTTGTTCCCGCCAGCGCTGGTGGCTGCCTGCGTCATAGGCGGATAACAACAGTATTCGTGGCTTCGGTGAAGACGGCATGGCCGCATTCTGCCACTAATCGCGGTTGGACAACCACACACTTTGGTAAGGTTTCAGGGCAATGCTGCCGGACAGATCGTCGATCGCCATGCCGGAAAGCAGATCCTGCCAGTGATCGGTGCCAATCAGATTGATCTCTGCTAGCGAGACCTCCTGGATTTCATCGGTGATGTTGTGAATGCAGAAGATGGACTGGTCGCGCCGCATGCTCTGGCGCCAGAACCCGAACAACTTTAGTCCCAAGTGAAGCGTGAACTGGGTGGCATTAGGATGAAAGGCAGGCTGTCTGCGACGGATGCCGATCAGCCGCTTCAGCTCGGTGAACACCTTGTGATGATGGTCCTGCGGGTCAGCCAGCGCCAACTCAAGGCGATCAATCTGCCACTGGGCGCGATTAATGGAACGGAACCGCCCGGTGTTCTCCATCCGGTCATAATCGTTTTCGGTGCCCAGCAGACTATGAATATAAAAAGCGGGAATGCCTTCCAGCGCCAGCATGACGGTATGGGCACAGATAAAACGCTGCCATTGCCAGTGATCAGCGCCCTTTTCTGCCGTGCCTTTCAGTGCGTCGTACAGCGCTATATTCATTTCATAGGGCTGGTCCTTGCCATCCGGCGTGCGGCGGTAAGAAACCTTACCCCCGAAAGATTCCATGGTATTGATCAGCCGCTGTTTTTCTTCCTCATCCAGCAGACCATCGGTGGGCCGCAGGCCAACGCCGTCGTGGGAGGCAATGAAATTCAGATAGGTGGTACCCATCTGTGCTGGCGGCATGCTCATCAGCCAGGTTTTCAGGTGACGGCAGTTGCCGGTTACCAGGGTGTTGATCAGCAGCGGTGGCAGCGAGAAATTGTAGATAACATGGGCTTCGTTGGCGTTGCCGAAATAGGTGAGATTTTCCCGGTTGGGCACATTGGTTTCGGTGATCACCACGCATTCGGGGGTGTGGTGTTCAATCAGCAGCCGCAGAATCTTGATCAGTTCGTGGGTCTGTTGAAGATGAATTGACGGCGTACCTACCTCTTTCCAAAGAAACGCCACGGCATCCATGCGAAAATAGGTGACCCCGCGCTCGAGGTAATATCGGAGGATGCCGACGAATTCGTTCAGCACCTGGGGGTTGGCGAAGTTCAGGTCCACCTGATCCTCACTAAAGGTGCACCACACGTACCGTTCGCCGTCCTCGGTCTGCACCGCATTGAGCAGCGGAGAGGTTCGCGGGCGCACTACGGCACTCAGGTCGTCGCCGGGGCGGGCTTCAAAGAAGTAGTCCTTACCCGGGTCAATCCGCTTCTTGAAGTTCTCGAACCACCGGCTTCGGGCCGACATGTGATTGATCACCAGGTCCGACATTACCTTGTAGCCACTGGCAATGGCCTCTACATCCGCCCATTCACCATGGGATTCATTCACCGCCAGGTAATCCATCACCGAAAAGCCGTCGTCCGAGCTGTAAGGGAAAAACGGTAGCAGATGGACCACAGACACCGTGTCGCTGAGGCAGTCGTCCAGAAAACGGTGCAACGTTTTCAGCGGTTTCTCATCGGGCGCCTGCACCGTGTCGGCGTAGCTGATGAGCATGACGTCTGATTCGTCCCAATTGTTCTGATGGGGCGGTGGCGCCGGGGTATCGCCGGCAAGGCCCATGGTGTCCAGCAGTCGGGTCGCCAGCGCCGGGGTATCCAGGGCCGGATAAACCACCTCCAGCATGGTGGCCAGTTTGTGTTGAAGACTGATACTCACGGACGCGAATACTCCTCGTTGTCCAGTTCTACCGCCTCCATCAACTGGTCCTTGATATCGGGAATGGCGCTGGTCACGCGGTTCCAGCTGGGAATGAAGGGTGTATCCATGGGGTTATCCAGAAAATAGGCTCCCGCCCGCATGACATTCTGGGCAAACAGCTCCACCGCTTTCTCTTCCCGGTGGCGATCAAAGCTCAGGCCGTTGATGATGGCGTCGCTTTCATAGGTCTCGATGAAATCCAGCGCGATGCGGTAATAGGTGGCCTTGATGGTGCGGAATTTCTCGTTGGAAAAAATCTCGCCGTTGGTCGCCAGCTTGCGGAACAGCGCCTTGCTGATATCGGTGCTCATCTTCGACAGCCCCCGGCTGGCATCCTCCGGGGACAGGTCCTGGTGTTTGTGATCGTAAGTGTCGGCAATATCCACCTGGCACAGGCGATTGGTGGCGTAGTTGCGCTTCATTTCCGACAGCACCCCCACTTCCAGCCCCCAGTCGCTGGGAATGCGCAGATCGTTGATCACATCTGTGCGGAAGGAAAACTCTCCGGCCAGCGGGTAACGGAAGCTGTCCAGGTAATCCAGGTAATCGTTTGGGCCGGCGACCTTCTTGAGAGCGCGGATCAGCGGCGTCACCAGCAGACGGCTGACCCGCCCGTTCATATTGCCCTCGGCCACACGGGCGTAATAGCCCTTGCAGAACATATAGTTGAATCCCGGATTGGCTACCGGGTAGATCAGCCGCGCCACCAGATCCCGGGAATAGGTCAGAATGTCGCAGTCGTGCAGCGCCACTGCCTTGCTACGGCCACAGGCCAGGGTGTAGCCGAAGCAGTACCAGACGTTGCGACCCTTGCCCATTTCCGTGGGCGCCAGCCCCTGCTCCCGCAGCTTCAGGTCCAGGGCACGAAGTCTTGGGCCGTCATTCCAGAGCACCCGAACGTGTTGTGGCAACTCCGAAAAGTATTCAAGGGCGTGGCGGTACTGGGCCTCATCCGCCTGATCCAGACCGATCACAATCTGCTCCAGATAAGGGACCTTAGCCAGCTCCTGAACAATATGTTTCAGGGCCGGGCCTTCCAGTTCCGAATAAAGTGAAGGCAAAACCAGCGACATGGGCCGGCTCTTGCGAAAACCCATCAGTTCTTTTTCGAGCTCCTCCACAGGCCGGCGGCAGAGGTTATGAAGGGTTGTGATTATGCCGTTCTGATAAAAGTCGCCCATGGCGGCGCTCCTGTGAGTTGATTAACCGGTTTCAGTAACCGTACTCAATCAGCAGATTCAGCACGCATTCATTCCAACCCGCGGGGCCGGTTTTCAGCGACCGTATGGCCCGGCTCTGGGATGGCAGCACCACACTGTCTGACTGCACCCCTTTCACAATCACGGCGATGTCCGCCTGTTCCAGCATGTGCTGGTCGTTGGGGCTGTCACCCAGGGCAATGGCGACCAGGCGTCCCGTCGGGTCCTGCTGCCGGTATTTCTCCAGCAAGAAACGGACCCCATCTGCCTTGTCAAAGTCACCCATGGCGTGAAGAAACCGACCACCCTGCACCAGACGGCAACCGGCGGCTTCCAGTTTCCCGCGAAAAGCCGCCAACGATTCCTCGTCCCCGTGCCATAGCAGCGGTTCGGTGGCCACACGGTCCCGGGCAAGTTCCGCTTCCGCCTCTGACAGGCGGGAATGCCTGGAAATCTCCGCCGGGGACATGTCCGCAAAGCCGGCGAATTCGAAGCCTTCCTTGCGCAGTTGCGCCAATAGCGCCAGAACCTCCGTGCGGGGCGCCCCAAAACGTTTCACCTGTTCTTCAGTTGAGCCAAAACAGTTCGCCGGGATCACCACCGCCGCACCGTTTTCAACAATAAACGGGGACTGGTTCTCCAGGCGCTCCCGCACAGCACGCACCTCGCGGATGGTTTTGCTGGAGTTCAGCACCACCGGAATAGACGAGGCGGCCAGGCGCTCCAGGGCCGGCTTCGCAGGCGCCCAGTCATAGCTGTCATGATCCAGCAGAGTGCCATCCAGATCCGAAAAAATGATCACACGGGGTTTGGTCATGGCCGTATCCTTCTGCTTGTCTTTAAAACCGCTGACGGATCATCGGTTCACTGAAACTGTGATCTTCATCCACCTGGATCAACGCATCCGCCCTGGACGGCAACTCGACCAGGCAGGCACGGGTGACTCGCTCGTAGTGCATGATGAAGCGGACAATCTGGTCATCGCTCATCAAACGCGCCGGCGACTGACTCTTTGAATTGCCCTGTTCTGGTGCGACAGATTTTTTCGCTTTCAGTTTGTGCTCCTGAAGGGTGCGCCACTCCAGCACAGCTTCCATCGAGGGCGCCTTCAACATGATCAGGCAGTCAATCTGGCCGAAGAATTCGCCGTAGCCGGTTTTCAGGCAGTGATTCACGTAGCCCCGCCAGGTGCCGTCGGCATCCTCCTGTTGCTCCAGTGCATTGACGGGTTCATCAAGCAATTCGCTGTCTTCCGGAAGGGCGCCCACGCACCAGCCTTCCATTAGCACCACCTCGGCCCTGCCCCGGAAAACAGGCCAATCTTTTTCCGGCGCCCGGTCGTCCCGGGCTTTATCAAACGCCGGTATACGGGTTTCCGTATCTGCGGTGGCAGACGTCAATCGTTCCAGAAGCTGCCGACCCAGTGCCAGGTCGTGGCTGCCCGGCACACCGCGGGTGATCAACAGTGGGTGGCGCTCCGACGCCAGATGCTCTCGCTCGGCACGGGTCAGGTAAAGATCGTCTATGGAGAAGCTGGCCGTGGGTACACGATACAGAACCGACAACAGCTCCCGCAGAAACAGCGTGAGCGTGGACTTGCCTGTGCCCTGGGCACCGTTTATGCCAATCAGAACCGGGCGGTGACGCTCCTGCCGCAGACTCTGGATATGCTGGGCCAGCGGCAGAATGACCTTTCTGACGGTATCCGCGTAGGTATCCGGAAGGGATTCTTGTTCTATCAATTTTTGGATAAGACTGCTCAGCTCGGGCGTCGCCACGATAATGCTTCCTGGGCCAGGTTCGGGGTCTGAAGCGCAGATCATTGTTTCTCCCGATCTGCAGGTTTTATACCAATAGCAGTATAGGTCGTTGATTTGCTGTTTGTCGCACCGCCTTTAAATCTGGGACACTGAAGAACTATTCGCCTCCTTCTGGAGCCGCTATGCCCGAAACGAGCGTCAAGATAGAACACCGGTACCTTGAACTGCCCGACAGCTTCTATAGCCGGGTGAAGCCGACTCCGCTGAAAGACGGGCGGGTGGTCTGTTTCAACGCGCCACTGGCCGAGGACATGGGTTTTCGCGCGGAAAAGCCCGAAGACTGGGCCGGCGTGGGTTCCGGCACGGAACTACTGGAAGGGATGGACCCGGTGGCGATGAAATACACCGGCCATCAGTTTGGCGTGTATAACCCGGAACTGGGCGATGGCCGCGGGCTACTGTTATGGGAAACCCTGGGGCCGGACGGCCAGCGCTGGGACTGGCACCTGAAAGGCGCCGGCATGACCCCCTATTCCCGCTTCGGCGATGGCAGGGCGGTTCTGCGTTCCACCATTCGTGAATACCTGTGCAGCGAAGCCATGGCCGGCCTGGGCATTCCCACGACCCGTGCACTGTTCATGGTCAGCGCGAAAGACCCGGTCAGGCGGGAGTCCATCGAGACCGCTGCCACGCTAATGCGAGTCACCCAAAGCCATATCCGTTTCGGCCATTTCGAATTTGCCGCCAACCACCAGGGCGAAGTCGCCCTGCGGGCCATGCTGGAACACGTGATCGGCCTGCACTACCCGCATCTGGCGGAGCTGCCGGAACAGGAACGCTACCGGCGCTGGTATGAGGAAACCGTCGAGCGCACCGCCCGGCTGATTGCTGACTGGCAGGCAGTGGGCTTCTGTCACGGCGTGATGAACAGCGACAATATGTCGATCATCGGTGAAACCTTCGACTATGGCCCTTACGCCTTCCTGGATGACTTCGACGCCGGCTTCATCTGCAATCACACGGACCAGGGCGGTCGCTACGCGTATAACCGCCAGCCCAATATCGGCTTCGTGAACTGCCAGTACCTTGCCAACTCGCTGTTACCGGTAATGGACGAGGATGATGTGCGCCGGGGCCTGCGCTGTTATGAAACTGCCTATAACCAGCGCTTCCTGGGCAATATGCGCCGCAAACTGGGGCTGAAGCGTGAGACGGACGAAGATCTTACCCTGATCATGGATACCTTCAGCATGCTCCATGAACACCACATCGACTACACCCTGTTTTTCCGCGGGCTGTCGAACCTGCATTCACAGGGAAGCGCGCTGGTAAGGGATCTGTTCGTGGATCGAAGCGTCGCCGATGCCTGGCTTGAACGCTATCAATCCAGACTTCAGCAAGAGGAAATCGGGGGTGATGAGCGGGAAAGGCAGATGCGCGCCACCAACCCGAAATATATCCTGAGAAATTACCTCGCCCAGCAGGTCATCCTGGAAGCCCGGAACGGTGACTACCAGCCAATGGAGAGGTTGCTTGAAGCATTGAAGCGGCCGTTCGACGAACAGCCGGAAAACGAGGCATTCGCGGCGCCGCCCCCGGACTGGGGGAAGCACCTGAATATCAGTTGTTCGTCTTAACGAGGGTCAGACGGCCTTGGCTGCGATAATCTTGTCGTGCCATTCAACGGGGCCTGTCTGGTGAACAGACGAGCCCTTTGAATCCACCGCTACCGTCACCGGCATGTCTTCCACCTCGAATTCGTAGATGGCTTCCATCCCCAGCTCCTCGAAGGCCACCACTTCGGCCTTCTTGATGGCTTTGGACACCAGATACGCCGAGCCACCCACGGCCATCAGATAGACCGCGCCAAACTCGCGAATGGCATCAATCGCCACCTGCCCGCGTTCTGCCTTGCCGATCATGCCGGTCAGGCCGGTTTTTTCCAGCATGGTGCGGGTGAACTTGTCCATCCGTGTCGCCGTGGTCGGCCCGGCGGGGCCAACCACTTCCTCGCGTACCGGATCAACCGGGCCCACGTAATAGATGAAGCGGCCTTTCAGATCCACCGGCAGTTCCTCACCACGCTCGATCATGTCCACCATCTTTTTATGGGCAGCGTCTCGGCCGGTCAGCATCTTGCCGGACAGCAGCACGGTTTCACCCGGCTTCCAGTCTTTCACGTCTTCCGGCGTTACCGTGTCCAGGTTCACCCGGCGGACGCTGTCACCCACCTCCCAGGTGATTTCCGGCCAGTCATCCAGGCTCGGCGGCGTCTGCAGCGAAGGACCAGAGCCGTCCAGCACGAAATGGGCGTGGCGAGTGGCCGCGCAGTTGGGAATGATGGCAACCGGCTTGTTGGCGGCGTGGGTGGGGTAATCCTTCACCTTCACATCCAGGACCGTGGTCAGGCCGCCCAGGCCCTGGGCGCCGATGCCCAACTCGTTCACCTTCTCGAACAGCTCCAGCCGCAGCTCCTCGGCACGGTTGGACGCGCCACGGGCCTGCAGATCGTGGATATCAATCGGATCCAGCAGGGATTCCTTGGCAAGCTCCATGGCCTTCTCGGCAGTGCCACCAACACCGATACCCAGCATGCCCGGCGGGCACCAGCCGGCGCCCATCTGCGGCACCATCTTCAGCACCCAGTCCACCACCGAATCCGACGGGTTCAGCATGGCAAATTTTGACTTGGCTTCCGAACCGCCACCCTTGGCCGCCACGTGAACGTCCACAGTATTACCCGGCACGATCTTGTAGTGGATGATCGCAGGCGTGTTGTCCTTGGTGTTGGTGCGCGCACCATCCGGATCCGCCAGGATCGAAGCACGCAGAACGTTATCCGGATGCATATAGGCCCGGCGAACGCCTTCATTAATAATGTCGTCCAGCGCCATGTCCGCATCCCACTGCACGTCCATGCCAACCGTCACGAACACGGTCACGATTCCGGTGTCCTGGCACAGGGGCCGTTTGCCTTGGGCACACATGCGGGAGTTGATCAGAATCTGCGCCATGGCGTCTTTCGCCGCCTGGGACTCTTCCTTTAAATAGGCTTCATGAACGCCCTGGATAAAATCCTTGGGATGGTAGTAGGAAATAAACTGCAGCGCGTCCGCTACACTCTCAATCAGGTCATCCTGGCGGATTACGGTGGTCATAGGCTTCTCATCAGAGTTGTTTATTCAGAAAATATGGACGGCGCCGAGTTTACCAGAAAATCTGGTGGCGAGGCATGGACGCGCTCCTGGCGCATGCCGGGATCCAGCATTCGACAAACGTCTAAGGGCCAACTATTTTTACGGGGGTCGCACTTCTGCCAGATGGCCGGGTCCCGATGGCCAGAATCACACTTTAGAGCGATCAACTGTTGCTGGACTGTAGCTATAGTCTTCATTATGAAAATAGCTTAACTTAAGGCCCTGAAACCCATAAAACCCAACTCAACAAGTAGAAAAGGCGACTGACAAAAGGTTTACCGACATGGCTCGGCCCTGTCAGACGCAGCACATAACGACACAACAACAGGAAAAGGTTTCCTCACATGTATAAGAAAACGCTATTAAGCTTAGCCGTAGCTTCGTCAGTAGCTTTGACAGGCTGCATAGGTGATGTGGAGAGCGGTGATGACACCGCCGCCAAGGACCCGAACCCGCAGGGCCTGACCTGGCCGCTTTTCAATCCGGGGGATGGCGAACTACCGATCCCGAGTGACTTGAACTTTGACTCTGAGCAGGGTGACGGCACGTTTGGAATTGCCGTACCTACCGGTGATACAACGATTGTTCCAGCGCTGAATGAGCTTAGTGGTAACTCGACAGTTGCTCCAGCGGTTATCCAGACAAACGGTCAGCTGGATCCGGCGACCGTCAAAGGTCTGGTCGATGAAACTGGGGTAACGGGTGCCGCCCAAACTGTTTTCCTTATTGAGCTTGATTATCCGAGTGGCGATCCGGTGCAAGGCCTGTCGGCCCAAGAAGTCCCTACCGTATCAGCGAGCCAGAACCTGTATCGCGCCGACGTTGAATCCATCGATGGCCAATCAGCAATTCGGATTGTACCGATCGAGCCGCTGGACCCAGGCAAACGTTACGTTGTCGTTGTAACCAACGAAGTCAAAGATATTAATGGTGACGCAATCACCCAGTCACCAACTTACGAGTATCTAACAAGGGAAGCTCCGGTTACAGCGCCGCTCAGGACCGTTCAGACTCTAATCAATTCGCTTTGGGAAGCAACAACAGAAGGCTATTTCGCGGCAGCAGTGAATCCGCTTCGCGCAGCAGCAGAGGCCGATTTAGAGCCATTAACCAAGGCTAACATCGCGCTCAGTTACAGCTTCACAACATCCAACGATGAGCAGGTTCTCAAATACATTGCTGAGCCTGCTGCGTGGTTTGTTGATCAGATCACTACGTTCGTGCGCCTTACCGCCTCAACAACGGTGGGTGGCGAATATTCAGCGAGAAAATCTGCGGCAGATACCGCCATTGCAGAGTTCCCTGTTTCACTCGGTCTGGATCCTGAAAATCCGTCGGCCCTGAGTGCGTTATTTGCCGGCCCGCCAACTCAAGAGAACCCTTCAGCGGGACTTTGTGAAGGAACTTCAGGTGAAGCGGCGATTGAATGCGTCGGTTTGGCGCTTGCAAGCCAGAACATAGCGAACCTTCCAACGCCGATTTCCCGCACGACTCCCGAGGTTGAAGGTGTTCCTCAGTTTCGCGATGCCGGCGACATTGATTTCACGGGTGCGACACCACAGCCCATCGGTGCAATTTCAGCGGTCGCAGGCAACGTGATTAGTATTGCAAACGCGAACCTTTCAGAAGGTGATCCCGAAATTCCGGCGACCGCTGTATATGCCGTCGAAGGCACTGTCGACCTGCCTAACTACAAGGGCTTTACCGAGGCAGAGGTGACTGAAGATCCAACGAGAGGCAGCGAGCTGGTCAGGGCACTATCCGGCCGCTGGGTTGCGGATGACGATCTAGCATCCAGCCTCAACGACACCTTTAGTGATCTCGGCGTAACGATCCCCCAAGCCGATCCGACAGTGTCGTCCGCGGTCAACTATGTTTTCCCGTTTCCGAAGCAGCAAAGCACTGTGGAGGTTCCGCTCTTGGTGATCTATCCTAGCGACGGTGACGCAAAAGGGATTGTCATCTTCCAACACGGCATTCGTCAGGATCGCGCCTCCGCGCTTACGATCGGCACTAATCTCGCGCTCAACGATTACGTTGTAGTTGCCATTGATCAGCCTTTGCATGGTGTGAATCCGTCATCAACTGCAGAACGCCTGGATCTTGCCAATCAGTTGCTCACCGCAGCGCCAGAATTGAACGCGGACACTGTTGATGCGTTGGGACTTGCGACTGCTCTGGTTGAAGGAGCCAGCGCGTTCGACACGGCTTTAGCCGCAGCGCCTCAGCCCGTGCAGGACGCGTTCGACGCGCCAACCCGCGCTTCACTGGTGAACACGGTAGCAAACGCAGGAAGCTCGATACCCGGCCTTGCTCCATTCGACGGTACACCACGTCATTTTAACGTCTTCGCTGACGGGACTGACCTCGCACAGATGATGTTCGACCCAGAAAATGCCGCTGGTACCTCTGGTTCAGGCAGCTTCTTTATCAATCTGCAGAACTTCCTGAACACCCGCGACAACAACCGCCAGAGCGTGGTAGATCAGATGAACCTTCGCGCCAGTCTAACCGCAGGAGGCGTAACGATCCCGGGACCGGTCGATATTCCGATCAATTCTGACACACCGGTCTTTTTCGCTGGGCACTCGCTAGGCACAATCACAGGAGCGCCATATGTCGCTGCGGTTAATCAGAACCGCGTGACCTTCGGGGGTAATCCGATAACAGCATTGCTTCCAGAACAGTTAGGCGGCCCAGTCCTGTCAACCTCGAATGACATCCTTGCTGCCAACCTGCTAACACCCGGTGGTGGTGTCGTTCGTCTTCTCGAAAACTCACCTTCTTTTGCGCCTGAAATCGTTGGTGGTCTGCTGCAGGTTGCGAAGCTGCCACAAAACACATCAAACTATGAGCTATTTCTCAATGTGAATCAGGCCGCTGTTGATTCGGCAGACCCTATCAACTTTGCGAACGAGCTTGCCGGCTCTACAAGGCCGACCCTGCTTTCCATCGTGATTGGCGATACAGTCATTCCGAACGCCGCAGATGAATTAGTATGGGGCGAAGGCAATGGAGCTTTATCCACTATGGCCGGTAACCTCGTCATCGAGAGCTTCCCCGCTCCGCTGGCAGGCAGCTTTCCACTTGATGCAGGCGCGTCCCCATTCAAGCCGGCTGAGGCCAGTGGAAACATCTCTCGCACGGATTACGATAGCGCTACTTATCCGGGCGTGAATCATGGCTCACCAGTGGATCCTGTTACATCTCCAACAGCATTCACCACGATGTCGGCAGAAGCTGCAGCGTTCTTTGACGCAAACCTGCCAGCACAGCAATAACAAACCGAGGAGTAATAAAAAAAGCCCCAGCTAATGGCTGGGGCTTTTTTGTGCCGACTATCTAAATTTGATTGGAGAGTTCAACTGCCTCTGCCCAACCCCATCCCCCCGATCAACCTCAACCACCATCCCCCTGGCCTTCAACTGCGGATGCTCCGCAGCCTCCGCAATAGTCAGCACCGGCTCCACACAGGCATCTGTCTCCGCGAACACCTCCTGCCAATGGCTCAAGGGCTTCTCGGCAACCTTCTGCTTGATCGCCGCCTTCAGCTCCTGCTGATGCTCCGGCTTCTGGCTCATGGTCAGCTTCTTTAGTTCGCTCAGTTCCAGAGCCTCAAGCAATCGTGCGGAGAACTGTGGCTCCAGGCTGCCGATCGAAAGCCAGCGGCCGTCGCTGGTCTGGTAGTAATCGTAGAAAGAGCCGCCGTTGAGCATGCTGCCCTCCGGGGTCTGTTCCTGCCCTCCGGCCAGGCAGGCGGCGCCGGCCATGGTGTTCAGGGCGAAGGCGGCGTCGGTCATACTGATGTCCACGAAACTCCCTTCACCGGTCTGCTGGCGCTTGATGACGGCCGCAAGAACGCCCATAACGGCGTGGTGGGAGCCGCCGGCGACATCGGCTATCTGGATTCCCATGGGCGGTGGACCGCTGTCCTGACGGCCGCTGTGGCTGGCCACGCCCGACAGGGCCAGGTAATTGATGTCGTGCCCTGCCCGGTCCCGGTAGGGGCCGGTCTGGCCGTAGCCGGTGATGGCGCAGTAGATAAGTGATGGGTTTTCGGCTTTCAGAACGTCGTATCCAATTCCCAGTCGATCCATCACACCGGGGCGGAACTGTTCGATCACGATATCGTAGTCGCGGACCAGCGCTTTGACTTTTTCAACGCTGCCCTCGGCCTTCAGGTTCAGCTTCAGAGTTTGCTTACCGCGGGAGAGATAGGAATAGGTAGTGCTGAACTTGCCGTCGAACGGGGGCATTACCTTGGCCAGGTCTACCCTGTCCGGCGCTTCTACTCTCAACACTTCCGCGCCCATGTCCGCCAGCATCATGGTGGCGTAGGGGCCGGGCAACAGTGTGCTGAAATCCAGTACTTTCAGGTGGCTCAATGGGCCCGACATAGCGTTCTCCTGTGGTGTATTCGGCTATTACCCTGATGCTGCCCGCTTCTGCAACAAAGACCAACCGCCGCATCCGTCAAACCCACTGGCTTTTTCTTCCAATATTGCTGTTTTCGCCCAAAAATTAACAAATGAGGCTAGGTTCATTTCATCTACAATGGCATGATTGATCACTAAGATGGATTTTGACCACCACAATAATTGCTGCCAATGACTGCACTGAAACTTGAGAAACCCGGCGAACAAGCGGGGAAACCCGAAAACCCGGAACAGGAAGCCCTGAGAGATCAGGGGCTGCGCAAACGCCGCCTTGGCATGTCCTTCGCGTCCTACATGGTGACCTTCAGTATTGTTATCTACTGCTGGTTGCAAAACATGATTCCCTTCCAGGTGGTGACGGAGTTTCTGGCGGCCAGTCTGCTGATCAACGGTACCTTCTGGTATCTCATCCACACCGGACGCAACCTCAGGTTCCGGGACCCGAGCATGACCTCGGCACAGATGATTGTGTCTTTGATTCCAGCGCTCTGGGTGATGGCCTTTCTGGAGGCCGGTCAGGCCCGGGCCATTTTCCTGCTGATCGCCATCGTGCCCATGCTGTTTGGCATTCTGGCCCTGACAACCCGCCAGTTTCTGTTGGTGGGACTCTGGTTCTGCGGGCTTTACGCTCTGCTGATACTGGGGCTCTGGGCATACCGCCCGACGGTTCTTGATGGCGAGCTGGAGATTCTGCAGGCGGTAGCCTTCCTGCTGGTGATGGCGGAAATCACCGTCATCGGCGGGTTTATCAGCGGTCTGCGGGGCAAGCTGCGTCAACGCAACCGGGAGCTAGGCGAAGCCATGGAGCAGATCCGGGAGCTGGTCAACGTGGATTCATTGACCGGGGTCTATAACCGGAGGCGGCTGTTTGAAGTTATCCATGAAGAGTCCAATCGCTACAGCCGATCCCCCGGATCCTTTTCCATCTGCCTGATGGATATCGACCATTTCAAACTGGTAAACGACACCCATGGGCATCAGGCCGGCGATGCCATTCTGCAGGCAGTGGCCAAGTGTGTGGCGGCCGATCTGCGAACCATCGACTGTTTTGGCCGTTACGGCGGAGAGGAATTTCTGATGGTGCTGCCACAGACGCCCCTGGAAGGCGCCAATATCAAGGCCGAGCGGGTGCGGCAGAAAGTGGCTTCCCTGAAGTTTCCCAAGATCGGGGACGATTTCAAGGTGACTGTCTCCATTGGTGTTGCCGAATACCACAACGACGAATCCACCGACGACACTCTGCAAAGAGCCGACAAGGCACTTTATCGCGCCAAAGACGCCGGCCGTAACCGGGTGGAGCTTGCCCAATAAGAAGTCCCGGCCGAACAGTTGCAATGACGCCAAGGCCTTTTATGATGGAGTTCGTTTCACCACCCTGAAGGACACTATGTCGGAACTTACGGTCTCCAGGCACTTTGTTGAAGCCGCCCTGACCGGCGCGCAGAAAAAGGGCTTCGATATCGACGCCCTTCTGCTGAGCGCCGGCATCTCACCGGACCTTCTGAAAATCGAGATGGCGCGGGTCAGCAGCAGCCAGTACAGCCGGTTGCTGCAGAACATCTGGAACGTGATGGAAGACGAGTTCATGGGTCTGGGCCCGCGTCGCTGCCGCACCGGCACCTTCGCCACCATGTGCGCGCTGATCATTGATTGCCCGAATCTGGAAGCGGTGTACCGCCAGGCTTTTGACTTCTGCCGGCTGTTCGAGCCCATGGTAGGCATGCAGTTGGAGCAGCATGGCGACGAGGTAAAGCTGGTGACGGTGATCGAAGGTGAAATCGACGATCCTCTGCATTTTTTCCAGGAGAGCATCCTGGTGATCTGGCACCGCCTGGGAAGCTGGCTGGTTGGCCAGCCGGTGGAACTGATCCGCGCCGAGTTCAGCTATCCGGAGCCGGCCCACGGCGACGAATACCGGCACATTTTCCACTGCCCCCTGGCATTCAACTGCAGCAAAACCGCCCTCACCTTTAGCAAGCGGTTCCTGGATGCGCCGGTCATCCGGGACAAACCGGAAATGCGCCAGTTCCTGAAAACATCGCCCGCGGACCTGTTATCCCGGCCGGATGAGAGCAATACCTACACCGGGCGCATACGGGCGCTGATAGGGCGGGATTTCTCTCGGTCGCTGCCGGACTTCGAATGGATCGCAGCAGAGCTGAACACCAGCCCGCAAACGCTCAGACGGCGGCTCAAACAGGAAAATACGTCCTTCCAGGAGATCAAGGATCTGCTCCGCCGGGATATGGCCATCTATTACCTGGCGCGTCCGGATCTGGCCATCAATGATATTGCCTTCAAGGTGGGCTTTACCGAGCCGTCCACTTTTCACCGGGCCTTCAAGAAGTGGACGGGGGTGACGCCCGGCGCCTACCGCGAGGGTGAACGCGGTGGGCCGGGATAGCTGGCGTGCGGTCTAGTTCTGGTTTTGCATGGTGCGGATCAACTGCCCCAGCGTGCGGGCGATCTCGCTGACCACGCCCTGGTTTTCCGCCAGGCGCATCATCCGCGAGCCATCCCTTGGATCATAGATCCAGCAGGCGGAGGCGGCGGGCTCGCAGTCCCAGTCGACGCTCGGGTTAACCCCGAAAACATTCAGGGATTCGGTGGTACGAAGAATGCGGCCATCGCCCTCCCGACGGGCCTCCTGAATATTCAGGGAACCGTTCATGCGGTTTACCTCATAGACCACATCTGCCGGGCGGTCCAGGCGCCGGATGCGCTCATCAGGTCGCCAGCCAGCGTTATCAAGCAGCGCGTTCAGGTGCATCACAAGGGCCTCGGCGTCGGAATCAGCCAGGTAAAGCTCGCGCAGTTTTTGCAGAGATTCCTCCCCTGCCGGCTCAATGATTGCGACCTGCTCAGAGTTACTGTTACCACTCCCCTGGCTACCGGCCTGATTGTTCTGACGGGCCTTTTCCACCTGGGTGATCATGGTCAGTGCGTCGGTGTAATGCTCGCCTTCGGCACCGGCTTTGGACACATACCCCTCCAGCGCTGATTTGGCCTCGTTCAGGAAGCCGGATTCAAGCATGACGCGGCCACGGTAATACAGATAGTTTGCAGGTTTCTCCGCTTCCATCTGTTGCAGTCGGTTCAGATACTCGCTGGCTTCGCCCCAGTTCTTCGCCTCAACGGCGGCCTCGGTCGCCAGCATCAGCCGCTGCATTTCATGTTCGGGTTCCAGGGCCGATGCGCTACCGGAAAACAGCATGGCGGCGATGACACAACTTGCAACGACATTGCAGACTACTCGGACTGTTCTCAGCATATTTCACTCCTGCTGGTTATCACCGACAGCGTCATCAGTACGGGATGAGCCAACGTCATCCCCGCCTTCCGCATCGACTTCGGCCTGATCCTGAATGCCCTTGGGCAGTTCTTTTTTAACACGAACCCCCAGCTCAACAAAGCGGTTGGCCTGGGATATAAGATTGCCACGGCCCCTTGTGAGGGTGTTCATGGCGTTATCGTATGAGCCCTGGGCGGTCTGTAACTGGCCACCCAGCTTTTCCATTGCCTCCACAAACACCCGCAATTTGTCATAAACCGCGCCTGCCCGGTCTGCAATCCGCCGCGCATTCTGACTCTGCCGCTCATAACGCCAGATGTTCTCAACGGTTCTGAGGGTGGCCAGCAGCGTGGACGGTGTTACTACAATAATCTTTCTCTCAAACGCTTCCGCAAACAGGTTCTCGTCTTGCTGAAATGCTGCCACAAATGCCGGCTCAATGGGCATAAACAGGAAAACGAAGTCCGGGGAGTGCAGCCCGTGCAACTGGCTGTAATCCTTTTCACTGAGCCCGCGGATATGGCTGCGAACCGCTTCGATGTGTTGTTTCAGTGCTTCCGCCCGCGCTGTGTCGTCTTCCTCATTGGCAAACTGCTGGTAGGCGACCAGTGACACCTTGGAATCGATCACCAGGTTGCGACTGTCCGGCAGGTGCACCACCACATCCGGGCGAAGCAGGTTATTGTTCTCGTCGCGATAGCTGCCCTGGGTGTCGTATTCGATACCCTTGCGCAGGCCAGAGCGTTCCAGCACGCGTTCAAGAATCACCTCACCCCAATTGCCCTGAATCTTCTTGTCACCCTTCAGGGCCCGGGTCAGATTGGAGGCCTCTTCCGTGATCTGTTTGTTCAGCTCCTGAAGGGATTTGATTTCACTTCTCAGCGCCTGGCGATCACGGGTTTCCGTGGTGTAGACGTCCTCAACCCGCTTGCGGAAGTCCTGAAGCTGATCGCGGAAGGGATTCAGCAGGGTATCCAGGCTGGTTCGGGTCTGCTGGCTGAAGCGTTCGCTCTTCTGCTCAAAGATTTTGTTGGCGAGGTTCTCGAATTCCTGTTTGAGGGCATCGCGGTTGCGCTCGAGAAGCTCGAGCTTTTCAGTGGTCGCGCGGCGTTCTTTATCCAGCGTCACCTCTTGCTCCCGCAGGGTCATTCTGGCGTCGGACAGCTCCCGCGCTACGCCGTCGGCTCTTTGCTGCTGGGACGTCCTCTCCTCTTCAAGCTCCTGGACCTTCTGCTGCAGGCCCCGGTTTTCCGATTCCAGGCTGGCAATCCGGTTTTCGAAGCTGGTAGCCCGGCCCCGCCAGTGCTCCCTGTCGGTCTCTGCCTGCTCCCGATTGGACCTCTGCTCGGCCATAGCGGCCTCGGCCTGATCGTTGCGCTGCCGATCCATGGCACGGGCATGTTCAAGCTCGGTGATTTGCGCTGACAATGCCTGTTGGGCCCGGCGCGCGCTCACGTGAGCAAAAGCCAGAATAACGACAGACAGAAGAAGCAAAGCAAGAACAGCTAACACGGACGGCTCATGCTGGAGAAAATCGCGTAACGGCTCCGGCACCGGGAACTCCTTGTAAAAAGATGTGAATGTTGGCCTGCATCAACAGTTTATCGCAAATTAAACGGGACTGTTTGGCAAAATCCTGCCCGGCAAACATCCGCCTATGGACTCTGTTCGTAATATCAACTAAAACATGCTTACAGAACATATCGGACCGCCAACCGGGCACGAGACAGGAAAGATGCTGAAAGAGCTCTGGAAAAAACTGGGATCGGAATTTTCGCTGGAGGAATCCCCGCGCATCCTGCCTCACATGACGCACACGGGTGAGTTTCATCTTGAGCGCCTGACAGCACTGGTGGAATCACGCTACGGCAAAACCTTTACCGAGCGCGGCGATGAATCCGTTCGAGAGTTGATCAATTTTGCGTCTCGAATACAGGATCAGGACATCCAGCGTGAGCTGCTGCTGTTTTACCTGAACTGTTCCCCTTTTATTCAGGAGTATCTTCGTTCAGAACAGGTTCTGGACGGCAATCATTTCATCTCCAGGCACTCGTCGGGCAAGAAGTAGTCCTGCCGATTTTTTGATCCTCCCAACGCAAAGGGCCCCTCACTGAGGGGCCCTTTGCGTTGGCCTGAACGCTTTCGTGCTGGCTGCCGTTACATCTTGCCTTCGGCAATCAGCAGTCCGCGTTCGTGATGAAGGCCCTTGAACAGGCTGTAGCACATGGCCAACAGCACGAAGGTGAAGGGCAGCCCGACACTCACCGCGCCAGCCTGCAAGGCATTCAACGCCTGGTCACCGCCAACGTAAAGCAGCACACCGGCAATCGCCCCCTCGGTTACAGCCCAGAAAACCCGCTGTCCCTTGGGCGCATCAATCTTGCCCCCGGAGGTAATGCTGTCGATCACCAGAGAACCGGAGTCCGATGACGTGATGAAGAACACCAACACCAGAACAATCGCGATGAAGGACGTAATAGCGGCCAGTGGCAGGTTCTCGAGCATCTGGAACATGGCCAGGGAGGTGTCTGTAATGCCCTCGGAGGCCAGTGCACCAATGTCATTCTGAATCTGATCAATCCCACTTCCACCAAAGGCACTCATCCAGAGGACGGTGATCAGCGTCGGGATGATCAGTACCGCCGTCACAAATTCACGCACAGTGCGGCCTTTGGACACACGAGCGATAAACATGCCAACAAACGGTGACCAGGAAATCCACCAGGCCCAGTAGAACACGGTCCAGCCGTGGAACCAGGTGGTATCCTCTTCCCGACCGAACGGATTACTCAGTGCAAACATGTTGCTGGCATAGGACGCAGTGGTCTCCCAGATCCAGGAAAAGATCGAGGATGTAGAGCCGACGACCAGAACAAACAGCAGCAACAGGGCCGCCAGACACATATTGATGTTACTCAGCAGCTTTACACCGCCTTCAATACCACGAATAACCGAGATGGTTGCCACCGCCGTCACGCCCGTGATCACCGCAATCTGCACGTTGAGACCGCCTTCAATATCGAACAGGTAGCTAAGACCGGATGCCGCCTGCTGGGCACCGAAGCCCAACGACGTGGCGAGACCAAAGATGGTCGCCAGTACTGCGACAATGTCGATCACGTTGCCGGGCCAGCCCCACACCCTGTCACCCAGAATGGGGAAAAAGGCCGAACGTATGGTCAGCGGCAGGCCCTTGTTGTAGGTAAAGAATGCCAGGGAAAGACCCACAATCGCATAGATCGCCCAGGGGTGAAGGCCCCAGTGGTACATGGTGGCGCCCATGGCAAGCTTCGCGCCTTCAGGGGTATTGGGTTCAACGCCCAGCGGTGTGCCGTACCAGTCGGTGTAGTAAGCCGCCGGTTCAGCCACGGACCAGAACAACAGGCCAATACCCATACCGGCCGCAAACAGCATGGCAAACCAGGAAAGAAGAGAAAACTCGGGCTTGGCGTCCACGCCGCCAATCCGGATCTTGCTGACCGGCATAAAAATCAGCGCCAGGCAGAAAAGCACGAACAGGTTTGCGCTGAGCAGAAAGCCCCAGTCAAACACTGCGATCGCGCCATTTTTCGCCCCGGTTAGCCATTCTCCAGCGCTCTCCGGGAAGATGAGGGTTCCAATGACGAAGGCAATGATTAATAGCGCAGTGAAGGGAAAGACAATGTTGTGCATATCAAAACCGAACTTGGCGACATTGTCCTGTCCCACCACGTAATCGGTATGATATTCATCTTTGACGACGTTACCCACGTTGGGAGTCTCCTTTGTGTTGTAAGGAAATTCACAAAATTTCAGGTTTGATCGTTACAATATATACATCTTATTGCTTTGAGTTAAAAACATCAAAGTCGTGCGTTATTACGCAGGTACTTAAAGAGTAGACCAGATTCTCTTATACCCCTAAACCAAGAAGGGTCCCTGCTGGAGGGACCCTTCTTGGTTTCTGAACTTCAAACTGCGTTGCCGTTACATCTTGCCTTCGGCAATCAACAGTCTGCGCTCATGGTGAAGCCCTTTGAACAGGCTGTAACACATGGCCAGCAGTACAAACGTAAAGGGCAGCCCCACACTGACCGAACCGGCCTGCAAGGCGTTCAGCGCATTGTCACCACCGACGAACAGCAGCACACCGGCAATGGCACCTTCACTGACCGCCCAGAAAACACGCTGTGTTTTCGGCGCGTCAATCTTGCCACCGGAGGTGATGCTGTCGATCACCAGCGAACCCGAGTCCGATGAGGTCACGAAGAACACCAGCACCAGTACAATCGCGATGAATGAGGTGATGGAGGCCAGCGGCAGGTTTTCCAGCATCTGGAACATGGCCAGGGACGTGTCGGTAATGCCCTGCGAGGCCAGTGCACCGACATCATTCTGGATCTGCTCGAGGGCACTACCACCGAACGTGCTCATCCAGACAACGGTGATCAGAGTCGGGATGATCAACACTGCAGTCACAAATTCACGCACAGTACGGCCCTTGGAGACGCGGGCGATGAACATGCCGACAAACGGTGACCAGGAAATCCACCAGGCCCAGTAGAACACAGTCCAGCCGTGGAACCAGGTAGTATCCTCTTCCCGGCCAAACGGGTTGCTGAGAGCAAACATGTTGCTTACGTAGGACGCCGAGGTTTCCCAGATCCAGGAAAAGATCGTAGTGGTTGAGCCGACGACCAGAACAAACAACAGCAACAGGGCGGCCAGACACATGTTGATATTACTCAGCAGTTTCACACCGCCATCAATTCCGCGGATAACGGAAATGGTGGCAACAGCTGTGACGCCGACGATGACTGCAATCTGAATGTTCAGGCTCGGCTCGACATCGAACAGGTAACTGAACCCTGAAGCGGCCTGCTGCGCACCGAAGCCAAGAGATGTGGCAAGACCGAAAATCGTAGCCAGTACCGCCACAATGTCGATCACGTTGCCGGGCCAGCCCCACACCTTGTCACCCAGAATCGGGAAAAAGGCCGAACGTATGGTCAGCGGCAGGCCTTTGTTATAGGTGAAGAATGCCAGTGAAAGACCCACAATCGCGTAGATCGCCCAGGGATGAAGACCCCAGTGGTACATGGTGGCACCCATGGCAAGCTTGGCGCCTTCGGGGGTGTTGGGTGCAACGCCCAGCGGTGTGCCATACCAGTCGGTGTAATAGGCGGCTGGTTCGGCCACAGACCAGAACATCAGACCAATGCCCATGCCCGCTGCGAACAGCATGGCAAACCAGGAAAGCAGGGAGAAATCAGGCGTGGCGTCTACGCCACCAATCCGGATCTTGCCCACAGGCATGAAGATCAGCGCAAGGCTGAAAAGCACGAACAGGTTTGCACTGAGCAAGAAGCCCCAGTCAAAAATAGCGATCGCGCCATTCTTTGCCCCGGCCAGCAGTTCTCCTGCGCCTTCCGGGAAAATCAGCGTTCCGATGACAAACGCTATGATTAGCAGCGCAGTGAACGGGAAGACAATGTTGTGCATATCAAAGCCGAACTTGGCGACATTGTCCTGCCCCACCACGTAATCGGTATGATATTCATCTTTGACGGCGTTACCCACGTTGGGAGCCTCCTCTCTGATGTAAGGAAATTCGTATCATTATTTAGCTTTGCACATTACGAACGCGACATCTTATTGGTTTGAGTTCAAAACATCAAAACGACGCTATACTGCGTATCGCTTCCGCAGCTACTTTTTAAGAATAGTCCAATTTCTCCCGGGCGGCAGAAGTCGTCGCCAAGGATGACACCGCTACACTCGGCCGAGGTATTCATGGCGAAGACGACAACCATCCCTTTCCGCTACACCACGTTCGCGCTGAGTATCGCCGGGCTACTGATCACCCTGCCCCTGAGCCTTTATCTCAGAGACTGGTATTTGCTACCGGTCATTTTTGCGGCACTGACGGTTTTAGGCACCTGGGATGTGCTTCAGAGGAAACGCACAGTCAGCCGGCTTTATCCGATCCTGGCCCACTTTCGCTACTTTTTTGAGTCGATCGGGCCGGAAATACGCCAGTACTTCATTGAGTCCGACACTGAAGAGCGGCCGTTCTCACGGGAACAGCGCGCGATTGTCTACCAGCGCGCCAAAAACGTTCTGGACAAGCGTCCCTTTGGCTCCCAACTGGGCATGTATGACGAAGGCTTCGAGTGGATTAACCACTCCATGCGCCCCACTGACATCAAAGACAGCGATTTTCGAATCGAGATCGGCAAGCACTGTGCAAAGCCCTATAGCGCCAGCGTTTTCAACATTTCAGCCATGAGCTTTGGCTCCCTGTCTGCCAACGCCATTCTCAGCCTGAATCACGGCGCAAAGCTGGGCAATTTCTACCATGACACCGGTGAGGGTTCGATTTCCCGCTACCACCGCGAGCCCGGGGGCGATCTGGTCTGGGAAATTGGCTCTGGTTACTTCGGCTGCCGCAACAAAGACGGCACGTTCAGCGAAGAGATGTTCCGCAAAAATGCCGAGCTCGACCAGGTAAAAATGATAGAGCTCAAACTGTCCCAGGGGGCGAAACCAGGCCACGGAGGCATACTTCCCGGCGAAAAGGTCACGCCGGAAATTGCCGAGGCCCGGGGAGTGGAAATGGGCAAGGATGTGGTCTCGCCCGCCAGCCACTCAGCCTTCTCAACACCTGTGGAAATGCTGGAGTTTATTGACCGGCTGCGGAAGCTGTCCGGCGGCAAGCCTGTAGGCTTCAAACTGGCAATTGGCCATCCCTGGGAGTGGTTTGCCATCGTCAAAGCCATGCTGGAAACCGGCAGAAAGCCCGACTTCATCGTGGTAGATGGTGGCGAGGGCGGAACCGGGGCCGCGCCACTGGAGTTCATCAACCGTATCGGCGTACCCATGACCGAAGCGCTGCTACTGGTGCATAACACCCTGGTGGGCACCAATCTGCGGGAGGACATCGCCATCGGCGCCGCTGGCAAGATCACCTCGGCATTCAATATCGCCCGTACCCTTGCTCTGGGAGCCGACTGGTGCAATGCGGCAAGGGGCTATATGTTCGCCCTGGGGTGCATACAGTCGTTGAGCTGTCACACCGGCAAGTGCCCCAGCGGGGTTGCCACCCAGGATCCCAGGCGCAGCAACAAGCTGGACGTTCAGGACAAGAGCCAGCGGGTCTATAATTTCCACAAGAACACCCTGGACGCGCTCAGCAATCTGCTGTCCGCCTCCGGCCTGCGGCATCCGTCCGAGCTGGGGCCCGAGCATATCCTCCGTAGAAGCTCAACAACCGAGATCCACTCTTACCTGGAACTGTTTCCATTTCTGGAGCCCGGCGCTCTGCTCGAGGGCGAAACCGGCACCCGTGTCTATGACACCTACTGGCCAGAAGCCCGAAGTGACAGCTTTGACCCGCCCCGATTTATCCGGGAACTGAGAGAAACCAAACTGCGCTAGAAATCACGATGGAAATGACCCGATGATGTTTATTTTTAAGAAAGGCTGGTGTAGACTTCGCTTCCGCTAAACCACTGAGATTTCTCTCAAGTTTCTCACTGGCAAAGCAATTCGGGGCGTGGCGCAGCTTGGTAGCGCACTTGCATGGGGTGCAAGGGGTCGTAGGTTCAAATCCTACCGTCCCGACCAGATTAAAAACACAAAGCCCGGCGTCGAAAGACCCGGGCTTTGTTGTGTCTGCACTGAGCGCTCAGCCTCGCTCGGAGCCGCTTGAGCCTGAAAGATAGGAAACCAGCTCCGACGGGGACAGACAACTCCCTGCCATGGCACCTTGAAAATAGACGCCTTCCAGCTTTCTGATCAGTGCCAGCTGCTGTTCGGTGTCCACACCATTCAGAACAATCTGCTTTTTCAGCTTTTCCGCGAGCGCAACAAGTCCCACGAGATATCGCCATCTAACATCTGACTCCAGCGCGTTATTGGCAACCAGCCGGTTACAGCCGATGAATCCGATATGGGGGCATGAAAGGATTTCGAAATGCGGCCCGTCTGCCAGAAAGCAGTCCACCGAGATTCCGAAGCCGGCATTCGAGAGATTCTGTATCAGAGCGGGAACGTCGCTGTTATAGAGGTAATCCGTTTCATGCAGATGGAAGACGATGCGCTCTGGACGGATTTGATGGTCGCTGGCCAGTTCCAACACCCACTCGACAAAGAATTCGCTGAGGCCCGTTTCAAGGCTCAGGGGCAACCCGATTCGAAAGCCGACGTCGTTTTTCAGATAAGTCGCAGACCACTGGTAAAAAAACTCGATCGCCTGCGCGTCGAGCGCCAGCAATTCAACCAGGTCCCCTGACTGGGCAGAACAAATCGGCTGAAACAGGAACTTTCTCTCGCGGCTATCTTTATTATTATATATGTCCAATACTGGCTCCCATATAAATGGAAATATTGTACTAAGCGGGCTTTATTCCGCTTAATACATGAATACTACCCATAATAAGTGCACTTTAAGCATTATTAAAGGGACTTTTTATGCGTAGGTTGCAGCTTTGTTAAAGCGCTATTTTCCAAGTACCATTTAGCTTTTTTGATCAAGTGCAGGTATGAGCTTAGGTCAGGCGTTAAGGCAGTTGAGAAAACAGAAGGGCTTCACGCTTGCGGAACTTGCTCAAAAGACTGACTCCTATGTCGGCAACCTGAGTCGTATCGAGAGAGACATATCGCGTCCGAGTCTTGACCTTCTCTATCGGATTTCGGAGTCTCTTAATTTCAGTCTTGCAGAAGTTTTTTCAATTTCCGAACCGGACAGCAGGGCGCAGAATCCGGATCAGATTGCACTGAACACGATATTTATATCGCTGTTGGAAAAAGACAGGGATTTGCTGGTTGCCTTCGCAAGGCTGCTTCAGGAGCGTGCGGGCATTTCGCCGAAAGACATTATGATACAGACCGGACATGTGCCTTCGGAATCCAGGGAAGAAACAGATTCCGAGTCGAAACGCCCGCGGAAATAATAGCGCCGGGCATTTATTTCACCGGTGTATTCAGCACATCCAGCACTTCCTCAAGTTCGGTAATCATCTGACGTATCAGTTGCTTGTACTGCGAGGTATCGTCTTTGACCTCATGGCTGCTCAGTTTCTGCTTGGCGCCACCAATAGTGTAACCCTGATCGTAAAGCAGGCTACGGATCTGACGAATGGTAATGACATCCGCACGCTGATAGTAACGACGGTTACCCCGGCGCTTGACCGGCGACAGCTGCGGGAATTCCTGCTCCCAATACCGCAAAACATGGGCTTTCACCGCACAGAGGTCAGCGACCTCGCCGATGGTGAAATACCGCTTGCCCGGTATTGTGGGCAGTTCGTTGTTATGACTGGGTTCCAGCATACGCTTCTACTTTTTGTTTCAGTTTCTGACCTGGACGAAACGTAACCACGCGCCGTGCACTGATGGGAATTTCTTCGCCGGTTTTGGGATTTCTGCCCGGCCGCTGTTTCTTGTCACGCAGATCAAAGTTACCGAAACCCGACAGTTTCACCTGCTCGTTGTGACTCAGGGCACCCCTGATCTCATCGAAAAAAGCTTCGACCATTTCCTTGGCCTCGCGTTTATTAAGACCCAATTCCTCGTACAAACGCTCTGCCATTTCCGCTTTCGTCAAGGCCGCCATTGATCAACTCCTCAGTGTTGCCCCAAGCTCCTCTTTCAGTGCATCGATAACACCACTGAAGAGCGTGTGCACTTCTTCCTCATTTAAGGTGCGCTCAGGATGCTGCCAGAACAGGCTGAGGGCGAGGCTACGATTGCCTTCCCCAAGGCTCTCGCCTTCATAGACATCAAACGCACGCAATGCTGTCAGGTGCTCGCCGGCGTGCTTTTTGGCCACACGCTCGACGTCCGCAAACCCGGTGTCGCTTCCAATAATGATAGCCAAATCCCGCCGAACTTCCGGGAATTTCGAAATATCTTTGAAATTAGGCACATAACCCGAAACGATCGAATTCAAGAATAGCTCAAACATCAGGATCGTGCCATTAAGTTCAAGCTTTTTCTGAACTTGCGGGTGCAGGGTTCCCAACCAGCCCACATGTTCGCCGTCTCTCATCAGTTCCGCGGTCTGCCCGGGATGAAGCGCCGGGTGTTGGCCGGCGGCAAACTGCACCTCAATGCCCAGCAACCGGAACAGGCCTTCCAACTCTCCTTTTACATCAAAGAAGTCGGCCATTCTGCGACCGTTCGCCCAGTTCTCCGGCAACTGGTTGCCAACCACAACGCCGGCCAGCATTGGTTGCTGATCAATCCTGTCGCCATCCTTGCGAAACTTCAGCCCGGTCTCGAAAAGCCGGATACGCGGCTGCTGACGGTTCTGGTTATAGCTGACCGTTTTCAGCAGACCACTCCAGAGGCTGGTCCGCATCACGGAGAGGTCCGAGGAGATCGGGTTGGCCAAGGCAATTCCCTGGTCATCAGGATTCACCAGTGATTGCACTTTGGGGTCGACAAAGCTGTAGGTAATCGCTTCGTGGTAACCGCAATCAACAAAATAGTTCTGGATGGCCGACACCGGCCGGACGGCTTCCGCCTGAGGCCGAAGGCCAAGCGAGCCCGTTGGTTCGGTCACCGGCAGATTGTTGTAACCGTAGATGCGCCCGATTTCCTCAATCAGGTCTTCCTCGATGCTGACATCCGGCCGGAAACTGGGCACGTGAACCCGCCAGCCATTTTTCAGAAGCTTGTCGATATGAAAACCCAGGCGGGTCAGGATTTCCTCGACCGTCGTCCGGTCAATTTCGAGCCCAAGCACATCCGCAACCCGCGACTCCCGAAGGTCAACGGTGCGATCGTCCGGCAGATCATTCTTGCTGACCACTTCCACCACTTCGCCGGGTTCGCCGCCGACAATCTCCATTAGCAACGATGTCGCCCGCTCCATGGCGTCACGGGCAAGCTTGTAGTCCACTCCCCGCTCGAAGCGATGAGAGGCGTCTGTGTGCAGGCTGTACTCTCGGGCCTTGCCGGCCAGAGTGATGGGATCGAAATAGGCCGCTTCCAGCACCAGATCTCGGGTTTTCTGGCTCACACCGGAATGCTCGCCGCCCATGACGCCAGCAATAGCGATCGGCTTGGCATGGTCCGCGATGATCAGGGTGTCGGAAGTCAGCGCCACTTCCTGACCATCGAGCAAAATCAGTTTTTCATTGGCGTCAGCCATTCTGACCACAATACCGCCGCTGATCTCTGCCCGGTCGAAGGCGTGCATGGGCTGGCCCAGTTCGAGCATCACGTAGTTGGTTACATCCACGGCGGCGTCAATGGAACGGACACCACAACGGCGCAACTTTTCCTGCATCCAGAGCGGGGCGGGCACGCTCAGGTCGACGTTCCTGAGGATGCGCCCCAGATACCTGGGACAACCCTCTGGTGCCCTTACGGCAATATCCGGCACTTCCGAGTGCACCGCTTTAATTTCTTTGATTTCCGGCCCTTCGACGACCAGGCTGTTGAGAACACCCACTTCCCGGGCAATACCCTTGATCGACAAGCAATCACTGCGATTAGGGGTCAGGTCCACGTCGATGGTGACATCGTTCAGACCCAGAAACTTGTCCAAAGGCTCACCCACCGGTGCGCTATCCGGCAGTTCCATCAAGCCCTCGTGATTCTCCGACAGCCCCAGTTCGGACTCGGAACACAGCATGCCTTCCGACGGCTGACCACGAAGTTTGGCCTTTTTGATCCTGAAATCGCCGGGCAGAACCGCGCCGACAACCGCAAAGGGCACTTTCATACCGTCCCGGACGTTGGGGGCACCGCAGACCACCTGAACCTCGTTGGTGCCGTCGCTCACCTGGCAGACCCGGAGCTTGTCGGCGTCCGGATGGGGTGCCACGGAGAGTACCTCGCCCACGACAATGCCACTGAACTTTCCGGCCACAGGCTCAAAGCCGTCCACTTCCAGACCGGCCATGGTGATCTGGTCCATCAATGCCTGGGTGTCGATTGCCGGATTGACCCACTCGCGGAGCCACTGTTCACTGAATTTCATGGTGTCTGCCTTGTACTGAAGCTTTTGCTATTGAATTCTTGTTCTGCGACCCGCTTTATCGGAACTGGCGCAGAAACCGGAGATCATTCTCGAAGAACATGCGCAGGTCGTTCACGCCGTAGCGGAGCATCGCAAGACGCTCAACGCCCAGGCCGAATGCAAATCCACGGTATTCTTCGGCGTCGATTCCGCAGTGTTCAAACACTTTCGGGTGGACCATGCCGCACCCCATGACTTCCAGCCACTTGATGCTGCCGTCTTCTTCACGGCCCCATTCGATGTCTACCTCAGCAGAAGGCTCGGTGAACGGGAAATAGGACGGGCGGAAACGAACGGCCAGATCCCGCTCGAAAAACACCCGCAGGAATTCTTCCACGGTGCTCTTCAAATCAGCAAAGCTCACGTTTTTCTCCACCAGCAAGCCCTCAACCTGATGGAACATGGGCGTATGGGTCATATCGGAATCACAGCGGTAGACCCGGCCCGGGCAGATCATGCGGAAAGGCGGCTTGCTCGCTTCCATGGTGCGGATCTGAACCGGCGAAGTATGGGTGCGAAGCAGAGTACCCGGGTTGAAATAGAAGGTGTCGTGCATGGCACGGGCCGGGTGGTGGCCGGGAATATTGAGGGCTTCAAAGTTATGATAATCGTCTTCGATTTCCGGGCCCTGTTCCACGGTATAGCCAGCCTTACCGAAAAACTGCTCAATACGTTGCAGGGTGCGGGTGACAGGGTGCAGTCCGCCCAGATCCTGACCGCGACCCGGCAGCGTTACGTCAATGGATTCCCCGGCCAGCTTCTGTTCAATGGCCCTGCGCTCGAGGTCGTCCCGACGGGCATTGATCGCCTGCTCTACCTGCCCCTTGGCTTCGTTGATTTTCTGGCCAGCGGCGGGACGCTCCTCGGCGGAAAGCTTGCCCAGGGTTTTGGCCTGCTGGGTAATCACGCCCTTTTTGCCCAGGTACTCAACGCGGATCTGGTCCAGCGCCTTCAGATCGTCCGCTTGCTCAACCGATTTCAGGCCGTCCTGAACGAGTTGATCCAGGTTTTCCATTGCCCCTGCTCCAATCCAGAAATGGAATGCTCCAAACAAAAATAGGGGAAGAGCGTGCCCTTCCCCTATCAGAAAGCGCCTTCATAAACAGGAGGCGCCTGAATCGATCACAGATCGATGAAAGAGCTAAGCAATCACAGGGATGCTTTCGCCGTTTCAACAACAGCGGAAAACGCCTGCTGCTCGTTCATGGCCAGATCGGCCAGAACCTTGCGATCGATTTCTACGTTAGCCTTCTTCAGACCGGCAATCAGACGGCTGTAAGACAGGCCGTTGGCGCGGGCACCCGCGTTGATACGGGCAATCCACAGGGCGCGGAAAGCGCGCTTACGGTTACGACGGTCGCGATACGCATACTGACCGGCTTTGATAACCGCCTGTTTGGCTACACGATAAACGCGGCTGCGCGCTCCGTAGTAACCTTTGGCCTGATTCATGATCTTTTTGTGACGACGACGTGCTACCACGCCACGTTTTACACGAGCCATACTGTAATCCTTCTACCTTTATACCTTGACAGGAATGGTTAGCGGCTGAATCAGCACGCTGTCATACGCTTGATGGAAGCCACGTCAGACTTGGCGATCAGCTTGGTACCGCGGAGCTGACGCTTACGCTTGGGGCTCTTCTTGGTCAAGATATGACTGGTGAAGGACTGCTTGTGCTTGAAGCCGTTGGCGGTTTTCTTGAACCGCTTGGTGGCCCCGCTTTTGGTTTTCATCTTCGACATTTTTTAAAACTCCGCATTCTGTTTTTGGTGAAATCAGTCTTACTTCTTCTTGCGGGGCGCCACTACCATGGTCATCTGGCGGCCTTCCATTTTCGGCCGCTGTTCTACCTGGGCAAGCTCTTCAATATCCGTTTCGATCCGGTTCATGAGCTTCATACCGATTTCCTGGTGTGCCATCTCACGTCCACGGAAGCGGATAGTAATTTTGCCGCGGTCCCCGTTTTCAAGGAAACGTACCAGGTTGCGTAGTTTGACCTGATAATCCCCTTCTTCAGTTCCTGGACGGAACTTAAGCTCTTTGACCTGCGTCTGCTTCTGCTTTTTCTT
>Ga0207884_1000106_pt1 | contig 88857 bp, 76 predicted proteins | sample MalvirmetaMSP144_FD_184236 | JGI IMG/M metagenome (GOLD analysis project Ga0207884, IMG submission 184236) | Marine viral communities from the Deep Pacific Ocean - MSP-144 (SPAdes) | ecosystem: Environmental > Aquatic > Marine > Oceanic | place: Pacific Ocean | collected 2011-07-08 | reverse complement strand
CCCGCAACAGCGACAGGCTTTTCATCGCCTGCCCCAGGGCATTGCCCCCGCCGCTGGTTTCCCCCGCATACTCCTCCACCGAGGCAAAAAGCAGTCCGGCAATCACCCAAAGACCCGCTGCAAGCAGCAGTAGCAGGGTGTAGAAAAGCAGGCCAGGGTCGCCTCTGTCCCAGAAAAGCAGCACGGTCAGAATCACGGTAGCGGTTCCGCCGATGGTGGATGCCAGGCCGGAGAGGCGCCCACGACGCTTTTTGGGAATGCACTTGCCCTGAACGTCCTTCATGGAAACAGAACAGAAGCCGCGGGCCAGTGAAAACGCCACCAGCGCCGCAATAACCCCGCCACCAGCCGCATAACCGTCCAGAAACCAGACACTGGCGGCCATGGCCCCGACACTGACCGCCTGGCCCAGACTCCCCAGGGTCCAGAACCATTTGCGCACCGGTTTCTGCCGGACCCAGGCGCCGATCACCATCTGCGGGATCATCGAGCCGGACTCGCGAATCGGCACCAGCCAGGCCACCAGGGCCGGCGCGCCGACGGCACTCAATACCCAGGCCAGGACGGTTTTGGGGCTGACGAGAAGGTCGCCGAGCTTGGTTAGTACATTGCTGGCAAGGATGAGGAAGAAGTTTCGGGGCACCTCCCGGCAGGCCTCGTCGGGGATATCGGTGCAGGCCCGTGCGTCTTCTTCGTTGGCGATGAGGTTGTAAAGCTGTTCCGTTGTCCCGGGATGGTTGCTGGCCAAACTGCTGCCCTCGAGGTTTTTAGCAAGGATACCAGCGGAACTGGCAATTCTCGAAGCTCAACCTGCGTAAAGGTTGTTCGGCGGCTTCAGATTCACGCCTGCTCCCCGTCCTGAATTGATTGCTGTCAAATAATATTCATGCCGGAGTCACACAAATGCAGGATGAACGTCACAACGAGCCTCTAAATTTTTGGAGTCCATCCGGAGTTTTGTTTGAGCAACATGCAGCCCGGATTGGCAGACAACAACACCGTTGAAAGGAAATGCGCTATGAATCTGGAAAGAACGTTAATGTCTGTGGCGACCGGGCTGGCATTGTCCGCTGGTGTCGCCGCAGAGGTACTACCGCCCTCGCAGAAGGGCAACGACTGGTTCATCGAGGCGGAGGCACAGCTCCAGCAGAAACTCGCCGTCAAGTCCCGGGATAAGGCCAAAAACGTCATTCTTTTTGTGGGCGACGGTATGGGTGTGTCCACGGTCACCGCGGCACGTATCCTGGAGGGCCAGAGGCAGGGCAATCCCGGTGAGGAAAACCTCCTCAGCTTTGAAAGTTTTCCGTTTTCGACACTCGTGAAGACCTACAATGTGGACGCCCAGGTTCCGGATTCGGCAGGCACTATGACCGCCATGATGTCGGGTGTGAAAACCGATGCGGGTGTGCTGGGCGTGGATGAGGATGTCCAGCGGGGCGATTGCAGCACGGTCGCGGGTAATGAAGTCGTAACGGCACTGGAGCTTGCTGAAATCAGCGGCAAGGCCACGGGTGTGGTTTCCACGGCGCGCATTACCCATGCCACTCCGGCGGCGACCTACGCAAAATCGGCGGAGCGCAACTGGGAGGATATTTCGGATATGCCTGCCGAAGCGGTTCAGGCTGGCTGCAAGGACATTGCCGACCAGTTGATCAACTTCGAGCAACTTCTGGAACAGCGTTACGCCGGTGTGGATGTGGACGGCATTGACGTGGCCATGGGCGGTGGCCGCCGGCACTTTCTGCCCAATGACCCTGTATCCAACAGTCCCGATGCCAGTTCAAGCACCGAGGGTGACCGCACCGACGGCCGCAACCTGATCACCGAGTGGCAGACCCAGTATCCGCAGGGTACCTACGTGTACGACCAGGCGGGGTTTGACAGCGTCGACCCGGCAACCACGTCCAGACTGTTTGGCCTGTTCAATGAGTCCCATATGCAATACGAAGCGGATCGGGGCAATGATATTGCGGGTGAGCCTTCGCTGAGTGAGATGACCGCCAAGGCCATCGATATTCTCGATAATGATGCCGATGGGTTCTTCCTCACCGTCGAGGCTGGCCGGATTGATCATGCCAGTCACGCTGGAAGTGCCTATGGCGCCCTGACCGACACCATGGCACTGTCGGATGCCGTTCGGGCCGCTACCGAAAGGACCAGCCCCGAAGATACGCTCATCATTGTGACCGCCGATCACAGTCACGTTCTGACGATGGCTGGTTACCCCAAGCGTGGGAATCCCATTCTCGGGAAAGTCGTGGGTATTGGGGGAAGTCAGCCTGCACTGGCGTCGGATGACCTGCCATACACGACATTGAGCTACACAAATGGTCGTGGCATGCGTGACTACGGAATGGAGACCGATGCGGACCGTACCTATGGAGAGCCTGTAAACGCCGGAAGAATCGATCTGACCAATGTGGATACCACCGCACCGGGTTACCATCAGGAGGCTTTGGTGCCGCTTGGCAGTGAGACTCACGCTGGAGAGGATGTGGGCATTTATGCCCGGGGGCCGGGCGCCAACCTGCTGACTGGCACCAATGAGCAGAACATGATTTATCATGTCATGGACTATGCGGCCGACACCAGCAGTGCCGCTGATCAGACAGTTCAATAATCCCGGCAGAGTCGAGTTTTTAGCACACAAGACGTTTGCCAATAACACCGCAGGCCCGGCTCACTGTGTAGTAGAGTGAACCGGGCCTGCGGTTTTTTATGCCGTCGTTGGGCCAGGCGATGGCCCCACTGCACGGAATGGCTGGGCAGTTCCACCGGCGTCGGGCTCAATGAGCATCATTCAGTGGGATCGACCACAGGAGTCAGAGAATGCTGAGTTACCTTCACGCCTTCCATGCCGGAAACTTTGCGGATGTCCAGAAGCACGCGGCACTTATTCTGGCGTTGCGGATGATGCAGGCCAAACCTGCCCCCATCGCCTGTTTCGATACCCATGCCGGCAGTGCCAGCTATGACCTGGAAGGCGAGCAGGCCCGTAAAACGGCTGAGGCCGACACGGGAATACAGGCCGTCTGGCAGCATCGGGCCAGGCTGGACTCTGACGATTGGATCGGATTGCTTCAGCCCCTTGGAAAAGGTGAGGTCAATAGCCGGTTAGCGGGTTATCCAGGGTCCCCGGCGCTGATCCAGCATTATCTGCGGGAGCGGGACCGGCTGTTCGCCTGGGAGCTTCACCCGACAGAAGGCCGCTCACTGGCAGACTGGGCAGCCTCGGATCCGCGGATCAAGTCGATGCAGGGCGATGGCCTTGCGGGCCTGATCCGGACTCTGCCCCCATCTCAGCCCCGCTTGCTGGCGTTGATCGATCCTTCCTACGAGGTCAAGACGGATTATGAGGAAGTCGCCCGGACCCTGATCAGTGCCTGGAAGGCCTGTCGCCACGGGGTTTTCATGATCTGGTATCCGCTGTTGCCCGGGGCGCCCCACACGAAGCTGCAACAGATCGTGCGCGACAGCCCGCTTCGAAAGGTGTATTGCCACGAGATCCATCGGCAGCAGCCGCCAGAAAGGGGAATGACGGGGTCTGGCTTGTTGGTGGTCAACCCGCCGTGGGGTTTTGATCAACGACTGAACCAAATGATGAACGATGTTGCTGGCACTGACGCTCTGGGCATTTCGGTGTTCGACCAATGGTTGATACCGGAGTAATGGCAATCCGCTGAGTGTCCGCGCCCGTCATGCTAGGCTGCTCTGGCAATGCATGAACCCTCAATCGATCAAGGAAGCAACTGTGGCAAACCAGAAACAGGCGATGTTATTCGGGCTGGCAACCGTGCTGCTGTGGTCCACCGTTGCGACGGCGTTCAAACTGTCCCTGGGTGCGCTTTCGCCGGTTCAGATGCTGCTCATCGCCTGCACCGCCTCCATTTTGGTCATGGGTGTGATTCTGGTGATTCTGGGGCGCTGGCATCTGGTTTTTGAGCTTTCCCGCCGGCAGTATCTGCAGTCCATGGGGATGGGCCTGATCAACCCGTGCCTGTATTACTTTCTGCTGTTCGGGGCCTTCGACCGGCTGCCTGCCCAGGAAGCCCAGCCATTGAACTACACCTGGGCGCTGGTGCTGGCCTATCTGTCAGTGCCCTTTCTGAAGCAGCGCCTGCGGATGCTGGATATTGTCGCCGGGCTGGTCTGCTACAGCGGTGTGGTGGTTATTGCGACCCGGGGCGATGTGCTGTCGCTGACCTTTTCCGATCCGTTGGGCGTGGCTCTGGCCATTGGCAGTACGCTGGTGTGGGCATCTTACTGGATCATTGCCACCCGCGATGAACGGGACCCGATCGTCGGTTTGTTCCTGAATTTCCTCTTTGGTCTGCCCGTGATTGCGGTGATCTGCTGGGTGACCGATGGTTTCGATTTCAGTCTGAACGTCAGTCTGGCGGCGGCTGTTTACGTGGGTGTGTTCGAGATGGGTATAGCCTTCGTGCTCTGGTCCTTCGCCATGAAAAAAGCTGAAAACACCTCAAAGGTGAGCAATCTCATCTTTATTTCGCCCTTCCTGTCGCTGATATTTATCTACTTCATTCTGGGCGAGGTGATTATGCCGTCCACCTATGTCGGTCTGGTGCTTATCGTTGCCGGTCTATGGATTCAACAACTTAAAGCCATCCGCACCATGAAAGCCGCGCAGCAATGAGCCGGTGGTTTGTCTATCTGGTCCGAACGGCCGGGGGCGCACTCTACACCGGCATTACCATCGATGTAGAACGCCGGTTCGCCGAGCATCAGGCCGGGGCGCCCAAAGGCGCTCGAAGTCTGCGCGGGAAAGGCCCCCTGAAGCTGGAGTTCTGGGCGGAAGCGGGAGACCGTGCCACGGCCTCCCGCCTGGAGTGGGCCATCAAACAATGGCCCCGAGACCGGAAAGAAGCGCTGATCAGGGGTGAACAGACTCTTCCTCTATTTGCTGATGCTGACGAATGAACGTACCGGCTTCGTCCAGGGCCGCGGTGGCCCGGTTCAACTGACCGGCATGGACCTGGAATACGTGCCAGAGGCTGTTGAAGATATCCAGCCTTGTTTCCACACCCGCCCGTTTTGCCGCCTCTGCCAGTCGCTGGGAGTCATTCATCAGGATTTCTTCGCTGCCAACCTGGATCAGCATGGGGGGTAACCCGGAAAGGTCCCCGTGAATCGGGGAGACCAGAGGATTGGATCGGCTTTCGGCGCCGCAGTAGAGGCGGGCCGCCTTGTCGATCCACCGCCGGCTCAGCAGCGGCTCTTCTTCCGGTGAATAGAGATGATCGTTGGACAGGTCGACCCAGGGTGAAAACAGGGTCAGCGACGCGGGCAGCGGAATGCCCTTGGCTTTTAAGCGGATGGCCAGCGCGACCGCCAGGCCACCGCCGGCAGAGTCCCCGGCAAACGAAATGGCTGCCGGTGGATGGCCCTCGTCAAGCAATGCCCGGTAGAGGTTTTCAGCATCGTCCAGAGCCGCGGGGAAGGGATGTTCTGGTGCAAGCCGGTAGTCCGGAACGATCAACATGGTGCCGCTGGATTTTGCCAGGTGACCGGTCAGGCCGCGATGGGTTTTGGGCGATCCGCAGATATAGCCTCCGCCGTGGAAATAGATCACGACCCCCCGGGGCTCTTCCAGACAGCTTACCCGGGTCAGCGGCAGGCCGTCCGCCTCAATGTTCTGAAAGTGACACCGCCGGGGCGGAATGGATGTCAGATAGGCCTTGCTGATCAACTGGCGCTGAAGCCTGACTGGAATCGCCGGGCTTAGCAGCGGGCGTACAACCCAACGCATGGTCTGGCGCAGGGAAAATTCCAAAGCGGTTTGATTCATCAGTTGGTCCGTTTGTGCTTGGTGATTGTGCTAACCTTACTGCCAGTTGGCGGGACTGGTCTTTACCAATCTTTTACTCTCTTTCGACAGGCGTTTAACTCTACGTGTACTGGAAAACAGATACCATAGAAATACCGGGCTGGGAACGTGCCGCGCTGCTGGAAAAGGTGATGCGGTTCGCGCCGGATCGCCGTGAAGAACTGGGCGAGGACATGGTGGCCTACTGCCGTTTTTACGGCCTGGATCTCTGGGTTGAGTACCCGGAAGTACAGTACCACCAGGGCTATGTTGATGCGGAGAGCCACCGGGTAATGGTTCACTATTTCCGGTTGCCGGACAGTGAGGGCAGAGCCAGCAAGGGGACGGTGTTCGTTTTTCATGGCTATTTTGATCATGTGGGGTTGTACGGCCAGCTTATTGAACGGTGCCTGGGAGAGGGCTATGACGTGCTGGCCTATGACCAGCCTGGCCACGGTCTCTCCAGCGGGACGCCCGCGGCGATTGGCAGTTTCCTGGAGTACCAGGCGGTGCTGTCGGATGTAGTGGAAAATGTCCGTGGCAAGGTTCGCGGGCCCTGGTTTGCGGTGGGTCAGAGTACCGGAGGAGCGATTCTGATCGATTATCTGCTCAGCAATCAGCACACCCGGGAATCCTCCGACTTCAAGCGAGTGGTATTGCTGGCGCCGCTGGTGCGCCCTGCCGGTTGGCTGGGGGCGAAAGTGTTGCACAGTATAGTAAAGCCGTTTGTGTCCCGCTGGCGTCGGGCGTTTGCCACCAACAGCAGCGACTCCCGTTTTCTCGAGTTCCTGAGAGAACACGACCCGCTGCAGGCCCGGGCGGTACACGTGGATTGGGTAAGCGCCCTGCGGCAATGGGTACCTCATATTGAATCGGCCCGGCCGGTGGACTTCCCGATTACGGTGGTCCAGGGGCAGAAGGATAAAACGGTGGACTGGCCCCACAATTTACGGATTATCCGGAACAAATTCTCCCCGGTGGAGGAACTTCTGATTCCGGACGGGCGTCATCATCTTGTGAATGAAGCCAAAGATTTGCAGGCAGCGGTGTTTAACGCCATTGTCGATACGTTTGACCAGAATATTGACGGGCCTCTGTCAGAGGCCTGCTAACCCACCCGATATCGGGAGAATGCCGTGAAGAAAACTATCCTTGCGCTCGCTTTGTCCACCCTTACCCTGGGTGGCTGTATGACGTATGACCCCTATACCGGTGAGAAGGAAACCTCCAAAGCCACCATGGGCAGCGTTATTGGTGCCATTGGCGGTGCCGCAGTCGGTGCTGCCACTTCCAGCAAGAGCGACCGGGGTAAGGGCGCCCTCATAGGGGCAGCCTCAGGTGCCGCTATCGGCGGTGGTATCGGCTACTACATGGACCGGCAGGAAGCCCAGTTGCGCCAGAAGCTTCAGGGTTCCGGTGTTCAGGTTGTCCGTAAAGGCGACAAGATCGAGTTGGTGATGCCGGGCAATATCACGTTCAATCTGAACGAGTCCTCCATTCAGCCGTCCTTCAAGGATACCCTCGAGTCAGTGGCGCTGGTGCTGAAAGAATTCGACAAGACCATCATCCGCATTGAAGGCCATACTGACAGCACCGGTTCCCAGGACTACAACCAGTTGCTGAGTGAACAGCGTGCCGGTTCTGTCCGGGATTTCCTCCTCAGTCAGAATATCAGCCCCGCCCGCACGAACGCGGTAGGTTATGGCGAGCGGTATCCGATTGCCAGCAATGATACCCCCGCGGGACGTGAACAGAACCGCCGGGTTGAGTTGACGCTGGTGCCGATGCAACAGCAGTAAAAAGCAGAGACAGTTGCAATAAAAAGGCCCGGTTCCGCGTTTCGGCGGTTCCGGGCCTTTTGTTTTCCTGGATACGGGCTGTTTATCAGAACAGCACGCGGCAGCGAATGGTGCCTTTGACCTGAAGCAGTTTCTTCAGGGCCAACTCGCCGTATTCCTTGTTCACGTCCACAACCACATAACCAATATCCTCTTTGGTTTGCAGGTACTGGCCGCAGATGTTGATGCCGTTCTCGGAGAATACCTGGTTGATTTCCGACAGCACGCCCGGCACGTTCTCGTGGATGTGCAGCAGACGATGCTGGTTCGGGTGCGATGGCAGCGCCACTTCCGGGAAGTTCACCGACGACACAGAGGTGCCGTTGTCACTGTACATGGCCAGCTTCTCGGCTACTTCCCGCCCGATGTTTTCCTGGGCTTCAATGGTAGAGCCACCCACGTGGGGAGTCAGAATCACGTTATCGAATTCACGCAGCGGCGAAATGAACTCCTCGTCGTTGGACTTCGGCTCAACCGGGAATACGTCGATAGCAGCACCCAGCAGCTTGCCGCTTTGCAGGGCGTCAGCCAGGGCGTCGATATCCACCACGGTGCCACGTGAGGCGTTCATCAGAATGCTGCCCGGTTTCATCTGGGCGAACTGCTCTGCCTTAAACATATAGCGGGTCGAGGGGGTTTCCGGCACATGCAGGCTGACCACGTCGCAGGTATTGAGTAGCTCCTGAAGGGTTCCGACCTGGGTGGCGTTGCCGATAGACAGCTTCGAAACCACATCGTAGAAGTACACGTCCATGCCCAGGCCTTCGGCCAGAACACTGAACTGGGTGCCGATGTTGCCGTAGCCGATGATGCCCAGCTTCTTGCCACGGATCTCATAGCTGTCTTTCGCAGATTTCAGCCATTCACCGCGGTGCGCCTTGGCGTTTTTCTCGGGTACACCCCGAAGCAAAAGAATCGCCTGGGCGAGAACCAGTTCGGCCACACTGCGCGTATTGGAGAAAGGCGCATTGAAAACCGCGATGCCCCGGCGGGTGGCGGCTTTCAGGTCTACCTGGTTGGTGCCAATGCAGAAACAGCCCACGGCGACCAGCTTCTGGGCCGCGTCGAATACCTTTTCGGTCAGCTGGGTACGCGAGCGGATGCCGACAAAATGTGCGTCTGCAATTTTGCTCATCAGTTCGTCTTCGGCCAGCGAATGCGACAGGTATTCAATATTCGTATAGCCTGCGGCGTTAAGGGTATCAATCGCGGACTGGTGTACCCCTTCAAGCAGCAGGATGCGGATTTTGCTCTTTTCAAGAGACGTGTTTGCCATGGGCTAGATTCCGAACCTTTCGTCATTGAATTCGTCATTGAACATGACCTGTGAGCGGCGCTGACGGCGGCCAGGCTCACAGAACAGGGGCGGTATGATACCATAGCTCAAACATTTTACAGCGCGTCCTGACCAACCTTTTGTGAGACTGCAATTCCATGAATTCTGAACAGATTATCGCCACTCTGAAATCCTTGATGGAAGAGGGTCCTGCTCAGGGCAGGGTTCTGACCGACCCCGCCGATCTGGATACCTACGGCAAGGACTGGACCAAAATCTATCCGCCAAAGCCGGTTGCCATTGTGCTGCCGAAAACCACAGAGCAGGTGCAGGCGCTTGTCAGATTTGCCAATGAGAACCAGGTTGCGCTGGTACCCTCGGGAGGTCGCACCGGGCTCAGCGCAGGCGCCGTGGCTGCCAATGGCGAGGTGGTGGTGGCGTTCGACAATATGAACCAGATTCTGGATTTCAGCGCCAGCGACCGCACGGTTCGCTGCCAGGCGGGTGTTGTCACCGAACAGCTCCAGCAGTTTGCCGAAGACAATGACCTGTATTACCCGGTGGACTTTGCTTCTGCTGGTTCCAGCCAGCTGGGTGGCAACCTGTCCACCAACGCCGGTGGTATCAAGGTGATTCGCTACGGTATGAGCCGCGACTGGGTGGCAGGGCTGAAGGTCGTTACCGGCAAGGGCGAGATTCTGGACCTGAACAAGGATCTGGCGAAGAACAACACTGGCTACGATCTGCGCCATTTATTCATTGGCGCAGAGGGCACGCTCGGATTCATCACCGAAGCCACCATGAAGCTCTCCCGCCAGCCGGAGAACCTTACGGTGTTGGTGCTGGGGCTGGGTGATCTGACCAACACCATGGATGTACTACAGACTTTCCAGAAGAAAATTGACCTGACCGCCTACGAGTTCTTCTCCCATCAGGCCATGGGCCACGTATTGGCTCACGGCCAGGTGCAGGCACCCTTTGAAACCGAGGCGCCTTATTATGCGCTGCTGGAATTCGAGTCCGTGTCCGACCAGGTGATGGACGACGCCATGGCGCTGTTCGAGCAGTGCATGGAAAATGGCTGGGTACTGGACGGCGTGATCAGCCAGAGTGAGACCCAGGCCCAGAACCTGTGGCAGCTGCGTGAGCGGATTTCCGAGTCCATCGCGCCCCGCACGCCGTATAAGAACGATATCTCCGTTGTGGTGTCCAAAGTACCGGGCTTCCTGCGGGAAATCGACGAGGTGGTCACGGAACACTATCCGGACTTCGAGATCATCTGGTTCGGCCACATCGGCGATGGCAATCTGCACCTGAATATCCTCAAGCCGGAAGACATGGCCAAAGAGGATTTCTTCGAGAAATGCCAGCAGGTGAACAAGTGGGTTTTCGAGATTGTGCAGCGCTATGAGGGCAGTGTGTCTGCCGAGCACGGCGTGGGCATGACCAAGAAGCCCTATCTGGAATACACCCGCAGTTCGGCTGAAATTGCCTACCTGAAGGGTATCAAGCAGGTCTTTGATCCGAAGGGGGTTATGAACCCCGGAAAGATCTTCGACTGATACCCCGGCAGGCGCCAGCGGTGCGGGCAGCAGGGTATCTGTCATGGTTGAACAGCTGTCATGTGAAGACGGCCACCGCTATCTGCTGACGCCCAACCGTTCCATGAGCTGGAAGGGCAATGTGCGAATATGGCTGGCCTTATGTGTGCTGTCAGCCATCATCGTGACTGGCTTCACTCTGATAGGCGCCTGGGTCATCCTGCCTTTTGCCGGCCTGGAACTGGCGGCGTTGGCAGGCGGTTTCTACTACACCTCCCGACAGTGCCAGAAGCAGGAAGTGCTTTTGTTAGGGCCTTCCACCATTCGCCTTGAAAAGGGCATGAATGAAAAGGAGGCCGAATGGGAAGTGCCCCGCGAGTTTTCCCGTGTCTGGCAGGACGAAGCAAGACACCCCTTCACGCCCCCAAAGCTCCATCTGCAGTTCCGCGACGAGGAAATATCCGTCGGCGCCTTTCTCAATATTGAAGATACCCAGGCACTCATTGCGATCCTTCAACGATATGGCATCCTGATCCAGAAGCGGAAGAAACCTGAAACCCGCTGGTTCTGAAAACCCGGTTCTGACACACCGGTACTTACAAAAACAGGGCATATCATGAAAGATCACATTGTGGTTCTGACCGGCGCCGGCATGAGCGCCGAAAGCGGCCTGTCCACCTTTCGGGATAATGGCGGCCTTTGGGAGCAGTACAGCGTTTACGATGTGGCCGCGCCGGAGGCCTTCGAACGCAACCGGGAGCTGGTTTTGCGATTTTACAACGAGCGGCGCCGCCAGCTTGAGAACGCAAAGCCGAACCGCGGGCATCAGTTGCTGGCGGAGCTCGAGAAAGACTATCAGGTGACCGTGATCACACAGAACGTGGACGATCTTCACGAGCGGGGCGGTTCATCAAATGTGATTCACCTTCACGGCGAGCTGACCAAGGCCCGCAGCTCGCTTGATAACGAGCTCATCTATGACATTGGTTACCGGGATATCCAGCCGGGCGATACCTGTGATCGGGGCAGCCAACTGCGGCCGCATGTGGTCTGGTTTGGTGAGGAGGTGCCCATGCTGGACGCAGCAGCAGAGGTCGTTAAGACCGCTGACCAGTTGCTGATCATCGGTACCTCACTGCAGGTCTATCCTGCTGCCAGTCTGGCCCACGAAGTGGATATGACGGTGCCGATCACGGTCATTGATCCAGATGCACCGACGTCCCTGGTGCGGGCGAGGGTGATCCGAAAGGGCGCTGGCGACGGTATCGCAGAATATCTTTCGAATATTCCACGGGCCTGGGGAATCTGAGGGCCTGTCCCGCCCCTTTACCGCCGTTTTCCGATCACCGTGAACTGGGTCACGGCATTGGATAGCCGGTGGTTTACCATGAAGCCATTAACAAATTGCAACTATTTGCAAAATAAAAACACATTGCTTTGCTCGCCAGCTAGGTTCTCAGGGAAGTCGGTGACGGAAAGCGAGGAAAGGGAAAACCCGGGTATGAAGGGCCTGACTTCTTTACATTATGCTGTCGCGTTGGCAACGTTCATGCCCCTGGCAGCGACAGCAGAATTCACTCCGATGACGGACTCTTCCATGCGGTCGACGGTGGGCCAGGCCGGTGTCACCATTGATCTCTCTGCCATCGTGACCGTGCGCGAGATTGCCTACGAAGACCGGGGTTTCGTCATTATCGAGAACCTGGGTATTGGCGGTGCTGGCCCGATTCAATCGGCATTGGGCCGTGCGGTCACCGGTGGCAACAGTCTGGATAATCTCAGGATGACCATCGACATCGCCGGTCCTGGCGGTTCAGACCTTGCGGCGCCCTGGGGGCTAGATAAATTCGACAGCTCAGTCTGGACTGCCTCTCCCGATAACCAGGGTGATCATGGCGAAGTGGCGGTGCCTATTACCGATGGCGATATGGTTATCGGTTTCGGCGCGCAGAACCAGAACGAACTGGTCGATTTTGGTTTGGAAATCGGGCGCGTCGGGCTCAGAAAAAGTGGCCCAATTCCGCCCGCCACGCAGAGTCCGCAGATCATCATGGACAATGTCCTGCTGACCGGTGTACTGGGTCCAACGGATATCGTCGTGGACGCAGATTCTGACAACATCAACATCAACTCTTATTTCAGCCTCGATGGCTCCCTGCGCACGGACCTGTATGTGCCGATTCTTCTCGACTGGCAGGAAGTCGGATTTGATTTCCGCATGCACAATGAGCGCGGCGAGGATGTTCTGAAGTACACCAACGGTGCGGGGGAAGTCGTATCCTTTGCCCACCTGCAAGCCGATATCGGCGCCTCAACCGGACCGATTGAAGGGTTAAGGGTGAACCTTACCGATCTGTCCGGCGACCTGGACACCACCAAGATTACCCTGGCTGATAGCCCCACCGTTGGCAGTCTCTATTGGACAGACGTGCAGATTAGCGCAGACCTGAATATTTACGGGCACTGATTGGGGCGGGCGGTTCAATCAGGGGATGGCATCAGGTATTGCTCCAGTTCTTCCCGGAACGCCGCCTGTACCCCCAGCCGTTTCATCATCCAGTAATGCCCGGCAATCATCCGGTCAATGAATATGCTTTCCACTGGCGGCTTGAAGTAATCCAGGTATTTGAACACCGTCGTGGTCTTCGCGGCGACGTCTTTGTGAAGTTCTGAGTGGGCGAAGTCGTAGGGTGTGTCGCCTTCAAAGGGTTTGATCAGAATATCCCGCCACATGGCGTAATAGGCCTCATCCACCGCCGGCTGTGATTCCACGCGGGCACCCAGGTCAATCAGGTGTCGGTCCAGAGCGGCGTAATCTTCTTCTAGTGCCGATACCAGGGCATTCCTGTAGGCCTCGATGATTTCCGGTTTCAGCTTCTTCACGCAGCCAAAGTCATAGAGAATGACAGTGCCGTCAGGCCGGTAGGCAAAGTTGCCAGCGTGAGGGTCTCCGTGAATGCACTGATAGCGGAACAGTTGGTCGGCCATCATGGTGAATATGCGGTGACCAATCAGATTGATGGTTTCCTGGCTGTACTTTTCCGGGGTGATCTGGCTGATGTGGTCGCCTTCCACCAGTTCCATGGTCAGGACCCGCCGTGACGAGTGGCTGCTGAAGACCTGCGGAATCACAATCCATTTGTCGTTCTTGTGAAAATCCCGGAACAGAGCAAGGTTGCGGGCCTCGTTTTCGTAGTCGAGTTCTTCTTTGAGACGCACCCGGATTTCACCGAACAGCTGATCCACATGCTCTTTGGGCAGCCTGAGCAAGCCGCCCAGTTTCAGTGCCATGCGCAGTTGCTTCAGGTCACTGTCGCAGGATTCATCGACGCCGGGATACTGCACTTTAACGATGACATCGGTGCCGTCTTTCAGCCTCGCCCGGTGAACCTGACCAATGCTGGCGGCGGCGTAAGGTTTTTCCTGCAGGTAGTCAAACAGCTCTGAGACCGGCTTGCCCAGCTCATTTTCAATCTGGCCAACGATGACCTCGAAAGGCATGGGCGGCGCTTCTTTCTGCAGCCGCTGCAGGGCATCCGAAAATTCCTTGGGGAGGAAGTCCTGGGTCTGGGAGGCAATCTGTCCCACCTTCATGACGGCGCCTTTCATTTCACCCAGGGTGTTGGCGATCTGGTCGGCCATGCGCGTGTAGCTTTCCGAGCGCGCACCCTCGTTGTCTTCCTCGCTGCGGAAAATACGACGCGCCCGCTGGCCCGCGTATTGACTGGCCACTGAGGCTGTCATGCCAGCGAGTTTGAAGAATCGGCCTCTACGGGTTGTGACGGGTTTTTTGCTCATGCCGGATATACGTGCTCGGGAACGGTTGGACCAGAAATGTTCGGGCGCGTTCAGGTGTCTGAGGCATTCACCACGTGAGTCTCTACAAACAATGCCTGATCAAGCTCCAGGGACAAGGTCTGGCCCGCTTGAAGTGGCCCGACTCCGCTGGGTGTGCCAGTGAGGATGACATCCCCGGGCAGCAATGTGAAGTGGCTGCTCATATGGGCAATCAGGGGCACAATCTGGTTGAGCATTTCCCTGGTATCGCCGGTCTGCTGGCGCTTCTGGTCAATATCCAGGGTGAAGGTCTGGTGGTCCCGGGGCAGCTGGTCGGCAGGCACAAAGGGCGACAGCGGGCAGGCACCGTCAAATGACTTGGCGCGCTCCCAGGGGTGGCCTTTCTTTTTAAGTTGTGACTGGAGATCTCGATAGGTCAGGTCCAGCGCCAGGCCATAACCCAGAATCGCCGCTTCGGCGTCGCTGGCCGATGCGTTGGTCAGTGGCCGTCCGATCAGGACCGAAAGCTCGGTTTCAAAGTGCACGGAGCCTTTGTCAGTGGCCAGTACGATAGGACGGGTCAGATGAACGGCCGAGGTGGCCGGCTTGATGAAGAGCAAGGGCTCATCCGGCACCGGGTTGTTCAGTTCCCTGGCGTGCTCGGCGTAATTACGCCCGACACAGACAATTTTTCCGAGTGGAAGATTGACGGGCATGCCGTCTTTCCAGTGGTGCTGATAATCCGTCACGTTGTGTCCTCAGTCGCCCTCAAATGAGCACACAGTATAGACGGCCAGCCCCTCATCCTGCAGCTTCTTTGAGCCGCCCAGATCCGGCAGGTCGATCATTGCTGCCACTTCCACGATTTCCGCGCCGATGCGGCGGATCAGGCGTGTGGCGGCCAGCATGGTGCCACCAGTGGCGATCAGATCGTCCACCAGAACGACCTTGTCGCCCGGTTTGAAGGCGTCTTTATGGAGCTCGACGGACGCGGTGCCGTATTCCAGCTCGTAGTCTTCCACGAGGGTGTCGAAGGGCAGTTTGCCTTTCTTGCGGATCAGCACCAGTGATGCATTCAGCTCATAGGCCAGTGCCGAGCCGATGATGAATCCACGGGCATCGACGGCAGCAACGGCATTAATGTTCTGGCCGTGATACCGGTGGACGAAAGCATCAATCAGCTTCCGGAAGGCGGTACGGTCCTGCAGTACCGTGGTGATGTCCCGGAAGGCCACGCCAGGCTTGGGCCAGTCAGGCACCGTGCGGATGGCTTTCTTGATGCTGTCGGAAAAATAATCCATAGGGTCTCCGGGGGATAGCGGCTCAGGCCGCGTCCAGGAAGATGAATTTCAGTATGAAAATAATCGCAATGGTCACCACACTGGGGTTCAGATCCGACCAGCGTCCGCTCAGTGCCTTCAGAATCGCATAGGTGATAAAACCCAGGGCAATGCCATTCGCAATTGAGAAAGTCAGTGGCATCATCAGAGCGGTCACAACCGCGGGTGCCGCGTCGGTGATGTCATCCCAGTTCACCAGTTTGAGGCCGCTGGCCATGAGTACCGCAACATAGAGAAGGGCGGGCGCTGTGGCGTAGGCCGGGATGATCTTGGCAATCGGCGACAGCAGAAGGCAAGCCAGGAACAGGGCGGCGACGACAACGGCGGTCAGCCCGGTACGGCCACCGGCGGAAATACCCGCTGTGGATTCGATATAGCTGGTGGTGGTGGACGTACCCAGGGCCGCACCGGACATGGTGGCAACGGAGTCAGACATCAGTGCCCGCCCCAGTCGGGGCAGCTTGCCGTCCTTATCCAGCAGGCCACCGCGCTGTGCGGCGCCGATGAGGGTGCCGGAGGTGTCAAAAAGATCGACAAACAGGAAGGCAAAAATGACACTGATCATGCCCACGTTGAACGCCCCGGCCAGATCCAGCTGCATAAAAGTCGGTGCCAGACTCGGGGGCGCTGAAACAAACCCGTTGTATTCCACCATGCCCAGCATCATGGCAATGCCGGTGACCGCCAGAATACCAATCATCACCGCGCCGGTGATCTGTCGGAACGAGAGGGCGCAGATCACCACGAAGCCACCGAAGAAAAGCAGGCTCTCGGCCACCTTGATTTCGCCCAGGCCCACCAGCGTGGCGGGGTTATCCACCACAATGCCCGCGTTCTTGAGTGCAATCAGCGCAAGGAAAAAGCCGATACCTGCTGATATACCGAACCGCAGGGACATGGGAATGCTGTTGATGATCCATTCCCGAATTTTAAAAATGCTGAGCAGGAAGAAGATGAACCCTGAAATAAAGACTGCACCCAGAGCCACCTGCCAGCTATAACCCATGCTGCCCACTACGGTGAACGAGAAGAAGGCGTTCAGGCCCATTCCGGGAGCCAGGGCGATGGGGTAGTTGGCCCAGAACCCCATAATCAGGGTGCCGATGGTGGCGGCCAGACAGGTTGCGACAAAGACCGCCCCGAAATCCATACCGGTGTTGGACAGAATGGCCGGGTTCACCACAATGATGTAGGCCATGGTAAGAAAGGTTGTGATGCCCGCAACGATTTCTTTGCGGACGGTGGTGCCATGGGCCTGAAGCTTGAAGAGTTGTTCGAGCATGACGGGTGCCTGCCTCGTTGCTGCCGGGTGATTCGCGCCCGCTGTTGGCGGAGCAATGAACGAAACGCCGCATTCTACCGGCTGGGGCGGGTCAGGCCAAGACTGTCGACGAAAGCGGGGTATCTAAAAACAGGACATGCTGACATCCTCCTGTGATCCGTCCGAGCTATTTCAGCCGTATCTTAATCTCATTATGAAAATCCCGTAACACAGCTGTGTCGGCGATTTCGCTGACCGTAGGAGCATGTTCAATGTCTTTAATCCGCCTGGCTTATGCCAGTGAAGCCACGTTCAATGAGAAACCAGCCGAACAGGGCGTAGAGCCCAACGTTGCCCGTATACTGATGACTTCCCGCAAGAATAATGCGAAGACCCACATAGTGGGGGGGCTTTACTACGGAGACGGTTGTTTTTTCCAGTATCTGGAAGGTGAAGAAGACGCGGTTCGCGAGCTGTACGATCGTATAGCCAATGACGAACGCCACCGCAACGTGACGACTCTGGTGGAGGAGCCGCTTTCTGCCCGGACCTTTACCAATTGGTCGATGAAATACGTGCCGCTTTCCTCAGACGTTCAGAAGTTTCTGGGCCGGAACGGAATGAAGTCTTTCCAGCCCCTGAGCTTCACCCGCCCTTTGTGTGAGGACATGATTCAGCTGATACGCGATTCCAGCGAGCAGGGTCGAGTGGTAAACCACCAGGATCTGGCATCCTCACGATCAAAGGCTTCTTCAGGTGTCAGTGGTGTTGGAATCGGGCTGGTCGTAGCGGCTCTGGCCATCGTCGGTGCCCTGGTTTATGCCAGTACCACGTTTTGAAGAAGGTCAGCGCTGTCAATAAAAGCGGCTAATGCTTCGAGATAAGATTTGTTCATTTGATTCATGGCGTGACACTGTTTAGCTTCAGCGTTATTAGCAACTATCCTTATCTTCTTCTGCTAACCAAATGCTGATAAACGGAGCACACCATGAGAGCGATTCTCTGCAAGGAATATGGCCCTGCCGGTAAACTGGTGATCGAGGATATTCCCAGCCCTGAAGTGAAAGGGCGGGGCGTGAAGGTGAAAGTGAAGGCCGCGGGCCTGAACTTTCCCGATACCCTGATCATCGAAGGCAAGTATCAGCTTAAACCCACTATGCCGTTTTCCCCGGGCGGGGAAATGTCCGGGGAAGTGATTGAGGTTGGGGAGAAAGTGACCCGCTTCAAGCCGGGTGATCGTGTGGCGGGTTTGACCGGCTATGGTGCCTTTGCCGAGGAGGTGATTGTCCCGGAACAGAACATCCTGCCGATTCCTGACGCCATGTCCGACGAGAAAGCCGCGGCCTTTTCCATGGTTTACGGCACTTCCTATTATGCGCTCAAGCAGCGCGCCAATATTCAACCCGGTGAAACCCTTCTGGTACTGGGCGCCAGCGGCGGCGTGGGCCTGGCTACCATCGAGCTGGGCAAGGCCATGGGTGCGAAGGTAATTGCCGCAGCCAGCACGGCGGAAAAACTGGCCGTGGCAAAAGAAGCTGGCGCGGACGAACTGATCAACTATTCGGAAGAGCCGCTGAAAGAAGCGGTGAAGAAGCTGACTAACAGCAAGGGTGTCGATGTCATTTACGACCCGGTCGGCGGTGAATTTACCGAGCAGGCGTTGCGGGCCATGGCCTGGAACGGCCGCCACCTGATCATCGGTTTCGCCGCCGGCGACATTCCCCAGATCCCGGCTAACCTGACCCTTCTGAAGGGCTGTTCAGTGGTTGGCGTATTCTGGGGCAGCTTCACCCAGCGCGAGCCGGAAAACAGCGCAAAGAACATGATGGAACTGCTGCAGATGTTTGCCGAGGGCAAAATCGATCCGAAAATCAGCCAGGTGTTCGAATTCGAGGAATACGAAAAGGCCCTGGGTGCTCTGACCGGTCGGACCGCTACCGGCAAGATTGTGCTTAAGGTTGGCGGCTGAGGGTTGGCCTTTTGCCTCGGATCGTAGCCTGGATAGTTTGGTGCAGAGCACCGATGGGAACCCTCGCCCAAAAAACGCTACAAGCTCATCCATGAGCGCTTGGGCTCCGCCATCCCTGGCTCCGCACATTTTTGGTCGAGGGTTCCCACCGGCGCTACGTTACTATCGGGATATCGCTTGCGATTACTGACGTGCTGGCGAGCCAGGTCGGGTAGGCCTTCCCAAAAATTTCGTAGGCCATGGATGGCCGAAGATAAGCGCACACGGACGTGCTTGTAGCGGTTTTTGGGAAGGCCTACCCGACTTGGCGTTAACACCAAAAAATTCAGGCTGGGAAATGAGGTTAAAACCCAATCTCCCCAGCATCGATCTGCCCCACAAGCTTCTCGGTCAGCTGAATATACCCCTCACAACCCGGCAAGTAGGCATAAACCTGGTCACCGGGCTTTTCGATGGAATACCCAAGCTTCTGAATGTCCACCTTCCGATACTTGAACGTGCCGGTTTTCTCGATGGCATCGGTCACGCGGACGAACACCGGAATGGCGTATGGCGGCAGGTTCTCCTGTAGATAACTCAGCAACCTGTCCGGATCGAATTCATTGATATCAGCTTGCGGCACCAGGCTCACCATGCCGGCTTTGCCATTCGTGCCGGGGATTTCCACGCCGTAGATGATGGCTTCTTCCACCAGGCCGGAGCCGTCGATGATGTTTTCCACTTCGTTGGTGGATACGTTTTCGCCTTTCCAGCGGAAGGTATCACCCATGCGGTCGACGAACTGCAGGTGGCCGCAGCCTATGTTTTTCAGCACGTCGCCGGTGTTGAACCACTCATCGCCTTTCTTGAAAGCATCCCGGAGGATGGACTTTTCCGTGGCCTCTTTCTGGGTGTAGCCCTCAAATGACCAGACCTTGGTGATCTCGCCGATCAGCAGACCCGGTCGGCCTTTGGGCACTTCCTTCATGAAGCCTTTTTCGTCCCGTACCGGGTCACGGGTGCCGTCGTGGAATTCCACCAGTTTATAGGGGGCGGTGGAGAAACCAACGGTGTTGTTCATGTTGAAAAAATTGCTGAAGCCGATGTTTCCCTCGCTGGAAGCATACAGTTCCGCCACCGTGTTGATGCCGAAGCGTGATTTGAACTCGTGCCAGATGGACGGACGCAGGCCGTTGCCGATCATTTTGGTAAGAGTGTGATGCCGGTCTTTTTCCGACCGGGGCTGGTTCAGTAAATAGCGGCAGAGCTCGCCCACATAGCCGAAGGTGGTGGCGCGGTAATAGCGCACGTCCTTCCAGAACTCACTGGCCGAGAACTTCCGTCGCAGCGCGATCGACGAGCCGCCGGCCAACACCGATCCCCAACACACCAGCAGGGCGGTGCCGTGGTAGAGGGGCAGCGTGCAGTAAAGAACATCCTCCGGTTCCATGGCCAGGGACATCAAACCGAAGCCACCATACGCTTTCACGAACTTGCGATGGGACCCGGGCGCAGCTTTCGGCAGCCCTGTGGTGCCGGATGTGAACAGATAAACGGCGGTGTCGCCCATGGTAGGCGGGTTGCTGAGAGCGGGGGCGTCACTGCGATGAGCGCTGACGCCCGCGGCCATATTGGTATAACCATCCGGCGCATCGCCGAATTTGTTCAGGGTGTTCGCGTCCGCCAGGAACTGGAAAGGGCGCGGGTGGTCGGTGTCGATGGCACCGCGAACCTCATCAAATGTACCGGCCAGTTCTTCACCGACCACAACCAGCTTTGGCTGGATCAGATTAATGCTGTGGGTCAGTACCTTGCCTTTCTGGGAGGTATTCAGCATGGCGCAGGCCACGCCGATTTTCGCAGCGCCGGCAACCACTGCCAGCAGTTCCGGGCGGTTTTCCAGGAAAACCGCAATGGCGTCGCCTTTTTTCAGGCCCTCGGCCGTCAGGTAACGGGCGATCTGGTTGGCCCAGCCATCGAACTCGCGCCAGGTGAGGCTGCGATCCTCGTACAGAATGGCCGGGCGATGGCCGAAGGCCCGTGCATTGCGTTCGATCAGAGTGCCCAGGGTCAGCGGTTTATGAGGCGCCTTGGCGGCGTAATAATAGAGGCCCTTGGCAATGCTGGGAAAGCGTCGGGCAATGCCGGGCAAGCTGCGAACAAGGTCGCGGGCCGTGACGGTATCCTGGGTCATCTGGTCATCCCTTTTTGGCTAATCCAGAAACAGGTCTGGCATCAGCGGTTTGTCGCCGGGCTCATAGCGGTAGCCTTCGAAATCGGTCACGCCATCTGCTCTCAGCAGGTCTTCATCAATCAGTGTCTGGCCGGTCATCTGCTCCGCGTTGCGGCCAAGAATGCTGACCGTCGCATCCGCCATGATGTCCGGCTTGCGGCCCTGGGCCATCATTTTTGGGCCGCCTACTTCAAATTCGATGGCGGCAGTGGCAATCAGGGTCTTCGGCCACAGGGTATTCACGGCAATGCCGTAGCGGCTGAATTCCTCTGCCATGCCCAGGCTGAGCATGGTCATGCCGTATTTTGTGGTGGTGTAGGGGCCGTACTGGGCGAACCATTTGGTGTTCAGGTTCAGGGGCGGCGCCAGGCTCAGTATGTGGGCATGGTCTGATTCCTTCAGCCAGGGCAGAACGGCCTGGCTGCAGACGAATACCGCCCGAGCGTTGACCTGGTGCATTAGGTCATAACGGCTTGGTTTCAGGCCTTCCACGCCGGACAGGCGAATGGCACCAGCATTGTTGATCAGGGCATCAATTCCCACGAAATGTTCGCCGGCCTCGTCGACGCAGGCTTTTACCCGGTCTTCGTCGCGCACATCCAGCACCAGTGGCAGGGCCTGCCCGCCGGCTTCGCGAATTTCATCGGCGACGCTGTGGATGGTCCCGGGCAGCTTGGGATGGGGCTTGTCGGATTTGGCCGCAATCACCACATTGGCGCCTTGGCGGGCGCAGGCAAGGGCAATGGCGCGGCCAATGCCGCGGCTGCCGCCGGTTATAAACACGGTTCGATTGGTCAGGTCGCTCATTGTTCGGTGTCCTCCGCAGTGTCGTCGGCGGTAATTTCCGCCAGTAACTGGTTGCGTTTCACCTGGTTGCCTTTGACAACTGGCAGGCTGGCCAGGGTACCGTCACGGTCAGCTTTGACCGGGTGTTCCATTTTCATGGCTTCCAGAATCACCAGCGTATCACCCTGTTTTACCGTCTGTCCCTGCTTCACCAGCACATCAATCAGTGCGCCGTCCATGGTGGCTTTTATCTGGCCGGTGCCGCCTGCGGCATTGGCGTTGGCGGGCTGATGGGTCATGTCCTGCAGCGCCAGGGTCTGGCCGAACGCCTGCAAATATAGCTGATCCCCCTGACGGTGATATTGGCAAACCTGACGCACGCCCCTGTCGATGATGCAGGCTTGCCCGTTGGCAGCCGACACCAGCGTAAGCTCATACTGGTCTTCGCCGGCGGTCACGGTAATCTCAGAGCCCCGGGTGCGCACCAGGACGTTCAGGGTCTGCTCGCCGGTGGCCAGTGCCATGGGTGTGACGGTCGCCGGCGCGTTGCTCCAGGCGTGCTGCTGATCCATGCCCTGACTGAACAGGCTTGCGGCCAGTGCCAGTTCGCGGATGCCGATATCCGCGGGCGCCATGGAGGAGTCATTACTGAACTCTGATTGCAGAAACGCGGTGGTCGCCTCGCCACGACCAAAGGCCTCATTGGCAATGATGCGGGCAAGGAAGCGCTGATTGGTGTTGGTGCCGAATACGGCGGTATCTTCCAGCGCTTTGATCAGCCGGCGGCGGGCTTCGTTCCGGTTTTTGCCCCAGGCGATGACTTTGGCCAGCATGGGGTCGTAGTGGGGTGTGATGTCATCGCCCGCGCGCACGCCACTGTCAAACCGGATGCCTTCGCCTTCGGCCGGATCGAACCGGTGGAGGGTGCCGGTCTGGGGGATAAAGTTCCGCGCCGGGTCTTCCGCGTAGAGCCGGACTTCGATGGCGTGACCATTGAGGGCGATGTCCTCCTGGTTCAATGGCAGGCTTTCACCCTCGGCGACGGCCAACTGCCAGGCCACGAGGTCCTGCCCGGTGATCATTTCGGTGACCGGGTGTTCCACCTGCAGTCGGGTGTTCATTTCCAGGAAATAGAAATTCCGGTCCTTGTCCACCAGAAATTCCACGGTGCCCGCGCCTTCGTACTGGCAGGCCAGGGCCGCCTTAACGGCGGCTTCGCCCATGGCCTTGCGCAATTCGGTCGTCATGAAAGGTGAGGGGGCTTCTTCCACGACTTTCTGGTGGCGGCGCTGAATGGAGCAGTCCCGTTCACCCAGGTAGACGGCGTTGCCGTGACGGTCTGCGAACACCTGGATTTCGATATGGCGTGGTTCGATGACGGCTTTTTCCAGTATCAGCTCGTCGTCGCCGAAGGCCTGTTTTGACTCAGACCGGGCGCGTTTGAGGTTGTCCGCCAGGTCAGCCTCGGCCTCTACCAGGCGCATGCCGCGGCCGCCGCCACCAGCGGAGGCTTTAATCATCAGCGGATAACCGATGTTTTTGGCGGCTTCGATCAGTTCGTCGTCGCGGGCGTTGTCCCCTTCAAAACCGGGCACCACGGGAACGCCGGCTTCCTGCATGGCAATTTTGGAGCGGCGTTTGCTGCCCATGAGTTCGATGGCAGCTTCCGGCGGGCCGACAAACACAAGGCCGGCGTCTTTGCAGGCGCGGGCAAAGCCAGAATTCTCGGACAGGAAACCGTAGCCGGGGTGAACGCAGTCGGCGCCGGTTTTGCGAGCGGCTTCGAGAATGGCTTCGGCATTCAGATAGGAAGCATTGACCTGCGCCGGGCCGATGCAAACGGCTTCATCGGCCAGTTCCACATGGAGGGCGCGGGCGTCGGCTTCCGAGAAAACCGCGACCGTTCGGTATCCCAGCGATCTGGCCGTGCGGATGATACGGACAGCGATCTCACCGCGGTTGGCTATGAGCAGTTTTTTTAGCATTGTTTGGGCCTCTCCAAATGTTGACTGGCCGCGACTGGGTGCAAGACAGCTTTCAGGAAACCGCTCCTTACGGCACATCCATGTGGCGCTTGGGCTCCGCCATCCATGGCTCCGCACATTTCCTGAAAGCTGTCTCGCACCCAGCCGCTACTTCAGTGTTTTGATCTGGCACTGTTTGTTCGGGCAAACTCATATGCCCGATTGCGCTCGTTCCGGGGGAGTGTCTCCAGAAAATTTCGCAGGCCATGGATGGCCGGAGATAAGCGCACATGGATGTGCTTGTAGCGGTTTTCTGGAGACACTCCCCCGGAACGGGCGCCTCCACCGTCATTCTGATTCTCCCGCCCAGCTTGGCGGCCGCTTCTGCATAAACGCCATCGTCCCCTCCGAGCCTTCGCTGCTTCGGATGGCCGCTGCGAACTTCACTCCTGCACTGTCCAGCAGGTCGCCCATGTCTTCCTTTCCAACCCGAAGTAACAGTGATTTGGTTTCGGCCGTGGCGTTCGGCGCGCACTGGCGTATCCGGTCCAGGGCTTTGCCCAGCATGTCTTCTAACTCTTCGTCAGAGCCAGCGGACTGGTGAACGATGCCGAGTTTGCAGGCTTCGCTGGCATCAATCCGCAAACCCAGCAACGCCAGTCGGCGTGCCTGGGTGAGGCCAATGCGTTCCACCACAAACGGCGCGATCTGGGCGGGGATTATGCCGAGTGTGGTTTCCGGCATGCCGAATTTCGCAGTCGGGCCGGCGATAGCAACGTCGGACACACAGGCCAGGCCGAAACCACCGCCCATCACCGAGCCTTCGATAACGGCAACGACCACTTTCGAGGATTCGTTCACCTGCTGGATCATCTGGCCAAAGGCCCGGTTGAGCTTGTAGAAGGGATCGTCCTTGCCTTCCTCGGCTTTCTGGCTGCGGGCACCGGCCATGTCCTTGATGTCGCCCCCGGCGCAGAAATGACCGCCGGCGCCGCGAATGACCACGGCGCGGATGCTGGCGTCCTGCTCAATCTGGGAGAACACCGCCGACAGCTCTGCCACCATTTCCAGGCTCATGGCATTGCGCACGTCCGGACGGTTGATGGTCAGATGCAGGGTCGGGCCCTGTTTCTCGACCAGGAGTGTTTCGCACTGAGAGAATGATTCCATTGACGACTCCACGAATATTGTTCGGGATCGGCAGCGCGGAATGACTGGTCAGGACCGTTGAGGGCCATGGATGGCCCGAATCGAGCCCTACAGGGACGTACTTGTGGGCGTGTCCTGACCAGTCATTCCGGGGTGCCGATCTTGCACCGTTTTCAGCTTTTCTGTTTGCCGGGCAATGTGCCCATCATCTTGCAAATAATGCCCAGCATGATTTCGTCGGCACCACCACCAATCGACACCAGCCGCACGTCGCGATAGGCCCGGGATAGCGGGTTGTCCCACATGTAGCCCATTCCGCCCCAGTACTGCAGGCAGCTGTCGGTAACCTCACGACCCAGGCGGCCCGCTTTAAGCTTGGCCATGGACGCCAGTTTGGTCACGTCCTTGCCCTCGATGTGCAGCTCGCAGGCCTGATAGGTCAGGGCGCGCAGGGCTTCCACTTCAGTCTGCAGCTCCGCCATGCGGAAATGTATGGACTGGTTGTTGATCAGCGGCTGACCAAAGGTCTTGCGTTCGCGGCAATACTCAATGGTCTTGTTGATGCAGGTCTCCAGCGCCTTGATCACGTTGGCCGCGCCCCACAGGCGCTCCTCCTGGAACTGCAGCATCTGCATCATGAACCCGGTGCCCTCCGCCCCGATCCGATAGCGTTGCGGAACCCGCACGTCGTCAAAGAAGATCTGCGCGGTTTCCGAAGAACGCATGCCCAGCTTGTTCAGGTGAGGGCTGAAGGAAATGCCCGGTGAGTTCATGGGCAGAACGATCAGGGATTTATTCTTGTGGGGCTTGTCGTCGGAGGTGTTGGCCAGCAGGCAGATGAAGTCAGCTTTGGGGCTGTTGGTGATCCACATCTTGGAGCCATTGATGATGTAGTCATCACCGTCTTTTTTTGCATTGGTGGTCATGCCCGCCACGTCAGAGCCGGCGCCGACTTCACTCACGCCTATGCAGCCCACCATGTCGCCGGTGATGGCCGGGGCCAGGAAAGTGCGCTTCAGTTCATCGGAGCCGAACCGGGCAATGGCGGGTGTGCACATATCCGTCTGCACCCCAACAGCCAGCGGCACGCCACCACAATGGGCGGTGCCCAGTTCTTCTGCTGCCACCAGGTTATAGCTGTAGTCCAGCCCCATGCCGCCGTATTCCTCCGGCTTCTGGATGCCCAGAATGCCGAGGTTGCCCAGTTTCTTGAATACCTCATGAATCGGAAATTCCCCGGCTTCTTCCCACTCGTCGCAATGGGGGTTAATTTCCTTCTCGACAAAATCCCGGACGGTTTTTCTCAGGGCTTCGTGTTCTTCGGTAAATTTCATTCTTGTTCTCCGGTGATGTTAGCCCGTGCCTGATTTTGTTGGTGGCACTTTTAGCTTGGGCGGCGTGCGTGTGGAACGGCTTCCAGAAAACCGCTACAAGCACGTCCGTGTGCGCTTATCTCCGGCCATCCATGGCCTACGAAATTTTCTGGAAGCCGTTCCACACACCCGCCAATGTCTGAAAATTTGGTGTTACGCGATAAAGTTTGTGGCCTTTTGTCGGATTACGCCTTTGGCTAATCCGACCTACTTTTGTTCCTCTCTCCCCCAAGCAAGCAATCCCACAGGCGGGCTCCCCCTAAAAGCGACCCACACCAAACGAATTAGGCCGCAACTGCCGAGCTTCCGCCTCACGACAAACCGAAAGCACCAAAGCCAGAACCCGTCGCGTGTCCCTGGGATCAATCAACCCGTCGTCCCAAAGCCGCGCGGTACCAAATAAAGCGGTCGAACCATCCTCCAGCTTCTTGGCCGTTGCCTGCTCCAGAAAATCCAGCGTTTTGGTATCCGGCTCGATACCACTACGGCGCTGCTTGTCCTCCGCCACAATGCGCATCACCTTGCCTGCTTGGGCCGGGCCCATGACCGCTGTGCGGCTATTGGGCCAGGCGAAGATGAAGCGGGGGTCCAGCCCGCGGCCACACATCGCGTAGTTACCTGCACCATAGGAACCGCCGATCACAATTGCGACCTTTGGCACCCGGCAGTTAGCTACCGCCTGAATCATTTTGGACCCGTGTTTGATGATGCCGTTCTGCTCGGAATGGGTGCCCACCATGAAACCAGTGGTGTTGTGCAAAAACAGCAGCGGCGTACCGGCCTGGTCGCAGAGCTGAATAAATTGCGCAGCCTTGGTGGCACCCGCCGGGGTGATCGGGCCGTTATTGCCGATAATGCCTACCGAATGACCCTCAATGCGGATGGTGCCGCACACGGTCTGGTCGTCGTAGTCGTTCTTGAAATCCATGAACTTCGAGCCATCCGCCAGTCGCGCCAGGATTTCCCGGACGTCGTAGGGCTTTTTGGCATCCGCTGGAATCAGACCCAGCAGTTCATCTTCCGGATACAGAGGTTCGTCCCATGTCAGCTCTCGCTGGGGCGGAAGCTGTTCGTTCCAGGGCAGGGACTCCATAATGTTGCGGGCGTGGCGGATGCCGTCGGCGTCGTCTTCGGCCAGGTATTCGGCGGTGCCGGCCACCTCGGCATGCATCTGCGCGCCGCCCAGTTCCTCATCGGTGGCCACCTCGCCGGTGGCGGCTTTGAGCAGGGGCGGGCCGGCCAGGAACATTTTGGCTTTTTCGCGAATCACGATGACGTAGTCGGAAAGGCCGGGCTGGTAGGCACCGCCGGCCGTTGCGTTGCCGTGAACCACAGTGACCTGGGGAATGCCGGCGGCGGACATGCGGGCCTGGTTGGCGAAGCCCCGGGCGCCCAGCACGAATATATCGGTGGCGTAGTTCAGATTGGCACCGCCACTTTCAGACAGGGAAACCACCGGGAGCTTGTTCTCCATGGCGATCTGCTGCAGCCGCAAGGTCTTGTCCAGCCCGGCGGGGGTAATGGTGCCGCCCTTGATGGCACTGTTGCTGGCCACCACCAGGCAGCGCACGCCGCTGACGCTGCCGATGCCGGCGATGATGCCGCCACCGGCCTGGCTGCCGTCCTTGTCATCGTGCATTTTGTAGCCGGCCAGTGAGCAGAGTTCCAGAAAGGGCGTGCCACGGTCCAGCAGCCGGTTGATACGGTCACGGGGAAGGAGCTTGCCACGCTTGGTAAACTTTTCCCGGGCGGCCTCGGCCAGGTCCAGGACTTTCTGTTCTACTTCCCGGAAAGTGTCGATATGGGCCTTCATGGCCTCGGCATTCGTTTTGAAATCGTCGGAGCCCGGGGTGGTGGTCGGTTCAAGTACCTGCATGATGTTCCCTCACTCCCCGCTCAGTACTTTTGGTGTCACCGCCCGGTGGAAGCCGTTAAACGGTTCGTTATTCTTGGCTTTGGGAAAGGGCCAGACCCGGCCGCCCTGGGATGCTCCTCCGTCGATGCGCAAACAGTCGCCGTTGACGAAGGCCGCACCGGGGCTGAGCAGAAAGCAGATGGCCGCGCTGATTTCGGATTCCGTACCCATGCGTTTAAGGGGCACGTTGTCCCCCAGGCTGCGGATCCACTGTTTCATGTGTTCCGGGTAGTTATCCATGCCGCTGGAGGCAATCCAGCCCGGCGCTACGGCGTTTACCCGCACGCCTGATGCAGCCCATTCCACAGCGGCGGTCTGGGTAAAATTCACCATGCCCGCCCGGGCCGCGCCCGAGTGCCCCATGCCGGGCATGCCGCCCCACATGTCGGCCACAATGTTCACAATGGCGCCACCGGTTTTAACCAGCGCCTGGTTGTAGGCTTCCCGGGCCATCAGGAAACCGCCGGTCAGGTTGGTGCGCACCACGGTTTCCCAGCCTTTCTGGTTGATACCGGCCAAGGGAGAGGGAAACTGGCCGCCCGCGTTGTTCACCACACCATTCAGGCCGCCATGTTCTGCCAGGATGGCTTTAACTGTGGCCTTGACGGACTCTTCCTCGCGAATGTCGCACACATGGGCGGACGCCTTGCCGCCGTCCTCGAGGATTTCCGCCTTTACGGCTTCCACTTTTTCCGCCTTGCGGCCAACCAGGGCAACGGTTGCGCCAAGAGCTGCCAGTTCGTGCGCGGTACAACGGCCGATGCCGGAGCCGCCGCCCGTGACGATAAAGGTCTGGCCGGCAAAGAGGTCAGGGCTGAAAATGGATTGATAACTCATGGGTTCTTTCCTTAAAGGGATGCCAGCGCCGACGGCACCGGCACTGGGAATTCCAGTAATTGCTGGGCGAAGGCCTTGCCCTGTGGATCAATGCGCAGGCTGGCGACACCGCCACCACCCAGGCTCTGTTCCAGCAGGAAGTTGAAGGCATGGAAGCCGGGCAGCGCCCAGCGGGTGACTCTGCCTTTCTCCGGGTCCAGGGTGTGGCGCATCCAGTCGGCCACCGCCGATTCAGTCAGGGCCGCCTCGATGTAGGGCGCATAGGCGGCCCGGCGGGCGATGACGCCGATATTGCTGTGGTCGCCCTTGTCGCCGCTACGGGCCCAGGCCAGTTTGATCAGCGGTACTGATACGTCCGTGGATTCTGGTACTTCGCTTGGTGTTTGAGAGACAAGTTGACTGTCATCAAAGCTACCTAGGGTGTTCACCTCGACCGGTGATTTCTCACCGCCCAGATCAACGGAAACTTTAACGGCGGATTTTGGCACCAGGCAGGAATAAAGCCGGATCTTTGGCCAGACAGTAGGGCGGCCGCCGACAATGCCGGTAATGCCCGGCGCCATGCCGGTGGCAGCCTGGGCGATTTCACGGGAAAAGAGTACGAGGGCTTCTTTCTTCACGTGGGCCACGCTGACCTTTACCACCACTTCCCGGCAGCGATCGGCCCTGGCGTGGGCGCCATAGGTGGCCTCGGTGCCCAACAGTTCAACGTGCGTATCGGTGTAGTCGGCGAAGCCTTTTTGCTGAAACATCCGCGATGTTTTGGCCAGGATCGCGCCCGCAACCCGTTGAGCTTTGGTCGGCGCGTCGATGCCGGCAAGCAGGAAGGTCACGGTGCATTTGAAACCGTCCGGCCAGGTACCGGATACCTTGTAACGATCAGTCGGCGGGAGGCCTCGGGCACCGGTAACCGTTACTTCGTTTTCGCCGGTTTCTTCCAGACTGACGTCGGTGAAATCGCAGACAACGTCCGGAAGAATGTAAGCCCGGGGGTCGCCGATCTCATAGACCAGCTGCTCGGCCACCGTGCCCCGGGAGACTTTGCCACCGGTCTCCGGCGGTTTGGTAATGGTGAAATCACCAGAGGCCCTGACTTCGGCGATGGGGAAGCCCATATTGTCGAAGCCGTCGGCCACGTCCTGCCAGTCCGTGAAGTTGCCGCCGGTGGACTGGGCGCCGCATTCCAGCAGATGGCCCGCCAGGCTGCCCTGGGCCAGTTTGTCGTAATCGGTCCAGGCCCAGCCGAATTCGTGCACCAGCGGCGCCAGCACCAGGGCGCTGTCAGCCACTCGACCGGTAATGACAATGTCGGCTCCGGCTTCCAGGGCCGCAACTAGCCCCGGTGCGCCCAGGTAGGCATTCAGACTGACCATCATTGGCGGCATGGACTGCCCCGTGGTCATTTCGGTGGTGCCGGCATCTGCCAGCTGCTTCTTCTGTGGCAGCAGGTCGTCCCCCAGTACCAGGGCTATTTTCAGATCCGCTCCGGCTTTTTCACACAGCGTCTGCAGGGCTTTGCGGCAGGCCACGGGGTTAACGCCACCGGCGTTGGCCAGCACCCGTATGCCTTTGGCTTTGATGTCGCCCAGTAAGGGCCCCATAACCGTTTGCACGAAATCCCGGGCGTAGCCCTGGGTGGGGTCTTTCATCTTCTGGCCGGCCATGATCGACATGGTGATTTCGGCCAGATAGTCAGCAACCAGGTAATCAATATCTCCCTGATGGACCAGTTGGGCGGCGGCGGTTTCGGTGTCGCCCCAGAAAGCTGCTGAACAACCGATGCGAACAGTGCGGTTGCTGCGGGATGTGTCGGGCATAGGGTCACCTGTTATCTGTGGATAAATCGACAATACCAAGCAAGCGCTTGGTTTGTAAATAGGCCGAATAAAGTTAGAATGAACGCTCTCCCAACCGCTGCACGAGACGCCCCGTGACTCAAGACGCCATCCTCAAATCCCTGATTGCCGATAACCTGGTTTCGGACCCGTCCGGCGCGCGGGGCAGGCTGCTCAGGGAGGCCGCCGGACTGTTCCGGGACAAGGGCTACGAGCGCACCACCGTGCGGGACCTGGCGGCGGCGGTGGGCATTCAGTCTGGCAGTCTGTTTCACCACTTTCGCACCAAGGAAGACATTCTCAAAGCGGTGATGGTGGAAACCATTCGGCTGAATACCGCGCTGATGCAGGCGGCGGTAGAGGCGGCCGACACCAATCGGGACAAACTCCGGGCGCTGGTCAGGGCCGAGCTGGAATCGATCAACGGCCAGACCGGCGAAGCCATGGCGGTGCTGGTGTTCGAATGGCGCAGCCTCTCAGAGTCGGCCCGGATCGAAGTACTTGAACTCCGTGATATTTATGAAGCCATCTGGCTGGAGGTGCTTGAAGGCCTGCGCAGGGACAAGGTGCTTGCGGCTGATCCTTTTGTTGTGCGTCGCATGCTGACGGGCGCGCTGAGCTGGACGGTGACCTGGTATCGCCCGGACGGAGGCCTGAGCCTGGATGACCTGACCGACCAGGTGTTGGCGATGATGGGTCTGACCGTGGAGGGTTGATGGGGTCTGGCTCCGGCGCTCCTGCATCCGGCAGCCCCCGGTTAACGTATGGCCTTACACTTGGTAAAAAAAATATCGTCGGGCATGCGTTATGCTGGTGCAAAAGGTTTGGGAGTTCTGTTCATGGGGTCGGCGTCGGTTTTCGATAACATTGTAAAAATTTCCCTGACTGCTGCGCTGGGTCTGGCTATGAGCGGTTGTGGTGGTTCCGGGGGAGCAGGGGAGTCCGTTGCTGAGTTTGCGCTTTCAGGGACCATCGACATAGAGGCGAACACCAGAGTGGATGGTGATACATCCGACCGCTTGTCGTTTGGTGGCGTTCCCCTCTCTGATCCCCAATTGCTTCCCTCAACCTTCATCCTTGCAGGATACTTAAGCGCAGCGTCAGGGCCTAGGGACCTTGCTGATCCGTTCGATAACTTTGCGGAAGATCCTGTTGACCAGTTTCGGGTTCCATTCGTCACCGGCGAGGCAGTTTCTGTCGCAACTTTTGTGGAAAGCTCTGACACTTCCATGATTACTCTCAGCTTGAAGGATCTTGCCGGCAATCAAGTTGCTTCGGTTGACGTCAATGCCGGTCAGCTGCAAGAGCTCGCATTGCCATCGGGCAACCCTTCGGGTGACTACATTGTTGAACTTGCCACGGGCACTGTTGATCAGGCACCGCTTCGATACGTGGCAACTAAATTGCCAACAGCCCTGACATCCCAGACTTGGGAGTGGCCCAGATACGAGTTCTTGCCGGGCAAGGCCATTGTTTCTCTGGTTCAGAGCAGCACGGGCCCAGAGCGCCCGGCAAGTCAGGGAGTGCCCACAGGCGAATTGCTGTCGCTGCGTCAGTCTGGCGTTAGCACGGAGCGTCGTCTGGGCAATAATCTTTGGCTCGTGCGGATGTCCGAAGCCCGTCATGCCCGAGCCCAAAATGCAGGTAACGTGGCACTGGAAACATTAGCCTGGATAGAGGAACTCCGCCGAGAGCCTGGAGTCGTTAGCGCCACGCCGGATTACATTATGACATCCCAGGCTGATGAACCCCTTGAAGAACCGCTTTTTCCGTTGCAATGGCACTATAACGTGATCAACGCGCCAACCGCGTGGCAGCTTGCCCCGGACGGTGGTAGAACAGCAGTGGTAGCTGTGTTGGATACGGGTCTGTTTTTCGACACCGCCGCTAACGACTGGCATCCCGATTTAGCAGGAAATGTTGTAGATCCCCTGCCATCGGGTAGTGATTTTATCGACGGTGACAATCTACCCGCGGACGTTGCCAACGAGCTTGCTAGCAGCGTCTTCCACGGCACTCACGTGGCTGGAACTATTGCCGCGAGTGCCGCAAACCTCGAGGGCGGCACTGGAGTCGCCTTTAATGCCGGACTCTTACCGGTAAGGGTTCTTGGAGAGGGAGGTACGGGTTCTTCCTCTGGCCTCATAGACGCTCTCCTCTGGATTAGTGAGACAGATCCCCCCAGAGCATCAGTGGTCAATCTGAGTCTAGGTGGTCTACCGGAGATTAAAGAACTACAGAGCGCCATAACCGGACTTGCAGCCAAAGGTGTCGTAGTTGTAGCCGCTGCAGGAAATCAGAGAACCTCCACGCCAACATTTCCAGCTGCGGCGGAAAACACGTTTGCGGTAAGTGCAGTTGATGGCGCGGGGAACCTTGCCTCCTACTCAAATTTTGGACCCTGGGTCGACATTGCAGCCCCTGGGGGCGATAGCCGACGAGACGCTAATTTGGACGGTCGTCCGGATGAAGTGGTCAGTGCCAGCGCAAGCTTTACGGATGGCCGGTTTCGGCCGGATTATACCGGCCTGCAGGGAACATCTATGGCATCGCCGCACGTTGCTGGAGTCTTTGCCCTCATGAAAAGCATTGATCCAACCCTTGATTATGACGATCTGAGGGTGTTCCTTGAGGCGGGCGAGCTGACTGGTCCAGTTGATGGAGGGCGATCGGACGCATTAGGTTACGGTTTGATTGATGCCTCAAAGGCGGTGCTTACGGCGATTAACAACCCCTCTGTTACGGTTCTGTCGGCAGAACCCTCTATTGTGACGCTTTCATCGGAGACTAATCCTGTGCAGACGGTAATGTTGGAGCAATCCGGCAGCGATAGCTTCACAGCTTCGCTCGACTCTGATCCGATTGTCACACCGGATTGGCTAGAGGTGTCTCGCGGAACCGACCCCCTGTCTCTTACACTTAACTTAATCGAGGAAAAACTTGAACCAGGCCGGTCGGTCAGAACCACACTTGCGGTGAATTACACATCAGATTCGGCGAGAACCCTTCAGTTGCCAGTGTTGGCGGAAGTGCTCAATGATCAGCTAGCGAGGGATGCCGGCCAGCATTTTATCTTGCTGGTTAACACTCAACCAAACGCCAACGATGAGTTCGAAGCAGAAGCGCAGGTAACAGTTGACGCCGAAAATGGGCGGTACAGCTTTTCGTTTCAGCTTGATGACGGTATGGAACCAAAACGGCTTAGTGAAGTTCGGCCGGGGCGCTATTTCCTCGTGGCCGGAACGGATTTGGACAACGACGGCCTGATTTGTCAAGCGGGGGAGGCCTGTGCTGAATATCCAGTGTCGGGGCTGAGAGAAGAAATCGAAGTAGAGGCAGATACCAATCTGACTAACATCCAAATGACGACCGGATACTCGAGGCCTGGTATCTCGGCGTCTACGCCGGACATTCTTCCTCGACCAGATTTTGAGGGCTACAAATTAATTCCTAGTCAGGACGGCAGTCCTGCCAACAGCTTGAAGGCGATCCCGAATCCATGAACGTTAAAGGCTTAATTCTCATCAGTGCCATCGCGACCGGCATCGTCAGCGCAGGCTGTGTCTCCAATTACACGGAGACGGCTGAGGGGGCGCCGCTGTCCCGACAGATCACTGCATCGGATCAGTGCGGAGTGGGCTCTGCCGGGCTAACATATCTGAGCAAACGGGAAGAGCTTGCGCGTCTTCAGGCCTGGCCCATGCAGAACCTGTCAATGAAACCTCTCAACGCTCTGGATTTTAATCGTGAGCATGTGCTCATTGTAGGGCTGGGCCAGAAGCCCACCGGTGGCTATGGCCTGACCCTGGCCAATTCGCAGATTGAGAGCGACACGCTGAAGCTGACCATGATCCTGCGCCGCCCGGCGCCGGACGCGATGGTGACCCAGGTGCTCACAACGCCCTGTGCCGTGCTGGCCATCACGCCCGAACGTTGGAAGAGTATTGAGGTAAAAGGCAACGGCTTTAACACCCTGGAACTCGATCGCTCATTCAATCGTTGATCTTTCCCCACGAATCCCTAAGCTATGGCCAGTTTCATAAACTAACCCGTAGAGTTTCTTCCCGCCTATGAGCCAGAACCAGAAACAGTACAACGCGGATGCGATTGAAGTCCTCAGTGGCCTGGACCCGGTGCGCAAGCGCCCGGGCATGTACACAGACACCAGCCGGCCCAACCACCTGGCCCAGGAAGTCATTGATAACAGCGTTGACGAGGCCCTGGCCGGGCACGCCCGTCGCATTGATGTGGTGCTCTACGGGGATGGTTCCCTGAGTGTTGAGGATGATGGCCGGGGTATGCCGGTAGACATGCACAGGGAACATGGCGTTCCCGGCGTAGAGCTGATCCTCACCCGGCTTCACGCCGGCGGTAAGTTCTCCCAGGGCAATTACAACTTCTCAGGCGGCCTGCACGGCGTGGGGGTGTCGGTTGTTAACGCGCTTTCCACCGAACTTGAAGTTCTGATCAAACGTGACGGCCAGTTACACCGGATGACCTTCGCTAGCGGCCACAAGGAAACCGATCTTGAAGTGGTCGACACGGTAGGCAAGCGCAACACCGGCACCCGCTTGAAGTTCATGCCGGACGCCAGCTATTTCGGCAGCCCGAAGTTTTCAGTAAGCCGTCTACGCCATAATCTTCGCGCCAAAGCCGTACTCTGCCCGGGGCTGCAGGTGACCTTCCTCCAGGAACAGACCGGGGAAAAAGACGAGTGGTTCTACGAGGACGGCCTGCGGGATTATCTGCGCAGCGAGCTGGCGGATATCGAGGCAGTTCCGCTGGAGCCTTTTGTGGGCAGCTTCTCCGGAAACACCGAGGCAGTGGACTGGGCAATACAGTGGCTGCCGGAAGGCGGCGAGACGGTGATGGAAAGCTACGTCAACCTGATTCCCACCGCCCAGGGTGGCACCCACGTGAACGGGCTTCGCACCGGCCTGCTGGAAGCCATGCGGGAGTTCTGTGAGTTCCGCAGCCTGCTGCCCCGGGGCGTCAAGTTGTCGCCGGAGGACATCTGGGAGCGCTGTGCCTATGTGTTGTCATTCAAGATGCAGGAACCCCAGTTCAGCGGCCAGACCAAGGAAAGGCTGTCGTCCCGGGAAGCGGCCGGGTTCATATCCGGCGTGGTCAAGGATGCCTTTAGCCTCTGGCTGAACCAGCACACCGATGTGGCTGAAATACTGGCGGAACTGTTTATCAGCAATGCCCAGCGCCGGCTGCGGGCCAGCAAGAAAGTGGCGCGAAAGAAGGTGACGTCCGGCCCCGCGTTGCCCGGCAAGCTGGCGGACTGTTCCGGCAGCGATACCAACCGTTCGGAGCTGTTCCTGGTGGAAGGGGATTCGGCCGGCGGCTCGGCCAAGCAGGCCCGGGACCGGGAGTTCCAGGCGGTGATGCCTCTTCGGGGCAAGATTCTGAATACCTGGGAAGTGGATTCCAGCGAAATCCTGGCGTCCCAGGAAGTGCACGATATTGCGGTAGCAATTGGTGTAGACCCGGGTTCTGACCAGCTGGAAGGGCTTCGTTACAACAAGGTCTGCATTCTTGCGGATGCGGATTCCGACGGCCTGCACATCGCCACGCTGCTCTGCGCGCTGTTCGTGAAGCACTTCCGCCCGGTTGTGGCGGCAGGCCACGTGTTTGTTGCCATGCCGCCGCTTTACCGGGTGGATCTTGGCAAGGAAACCTTCTACGCCCTGGATGAACACGAGAAGCAGGGCATACTGGACCGGCTGGCGGCAGAAAACCGCAAGGGCAAAATCTCCGTGACCCGTTTCAAGGGCCTCGGCGAGATGAACCCCCTGCAGCTGCGGGAGACCACCATGGCGCCGGACACCCGTCGACTGGTGATGCTGACCATTGAAGATGGCGACGACACCGACAGCCGCATGGATATGTTGCTGGGCAAGAAGCGTGCGTCCGATCGCCGCAGCTGGCTTGAGGAATACGGCAATATGGCAGATATCGAGGTCTGATCCGTTTCAGACTTTCCATATTACTAAAAGTGCTTTAACCAGCACCCTTTATTCTTTCTAAGTGATTGGCAAAGTCGCTATCCTGCACCTCTTTGATCAAGGGGTGTAGGCATGGACTGGCAGGGCTGGTTTGTTTTAAGCCTGGCAGCAATGGCGCTGGTGCTGATGAGTGTGGGTCGTTATGGGCCGCACCTTGTCATGCTGTCTATGCTTATTGTGCTCAGTGCCACCGGTATCATCAGTGCTGATGAGGCATTGTCGGGTTTCAGCAACAGCGGCCTGATAACGGTGGTGGCCATGTTTGTCGTGGCTGCGGGCATTCACCATTCCGGCGGCGTGGACCTGGTGGTCAATCATCTGCTTCGTTCCCCCCGATCGGTCCGTTCCGCCCAGGCCCGGATTATTTTCCCCGTCGCACTGCTCAGCGGCTTTCTGAACAACACCCCGGTTGTTGCAACCATGATTCCGGCCATTCATGCCTGGTCCCGCAAGATTGGCATTTCCTCTTCCAAGTTAATGATCCCCCTGAGCTATTCCGCCATCCTCGGTGGCACGCTGACGCTGATTGGCACCAGTACCAATCTGGTGGTGAATGGCCAGTACCAGCAACTAACCGGTGACGAAGGGTTTTCGATTTTCTCCATCACCGCCGTTGGCCTGCCCGTGGCCATTTTCGGCCTGGGGATCATGCTGCTGGTATTGCCGCGGGCGCTGCCGGATCGCAAAGACCAGCAAAAATTTGGTGCGATGCGTGAATTTACCCTGGAAGTGGCCGTGGCACTTGATGGCCCGTTGGTGGGCAAAAGCGTCGGCGAGGCGGGATTGCGGGAGCTTGACCGGCTCTACCTGGTGGAAATTGAACGGGACGGCAGCGTGGTCACGGCAGTGCCCTCCGAAGAGCGGCTCCGGGGCGGGGACCGGCTGGTGTTCGCCGGTGATACCCAGGCCATCTCCGATCTCCTCAGAATCAACGGTATTGTGCCTTCTGTTCATGACGATGAGCCCAGCCTGAGCAAGGATCGAGCTGAACGTCGCCTGGTCGAGGCGGCACTGTCGCCCCAGTCGGAAGTGCTGGGCATGACGATTCGAGATGCCCGTTTCCGTGACCGCTACGGTGCCGTCGTGCTGGCTGTGGCAAGGGGTGGTGAACGGGTTTCCGGCAACCTGGGTAACATCCGGCTTAAGACCGGTGATGTTCTTCTTCTGGAAGCGCGACCGGCTTTTGTCAGTCGGCAGCGCTACGCCAAGGATTTCCTGCTGATCAACGATCTGGAAACCGACACTCCACGCCATGACCGTGCCTACCTGTCCTGGGGCATCCTGTTGGTGTTGGTTGGGCTGGCAGCAAGTGGTGTGTTTAGTATGCTCAATGCGGCCCTGCTAGGCGCGGCGCTGATGATTCTGACCGGCTGCTGCTCCGTGGGACAGGCGCAGAAGGCTGTGGATGTGCCGGTCATGCTGACGATCGCCGCGTCATTTGCGCTGGGCGCGGCACTGGAGGCGACGGGTGCTGCCGGATATGTGGCGGAGGGCATTCTGGCTGCCAGCAGCGGCCACCCCGTGCTCACGCTGGTGCTGGTCTATCTTTCCGTGTCCGTGCTGACGGAGGTGATCACCAATAATGCGGCTGCGGTGCTGGTACTGCCGGTGGTGCTGTCTATGACCACGGCGCTGGGGATTGCGCCCGAGCCCTACGTGATCGCGGTGATGATGGCGGCGTCGGCCAGCTTTGCAACGCCCCTGGGCTACCAGACCAACATGATGGTCTTCGGCCCGGGTGGCTATCGCTTCATGGATTTTGTGAAGGTAGGCTTGCCGATGAATCTTGTGATTGGCGCGGTCACCGTGACGGTGATAACACTGGTCTACGGAATCAAAGCTTCTTGAGGGCGGTGTCCACGGCATTGGCGAGGATGTCGCAGCAAAGCACGTTCAGCCTGTCGTCCTCGTAGTAGCCCATTGAGAGCGTAACGCACATATAGGCTCCGGTAATGCAGAGGTATGGGGCCGTTACGTGAAGCGTTCCGGGCCTGGCAATGGCCTGCCGAAGGTATTGCTGGCGGTACCAGTCTGCGGAGGTAGTGCTTTCCAGGGGGCGAAACCTCGGATCAAGATTCCGGGTGGTGGTGTCTGACACCAGTGTGTCACGGATCTGAACCCCGTTTTCATCCACCAGGTAGCATCTCGACACGGACTGATGATTCAGCAGGCCAGAGCAGGCATCGTTCATCGGCTCACCCTGCCGCAGGTCATCTACTGCCCGCCGGAAGTCATTTTCAAAGAAAGACGTCAGCTGTTCCGTGGGGTCCAGGGTTACCCGGCTGCGACTCTTGTAATCATCCAGCAGTCGGTCCAGATCGGCAAATTCCCATGACCGCATCTGATCCAGCAGAATGCTGGGCCTGTGAAAGTAGAAGCCCTGCACAAAATCCACGCCCGCATCAATGGAGATCATGGCCTGGTCATGGGTTTCCACGCCTTCAAGAAGGACCAGGCAACCGGACTGGTGAAGCAGCGCCACAATGCCGTTCAGGATCTGGCGGGCTTTATGGTCTTCTGTAGCGCGGGTCAGCAGGGTGCGGTCGAGCTTGACGATGTCCGGCGACAGGTTCCAGATCCGTTCGAAGTTGGAATGCCCCGCACCAAAGTCATCAATGGCGGTCAGGCAGCCCAGTTGCTGATAGTAGGAAACCGTCTCGCGCAGTTTCTCTGCGTCATCGGTTGGCTGCTCTACGATTTCCATCACGATTCGGTGGGGTGGAAGCCCGGTTTTCTTGAGCAGTTCCCCAAAAAATGAGTCGGCCTGGGAGCCGGTGGATACAACCCGGGGTGAAACGTTCAGGAAGAGCCAGTTCAACTGATCGTGAAAGCTGGAGTAATTGCTGATGTGAAGGTATCGGCAAAGACGATCAAGGAGCAGATTTTCCGCATCGCTGGCGGCAAGCTCGAACAGGTGTAGTGGCAGAACTGACGCATTGTCGGGATCAAACGCCCGAATCAGCGCCTCATAACCAACGACCCGTTTGTGGGAGAGACTGAAGATCGGCTGCAGCGCAGTTTTGAGCTTCAGGCCCTGATAATCGGCGATCCAGGTGTCACCGTCCCGGGTGAGCATTGGTGAAAGCAGATCAACATTCGGTGCTGCCAACTCATGTGGGAGGGATGACGACATGGGCTCTTCTGATTCTGATTAACGAAAACATCGGAGGCGCAGCGTTTATCTGCCCGCCAACCGATCTGTTGATCATTCCGCCCGTGAAACTGGTTCTAAAGCAGTCGCTTATCGACCATAGCGGACATCTGAACAGAAGATTGCCAAAAAGCGCATTGTATTGCCAGTTTTTCATGTAAAAACACGAAACCTGGCGTAACTGTATACAGTTGAAAAAATTGTAAAATTTAGTTGTTGCTTGGGACAACGACTGATTCGTCGAATTCGATTTCCATCATTCCATCTCTTGTTTGATTAATTAAAACCTGAATAAGGTTTTGATGATGCAGGAATTCTATCCGACTGATACCGGTTCTCAATCCGTAAAACCCCTATCAGACCAAAGGTATAAGTAATACTGCCTAGCCTGATTGGTCAGTATTTCTGATCATGGCGTACAAAACATTGAGGTTGGTTTGTTCCGGTGAGCTTTCTACACTGCTTATGGACTGAAAGGCGCGAATGGTTACAGAAAGAATGCAGATACGGAATTCGGCAAATCGATTTGGGTTGGTTGCGATTATCCTGCACTGGCTGGTGGCGATCGTTGTGATAGGCCTCTTCGCCCTGGGCTACTGGATGGTTGACCTGACCTATTACCACGAATGGTACAAGCAGGCGCCGGATATCCATCGCAGCGTTGGCATTCTGTTGTTTGCCACCATGGTTCTGCGACTGCTCTGGCGACTGTTCAACAGAACCCCGGACACCCTGCCAACCCATACCCGGCTCGAAATTGTAGCGGGGCATGTTGCCCACTTCGCGCTCTATGCACTGATATTCGTGGCAACGATCAGTGGTTATCTGATTTCAACGGCCAATGGCGCGGGAATCAATGTTTTCGATTGGTTCAGCGTTCCATCGGTAACCGGCAAGGTAGAGGGTATGGCTGATATTGCAGGGGAGGTTCACTACTACGCGACCTGGGCCCTGGTGATCCTGGCAGGCATCCACGCGCTTGCCGCGCTCAAGCACCATTTTTTTGACAAAGATGACACGCTAAGACGGATGCTGGGTACGTCCGGTGATCAGCCCGGCCCCGGCCGGTAGCGGTTTAACGTTCAATGACCGTCAGGGCCTGGCGCCCTGATTACACCTGAAAGGAGATATTCATGAAAAAACTGATTCTCGCATCTGCTGTTTCACTGGCTGTTGTCGGTGCCGCGCAGGCATCAGAGCACAGTGGTACTTATGCTTTTGATAAGGAAGGTGCTCACCAGTTCATCACCTTCAAAATTTCACACCTGGGTTACAGTTGGCTATATGGCCGGTTCAATGATTTCGACGGTCAGTTTGTCTACGATGCGCAGAACCCTGCAAACAGCTCGGTATCAGTGACTGTCCAGACAGACAGCGTGGACTCAAATCACGCTGAGCGGGATAAGCACATACGCTCTGATGACTTCCTGCACGTTGATGAATTCCCGGAAGCTACCTTCACAAGCAAGCGTGTTGAAGTAGACGGGGAAGGTGAGGCGGACATCATCGGCGACCTGACCCTGCACGGTGTGACCAAGGAAATCACCCTGGATGCCGAAATGGTAGGCCATGGCGCCGACCCTTGGGGCGGCTATCGTATGGGCTTTAAGGCCGAAACCGAATTCCGGCTGGACGATTTTGGTATTCCGTACCAGAAACTGGGCGAAGCCTCCAGGACCGTTGAAATGATCATCTCCGTGGAAGGCATCCGCCAGTAATAGATCGTTTCTGAAAACCGAAAAAGCCATGCCCCGATCAGGGCATGGCTTTTTTTATACCTTGAAGCGGCCGGTCTGCTGGCGAAGTTCATCGGCGAATTCATCGAGAGTGGCACTGATGCTGGTGATATTCTTCGACCGCCGCGAGCTTTCGGTGGCCAGTTCGTTGATATTGACGATGTTGCGGTTTATTTCGTCAACCACCTGGGTCTGCTCCTCGGTTGCCGAGGCGACGCTGGAGTTCACATCCATAATGTCGTTCATCGACTCCAGAATAACCTTGAGTTCCTTCTCGGCGTCAGTGGCCAGCCTCTGGGCTTCCCCGGCTTGCTCGCTGCCTGTCTCCATAACGTTCACGATGTCCGACACGCCGGTCTGAAGCGTTGAAATCATGCGCTGTATGTCTTCGGTGGACTGCTGTGTACGCTGGGCCAGGGTTCGCACTTCATCCGCCACAACTGCAAAACCACGACCCTGTTCTCCTGCCCGGGCGGCTTCTATCGCCGCGTTGAGTGCCAGCAGGTTGGTCTGCTCCGCCACGCCCCGGATGACATCCAGAACCGACGTGATGTTTTCCGAATCTTCAGACAGCTTTCGTATCACTTCCACCGCTTTCAGAATCTGCTCCGCCAGGGTCTGAACCTGGGCCGAGGACTGGTGGATGATGCGGCCGCCGTTTTCGCTGGTCTCCTGCGCATGGCGGGTGACGTCGGCTGCCCTGGATGCATTCCCGGCCACCTCTTCGATAGCGCTCTGCATCTGGTTCATGGCGGTGGCGACCATGGAAATCAGGTCACTCTGGCGGGTCACGCCATCGTTGTTGTCCCGGGCGGTGGTGGACAGCTGCCGGGCTTCATTGCCGAGATTCTCGCTGAGGGTCTGGATAGAACCGATCATGCCCTGGAGGTTCGTCAGCACCTGATTGAAGCTGGTGGCCAGCCGGCCCAGATCGTCGTCGGTTTCCACCGGCACGCGCTGGGTCAAATCACCTTCGCCCTTGGCGATGTTATCAAGCTGGTCTTTCAGGGTTTGGATTGAGCGCACGATCATGCGCAAAAGCAGGATGAAGAGGGCGACGCAAACCACAACCGTAATCAGGCTGACAACTACAATGAATACGGAGCGGGCCATTGCCTGTTCGGATGCATGGTCAGCAGCCACCTTCGCCTGCTCATCGGCATGGGCGCCGACCACATCGAAATAGTTGCGCAGGTCATCAAAGGCGGCCTGGCTCTCGCCTTTGAGAACGGATTGGGAGGCCTGTCTCGCGCCGGACTCCGCCAGTTCAAGGGATCTTTCTGCAGCGGTCATCCAGCGGGCATAGGCCGATTCAAAGCCTTCTATTTTTTCAGCCACGCCCGTGCCTTCAAGGCGCTGGACCGCAGAGTTCATTCGTTCTAGCGCCTGGCCGGCGTTTTCCTGGAAGGCTTCCCGCTGGCCGTTGGTGTCTCTTCCCAGGCCCGCGGCGTCAACAAACGCGTTCTGGGCAACCAGCGCCTGATACAGATCCCGGTCTGCGTTGAGAACTTCGCTGATAGCGGGGAGCAGATTGCCTGCGATGTTATCCGTGTCGGCAACCAGATTCCTGAAGGTAAGAGCGCTTATGAGTCCGACGACGAGCAGGGCGATGGCAGTGAGAGCAAAAGGCAGGCAGATCTTGGCGCGAAGCCCCAGCGCTTTATTCAGGTTCATCGTGCAGTCTCCTGTTGGCGAGCCGGTCGGATCCGGTAACTACAGGATAGCAGTGAACACCCTTATGTCACGTACGCAATACAGCTTTTGACTTTATGTTCCCTGTGCAATCAGGGTCTCAGGTAGTGCGTTCTTTCTCATATCGGCCAGGATCGCCGTTACGGCAGAGATGGCAGCGTCGCCAGAACTGGGCGAAGAAAATCACCAGTCCGATGAGGGAGACCGCCCAGAGATAGGTTTCCGCAATCTGGAAAGACCCGCTGATGGCAAACTCGATCAGCAGCATCAGAGCAAGAGCAAGTCCGGCGTTGATGGTCGCCGTCACCAGTGCTTGTCCGCAGGCTTTGAGTTCGGGTTTCATAGATCTCCGCAGAGGCGTGTCTGGTTGAGTGAACGGTCCGGTTTCTAAACCACCGTAAGGATTTGTAACGCACAATACGATGAGGGTCGTGAACGCTCCATGCGGGAATTCCGCTATTGGAATCGAAAGAGGGTGTTGGTGTATCAGCGCCAGCCTCCATATAATGAGGCGCGTTTGAATATACCCACAGGCTTTCCGACAGGTAAAAGGGGCATCCATGCCAGAATTCCAGACGACGGATGAGGGCTTTGAGAGAGTTTCGCTGAGAGACTACACCGAAAAGGCTTACCTTGATTATTCAATGTACGTCATTCTCGACAGGGCGTTGCCGAACATTGGTGATGGCCTCAAGCCCGTCCAGCGCCGGATTGTCTACGCCATGTCCGAGCTGGGTCTGAAGTCCACGTCCAAATACAAGAAATCTGCCCGCACCGTGGGTGACGTGCTGGGTAAATTCCATCCCCATGGCGACAGTGCCTGTTACGAAGCCATGGTACTCATGGCGCAACCGTTCTCTTATCGCTACCCGCTGGTGGACGGCCAGGGTAACTGGGGCGCGCCTGATGATCCCAAGTCCTTCGCCGCCATGCGGTATACCGAATCCCGGCTTGCCCGTTTTTCGGACGTGCTGCTGCGTGAACTGGGGCAGGGAACCGTGGACTGGGTGCCCAACTTCGACGGCACCATGAACGAGCCATCGGTGTTGCCGGCGCGACTGCCCCATGTGCTGCTTAACGGTACCACTGGCATTGCGGTCGGCATGGCCACGGATATCCCGCCCCATAACGTGCGGGAAATTGCCGCGGCCTGTATCCGCCTGCTGGATCAGCCGGACGCAACAGTGGAAGATCTCTGCGAACATGTGAAAGGACCGGATTTCCCCACCGAGGCGGAGATCATTACCCCGCGCAAGGATATCCGCCAGCTTTACGAAACCGGCCGCGGATCGCTTCGCATGCGGGCCCGCTGGATCAATGACGGCGGCGAGATTGTGGTCACCGATCTGCCACACCAGACGTCCGGCAATCGCATACTGGAGCAGATTGCCCAGCAGATGCAGACCAAGAAGCTGCCCATGGTGGCCGATTTGCGGGACGAATCCGACCACGAGAACCCGACCCGCCTGGTCATCGTGCCCCGCTCCAACCGGGTGGATCAGGCCAGCCTGATGGCCCACCTGTTTGCCAGCACGGACCTGGAAAAGACCTACCGCGTGAACATCAACGTTATCGGCAATGACGGCCGTCCGGGGGTGAAGGGACTGCTCACGATCCTGACCGAATGGCTGAGCTTCCGTCGCACAACTGTCACCCGCCGGCTGCAACATCGCCTGGACAAGGTTCTGGCACGCCTGCACATCCTGGAAGGCCTGCTGGTTGCCTACCTGAACATCGATGAAGTGATTGCGATCATTCGCTACGAGGACAAGCCCAAAGAACAGCTGATTGCAAAGTTCGGGCTGAGCGAAGATCAGGCGGAAGCCATTCTCGAGCTGAAACTGCGCCACCTGGCCAAGCTTGAGGAGATGAAAATCCGCGGTGAGCAAGACGAACTGGCCGCCGAACGTGATGAACTGCAGGCCATTCTGGGTTCTGAAGACCGGCTGAGGGAGCTGATCAAGTCCGAACTGATTGAAGACGCAGAGACTTACGGCGACGACCGTCGCTCGCCGATTGTTGAGCGTGAGGAAGCCAGAGCCTTCAGCGAGACCGAACTGGTGTCCAATGACCCGGTCACGGTGGTGCTGTCCGAGAAAGGCTGGGTACGAGCGGCCAAAGGCCATGACATACAGCCGGATGCGCTCAGCTATAAGGCTGGCGATGCCTTTGCCATGGCCGCCAAGGGCCGCAATAACCAGCAGGCGGTGTTCCTGGACTCCACCGGTCGGGCCTACTCTCTAGTGGCCCATTCCCTGCCGTCCGCCAGAGGCCAGGGTGAGCCGCTGAGTGGCCGTATCAACCCACCCTCCGGTGCCACCTTCTCTGGCCTTTTGATGGGCGAGCCGAGGCAGAAAGTGCTGTTGGTCACTGACGGCGGTTACGGCTTTGTGACCTCGCTGGGGGAGATGATCAGCAAGAACAAGAACGGCAAGGCCGTGGTTTCCGTGCCCAAAGGCGCTCGAATCATGCCGCCGGTCACTGTTCCCAAGTCAACGGAAACGCTTTATCTGGGCGCGGTTTCCAACGAAGGCCGAATGCTAGTGTTCCCGCTTAGTGAGTTGCCTGAGCTGTCCAAGGGTAAAGGCAACAAGATTATCAGCATCCCCTCGGCAAGGGTGCAGAACCGGGAAGAATACGTGGTGGCTGCTGCGGTTTTTGCCAAAGATGACCAGATCGAGATACGTGCCGGCAAGCGCAAGATGGGGCTGCAGTTCAGCGACCTTGAGCACTATCTTGGCGAGCGGGGTCGCCGTGGCCACAAGCTGCCACGAGGCCTGCAGCGGGTTGATGGCATCGATGTGATCCAGTCGGCCAGTAACGCGGCGGTGCTCGACCAGGCCGAGGTGCAGGCGTCTGAAGGGGAGCAGTCCGACAGTGAGTGAACTGGTACTGATAAACGTCTCCGGTCGTGACAAGCCCGGTCTGACCTCCGAGATCACCGGCATCATGGGCCAGTACGATGTGCGGATTCTGGATATCGGCCAGGCGGTGATCCACGACCATCTGACCTGGGGCATCCTGATCGAGATTCCGGATGAATCCAAATCCTCCCCGGTGATTCGCGATCTGCTGTTCCGGCTGCATGCCCTGGACCTTCAGGTCCGCTTTGCGCCCATTACCATGGAGGAATACCAGCAGTGGGCAGAAGGGCGCAACCGGGCCTGCTATATCGTCACGCTACTGTCCCGGGACATCAAGGCCGAGCAAATTGCCCGGGTGTCGGCCATCACTGCCCGCCACGGCCTGAACATCGATAACATCACCCGTCTGTCGGCCAGGCCTTCGCTGAACCAGGCGGATAACCGGCTGGCCTGCGTGGAGTTCTCGGTGCGGGGAACGCCGTCCGATCTGGAGCAGTTGCGGGCGGATTTCCTCCATATCGCCGGCGAGATGAACGTTGATATTGCCTTCCAGGAGGATTCGATCTTCCGCCGCAACCGCCGTCTGGTGGTATTCGATATGGATTCAACGTTGATTGATGCGGAAGTTATAGACGAGTTGGCGATGGAAGCCGGCGTCGGTGAGCAGGTGGCAGAGATTACCGAGCGGGCCATGCAGGGAGAGCTGGACTTCAGCCAGAGTTTCGCCGAGCGTCTGGCCCTGCTGAAGGGCCTGGATGAATCGGTACTTGAAGGCATTGCCAGCCGACTGAACCTGACTGAGGGCGCGGAACATCTGATCCTCAGCCTGAAATCACTGGGTTACCGCACGGCCATTCTGTCCGGCGGGTTCACCTACTTTGCCCGCCACCTGCAGCGCAAGCTGGGCATTGACTATGTTTATGCCAACGAACTGGAAATCGAGGACGGCAAGGTGACCGGCCGGGTGGCCGGGCAGATTGTGGACGGCAATCGCAAAGCTGAGTTGCTGCTGGAAATCGCTGATCGGGAACACATCTCCCGGGAGCAGGTAATTGCCGTGGGCGACGGCGCCAATGACCTGCCGATGCTTAGCCAGGCCGGGTTGGGTGTGGCTTTCCGGGCGAAGCCTCTGGTCAAGGAGTCCGCAAGGCACTCCATCTCCACCCTGGGGCTGGATGCCATTCTCTATCTGATCGGATTCCGGGAAAGCGACAGTCGCCAGATCGGCCTTTAAACGCCGATCTGACGGGATGACTTCGCAGAAACAGCCTAGTGGTCGCCAAAGTCGTAGTTCATCTCCGGCACCGGCGCCTGCAGGTAGTAACCCTGAATGTAGTTGACGCCTGCCTGCCATAACGTGGCCAGTACGCCGGCGTTTTCCACCAGCGGCACGATGGTCAGTTTGCCGGCACTCTGCAGGCTCTTGACCATCTCGTTCACCTCATCCCGCGCTTCGCTTTTCTTCTGGATCTCTTCGGTAAACGAACCGTCAATTTTCACGTAATCCACATCGATATGCTTCAGGGTGTTGAACGGATTCAGGGCACAGCCGAACTGGGAAATGGACACCTTGCTGTGAAGCTCGTGCACTGCTTTGGCGAAGTCCTTCGCCTGCTTCATATAGTTGTTGGCGTCGCCCTCGCGGATCTGGAATATCAGCGAGTCGCCGGGCAGTCGGGCTGCTTTCAGGGCAACGCTGAGCCAGGGTGTGAAGGTCTTGTCGTCCAGGGTTTCCGCCGTGATGTTCAGGAACAGACGGGTGTCGTGGCCCCGTGAGCGGTGACTTGCCAGTTGTTTGATGGTCTGCAGGATCACCCAGCGATCAATCTTGATAGCCATATCCGACGGGCCGACCGGCGGCAGGAAATCGTAGGGCGAGACCTCTTCCTCATCCTTGTTCAGCATCCGCACAAAGGCTTCGTAGTGTTCTTCGCCTTCGCCCCTGAGATTGATGATCGGCTGGAACAGCAGGCGGAAGCGGTTGTCGTCCAGGGCCTTCTGGATCACATCGGCGGAGTTGTTCTCATCCAGCGACTCGTAATCCGCCGGGTTGTATACCAGAACGCCGTTTCCACTCTCGTGACCTTCTTTCTTTTTGAGTTCCGACGAAGCCGTGTGGGCGCGACCCATCAGATCGGCCGCTTTAGGCGCATTTTCAATAATGGCGGCGACACCGATACTCAGGGTGATCTGCACGGTGCGCCCGTTGATATCGAACAGGTGGTCTTCGACCTTCTTGCGGAGGGTTTCGCAAACGTTCGCCATGGCCTTTTCTTCACAGGGATGGCTGAGCAGGCAGAAGGCGTCGTCGCTGAGCCGTGCCAGAGTATATCCTTCCGGGGTGTGTTCGCCCAGCAGGTTGGCCAGGTCGCCGAGCACCAGGTCCGATCCGGCGATACCGACCTCGCTCTTCATGGCCATGAAGCTGTCGATGGAAATATAGGCGAGGGCGCCGGTCTGGTTATCCTTGCCGGCCGTGGCAATGGTCTTGCCCAGCGCGTCCATTAGATACTGGCGATTGTAGAGGCCCGTCAGCAGATCCTGGCTGCTGATCTGTCGCAGCTTTTCTTCCAGTTCTGCATCGTTCTGTTCCGGCTGCAGCACGATCTGGGTGCATAGCTCCCCGTCGTAGGTGGCCGACGATACGGTCATGTTGACACTCAGTTCCTGGTCGTCGCTCCGGCGGGCAACGCAGGTCAGGGTTTTACTGTCTTCCTCACCGCTGGTGAAGGCCTTCATGAATTCCTTGTACTTGGTGGCGCTTTCCGGGGTCAGGGTGTCGAGCACCGGAATACAGATCAGGTCATCGATATCGTCGTAGCCGAGGAACTCCATGTAGGACTGGTTCGCATAGACGTGCATGCCGTCATTGATGTAAGCGATGGCGTCCTTTGAGCTTTCCAGCAGTAACTGGCAGCGTTGTTCTGACTCCCGCAGGTGGGACTCCAGCGTGCGACGGCGGCGACGGTCTTCAAGGGCTGACAATTCGCGATTGACCACCAGAACCAGCTGGTCGGTATTTTCAAACGGGACGGTGTCCTGTCCGCCGGCCTTCATGATCTCCACCGCTCGTTCGTGACTGAATTCCCGGTTAAGCAGCACGAAAGGTATGTCTTTATCCATGCGCCGTATCATTGCCAGGGCGCCATCCGGCCCGAACTCCTGTTCAACGTCATCCCGCGCCAGCAGAAGGTCCCACTGGCCTGACTTCAGGGTTTCCTCGAGATCCTCTTCGGAGGTGATTCGGTGTGCGCGGGTGGCTTTTCCGGAATTCCGCAACAGGCTGACCATGGATTCCGCGTCGTTTTGCGACGGGTCGAGGATCAGCAGGTGTACGGTGGTGTTTTTTTTCTGCATTCGTCAGATGTCTCGCATTGCGCGTTGGCTTGGCCGGTCTCAGATACAACGGACTCGCCGGCATTTCACTAACGCTGAATGATGCAGTGCTTACCTGTTAATAACAACCCTTGAAACCCGGTTCAGCGGGACTGTTCCGGCTTTTATATTCGCTAGAGCGAGGGCCACAGGGAGTCGAATTCGTCCTCGCTTGTTCCGGACGAAGGGCCGGCAACCGGGACGGTAGACGCGCCAGAATTCTGAAGCTTGAGCTCGAACTGGCTGATACTGCCGGTGGCGCTCACCTTGCGGGAAAGGGTGCCCTGATCTTCGCGACCGTCGTAGAGCATTGAAATACGGCTGCCCGACTGGAATGGCAGCCTGGGAGTGATCAGTGTCGCGGCCTGGTTAACGACGCTGATTTCGGGTAGCAGAAGCCCGCGAAGGTATTCGCTGCTGTTGCCGATTTTCTGGATCAGCCGGACGCCACAGGGTGCCGCGCTGGGGGCAAGTAGTTCGATACCCACCTGGGTTCCCTGGTTACGAACCTGGCGAATCCAGCGCACCACGGCGATGCTCCAGGGGTGGTTGGACTGCTCCCGCACACCCAGTACTTCGCCTGCCTGTAGTGATGGCGGAACATGAGTCTCCCAGGCAACGCAATAGCCACCGGGGCTGGTGTTAATAAGCAGTGCGTGATGGGACCTGGGCTGGTTTCGGTCAGCCGCGCTATCCGGCGTGGCCCCGATGCTGTTTCGGAAATTGATCGGAGTATCCGCCGACTGGTTAAGTTCGTCGCTCGGGCCCGCATCATGGGCGCCGGCCCAGGCGTCCTCGCGCTGGCGTGACCGACGCAGAAAACGGTTGCCGTCGTCATCGGTGCCTTCAGCCGCCAGTTCATTGTTGCCGCTGACAAACTGGTTAAAGGTTTTGCTACCGGCAACATAGTAATGCGTCGCGGTCAGCCCAACGCAAATCTCCAGTGTGCCCTGGCTTGAAATGCGGTTGAAGTTGCGCTTGGCCAATATGCCAAGGGCCTGGCTCAGGTGCGTAAGCAAGGTGTTGCTGACCGAGGGCGGCAGGCGGAGACGCGTGTCCGGCTCGGCCGAGCTGTTTCGTGCTTTCAATACTTCGCCGATTTCCGCCGAGAGATCACGGGTGTCAAAATTGAGGCTCTCATGCCCCGGGCTCTGCTCCAGCAGGCTGCGGTAGACCGGGGCGTTGTCCCGCTCGAGATTGGCGACGAACAGACTGTCTTCGTCAGCTTCAGGGCCACACTCGACCAGGTCCGTCCAGGATTCGAACAAGCCATAGACCTGGGCCAGTTCTGACTGACGTAACTGGTTGGGGCGCGAACAACCCAGCAACAGTAAGCGTTTGTAGGCGTCTTCTACCGTGCTCGAGCGGCGCTGGTTGAGGGTTTCGTCATCCACCGACTGAGTGTGTAGCCGATTTCGCAGCGCAAACCGGAACATTCGGTGACATTCCAGCCAGCTTTGAGCAGGGCTGGGGCAGTAAAGCTGGTGTGACCTCAAAATGGTGGCGGCCAGCTCTGAGATCGCACGGTGCAAGGCTATAGCAATGGCTTTTCGATTCTTGTCGGCGCCGCCGTTATCAAGGCATTCAATGACGCAGAGTTTGTAGCCCGCCGCGGCATGAAGTTGCAGGGCCTGGGACAGATTGGCAATCTTGCGCTGCTTTTCAGGCAGAGCAATGGACAACCCGAGGTAATGCCGGGAAAGCTCTTCACAGACAAAATGAATCTTGGGGCGGATCAATTCCAGAAACTGGAGCCGCTGTGCGTGGGTGGTAAACAGCTGGTTCAGTTCGATAATAGCGTGATAGAGCTGGCGCGATGCCTCCCCGATATTGGCCATCGGTAGCTGTTGGACCCAGTCCTTGAACGCTTTTGGCGTTGTTTCACAAAAGGACAGACTCGCTGTTTTCTGCTCGGGAACTTTAAGATCTGGTTTCAGGGTCGTGCCTTCCATTTAATCACGCCAAAGCTGGATTTTTCTCGTTATAGGTTTTAACACCTTAAAATAGCAAACGCACGGCAAAAAGCGAGCAGTCAACACGTTGACAATATTTAACACCTGATGTTTATCAGGAGGTTGCCAAGCGCGTCACGCAAAACAGGTCGCGCGTCATGCAAAAAGGTCGATAGGTGTCTTGCCGGGTCGGTCGGGTACTTCCCGTACCAGGCGGGGCACCAGAAAACCGGGAAGTTTCGCCATGAGTTGTTTCACGATATCACGGGCCTGCGGGTCGCTGACAGCGAAATGGTGGGCACCGGCCACCGGGTCGAAGGCATGCAGGTAGTAGGGCAATATGTGGCATTCGAACAGTCGCTCGCTCAGCGCTGCGAGCGTTTCCGCGTCATCGTTGATCCCCCGCAGAATGACTGACTGGTTCAGAAGGGTTACGCCAGCGTCCCGCAGCCGGGTCATGGCGGCCTTTACCTGTTCGTCCAGCTCATTGGCATGGTTGATGTGCAACACCATTACGCTTTGTAGACGGCTGGCGGAAAGCGTTTCCAGCAGAGTCGGAGTAATTCGCTGGGGGATGACGACGGGCAGGCGGGTATGAATCCTGAGCCGGCGGATATGCGGAATCTCGGCGATGGAATTGGCCCAGTAGGACAACAACCGGTCGCTTGCCACCAGCGGGTCTCCGCCGCTGAGAATCACCTCGTTGATATCCGGGTCGCTGGCCAGAAACTCCAGAATCCGGGTACGGTCCTCCGGCGTCAGTCGGTGCTCATCATAGGGGAAATGGCGGCGAAAACAGTACCGGCAGTTGATAGCGCATTGTCCGGTCACCATCAGCAGCGCCCGGCTCTGGTACTTGCGGATCAGACCGGTGGAGGCTATTGAGTCAGCTTCCTCAAGCGGGTCCGTGAGGTAGCCGGGCAACGACAGCCCTTCTTCGTTCGTGGGGAGCACCTGGCGAAGCAGCGGATCCTGCGGATTGCCAGGCTCCATTCTTCCGGCGTAGGGTTCGGGAACCCGAATGGCAAAAAGCTGATGACCCAGATCGGCACCGTTGCGCCATTGCGCCGGGTCCAGATCCAGCCGGCGCAGCAGGGTATCGGGGGAAGTGATCGAGCCGGAAAGCAGCTTTTGCCAGCTCTGGTCGTCTGCATGCCCGTTGCCATCGGGTGAATCAACCAGGCGGGCTTCTATAAGCGCGGCGGTTCGCTGTATCATAGCGACCTTCGAATTCTTAACTGCATCGTTTCAGGTGATAATTTCATGGCTTCATATTCTACCAACGAATTCCGCAGCGGTCTTAAAGTTTTGCTGGACGGCGACCCCTGTATCATTCTCGACAATGAATTCGTTAAGCCCGGCAAAGGGCAGGCCTTTAACCGCGTCAAGCTGCGGAACCTTAACACTAATCGCCAGTGGGAACGCACCTTCAAGTCCGGGGAGAGCCTGGAGGCCGCTGACGTCATCGATCAGGAAATGGAGTATCTCTACACAGACGGAGAGTTCTGGCACTTCATGAAGACCGACGGCTCGTTTGAGCAATACCCTGCTGACGAAAAAGCCGTCAGCGATGTGCTCAAATGGCTGAAGGAACAGGATGTCTACACCGTCACCCTTTATAACGGTGCCCCGTTGACGGTTACCCCGCCCAACTTTGTTGAGCTGGAAGTGGTGGATACCGACCCGGGCATGAAGGGCGACACGGCTCAGGGCGGCACCAAGCCGGCCACGCTCTCAACCGGCGCGGTGGTCAACGTGCCACTGTTCATCACCATCGGTGAAGTGCTGAAAGTGGATACCCGCTCCGGTGAATACGTGAGCCGCGTGAAGACCTGATCGCTCTGGCCATGACCGAACGGAATAACTGGCAGCCAACGGCGTCGTTGGCCGCATTTGAAAGCCGCGCATTACAGCTTGCCTGGGTGCGCGGCTTTTTTGCGCGCCGCAATGTGCTGGAAGTGGAAACGCCCGTTCTGGGGCGCTGCAGTGTCACCGACCTGAATATCGACAGCGTGCCGGCCTATCCCCGCTCGGCTTCTCCGTCGCCCCGTTGCCACTGGCTGCAAACCTCTCCCGAATACCCCATGAAACGTCTCCTTGCCGCTGGGGTAGGGGACATCTACCAGGTGGCCCGGGTGTTTCGCGACGGCGAACGCGGGGCCCGCCACAATCCCGAATTTTCGCTGCTTGAGTGGTATCGCCGGGGCTTCGACGATAGCGATCTGATGGCAGAAGTGGCCGAACTGGTCTGCGGTTGGCTGCAATGCCCCGCTCCCGTGACCCTGGACTACCGTGAGGCTTTCCTGCGGTTTGCCGGTGTCGATCCGTTTGCGAGCGATGATCATAAGATCAGGGTTCGGTGTGAGGCGTGGATGGATCAGGAACAGTTATCAGGAATGCTCAGGGATGAGTGTCTGGATCTATTGATGAGTTTCTGTGTCGAGCCGTCGCTTACCGAACTGGGTCCTGTCTTCATTACCGGATACCCGGAATCCCAGGCTGCACTGGCCCGTGTTTCGGAGGTGGACGGGGTGCGCAAGGCGCATCGATTCGAGCTCTATGTCAACGGGCTGGAGCTGTGCAACGGCTACTGGGAGCTGACCGACCCGGCCGAGCAAAGGGCGCGTTTCGAGCTGGACAACCAGGCCCGACGCAGGGCCGGGCGTCCGGAAATGCCGGTTGACGAGGCCTTGCTGGCGGCAATGGAAGCTTGCGTGCCCGATTGCGCCGGGGTAGCCCTGGGACTGGACCGGCTGCTGATGCTGAAACTGGGCCTGACCGACATTGCTGAGGTGCTGGCCTTTCCCAGCGACCGCGCCTGACGCAGGAAAGTGTTCCGTATTACTTCACCCGGTATTGGTATCGGAAAGGATGCCGAGGGCTTCGCCCAGGCGCACGGTCTTTTCCGCCTTCTGGTTGTTTTCCCAGGACACCTTGCCCTTGGGCATGACGATGATCACGGTTGATCCCAGCCGGAAGCGGCCCATTTCCTCGCCTTTTTCAAACCTGATGGGGTTGGCGAGTTGCCGATAGGAGCTGGTGCTGACGTCCCCGCCGCCCGGCGCAACTACGCCGGCCCAGGTGGTCTCCATGCTGCCGACAATCATCGCGCCCACCAGCACCATGGCCATCGGCCCGGCGTCGGTGTCAAAAATGCAGGCGACCCGTTCGTTGCGGGCGAACAGGTTCGGCACCTGGGCGGCCGTTGTCGGGTTGACGGAAAAGAGCTTGCCCGGCACATAGGTCATTTCCCGAAGCGTGCCGGCCATGGGCATGTGAATCCGGTGGTAGTCTTTTGGCGAGAGGTAGATGGTCGCGAATTCGCCGTCTTCAAATTCCCTGGCCCGCTCCTTATCACCGCCCAGCAGTTCGTTCAGGCTGAAGGACTGGCCCTTGGCCTGGAAAATCCGGTCATCGGTAATGGAGCCCAGTTGGCTGATGGCCCCATCCACGGGGCAGACCAGCGCTGAGGGTCGTTCATCAACCGGGCGTAGTCCCGGCTTGAGCGCCCGGGTGAAAAAGGCATTGAAGCTGGGATAGGCTGTTGGGTCAGGTTCCAGGGCTTCGCTCATGTCGACGCCATAATGCTTGATAAACCAGCGCACCACCCGATTCTTGATCGCAGGCGTGCTGTCCATATCAGCGAGTCGCCCGGCCAGGCGCGAAACCGCCAGTTGGGGTGTGACGTACTGACTCTTTACAAAAAGCTTATCGAGCATCAACGGGAATCCTTTGTACAATCGGGCCGCGGAGTTTACCAAATGCCGTGGCGGGGGTATAAGCAGTTTCGTTTTCGCGGTTCATGGCCGGGCTTGCTACTATCAACGGAGCTGCAGCGGTGGGCCGCTGAACACAATAATCACAGAAGGTACGTTTTCTAACCATGCTACTCATTATAGGCGCAGTTATTGTTGTAGGGAGTGTTCTTGGCGGATATGTCCTGCATGGCGGCAATCTTGCGGTTCTCTGGCAGCCAACGGAAATTCTTATCATCGGCGGAGCCGCCGTAGGCTCGTTTGTCATAGCCAATCCCGTGCACACGATTAAGGAAGTGGGCAAGGGCGTGGTAACGCAGCTGACCGGTTCACCCTACAACAAATCCTTTTACATGGATTTGCTCAGCCTGATGTACGAAGTGTTCGACAAGTCCCGCAAGCAGGGTGTCATGGCCATTGAAGAGGACATCGACGACCCCGGGTCCAGTCAGATTTTCAGCCGCTATCCGGCCATCATGAAGTCCAAGTACTTGCTCTCGTTCATTACCGATTATCTGCGCATCATCAGCGCCGGCAATATGGCGCCCCACGAGCTGGAAGGCATGATGGAAAACGAGATCGACAGCCGGCAACACGAGGTGGAAGAACCCTCCCACGCGGTGAACAAGATTGCCGACGCTCTTCCCGGGCTGGGTATTGTGGCGGCCGTTCTGGGTATCGTCGTAACCATGAATTTTCTTACTGAAGGTCCTGAGAAAATCGGCCTGAGTGTGGCCGTTGCGCTTGTGGGTACCTTCCTGGGCATCTGGATGGGGTATGGTTTTGTCGGACCCCTGTCGATTTCCATGGAGCACACCGCCAAATACGAGATCAAGGCCTACGAATGCGTGAAGTCCGCGATTGTGGCCACAGTCTCCGGACAGGCGCCGCAAATGGCGATCGAGTTCGGCCGCAAGTCCCTGCCGTCGGACAAGCGTCCCGGATTTCAGGAACTGAATGATCACGTCAGATCAAAATAACCGGAACACTGGCTAATCAGCCTGGAGTCGTGCTTTGGAAGATCGGCCGATAATTATCAAGCGCAAAAAGGTGGTGGCAGCCGGTCATCACGGTGGTTCCTGGAAAGTGGCGTTCGCTGACTTTGCCACGGCCATGATGGCGTTCTTTCTGGTGCTCTGGCTGACGGCGACCGCGTCTCCGGAGCAGAAACGCGCCGTTGAAGGATACTTTAAGGATCCAGTGGGCTTCACCGAGGGCGGCTCGCCAAACCCGGTGGACCTGGAGGGCAGTGCGTCTGTGGTCAGTGAATCCAGTGAAGACATAGCCGACGCCGATATTCAGATCGAAGACCAGGTGGTAGAAGAAATGGCCCAGACCCTGGAGCAGCAGAAGATGAAGCAGCTGTTCCAGGACCTGAAAGACCGGATCGATGAAAGCGAAACGCTCCAGGAGTTCAAGGACCAGTTGCTGATTGACATCACCAGCGAGGGGCTTCGCATTCAGATTGTTGACCGCTCGAAGCGACCCATGTTCGACAGTGGCCGGGCGGAGCTCAAGTACTATTCACAGGATATCCTTTTCGAGCTGGCCAAAACCCTGTCTACCGTGGACAACAAGCTCAGTATCACCGGCCACACGGATTCCACCCCTTTCGGCGGGCGGCCGGGTTATACCAACTGGGAATTGTCCGCGGATCGTGCCAACACCGCTCGCCGGGCTTTGGTTGCTGGCGGCGTGGGTGGCAATCAGATAGCCCGGGTGGTGGGGCTAAGCGATTCGGTTCTGTTTAACAAAGAAGACCCGCAGGCGCCGGTGAATCGGCGCATCTCTATTATCGTGCTGAACAAGAAAGCGGCTGACGGCATACAGAGCAGTGCCGGGCAGTCGGACGAGCCTTTGATCGACCTCACCGCGCCATCGGAGCAGCAACAGCAGGAAGCCATGGAGTCGTTGCAGGAAGGCAATTGGTCCCAGCAGCAGGCTCCCGCTCCGGCGGAGGGCGAGCTTAACTGGTAAGCGCGGCCCGGGGCAGATCAGTCAACCTTCAGGCCCCGCGCCTGCTGCTCTGCCATGTCCTGAAGGATCCGGTGAAAGCTCTTCAGGCGGGCCTGGCTGATCCGGCCTTCGTCAGCGGCAGCCTGTATGGCGCAACCGGGGTCGCCCAGATGACTGCAGTTGCGGAACTTGCAGTGGCCGATCAGGTCGCGGATTTCCCGGAAGCCGAATTCGATTTCAGACGGCGACATGTGCCACAGGCCGAATTCCCGGATACCCGGGGAGTCGATCAGGTCTCCGCCACAATCCAGATGAAACAGCTTTGCAGTGGTGGTGGTGTGCACGCCTTTGCCGGTGCTTTCCGAGACCGCGCCAACGCGAATCGCCTCGTCTGGCAGCAGTGTCTGGATGATGGATGATTTGCCCACCCCCGATTGCCCCACAAAAACGCTGGTCTGGTCCTTGATCAGGTTTTCCACGCCCACTGCCTTGTCGCCGCCATTCTGGGCGGATGTCTGTTCCACCCGGTAGCCCAGCGCCCGGTATCGATCCAGCAGGGCGCTGATGGGTTCCCGGTTCCGGTCATTGAGCAGGTCGGATTTATTCAGCAGCAGGATCGCGGGAATACCGGTAATTTCCGCGGCCACCAGATAGCGGTCGATCAGGTTATCGTGGGGTTCCGGTTCCGGTGCGATGACCAGGATAATATGGTCGATATTGGCGGCGACCGGCTTCAGGGCGCCGAAGTTGTCCGGGCGTTGAAGAAGGCTCTGGCGGTCGCAGCGGGCTACGATCACCCCGGTGTCGTTGCCGCTCATGCGCCAGATCACGCGGTCACCGGTCACCAGGCTGTCGATGTTGGCGCGGACAAAACACCGCAGAACCTTGCCAGCGTCTTCCCCTTCCAGCGCTTCGATGTCCAGTTGCTGGCCGTAGTGGGCAATGATCAGCCCTTCCTGTTCGGGGCCCAGGTCGCCGGCTTCGATCTGTTCGTCGATGGCTTTTTCCTTACGGGCAGCCCGGGCGGTCCGTTCCTGTTGAACTTTGGAGATGCGCCATTGCTGCTGTTTGTTGAGTCGACGTTTGGCCATAGATCCTGTGCTAATTTGCTGGGGCATGGTGATGGTGTCACATCATACGTGATTCGTTCAGAATAGGCAGACAACGAGGGAGCAATGGCAGGTAAGAGCCTTTCAGGAGACGCTGCGAGCACATCCATGTGCGCTTGACTTAAGCCATCCATGGCTTAAGACACTCCTGAAAGGCTCTTCCCTGCCATCGCCCGGACTCTCAGTTAACTTCCGCGGAGTATTTGATGTCTGAAAATAACTACCTTGTCTGGATTGATCTTGAAATGACCGGGCTGGACCCGGAAAAAGAGCGGATTATCGAGATAGCGACCATTATTACCGATTCTGCGTTGAACACGATTGAAGAGGGGCCGGTGATTGCGGTGCATCAGTCCGACAGCCTGCTGAACAGCATGGATGAATGGTGTACCCGAACCCATGGTGAGAGCGGGCTGACTCAGCGGGTGCGGGATAGCCGGGTCAATGAGATTGACGCCGAGCAGCAGACGCTGGAGTTTCTGCAGCGTTATCTGGAGCCAAGCCAGTCACCGCTGTGTGGCAACAGCATCGGCCAGGACCGGCGGTTTCTGGTGAAGTATATGCCGGAGCTGGAGGCGTTTTTCCACTATCGCAATCTGGATGTCAGCACCATAAAAGAGCTGGCGCGTCGCTGGCGGCCGGAAGTGCTGGACGGGGTCAAGAAAAAGGGCACTCATCTGGCGCTGGACGATATCCGCGATTCCATCAATGAACTGCGCCACTACCGCGAGCATTTCTTCAGGTTATAGCCCGTGTTTTTCCAGCGCCCATCGGACGTGTTCCCGCACCAGCTCCGATGGGTGGTCCGCCCGTTGCTTGAGGGCTTCGATGACGGGAATGGTTGAAGGGGCATTGCCCAGGCCTACTGCCAGATTGCGAAGCCAGCCTTCGTAGCCGGTGCGGCGGATAGCGGAGCCTTCCGTGCGTTTCAGGAACTCTTCCTCGGTCCACAGGAACAGAGTGGCCAGTTCGGAATTGTCCAGGCCATGGCGGGGCTGGAAGTCGGTTTCGGCGGTGGCTTTGCTGAACTTGTTCCAGGGACACACCAACTGGCAGTCGTCACAACCGAACACCCGGTTGCCCATCTTTGACCGAAGCTCCACCGGAATACTCCCCGACAGTTCGATGGTCAGGTAGCTGATGCACTTGCGGGCGTCGAGTTTGTGAGGGCCTTCGAAGGCGTCCGTCGGGCACACCTCCAGGCAGGCAGAGCAGGAGCCGCAGTGTTCTTTCTCAAAGGGCTCGTCCACCGGCAGTGGCGCACTGGTAAAAATCTCCCCCAGAAAGAAAAACGACCCGGCCTTGGGGTGAATCACCATATTGTTCTTGCCGATCCATCCCAGTCCGGCCCTTTGCGCCAGGGCCCGTTCCAGTACCGGGGCGCTGTCCACAAAGGCTCGGTATTCGTACCCGGAGACGGCTTCGTCGATCCTTTTTGCCAGGGTGGCCAGGCGCTTTCTCATCAGTTTGTGGTAATCCCGACCTACCGCATATCGCGTCACATAGGCTTTTTCGGGGTTAGTAAGCACTCGCGCCGGGCTGTCCGGCGCCGGCAGGTAATCCAGCCGTACCGAAATGACACGGTGGGTTCCCTCCACCAGTGATCGGGGGTTGTAGCGTTTGTCACCATGATGGGCCATGTAGCCCATCTCGCCGTGAAAGCCATCGTCCAGCCATTTCTGCAGGCGCTGTGCATGGGGGCCGGTGTCTGGATAGGTGATACCAAGATCGCTGAAACCCAGCTCGCGCGCCCAATTGCGAATCTTTTCAGGCAGGTGCGTGAGGTTTTGATCCGTGGTTTCGGTCATTGCAGTTCCACTGGAAACGGTTGCCCCGGAAAGGAATATGAAAAGTTAATGTAAAGACATTGATTAAGTTATGACCTTTTTTGGTATTTTGCTATGCTTTACAGGCAGCTGGCTGATTTTCTTAATCCGGATTCTTTAGCGGGAGCGGTTTTGCATGCCCCTGATCAACGACCATAGTCTACCAGAAGACCTGTATTCCGCCGATGCGGTTGGAGCGATCGATCGCTATGTGATTGATCAACAGGGCGTTAATGGTTTTGATCTGATGCAAGCTGCAGCCGCCAGTGCGTTCCGCCGGCTGGTGCGGATCTGGCCTGACGCGTCTTCGCTTCTGGTGTTGTGTGGTGCGGGCAATAATGGTGGCGATGGTTACCTGGTTGCCGCAAACGCCAAACGCCACGGCATTGATGTTCACTGCGTCGCAGTGGCGCCTGTGGAGAAGCTCAAGGGCGATGCCCGCAAGGCCTGGCAGAAAGCCGAGGCTGACGGAGTTGAAGTCCAGGCACTGGGCGATGGCGACCAGGATCTGTCGAAACTTCCCTTCGACCGTGTGGATCTGATCGTCGATGCGATGCTGGGCACAGGGGCTACTGGAGCCCCCCGCGAACCCTTCGCGGGCATTATTGATCGGTGCAACCAGGCGGCGACGCCGGTATTGGCCATCGACGTTCCGTCCGGGCTGGATTCAACCCGGGGTACTGTGGCTGGCGTAGCTGTCCGGGCCGAGGTAACGGTGACCTTCATTGCCTTGAAGGTAGGGCTCTTTACCGGGGCAGGGACGGAGTGTTGCGGCCAGCTGATATTTGAATCGCTGGATACCGACGAATGGGCCTCCGAGAGCGGCCAGCGTCCGGTGGCTAAACGGGTCGACTGGTCGTCTATGGCTTTGTCGCTACCCCGCCGGCCGGCCAACGCCCACAAGGGACGTTTTGGCCATGTTCTGGTGGTAGCAGGCGAACGAGGATTTGGTGGTGCCGGAATTCTGGCTGCGGAGGCCGCGGCCAGATCCGGCGCCGGGCTGATTTCGCTGGCTACTCGCGGTGAGTATGTAGGTGCGGCGCTGGCGAGGTGTCCCTCGATTATGGCAAAGGCCGTTACTCACGGTTCCGAGTTGCAGCCGTTGATTGAAGCGGCTTCGGTGATCGTTTGCGGTCCCGGCATTGGGCGGGGAGCCTGGGGGCAGCAGATGCTGCAGCAGGTGATTGCCAGCGGCAAACCCCGGATTCTGGATGCGGATGCCCTGAATCTGATGGCGGGGCGAGCAGCCCGGCCATCCGACGACCATGTGCTTACTCCCCACCCGGGTGAAGCCGCCAGACTGCTGGGGTGTGAGGTCTCGGAGGTAGAGTCAGATCGCCTGGCAGCGGCGACCAGGCTGCAGCAGCGTTACGGAGGCGTGGTGCTGCTCAAGGGCGCCGGCACGGTGATTGCCAGCGAACAGGCGCTTCCGGTCATTGTCAGTGGCAGCAATCCGGGGATGGCGACAGGCGGTATGGGTGATGTGCTCTCCGGCCTGGTTGGCAGCCTGATGGGGCAGTGTGGTGACCTGCGACAGGCTGCAATGCTGGGGGCCGCGTTGCATCTTGCGGCGGCCGACGTTGCATCGGAAACCAAAGGATTTATGGGGCTGTTGCCCAATGATGTGATTGACAGCTTGCCCGGGATATTGGCGCGCACGGAAACCGGTGCCCGGATATCTTCCGGCCCGTCACAGGCGGAGGTCTGAGTGGCCGACAGTCCGGGGGAATTTGCCGTTTTCTTGGCCGACGAAGCCGCCACCGAGGCTGTCGGACGAGCGCTCGCCGCGACAGTCGGGCGCAGCGGCCGGGGCGCGACGGTGTTTCTTCAGGGCAACCTGGGGATGGGCAAAACAACGCTCAGTCGCGGAGTGATGCGGGGCATGGGCCACCAGGGTGCGGTCAAGAGTCCGACCTACACCATTGTCGAGCCTTATGAACATCTGACGCCAAGGGTCTATCACTTTGATCTTTACCGCCTTGGCGACCCGGAAGAGCTCGAATATCTGGGCATCCGGGACTATTTCGACAAGCTCAGTCTCTGCCTGATCGAGTGGGCGGAGCGCGGTGAAGGCATTCTGCCCGCTCCGGATCTGCGGGTGAGGCTGGAGCCAGAGGACGAGGGCCGGCGGGCGGTTTTCCAACCGGAAACGCCGGCGGGAAAAGAATTACTGGATGGTTTGCGGGCTTTGGGTCTGACAAACGGCTAATCGGGTATGTGCAGAAGGTTTTTTTCAATGCAGGTATACAGCATGAAGACCAGACTCTGTTTGAGACATTTTTTCGGCTTGTTGGCGTTGATCATGGTATCGCTGCCGGCGAATGCCGGTGTCGATATCGAAAGCGTGCGGATCTGGCCGGCGCCTGACCATACCCGGCTTGTGCTGGATATGGGGGATGCCATCGAACACAACATCTTCTCCCTGTCCGGACCGTCACGGCTGGTCATTGACCTGGCGAATACCCGCCTCAAGACTGATTTCGCGGCTCTTGATCTGAGCGGCAGCCCGATCCGCCGTATCCGCAGTGCGCCCCGTAACGGTAATGATCTGCGGGTTGTGCTTGACCTCAAAAAGGACATCAAGCCCCGCAGCTTCCAGCTGGCTCCGAACCAGAAGTATGGCCATCGCCTGGTGGTGGACCTGATCGAAGAAGGCGCACGCCAGGCTCGTGAGGAATCCCGCCCGACCGTCACGGACAACACCAACGGCAAGCGTGACATAGTGGTTGTGGTGGATGCCGGCCATGGTGGTGAAGACCCGGGCGCAACCGGTCCCCGGGGAGCACGCGAAAAAGACGTGGTTCTGAAAATGGCCCGCATCCTGGCTGACATGATCGAGCAGAAGCCCGGGTACACCGCCAAGCTGACCCGCACCGGGGACTATTACATTGATCTGCGCAGCCGGACCATTCTGGCGCGCAAACATAATGCGGATCTGTTTGTGTCCGTGCATGCCGATGCGTTCCGCACGCCAGAGCCCCGCGGGGCTTCAGTCTTTGCCCTGTCCCAGCGTGGAGCCACCAGTGAAACCGCCCGCTGGCTGGCCCAGTCAGAAAACCGCTCCGACCTGATCGGCGGCGCTGGCGGAGTTTCGCTTGACGGTCGGGACGACACCCTCGCCGGGGTACTGCTTGATCTGTCGATGACGGCCAGTATCAACTCCAGTCTTGGTGTTGGTAGCGAGGTCCTGGATCAGTTGGGTGGCGTTGCCAAATTGCACAAGCGAAGCGTGGAGCAGGCGTCCTTTGCGGTTCTCAAATCCCCGGATATCCCGTCGATTCTTGTCGAGGCAGGCTTTATTTCCAACCCCAGGGAAGAGAAATACCTCACCACATCCGGCTATCAGCGAAAACTGGCGGATGCGGTGGTACGCGGCATCGATGATTACTTCCAGAAAACGCCACCGCCGGGCACTCTGCTGGCCTGGCAGAAGCGTAACGGCAAGAATGAAGTCAGTCAGTACCGGATACAGCGAGGCGATACCCTGTCGGGCGTTGCGCGTCGTACCCAGACAAGCGTCAGCGAGCTGATGCAATATAACGGACTGAACGATGACCGTGTTATGGTAGGGCAGACTATCCGCATTCCCGCTTCCTGATAACGAGGTTGTTCCGTCAATGCCCGCCATCCGATTGCTGACACCCCGCCTGGCAAACCAGATTGCTGCCGGCGAGGTGGTCGAGCGCCCGGCCTCTGTTGCAAAAGAGCTTATCGAGAACGCGCTGGATGCCGGCGCCCGCAGAATCGATATCGACATCGAGCAGGGTGGTGTCAAGCTGATCCGCGTGCGGGACGATGGCAGCGGCATTGGCGAGAGCGATCTGTCGCTGGCACTGAGCCGTCATGCTACCAGCAAGATTGCCGACCTGGATGACCTGGAGGCCGTGGCTTCCCTGGGTTTCCGGGGCGAGGCGCTGGCCAGCATTTCCTCCGTCTCCCGCCTGGCGTTGACGTCCCGTACCGAAGACCAGGAAGCCGCTGCCAAAGTGGAGGTGGAAGGCCGGGATATGGATGCCACCATCGCGCCTGCGGCTCACCCTGTGGGCACGACGGTGGAAGTGCGCGACCTGTTTTTCAATACGCCTGCTCGTCGTAAATTCCTGCGCACCGAAAAAACCGAATTCAATCACGTCGAGGAATGCGTCCGGCGTCAGGCACTGAGTCGATTTGATACCGGTTTTACCCTGCGGCACAACCAGCGGGTGATCCAGAGCCTGCGGCCGGCAGAGAATCCCCTTGACCGGGAAAGACGCATTGGCGCCTTGTGCGGGCAGCAGTTTATCGACAACGCCGTCATCATCGACGCCGAGGCAACCGGGCTCAGGCTCTGGGGCTGGGTCGCACTGCCGACCTTCTCACGCAGCCAGGCGGACCTGCAGTACTTTTTCGTGAATGGCCGGGTGATTCGCGACCGCCTGGTGGCCCATGCGGTTCGCCAGGCCTATCGCGACGTACTCTACAACAATCGTCATCCGGCATTCGTGCTCTACCTGGAGGTGGATCCGGCATCCGTGGATGTGAACGTGCATCCCACCAAGCACGAAGTGCGTTTCCGGGACGGTCGCCTGGTTCACGATTTTATTTTCCGCACGCTCCACAAGGCTCTGGCGGATGTGCGTCCGGATGATCATTTGCGTGGCGCCGTTGCCCAGTCCGAGGGCCGGCACCCGTCGGCCCATGCCCAGGCGTTTGGCGTTCAGGTGCCAATGACGGATTCCCGGCCGGCAGGTTTTGACAGCGGCCAGACGGTGGAGGCGCCTTATCCCGGAAGCCAGGGCCCGGGCCAGCAACCCTTCCAGCAGGAATGGCAGGCCAGGGACCAGATGGCGTTCTACCAGTCCCTGAACCAGGGCGGCGGTGTTGAATCCTCCGGAGGATCGACCGTACCGCCTCTGGGGCGGTCAGACATGTCGATCACGCCGCCGGTCAATCAGGGCGACGATCCGCCTCTGGGGTACGCCATTGCCCAGCTCCACGGTATCTACATACTTGCCCAGAGCCATCAGGGATTGATCGTCGTGGACATGCACGCTGCCCATGAACGGATTACTTACGAGCGAATGAAGCGGGCCCTGGAAGCCCAGGATCTGAAGAGTCAGCCCTTACTGGTGCCGGTCTCACTGGCGGTCAGCCAGAAAGAGGCGGCGCTGGCAGAAACACACGGCCAGGAGCTGCTTCAGCTGGGCCTGGGGGTTGAACGGATCGGGCCGGAAACCCTGGCGGTTCGCCAGGTTCCCGCGCTGCTTCGGGGCGCCGATACCGAGCAACTGGTTCGCGATGTGCTGTCGGATCTGATTGAAAACGGCGAAAGCGACCGGGTAGAGGCCGTAACCCATGAACTGTTGGGTACAATGGCGTGCCACGGTTCTGTGCGGGCCAACCGGCAGCTGACCATCCCCGAGATGAACACCCTGCTGCGTGATATGGAGGCCACCGAGCGCAGTGGTCAGTGCAACCATGGCCGCCCGACCTGGACAGTGATGACCATGGCGGAGCTCGATAAGCTGTTCCTCCGGGGCCGTTAGAAGCCCATGACATCCTATCCTCCGGCCATTTTCCTGATGGGGCCAACGGCCTCTGGTAAAACTGATCTGGCGATCGAACTCTGCCGTCGATTTCCCTGCGATATCATCAGTGTAGATTCGGCGATGATATACCGGGGCATGGATATCGGCACGGCCAAGCCGTCCCCTGAAGAGCTCGCCGAGGCCCCCCATCGGCTGATCGATATCTGTGACCCGGCGGAAACTTACTCGGTGGCGGACTTCCGGCGGGATGCCCTGGCCGCCATGGCGGACATCAGTGCCCGGGGCAGAATCCCGCTTCTGGTGGGCGGCACCATGATGTATTTCAAGGCCTTGCTGCAGGGCATGTCGTCTTTGCCGTCTGCCGATCCCGTGCTGCGGCGCCAGCTTGAAGCGCAGGCGCAGCAGCAGGGCTGGGAATCGCTTTATCGGGAGCTGGAAGAAAAAGACCCGGTGGCCGCGGGGCTGATTCATCCCAACAATCGCCAGAGGTTGTTACGGGCCATCGAAGTCATCCGTCTGACCGGCCAACCGATTTCCCGGCTCTGGGCGCAGGGTGACGACGATGGCGGGAGCGAGCGAACGGCGGCAAGTGTTGAGGATTACACCTATTTTACCCGCTGGCAGGCAGACGAATCGTCGAGTCTTCCGTATACTGTGGTTCAGCTTGCGATAGCGCCTTCTGATCGAAATATACTCCACGAACGGATTGCCCGGCGATTCCGGTCAATGCTCAATGCGGGTTTTCTTGAAGAAGTCAGGGCGCTGATGGCCAGAGGTGATCTACACTCTGAGTTACCGTCCATGCGATGCGTCGGATACCGTCAGGCCTGGTCCTATCTGGCCGGCGAGTATGACCAGCAGGAAATGGTCGGGAAAGGGGTGGCTGCTACCCGGCAGCTTGCTAAGCGGCAGCTGACTTGGCTGCGAAAATGGTCCGGTTTGGACTGGCTGGATAGTGACGATCCGGAAACGGTTGATTTGGCCTTGAAAATCATCGGATCTCGCACCACATTGAAGTTTTAAATGACGATCTGCTTCAATCATAAACAGGAGAATAAACATGTCAAAAGGGCAGTCTTTACAAGACCCTTACCTCAACGCCTTACGCAAGGAACGCATTCCGGTTTCTATCTTTCTGGTCAACGGTATCAAGTTGCAGGGCCAGATTGAATCCTTTGACCAGTTTGTGATTTTGCTGAAGAACACTGTAAGCCAGATGGTTTACAAGCACGCAATCTCAACCGTTGTGCCGGCACGCAATGTTCGCATTCCGCCTCAGGCCCCGGGCGGTGAAGAGTCCGAGGACTGATTTGCCCGAGCTCTGCTGGTTGTCCATCACCCGCGTCTTTGAGGAATCGCCTGAGGTTCCGCAGAGCGCGGGTGTTTGTTTTTATGGTAGATGCAGTCTGACTGCCCTGGAGTTTACGCGACTTGTTTGAGCGCCCCGACGTTGGTGAACGAGCGATTCTTGTTCACATTGAATTTTCCGCCTATGACGACAAAGAAGACCTGGGAGAATTCCGGGAGCTGGTGTGGTCGGCGGGCGTTGAGCCGGTTGGCGTGGTAACCGGCACCCGCAAGCAGCCCAGTTCGCGGCTGTTTGTGGGCACCGGTAAGCTGGAAGAAATCCGGGATGCCGTCACCGCCAATGAAGCGGATATCGTGCTGTTTAACCATGCCCTCAGTCCCAGCCAGGAGCGTAACATCGAACGTGAGCTCCAGTGCAGGGTGCTGGACCGCACCGGGGTGATTCTGGATATCTTTGCCCAGCGTGCGCGGACTCATGAGGGCAAGCTGCAGGTTGAACTGGCCCAGCTTGACCATATGTCCACGCGGCTGGTTCGGGGCTGGACCCACCTGGAGCGTCAGAAAGGTGGTATCGGCCTTCGTGGTCCCGGTGAAACCCAGCTTGAAACTGACCGCCGCCTGCTGCGAGAGCGAATCAAATCGATCCATCGTCGGCTTGAAAAAGTGCGTCGACAGCGCAATCAGGGGCGCCGTGCCCGTACCCGCGCTGATATTCCGACGGTGTCTCTGGTGGGTTATACCAACGCTGGTAAATCAACCCTGTTCAACCGACTGACCACGTCAACGGTCTACGCCGCCGACCAACTGTTCGCAACGCTGGATCCGACACTAAGAAGGCTGGAACTTCCGGACATTGGCCCTGTCGTTATGGCGGATACGGTTGGTTTCATCCGTCACCTGCCCCATAAATTGGTGGAGGCATTCCGGGCGACGCTTGAGGAAACGACCGAAGCCTCCATCCTGCTGCATATTGTCGACTGCTACGATCAGCGGCGAGACGAAAATATCGAGCAGGTGGAGAACGTACTGGCGGAAATTGGCGCGGACGACGTGCCGGTACTTCAGGTGTTCAATAAAATTGACCTGCTAGAGAACTTTTCACCCCGCACTGAACGTAATGAAGAGGGTGTGCCGGTGCGTGTCTGGGTATCTGCCGTGTCCGGTCAGGGCATGCAGGAACTCTTCGACGCGGTGGTTGAAAGGCTTGCCGAGGATGTCGTACATCACTTTGTGTGTCTGCGGCCAACTGATGGAAAGTTGCGGGCGCTATTGCATGAGGCGGGCTCGGTAATCGAGGAAAGCCATCGGGATAACGGCGATTCAGTCCTTGAAGTAAGGCTTCAGCAACGGGACTGGTTGCAGCTACTGAGTCGGGCCGGAGTGCGGGAAAACGAAGTGAAGCTGGAACACTCACATAGTTAAGCAGGCTGCGCTATTGCCGGGGCGCTTATAAATCCCTAGTATTTGCAGCCATTCGATCAGCTAAGAACGGAGAACACTATGGCCTGGAATGAACCGGGTGGAAACCGCAACGACAACGATCCCTGGGGAACCGGTGGAGGTCGCGGTGGTAAAGATCAGGGGCCGCCGGATCTCGACGAGGCGCTGAAAAAGGGCCTCGACAAGCTGAACAAGCTCCTTGGCGGAAAAGGCAAGGGCGGCAATTCAGGTGGCGGCGGTTCATCTGGTGGCAATGCCGGTGGGATTGGTGCGGTGCTGGCCATCGTCGCCATCGTCTTTGTCGGTTATGTTGTTTTCCAGTCTTTTTACACCGTCGACGAGCAAGAGCGCGCCGTAGTCCTTCGTTTTGGCGAATTCAGCCGCACGGAGGAGCCGGGCCTGCGGTTCAAGGTGCCGCTGATTGACAGCGTCACGCTGGTGCGCGTTACCAATGTGCGAACGGCGGAGTCCACGGGACAGATGCTGACCCAAGATGAGAACCTTGTGTCCGTGGACCTGCAGGTCCAGTACCGGGTTCGTAACGCCCGTGACTACGTGCTCAACGTGCGGGATTCAAACCAGGCCCTGGCTTTTGCGACAGACAGTGCGCTGCGCCATGAGGTCGGCAGCTCGACCCTTGACGGTGTTCTGACCGAAGGACGTGCCGAACTTGCTGTACGCGTCGAGCAAAGGCTTCAGACCTTTCTCGAAGAGTACGGTACGGGCCTTGAGATCGTCCGGGTGAACGTTGAGAGTACCCAGCCCCCAGAGCCGGTACAGGATGCGTTCCGTGAGGTTCAGCGTGCCCGTGAAGACGAGCAGCAGGTCAAGGAAGAAGCCGAGCGCTACCGTAACAAGGTGGTGCCAGAGGCGCGTGGCCGGGCGCAACGTCTGACAGAAGAAGCCGCAGCCTACAAAGAGCAGGTTGTAGAGCGAGCCCGTGGTGAGACGGCCCGTTTCCTTGCCGTTCTGGATGTATACAGCCAGGCGCCAGAGGTAACCCGCGAGCGTATGTATCTTCAGGCCCTTGAAACTGTGCTGAGTAATTCCAGCAAGATCATGGTGGATACTGAAAGCAGTGACAATATGATGTACTTGCCGCTGGATCGGTTGACCAACCGCGTCGGAGCGAGCACACAGAGCGGCAGCTCAGGTAGCGGCCAGACAGACATCAAGACGCTGGCCGACCAGGTAATGCAGGAACTGCAGAGCCGTCAGGATTCAGGCGTTCGGAGGAGTCGTTAATATGGGAGCTAAAGGTGTAGTGGGCCTTGCGGGCGCCCTGATCGTGGTACTGGTTGTATTGTCCAGTGTTTATATTATTCCAGAGACCCATCGCGGTGTGTTGCTGCGTTTTGGTGAGCTCATTCAGACCGACATTGAAGCGGGTATTCACTTCAAGGTTCCGGTCATCGATCGGGTGAGGGAATTCGATGTGCGGGTGCTGACGACGGATCTGCCGTCACGCCAGTATCTGACCGTTGAGAAAAAGCCGCTGGATGTGGATTCTTACATCGCCTGGAAGATCCGTGATGTGGACCAGTTCTACCGTGCAACCGGGGGCGATGAGTACCGTGCATCCTCGCTGTTGCTGTCCCGGGTGGACAACGGTCTGCGGGATGAGTTCGGTGTTCGCACCATGGTGGAAGTGGTCTCCGGCCAGCGTGACGAGCTGATGACCTCTCTCACCCAGCGTGTCAACGAGACCGCCCAGAAAGAGTTTGGTATTGACGTAGTTGATATCCGGGTCAAGGCGATCGAGTTTCCGGGCGAAGTCAGCCAGAACGTTTATCGCCGGATGGCGACCGAGCGTCAGAAGCTGGCCCAGGAATTCCGTTCACGGGGTAATGAACTTGCGGAAGGTATAAGAGCGGATGCGGATCGGCAGCGTACCGTTATCCTTGCCGAAGCCTTCTCCAAGGCCGAAGAAACTCGCGGTGAGGGTGACGCCCAGGCGGCCCAGATCTACGCAGACGCTTACGGCTCTGATAACGAGTTCTATTCCTTCTATCGCAGTCTGGAGGCTTATCAAAACACCTTCGCTGACAAGGGCGATATCATGGTGATTGATACTGAAAGCGACTTCATGAAGTATCTGAAGGACCCGATGGGCAACCGCTGATACTGAGGCTGGCACCGTTAAAACCGGAATGCTCTGGCATTCCGGTTTTTTTGTGCCTGCCAACAGTGTAAAATCTCGCCGGTTTTGGCCCGGGTTTCATTGTCACCGGGCATTGCCTTAAATCCTGTGCACGGACAACGAAATCTCATGACAGTATCTGATCGCTGGCTATTGCCGGATGGCGTTGAGGACATTCTTCCTCCGCTGGCCGGCCAGATCGAATCCCTGCGCCGGGATGTAATGGATACCTGCCAGCGCTGGGGCTATCAGCTGGTTATCCCACCGCTGATTGAATACCTCGAGTCCCTGTTTACCGGCACCGGTCATGATCTGGAGCTACAGACCTTCAAATTGACCGATCAGCTCACCGGCAGAATGATGGGCCTGCGGGCAGACATGACCCCGCAGGCTGCCCGTATTGACGCCCATACTCTTGGCCAGGAAGGCATTACCCGATTGTGCTATGCCGGGCATGTGCTGCATACCCGTCCTCGTCACATGCTGACCGGCCGCACCCCGATCCAGGCCGGTTGTGAGCTTTTCGGCAGCCGCTCCGAGTCGGCGGATATGGAAGTCATCAGTCTGATGCTTGAGGCTCTGCGGGTATCGGGCCTGCCCCGGATTCATCTGGATCTCGCCCACGTTGCCATCTACGAGAACCTGGTGCGAGAAGCCGCGTTTGACCGTGACGCCGGCGAGGCCATTTTTGACGCCATGGCCCGTAAATCCGTTCCGGAACTTGATCAGTGGCTGGGTGACTGCCCCGCGGGTTCTGCCGGTGAAATGCTGCGCAAGCTTGCCCGTGTCAGTGGCGGAGCGGAAGCGTTGGCGGAAGCAAAGCAGATTCTCGCTGGTGCGCCTGCGCCTTTGCAGGATGCTCTGGGTCAGCTTGAGCGTGTGGCGGATATGTTGGGCAACCACTTCCAGGAGGTGACCTTCGGCTTCGATTTCTGCGAGCTTCGAGGCTACAACTACCACACCGGCCTGGTGTTTGCCGCCTACGTGCCCGGTCACGGCGATGCCGTCGGTAAGGGTGGCCGGTACGATGCCATTGGCAGCGACTTTGGCCGGGCCCGGCCGGCCACCGGTTTCAGTCTGGATATTCGCTCACTGGCCTCCCTGGGACAGCGGACCAGTCATTCGACGGGACGGATATGGGCGCCAGCGGACGCTGATGACGCGCTGGAGGGTGTGATCGCCGGGTTGCGGCTGACCGAAACCGTCGTTCGCGCCCTGCCGGAAGACACCAAAGCGGATCCCCGAGCACGGGGCTGTAACCGGATACTTGTAAAGAAGAACGGCCAGTGGGTCGTGGAACACCTGGACTAACTGAGCTGGACAAATCGAGAGAGAATCATGGGTAAGAACGTTGTAGTACTTGGCACCCAATGGGGTGATGAAGGTAAGGGCAAGATCGTTGACCTTCTGACCGATAAAGTGTCTGCGGTGGTCCGTTTTCAGGGTGGCCACAATGCCGGACATACCCTGGTAATTGACGGCCGGAAAACAGCGCTTCACCTGATTCCCTCAGGTATTCTGCGAAAAGACGTCCAGTGTCTGATTGGCAACGGCGTCGTACTGTCTCCGGAAGCTCTGCTCAAGGAAGTTCGCGAGCTGGAATCCAACGGTGTGGCTGTGCGCGAGAGGCTAAAAATCAGCCTGGCATGCCCGATCATCCTCAAAACCCACGTGCGTATTGACCAGGCCCGAGAGCGCGCCCGGGGCGTGGACAAGATTGGAACCACCGGCCGGGGCATTGGTCCGGCCTATGAAGACAAGGTGAGCCGTCGTGGCGTTCGGCTGGGCGATCTTTTTGATCCCCAGAGCTTCAAGGAAAAACTGCTGGAGATCATGAGTTACCACAACTTCGTGCTGACCGAGTATTTCCACGAAGAGCCGGAGGATATTGATCAGGCGTTTTCCGAGCTGATGACCATGAGCGAGGAAATCCTGCCGATGGCGGCTGACGTGACGGATATCCTTCACGATCTGCGCAAGCGCGGCGAACACATCATGTTTGAGGGTGCCCAGGGTTCACTGCTGGATATCGACCTGGGGACCTATCCCTATGTCACCTCGTCCAACACCACCGCCGGCGGCACGGCAACCGGTACAGGCTTCGGCCCGCTGTTTCTGGACTACGTGCTGGGAATTACCAAAGCCTATACCACCCGTGTTGGTTCAGGCCCGTTCCCCACGGAGCTGTTTGACGATATGGGTCGGCATCTGGCGGTCAAAGGTAACGAAGTGGGCACTACAACCGGTCGTTCACGCCGTTGCGGCTGGTTCGATGCGGTGGCCCTGCGCCATGCGATCCAGATCAACAGTGTGTCAGGTATCTGCCTGACCAAGCTGGATGTTCTTGACGGCATGGACACCGTCAAGGTCTGCATCGGCTACAAGACACCGAAAGGTGAAATCACCCGTCCGCCCATCGGCTGCGACACCTACAAGGATATTGAGCCGGTCTTTGTTGAGCTGCCGGGCTGGCAGGAAAGCACGTTCGGGATCACCTCACTGGATCAGCTGCCGGAGAATGCCCGGTCCTATATCCGTTATCTGGAAGAGCAGATCGAGGCTCCGATTGACATTATTTCCACCGGACCTGACCGCGTCGAGACCGTTATTCTCCGCCATCCCTTCGGCGAGTAGCAGTCTACTCAGGGCTTTGTGGCAATCAGCGTGGCCCGCTTCGGCCCCGGATAACCCTCAACGGTTTTGTTCGGGTCGTCCGGGTGCAGGAAGTCGGCCAGCGACTGGAATCGCATCCAGTCGGTCTGGCGCTGCTCATCAGTCGTTGTGACGCTGACGTCCACCACCCGCGCATTGCGGAAGCCGGTTCGGTCCAGCCACCGCAAAAGCGTGTCGCAACTGGGCAGAAACCAGACGTTGCGCATCTGGCCGTAACGGTCTTCCGGCATCAGGCTGTAACCCTCGGGCCCGTCTACCACCAGGGTTTCCAGAACCAGCTCGCCACCCGGCTTCAGGGTATCCTTCAGTTCCAGTAGATGATCCAGCGGCGAACGCCGGTGATAAAGCACACCCATTGAGAAAGTGGTGTCGAAAGCTTCCAGGCGGGGCGGTAGGTCTTCCAGTTTGATTGGCAGAAGATCGGCCCGCGGCTCCGGGGCGATGTAGCGTTTCACCGCCAAGAACTGGAACAGGAAAAGCAGTCCGGGATCCACGCCGATGACCCGTCCCGCGCCTTCCCCCAGCATCCGCCAGAGGTGATAGCCGGAACCGCAGCCCACATCCAGAATCTGTCGTCCCTTGAGGTCGGACAGATGGGGCAGCACCCGGTCCCATTTCCAGTCTGACCGCCATTCGGTATCAATCGGAATGCCGAAAAAATCGAAGGGGCCCTTGCGCCAGGGCATCAGGCCCCTGAGGCCCGATTCCAGCTTACGGTGCAGGTCGTCAGGCAATGTCTCCTGGGCGCGCAGTGCTACTGCGGACCGGTCCAGCACCGGTGGTCGCGCGGCAATATCCGGCAGTGAATCCAGGGCCGACAGCCAGCGGGGAATGTCGCCATGAGGGGCTTCGTCGAAGCGCCTTTGGAGCTGTTTCTGAACAAGCTCGCGCCACTGCTGCAGGCCGCTCTGGTCCAGATCGTCGAACAGATTGGCGTAGCATGTTTGCCAGTCAAAGCGGGTCATGGGGGCTCGAATTCCTTCGGGGGCTATTTGACGGCCAGTATGGAAACAAAGTTAAAGCACTGATACCACACCATCACACGGGAAAATCCGGAGTCCTGCAGGCGCTGCAGATGTGCCGCGATGGTTTCCGGCAGCAGCACCCGTTCAAGGGCGGAGCGCTTCTGACTGATTTCCAGGTCGGAATAGCCGTTGGCCCGCTTGAACTCGTGGTGCAGTCTGGTCTGGATATCCTGCTCGGCGGCGGATTCGAAACGGATTTTTTCCGACAGAATCAGAGCACCACCGGGCAGTGTGGCATCGCCGATTCGGGTCAACAGCGCGTTTCGATGCTCTGGCGCCACGAACTGCAGGGTGAAATTGAGGGTGGTCACCGACGCCTGATGCAGTTGGGTGTCCAGAATATCCTCGCAGCGCAGGGAGACCGGCAGCGGATGGTCGTCCAGGGCGATGAAGTGCTCTGCCCGCTCAATCATGTCCGGTGAGTTGTCCACGCCGGTCAGCAGGCAGTCGCGGTCGCCTATGCCGTGTCGCATGGCCAGGGTCGATGCGCCCAGAGAGCAGCCCAGATCATAGCAGTGGCTGCCAGCCTGGGCGTACTGATCGGTAATGACTTCGATCATCGGGATGATGGTGGTGTAGCCCGGCACCGAGCGTCGGATCATATCCGGAAACACCCGGGCGACTGCGGCGTCGAAGCGGAATTCGCCGGCCTCCTGTTCGGTGGCAAACAGTCTGTCCCGGGTCTGCACCGGTTTCTGTGGCTTGCGGGACATCAGCCCTGGTCCTCTTCCCGACCCGCCGAACCATTTGTCGGGCTGTCGTGGACCGGGCGGTCGTGGGCCGGAGCGGGGCCGCGGCTGCAGCGCACGCCACGGTTCTTGTAGTCGACCAGAATGCCGCGGAAGGACGGATCCACATCGGCGGCAATGGCCAGGAATCCCTGTTCACAGACCGCATGCAGTTCCGAGGATTTGGGTGACATCCGGAAAGGCTCGCCGGGCTTGAGGTGTATTGCCTCGAACTCGCCGATGGGAACATGGTCCTTATTGTTCGAGTGGTCAATCCGGCCGCTGAATTCCAGGGCGCCAATGGTGACCAGAACGGTGACAATGGCCGTTACGATCAGGCTGCGGGCGGTATATCGGGCGTCTTTCTGGCTCACAAATCTCTCCGGAAGTCAGGGTTGTCTGGATATCGGGTGTTTAGAACTGGCCCGGAATACTGATCGACGGGCTCTGAAGTGCAGACAGCTGTTCCCTCAGGGACAGAATCTGGTCAGACCAGAACCTCGGCTGGGCAAACCAGGGGAAGAACCGTGGGAAAGCCGGGTCGTCCCAACGTTTTGCCAACCAGGCGCAATGGGAAATCTGGCGGTAACAGCGCAGTGGTTCGATCAGGTGCCTTTCCCGGCGATTGAAGTCGCGGAACATCTCGTAGCCTTCCATCAGCTCACCGAATTGCTGTCCCCGCTCCACCTCATCCCCGTTCAGCAGCAGCCAGAGATCCTGGATGGCGGGCCCGGTGCGGCAGTCGTCCAGGTCTACAAACAGCATCTGCTCTTCGCGGCAGAGAATATTGCCGGCGTGGCAGTCGCCGTGGATTCGCAGGTTATGGGTTTCGCCTGCATCTTCCAACCGGCGCTGACAGTATTCGATCAGGTCGGGAATCAGCGAATCCCAGGCAGGGCGCAGGTCGACAGGCACCCAGTTTTCCTGAACCAGAAAATCGGTATTGGCGGTTATGCCGCCGATCAGGTCAAGGGTGGGGCGTTCCTGAAAAGCCTTGGTGTCGCCCTGATTGTGAAGCTGCCCAAGCCATTGGCCCAGGCGGTAGAGAGTGTCGGTCACGCTGGTGTCCGGCGCCTGACCGCCGCGCTGGGGAAACACCGCAAACAGGAACTCTCCACCACGGCCAAGAGTGTCACCGCCGGGCAGTTCCATGGGCGCAACTACCGGAATGTCGGCTTCCACTAGCTGGCGCGTGAAGTCATGTTCTTCACGGATCTGGGCTTCGCTCCAGCGGCCGGGGCGGTAGAACTTGGTAATAACCGGTGATTTGTCTTCAAGGCCGATCTGATAAACGCGGTTTTCATAGCTGTTCAGGGCAAACAGACGCCCGTTCACCACAAACCCCGCGTCCTCCATGGCATCCAGAATGGTGTCCGGAGTGAGGGCGTCGTAGGGGTGGCTGCTGGTTTCGGTCATAAAGGGATTAGCGCCTCGCGCTTTGCCGGGTCTTCATTTCGCTGAGATGGTACCAGTTTTCGTCCAGTTCCCAGCGAATGCGATCGATACCCGCCTGCTCAAGGATGATGTCGCCGGCCCGGGCCTGCACCTGAGCCAGTTCGCGCTCCGCCCGCTGCCATTCCCGGCTGGTATCCGCAAGGTTGCCCATACTCGGGAAGATGGCGTTCAGAGCTTCCCGTGTCGGCGTTTCGAAGGAGCGCAAAGACGTCATAATGGCGGTATTGCCCTCCACTCGTACAACCCGGTGCTGGTATGGGTAGTTGGCAACCGTCTCGTCCTCTGCGAGGGCGTAATTGAGGCTGATCACTTCAAAGCCGCGCCAGCCCAGCCAGCTCACAAATAGGGCGGCGACCAGCATAACGATAATGAACTGCTTCCTGTCAGACATTGATTCACGGCTCCCAGCACTTTCCTGATGGCGAAGTATACCGTTTTAGGCCTTTGTCCGTAATGCGGTCGCGGGTTTTTACCCGCAGAGTTTGAGGCCGCCCGGGGTTTTGCCATACTCAAGACTCTTATTGAAAACGAATGTCGAGCGCGGATATGGCGGATCCAGAAATCTATCAGGTTCAAACGGTCGTGGTGGGCGCCGGCGTTGTCGGCCTTGCGATTGCGCGGAAACTGGCACAGCAGGGCCGGGAGGTGCTGGTGCTGGAGGCCGGCGACCGATTTGGCGAGGGCATATCATCCCGTAACAGTGAAGTCGTCCATGGCGGGCTTTACTACCCGGAGCATTCCCTTAAGGCGTTGCTCTGTGTGGAGGGCCGCCAGGCGCTCTACGACTACTGCCATGCCCGACGTCTGCCGGTGCGCAAATGTGGCAAGTGGATTGTGGCCGCTGAGGCCGAGGCCGGCCAGTTAGTCAAAATCCGGGATCAGGCACAGAAAAACGGGGTGGCGCTTGAGTTGGTCGACAAAAAGGCCGTGGCGCGGAAACTGCCCGGCGTTGTCGCGGGTGCCGCACTCCACTCCCCGGAAACCGGGATTATCGACAGCCACGCGCTTATGCTCGCGTTGTTGGGTGAGCTGGAGGATGCTGGTGGGCAATTGATCTGTCGGGCACCGGTAGTAGGTATCGTGACCGAGACCGACGGTTATCGTTTGGAAGTCGCCGGGGAATCCCCATGCTGGCTCAAGGCGGAGCAGGTGGTTAATTCGGCAGGCCTTGGTGCGGTCCCTCTTGCCAGTTGTTGGAAGGGTATGCCGGAACAGCAGATTCCTCGTCAGCGCTATGCCCGTGGCGTGTATTTCAGCTACGGCGGAAAGCATCCGTTCGACTCCCTGGTGTATCCGGTTCCCGAGCCCGGCGGATTGGGTATTCATCTCACCCTGGATTTGGCAGGTCAGGCTCGATTTGGTCCGGACGTGGAGTGGGTCGATACGCCGGACTACCGGGTTGACCCGACGCGGGCCCAGGCATTTACCGGCAGCATTAGCCGATGGTGGCCGGCCCTGGATCCGGCCAGGCTGCAGCCCGCCTATGCGGGAATTCGCCCCAAGCTGCATGGGCCCAATGAGTCGTTTGCGGATTTCCGGATAGATGGGCCGGAATCCCATGGGCTGCCGGGCGTAGTTCATCTGTTCGGTATCGAGTCGCCGGGGCTTACCGCCTCTCTTGCGATTGCCAATCGGGTCGCGGTCCTACTCAGGGAGTGATCGTCGATTACCCGGGCGTGCGGGCCAGCGCCCAGACCTGAACCTCCCGGGCGCCCGCGTTTTTCAGAGCCTGGGCGAGCAGGCGAGCGGTCGCACCGGTGGTCACCACATCATCGATAATCGCCACCCGGGCCGGCGGTTGATCTACTATGCGGAAAATGCCTGTCAGGTTGGCAATCCGGGCGTTGCGGTCAAGCCCGCGCTGGGATCTGGCGCGGCGTTGGCGGGCGGCCAGGTTTGATGACCATGGCAGAGCCAGTTTCCGGCCCAGATGCTCGGCAATATCCGACGCCTGGTTGAAGCCCCGGCTCCGCCGTCTGGCCGGGTGCATCGGCGCCGGAACCAGAAGGTCGGGGCGCCAGTCCGGATAGCGATCGAGCGTTTCCGTAAGATGATGTGCCAGCTCATGGAGCAGAGGTTTGGCGAAGGCACGCTGGCCAGAATCCTTGTAACGCCGGATCATCCGATCGACCGGAAACCGGTAGTGCAGTGGCGCAATCACCCGGATAAACGGTGGCGGGCTTTTCAGACATTCCCCGCAGGCCATGTCTTGACCAGGAAAGGCCAGCGGGAGGGCGCAGTGGCGACAGTACCAGCGATTCCTGGACAGCTCGTCCCGGCAGGGGGTGCAGAGTCCAAAGCTTGCTGCCGGTTCAAGGCAGGCCACACAACTTCCGCCGCTGTTAACCTTTAGTGCTAACAAGGTTGACAGCGCCTCCAGTCCCTTTATCATTTGTTCACTCGCTATCCATAGCTGTTCAGCGCTACTCAGAATGAATCTGAAAAGCCCGGAAAAATTAACAGGATCGTATCATGGCCGCCACCCAATCTATCAGCCAAGCCCGTCACGACTGGACCATGCAGGAAGCCCGAGCGCTGTTTGAGCTGCCGTTCAATGACCTGATGTTCCGGGCCCAGACCGTCCACCGGGAAAACTTCGACCCCAATGAAGTGCAGGTCAGTACCCTGCTGTCCATCAAGACCGGCGCCTGCCCGGAAGACTGCAAGTACTGCCCCCAGAGCGGTCATTACAACACCGGGCTTGAGAAGGAAAAGCTGCTCGAGATTGAGAGCGTGGTGGCAGAGGCCAAAGCGGCCAAGGCCAAGGGTGCGTCCCGGTTCTGCATGGGTGCGGCCTGGCGCAGCCCTTCAAAGAAAGACATGGGTTATGTGGTTGATATGGTGCGGCAGGTGAAATCCCTGGGTCTAGAGACCTGCATGACGCTGGGAATGCTCAAGCCCGAGCAGGCGGATGAGCTGGCCGGAGCCGGTCTGGACTACTACAACCACAACCTGGACACCTCCGAGAAATACTATAGCCACATCATCACCACCCGCACCTACCAGGACCGGCTCGATACCCTGGCCAACGTGCGCAAAGCCGGCATGAAAGTGTGCTGCGGCGGTATCGTGGGTATGGGTGAGGATCCGGATGACCGTGTCGGGCTGCTGGTGCAGCTGGCCAACCTGCCGCAACAGCCGGAAAGCGTTCCGGTCAATATGCTGGTCAAGGTGCCGGGAACGCCCATGGAAGACGTTGAAGACCTGGACCCGTTCGAATTCATCCGCACCATTGCCGTGGCCCGCGTCATGATGCCGGCCTCCCACGTTCGTCTGTCCGCCGGGCGTGAGGAAATGAACGAACAGATGCAGTCCCTTTGCTTCCTCGCTGGCGCCAACTCGATTTTCTACGGTGAGAAACTGCTGACCACCGCCAATCCGCAGGCCGACGCCGATATGGAGCTGTTCCGCCGCCTGGGTATCCGCCCCGAGCAACGTGAGCAGGCCCATCCAGAGGAAGCGGAAGAAGAGGCCATTGTTGAAGCGGTTGAGTACGAGCAGAACCGCCATCTGTTCTACGACGCAACTCGCGAGTCCGCATAGGGCTTAACCGCCCGGGAGAGCCACCATGCGCGATTTCGCCGCCGAGCTGGAACAGCGCAGGCAATCCGGTCTTTACCGGGTGCGCCGTCAGGTCAGTGGCCCTCAGAAGCCACTGTTGGTGTCTGACGGTCGACCGCTCTTGTCTTTCTGCAGCAATGACTATCTGGGCATGGCCAGCCACCCCGAGCTTTCCCGGGTAGCGGCTGGCGCCATGCAGGCTAACGGGCTGGGCGGCGCGGCTTCCCATCTGATCTGCGGCCACCATGATGCCCATCACCAGCTAGAACAACGCCTGGCCAGTTTTACTGGTCGAAGCTCCGCGCTGTTTTTCTCCACCGGTTATATGGCGAATATGGGCGTTATCGCCGCGCTGGCCGGTCGTGGCGATACCATTTTTTCTGACCGCCTCAATCATGCCTCCATCATCGATGGCTGCATCCTGAGTCGTGCCCGGGTGCGCCGTTATCCCCATGGCGATACAGAGGCCCTTGAAGCCATGCTGAACAGTACCGACGGCCACAAGCTGGTGGTGACGGACGGCGTTTTCAGCATGGACGGCGATATCGCACCACTGGCCGAGCTCGCCCGGCTTTGCCGGCGCCATGAGGCACTGCTGGTGGTGGACGATGCTCACGGAATCGGTGTGCTGGGCCCTCAGGGGCGGGGGAGTGTCGCAGAGCTCGGTTTGTCAGAAGAGGATGTGCCGGTGCTGATTGGCACCCTGGGCAAGGGCATAGGAACCAGTGGCGCCTTTGTGGCAGGGCCTGAGCTGCTGATGGATTACCTGGTGCAGAAAGCCCGTACCTACATCTACACCACGGCCATGCCGCCGGCTATTGCTTCGGCGACCAGCGCAAGCCTGGACCTTGTCGAGCATGAACAGCACCGCCGCGATCACCTGGTGAAGCTGATCGCTGCGTTCCGCCAGGGGGCCACCGAAATGGGATATGAGCTGATGCCGTCACGGACGCCTATCCAGCCCATTATGGTGGGGGATAACTGGATGGCACTGGCACTAAGCCGGGCACTGGAGGAACGTGGTTTGCTGGTGACCGCCATTCGCCCGCCCACCGTGCCGGAAGGGGAGGCCCGCCTGCGGGTCACCCTCAGCGCCGCCCACACCATGAATGATCTGCAGCAACTGCTCGATGGGTTGTCTGCGTGCCGTCACATACTCAATGCCAGGGAAGAGCAGGTGGTATGACACTCCGGCCGGAAACACAGGCGCTACTGGTGATTGGCGGCTGGGGGGTCAACGCCGCCATGCTCGGCCCGGTTGTGGCGCAGTGGCCCGGAACGGTGCAGTTTGTTTCCCTTAACGATGATCTGCTCGTACCCAGTCGCACGGTTGCAGAGGCTGCGCAAAGGCTGGTTCGTCAATATCCGGAACCGAGGGTCTGGCTGGGCTGGTCCCAGGGGGCTCAGGTGGCGATGGCCGCAGCGGACATTCCCGGAACACCGGTGCAGAAAGTGGTGACCCTGGCGGGCTTTCCACGCTTTGTGGCAGGTGATCACTGGCCCACGGGTATGGCTCCGGAAACCTTTAAAGCGTTCAGGGGAGGCATGGCGGCTGACCCCAATCGAACCTGGCGCCGTTTCCAGCAGCTGCTGGTTCACGGCGTCGCCAGAGAGCACTCAGCAGCGGCTCGAAGAGAGCTTGGCCGGTGGCTTGCCGAGGGTCCCGTGGCAAACAGCGAACATCTTGCGCAAAGCCTGGACTGGTTGGCCAGGGAAGATCAGCGAACCCTGTGGCGCAATCTTGATCAGCCCACTCTGCATCTTCTGGCGGAGTCGGATGCCCTGGTTCGTCCCTGGTCCGAGGATCTGGCATTGCCGGAACGCGCGACGGTGAAGATTATACCCGGCATGTCCCATTGGCCCACGGCCGCCAAGGCTGCGCAGTGTGGCCGGATGCTTGGTGCTTTTGCCGTGGACGAAAATGCCTTTGAGAAAACTCCGATGGCGGAGAACCTATGACAGACGCCGCTGATTTCGAATCCATGGTCGCGCCGGGCAAATATGCCATCGCCCGGGATTTCGGTGCGGCATCCGCAACTTATAATCCTGCTGCCCGGCTCCAGCGCTATATGGGGCAGGTGATGCTGGATCAGGTCGGCCCGATAGCCGGCAATGGCGGCTGTTCGGCCGTGGCTCTGGATCTGGGTTGCGGTACCGGCTGGTTTACCGGTGAGCTGGCAAGTCGCGCTGACGCGGGGCTGACGCTGGGTATCGATCTGGCCCCCGGCATGCTGCAGTTTGCCCGTTCGGCGAGTCCTTCCAGCCTGGCCTGGCTCGCCGCGGACGCTGAGGCACTGCCATTGGCCGATAACAGAGTGGATTTGGTATTCAGCAACCTGATGATCCAGTGGGCGCAGAATCCGGCCCAGGTATTGTCAGAGTGCCGGCGGGTGCTGCGGCCGGGCGGGCGTCTGATGATCTCCACGCTGCTTGATGGCACATTGTCTGAACTGAAAGAAGCCTGGCGGCAGGCGGACCCGCAGCACCAGCACGTCAACCGTTTCGATTCCGCGCAGGATTATCGCAGCTGGGCGGCAGCGACTTTGCCGGGAGCGACCCTGTCCAGGGAAACGGTAAAGCTGGGCTATCCATCCCCCATGGCGCTGTTGTCCGAGCTCAAGGCCATAGGCGCCGGCTTCAAAGGCGCCTCCCGGCGCGCAAGTGCAACAGCCCCCGGAAGGTTGAGGGCCATGTGCCGACACTACCCGGTTTCCAGCGACGGGCAGGTAACCGCAACCTACGAGGCAGCCTGGCTGACCTGCCGCCTTCCCGATTGATGAATCAAAGGTTCTGAAATGGCAAAGAAAAGCTTTTTTGTCACCGGCACGGATACCGGTGTCGGCAAGACACTGGTATCCGCCGCTATTCTGGAGGCCGCGGCAGCCAGAGGCCTGAGAACGCTGGCCATGAAACCCTTAGCCTCGGGCTGCGAAAACACGCCGGAGGGCCTGCGGAATGAAGATGCGCTGGCGTTGATAAAGGCGATGACGGAGCCGCTGTCCTACGAGCAGGTGAATCCCGTGGCCCTGGAGCCGGCCATTGCACCCCATGTAGCGGCTGCCCAGGCCGGTCGTCAGATATCCGCCCAGAGGCTGGTGGGGTTCTGCCGGGGACTGCAGATGCGCCCGGCAGACCTGTTGCTGGTAGAAGGCGCCGGTGGCTGGCGGGTACCGCTGAATGATCGTGAAACCTACTCGGCCATGCCGGTTGAACTGGGGATGCCGGTCATACTTGTGGTGCCGTTAAGGCTTGGCTGTATAAATCATGCCTTGCTGACAGCCGAGGCGATCCGTCGGGACGGTCTGTCAGTCGCCGGCTGGGTGGCCAATCGACCTGAGCCCGGGGCGATGGAGTGCGAGCAGGAAACACTCGCCTACCTCCAGAACCATCTCGGGACGCCCTGTCTCGGCGTGCTTCCTTATCAGGCCGAGGCCGACCCGGCCAAACTGGCAAACGAACTGTCGATAGAGGTTCTGTTTGAAAATTGACCAGCTTTGTGGCTTACTTGTATTCAACCTCAGTCTTGGAATGAGTCGTTATGATCAGTAACACGCTCGGAATTGGTCTCCAGGGAGTGCAGGAAGGTCTTCAGGGGATGGAAACGTCCGCCCGCAAGATTGCCCGTGGTGGTGTTGACGGGCCCCAGGGCAGTGCCGAAGGCGCTGGTGGTGGTCTGCTGGAACCCATTATGGATCTCAAATTATACGAGCGCAGTGTCGAAGCGTCGGCCCAGGTCGTTAAAACAGCGGATGAAACCCTTGGAACGCTGCTGGACATTACCGCCTGATCCTGAGGTCAGATTTCACCATTTTGCACTTCGGTTTCGACCTTTTCCATGAATATCTCCGGTTCACTTCCTTCCATGGTGCCCGCGTCTCCGTCCCCTGAGCGATCGGGGGGTAAAGCAGCGTCGGGAAGTGGTGAGCAGACTGCGAGCGCGCCAGCAGGCAATACGGATACTCAGGGCCTGGATCCTTCCCAGTTAAAGCTGCTTTCCCAACTGAAATCCCGGGATCGGGAAGTTCGCGCCCACGAATCGGCCCATCAGGCCGTGGGTGGGCAGTATGCCGGTGCTGTTTCCTATACTTACCAGCGTGGGCCGGATGGAGCCCAGTATGCCGTTGGCGGTGAGGTGTCGATTGATACCGCGCCGGTTGAAGGCAATCCCCAGGCAACCATCGCAAAAATGCAGACCGTCCGGGCCGCCGCGCTGGCACCGGCAGAGCCCTCTGCCCAGGATCAGGCCGTCGCTGCCCAGGCGATGCAGCTGATGCTGCAGCCCCGAGCGGAGCTTGCTACAGAATCTGCAGAGGAGGGCAGCGCAAGTGGCCAGAGTAGCACCAGCGGCGGTTCGGGTGACTCTGGAGATGAAGCCGACAGCGGCCTTCGAATTAACCAGAATGCTTCTGCCACCTACCAGTCGATATCCGGCCTGGTCGAAGCAGGGGACGCCCGGCGTCCTTCCTCCCCGATTCAGGCGATCGCCTGAGCTTTAAGTCCCCTTGCTGAAGGTTTTTGTGCCGAGTGGAATCTAGTCCCTATCGCGTACAAACGTAAAATTAGTGCACAAAACCATACACAAATTTGAACGCTTTCTATTGACAATTCTGTGCCTCTAAACGTATGTTTCAAACAAGTGTTTAATTGGCGGTTCCGGCGCTTCCTGAACGGCTGATTCAAACCCCGAGGCAAAACGTCCCGATTACATCGTGGCAGTGAATGAACAATTGAGGTGAAGCCCAATGCCTGATTACAAAGCGCCCCTGCGCGATATCAAATTTGTTATGTCTGAGTTGCTCGACAGCGAGCAGCATTACGCCAATCTGAGCGGTGGCGAGGACGCCACTCCGGATATGGTAGACGCTATTATTGCGGAGGGAGCCAAGTTTTGTGAGCAGGTCTTGGCACCACTGAACCAGGTAGGCGACCGTGAGGGCTGCACCCTGACTGAAGATGGCAGCGTGAAGACCCCGACCGGCTTCAAGGAAGCCTATCAGCAGTATGTTGAGGGCGGCTGGCCTTCCATGACCGCTGATCCCAATTACGGCGGCCAGGGCCTGCCCCATTCGCTGGGCCTGGTTATGAGCGAAATGGTGGGAACCTGTAACTGGTCCTTTGGTATGTATCCCGGCCTGAGCCATGGCTGCACCAACACCATCGAGACTCACGGTACCGAAGAGCACAAGCAGACCTACCTGACCAAGCTGATCAGCGGTGAGTGGACGGGCACCATGTGTCTGACAGAGCCACATTGCGGTTCTGACCTGGGCACCCTGCGCACCAAGGCAGAGCCCAATGCGGATGGCACCTACAGCATTACCGGTACCAAGATCTTCATCTCTGCCGGTGAGCATGACATGGCGGAGAACATCGTTCACGTGGTTCTGGCCCGCCTGCCGGGCGCGCCAGAAGGCACCAAGGGCATTTCCCTGTTCATCGTGCCCAAGCGCCTGCCGAACGAGGATGGTTCTGCTGGCGAGGCCAACGCGGTATCCTGCGGCTCCCTTGAGCACAAGATGGGCATCCACGGCAACGCCACCTGCGTGATGAACTTTGACGGCGCCAAGGGCTGGCTGATCGGGCCTGAGAACAAGGGCCTGAACTGCATGTTCACCTTTATGAACACAGCGCGTATCGGTACCGCCATCCAGGGTCTGGGTGCGGCTGAACTGGGCTTCCAGGGATCCCTCGCCTACGCCAAGGATCGTCTGGCCATGCGCTCACTGAGCGGTGCAAAGAATCCGGACGGCCCGGCTGACCCGATCATCGTACACCCTGACGTTCGCCGTATGCTGCTGACCCAGAAAGTGGTTGCTGAAGGCGCCCGCGCATTGATTTACCTGACCGCACAGCAGGCCGATCTGGTTCACAGCGGCAAGACCGAGGAAGATCGCAAGGCTGCGGATGAAGCTCTCGGCTTCCTGACGCCCATTGCCAAGGCCTTCCTGACCGAGATCGGTTACGAGGCAGCTAACCTGGGCATGCAGGTATTCGGCGGTCACGGCTTTATTGCCGAGTGGGGCATGGAGCAGAACGTCCGTGATGCCCGCATCGGCATGATCTACGAAGGCACCACCGGCATTCAGGCGCTCGACCTGCTGGGCCGCAAGGTTCTGATGACCCAGGGCGAATCCCTGAAGGGCTTCACCAAGCAGGTGCACCTGTTCTGCAAGGAAAACGCTGACAACGAACAGCTCAAGGAATTCATTGAGCCGCTGGCTGCGATCAACAAGGAATGGGGCGAGCTCACCACCAAGGTTGGCATGAGTGCCATGAAGAACCGCGAGGAAGTGGGTGCGGCGTCCGTCGATTACCTGATGTACTCCGGTTACGCCGTATTCGCCTATCTCTGGGCGCGGATGGCCAAGGTTGCGCTGGATCGTATGGTTGAGGGCACCACCGAAGAGATGTTCTACAACGCCAAGATCCAGTCAGCACGTTTCTACTTCAAGCGTATGCTGCCACGGTCCCGCACCCACGCGGAAACCATGCTGGCCGGCGCTGACAGCCTGATGGACATGCCGGAAGAAGCTTTCGCCTTTTAAGGCGGCTTCCTGCTGAGGTTCCGAGCCCGCTCTCCCCGGAGGCGGGCTTTTTTATGACAGGTAGCCCGGTGTGCTGAAGAAAAGCGGGGCATGAGTCCCACAGCTTATTGGGTTAGAATAGGCGGCTTCGCCCGCTTGAATTGCAGATTGATTTTGGAGACATGAGATGGCTGATTACCAGGCACCCCTGCGTGATATGCGCTTTATCCTGAATGAAGTGTTTGATGCACCCGCGCTTTGGGCGTCACTGCCGAAAGTGGCTGAAAACGTGGACCCGGAGACGGCCGACGCCATTCTTGAGGAAGCCGGCAAAATTACCAGTGGCGTTCTGGCTCCCCTGAACCGCGAAGGTGATGAGCAGGGTTGTAAATGGAATGACGGCGAAGTAACCACCCCCGAAGGTTTCCGCGAAGCCTACCAGACCATCGTTGAAGGCGGCTGGAATGGCCTTGGCGGCAATCCGGAGTTCGGCGGCATGGGAATGCCCAAGACCCTGGTTGCCCAGTTCGAAGAAATGATGCAGGCCGCGAACATGGCTTTCGGCCTGGCATCCATGCTGACCGCCGGCGCCTGCCTGGCGCTGGACGCCCATGGCAACCAGGAACTGAAAGAAAAGTATCTGCCAAACATGTATTCCGGTGTCTGGTCCGGTGCCATGGACCTGACCGAGCCCCATGCGGGTACGGATCTGGGTATCATTCGCACGAAGGCCGTGCCAAACGATGACGGCTCTTTCAACGTGACCGGCACCAAGATTTTTATCACCTGGGGCGAGCACGATATGGCCGAGAACATCGTCCATCTTGTGCTGGCGAAGCTGCCGGATGCGCCCAAGGGGCCCAAGGGTATTTCCATGTTCCTGGTGCCCAAGTTCCTGGTGAACGATGACGGTTCCCTGGGTGAGCGTAACCAGTTCAGCTGTGGATCCATCGAGAAGAAGATGGGCATCAAGGGCTCTGCCACCTGTGTGATGAACTATGACGGCGCCAAAGGCTGGCTTGTGGGCGAAGAGAACAAAGGCCTGGCCGCCATGTTTACCATGATGAACTATGAGCGTCTTGGGGTAGGTATCCAGGGTATGGGTGCGGCGGAAGCGTCACTGCAAAGCGCCCGCGAGTACGCCATGGAGCGTACCCAGAGCCGCGCCCCGACCGGTGCCCAGCAGCCTGACAAGGCCGCGGACCCGATCCTGGTGCACCCGGATGTCCGTCGGATGCTGCTTACCATGAAAGGCTATGTTGAAGGCGGCCGCGCTTTTTCCACTTACGTCGCCCAGTGGCTGGATATCTCCAAGTACTCCGATGACGATGAGCGTCGCAAGCATGCAGAAGGTATGGTTGCGCTGCTGACGCCTGTGGCCAAGGCTTTCCTGACGGACCGGGGCCTGGATACATGCATCATCGGCCAGCAGGTATTTGGCGGACACGGTTTCATCCGCGAGTGGGGTCAAGAGCAGCTGGTGCGGGACTGCCGTATCACCCAGATCTACGAGGGCACCAATGGCATTCAGGCACTGGACCTGATGGGCAGGAAAGTTGTCGGCAGCCAGGGCAAGCTCTATGAACTGTTTGCCGAGGACATGGCGGCGTTTATTGAAGAGAACAGCGCCGACCCGGCACTTCGTCCTTACCTTGAGCCCCTGGCAGCAGCACTCGAGCGCCTGTCGGACGTCACCGAGCACGTGATCAACCAGGCAGCTGAGAATCCGGATAGCATCGGTGCGGCATCGGTTGATTATCTGGACCTGTTCGGCCTGACAGCGGTTGGCTACATGTGGGCGAAAATCGTCAAAGCGGCTGCGGCAAAAACAGAAGGCGATACCTCTGGCTTTTATACAGGCAAAGTAAAAACAGCGCGCTTCTACTTTGACCGCATGTTGCCGAAAACCGTCGCCCTGGCCGAGGGAATCCGCAGTGGCAGTGATTCCATGATGGCATTGACGGCTGAAGAGTTCTGATTGATCAGAGACAGTAATAAAAAAAGGCAGGCCGATTGGCCTGCCTTTTTTTGTTTGCCCGGCGAAGCCGGCAAACCCGTCCGCCTGAAAGAAGGCGGAGTCACCCCGACTGAGGGGAAGACAATCCGATTGGCAAGGGCGTCACTGGCCAACGGTGGGGTCTGAAGGAAGCC
>Ga0207884_1000099_pt1 | contig 94507 bp, 98 predicted proteins | sample MalvirmetaMSP144_FD_184236 | JGI IMG/M metagenome (GOLD analysis project Ga0207884, IMG submission 184236) | Marine viral communities from the Deep Pacific Ocean - MSP-144 (SPAdes) | ecosystem: Environmental > Aquatic > Marine > Oceanic | place: Pacific Ocean | collected 2011-07-08 | reverse complement strand
TGAGCGGCAAAGAAGCCGATGTCTATGTCGTGAGATGTGGTGATGAAATACGCTGTGCCAAGGTCTATAAAGACGCCGTCAAGCGTAGCTTTAAAAAAGCCGTTCAATACCAGGAAGGACGAAAAGTGCGGAATAGTCGCCGGGGCCGGGCGATGGAAAAAGGTTCTAAATTTGGTCGTCAGCAGCAAGAAGAAACCTGGCAAAATGCCGAAGTCGATGCTCTGTATTTGCTTGCCAGTGCCGGTGTGAGAGTGCCTCAACCCTATGATTGCATGAATGGCGTGTTATTGATGGAGTTGATTACTGATGAGGAAGGTGATGTTGCACCGCGCCTCAATGATGTCTCCATGTCTGCCGAGCAAGCCATCGAAGATCATATGATGGTTATGCATTCGGTGAAGAAAATGCTCTGTGCAGGCTTAGTTCATGGCGATTTATCAGAGTTTAATGTGCTGGTCGATGCGCATGGTCCGGTGATTATCGATCTGCCCCAAGCGGTGAATGCGGTGGCGAATAATAATGCACAAGCCATGTTAACTCGTGATGTACAAAATATGACGCGTTACTACGCTCAATTCGCCCCAGAATTACGTAAAACACGTTTTGAAAAAGAAATATGGTCGTTATTCGAAAATGGTGACTTGCTGCCTGATACTGAACTCACTGGCCAATTTGAAGAAGACACCCAAGCGGCTGATGTGGATGGGGTGATGCTTGAAATCAAAGCGATCCTGGAAGAAGAACAAGAAAGGCAATTGTGGTTACGTGATAAGGATGACTAAAGGCTATACCTTATTAATCTTAGAAAAAAATCAAGTTGGCTGCTCCCCTGACTATTTCCCATGCCGCTGAAAATATTCACGTGCGGCCCGGTTGACCTTGGGGGCGAGCAGCAGTGAGGAAATCATGGTTGGTATCGCCATAGTCGCATAGAGTCCGTCGATCAGTCCGATGATGGCCGTCAGACTGGTCACGCTACCAAAGACTACCAATGCAGCGTAAATCCAGACGTAATGGTGCTGATGCCGTGCCCCAATTAAAAAGCCCAGGCACTTGCTGCCGTAATACCAGAAGGTAAAAATGGTGCTTAGTGACAACAACGCCACGACCACGGTCAGCAGATAGGCACCGATACCGGGGAAAGCAGTTTCAAATGCTAGTGATGTCAGGGTCACGCCATCAATGTCACCATCAATTTGCCAGCTGCCGGTTACCAGAATGGCCAGGGCGGTACAGGTACACACCAGAAGGGTATCAATCACCGGCCCCATCATGGCCACCAGTCCTTCACGAATCGGTTCATTGGTGCGTGCTGCACCGTGGGCCATTGCCTCAGTACCGATGCCGGCTTCGTTGGAAAAAGCACCGCGTCGCACACCCATCAGGATGACAGTGCCAATGGCCCCCCCCGCGACGGCGTCACCGGAAAAGGCATCGGTAATAATCAGCTGAAAGGCAGCCGGAATCTCGCTGGCAAAGCGAATCAACAGCAGGGCGGTCATCCCTAAATAAAGCAATACCATAATCGGTACCATCCGCAATGTGACGCGGCCAACGCGTTGGATATGTCCTGTCGTCACCAGCAATACCAGCGCGGCGATCAGCAGACCCATGACCAAATCAAAGGTGAAATGGCTTTGTGACGTGGCCCAGCCGGCGGGTTCAGCCACCACTTCACGCAAAATTTGCACCAACTGGTTGACCTGAAAAGCGGGCATAGTGCCCATCAGCCCGGCGACTGCAAATAGTATTGCCAGGGGCCACCAGCGTTTGCCGAGACCTTCGCGTACGACATACATGGGGCCACCCTGAAGCTTGCCCTCACTGTCTTTGCCGCGAAACATCACACTCAGTGAGCAGGTATAAAACTTAGTGGCGACACCGATGACGGCTGTCATCCACATCCAGAAGATGGCGCCCGGGCCGCCCATAGTAATTGCCAGCGCTACACCGGCAATATTGCCCAACCCCAGCGTCCCGGACAGGGCGGTGCTCAGTGCCTGAGTATGGGGTATATCACCTTCATCGCCTTCGCGATCAAAGCGTCCCGACAGAATTTGTAAGGCATGCCTGAAATGGCGATAGGGCAGGCCGCCCGAATACACCACAAAAAACAGTCCGCCGCCTACCAGCAATATCACCAGCGGTAGGCCCCACATAAAATTGGCAAAGGCGGTAAAGAGCGCTTCCATGTTGTTATCCTGATTGTGGTTCTGGCTTTTACCCTAGCGCTTTGCCGATCCATATTCAAAAGGCATTTGATAGTACAGAGGACGCTTCCCTTTAATTAGTTAATATTCTAGTCTATTGCTATATCCAAAATAGTCCGACATGTATTTCCAAAAAATTCCACACCACACTACCCAGCAAGGTAATCGACGTGAGGATTAATTTTTTCATGATGATGACAAGCAACGCTATTTAGAGTGGCTGACTAATTGATTCCTGTATCAGAATAAATGCAACAAAACGCGTCAAAGGCGACGCTCATAACTCGCACGCTTCAGGCGGGCGTTATCAATCTCTATCAAAGGAAGAGAGACCATGAGCAGTATTAGTGCCTTTCCCAACGTAATTCCTGCAGATGACCAAAACATCTTTGAAAGTATTTCCAGCCGAATGTCCGGTTTTTTGTATCGTTGCCGTATGGATAATGACTACACAATGCTCAACATGTTTGGCAACGTGCAGGAGCTTACTGGTTATAAACACCAAGAGTTAATAGGCAACAAAGTTACCTCATACGTAAACCTCATCCACGAAGATGATGGACAGGCTGTCGATGATGCCGTTGCGGCGGCTATCGAAAATCATAAGAACTGGGATGTGGACTACCGCTTAAAATGCAAAATGGGTGACCCCATTTGGGTGAATGAAAAGGGCGGCCCGGTATTTGACGAGAATCAGCAAGTGGCGTTTCTTGAAGGAGTGGTGACCACTATTCAAACTCGGAAACTGCAGGAACTGGAGCGTCAATCAAGGATGGAAGAGGTCGAGAGCCATAGCTCAGACATCGTCAAACAAACCCAAAATATTTTGGATATGTTGAAAACACTGCGCCTGCTTAGCCTGAATGCCAGTATTGAAGCCGCACGGGCCGGAGATGCTGGTCGAGGTTTTGCTGTTGTTGCGGCCGAGGTAAAAAAACTGGCTGAGAACACTGGTCATGCCACGACCGAAATCACCCGATTAACAAAAGAGCTAGACACCTTGCTTAAGTGAGTCCTCATTTAATTTATCCATCAAGGCAAGTAATAACATGCAGCCAGATGAAATTAAGGAAATTTTTGATCAGCAAGCTTCAGGCTACGATCAGCAATGGGCCAGAATGTCGCCCATTAATAATGCTTTATATTTTCTGCTGGAATCTGTGTTTGCAGAGTTAGCCGTTGATGCTCACATTCTTTGCGTAGGGGCTGGAACTGGTAAAGAGTTGATACATCTTGCCAGGAAATTTCCTCAATGGCAGTTTACGGCGGTTGAGCCTTCAAGAGCCATGCTTGCTGTCTGTCGACAAAGGGTTGAAGAAGAGGGGATGATGAGTCGTTGTTATTTTCACGAAGGCTATCTTGATTCACTGCCCAACAATGAACTGTATGACGCAGCAACCTGCTTTCTGGTTTCCCAGTTTATTGTGGATCAACAGCTCCGCACAGAACTATTTGGTGAAATTGCACGCAGGTTGAAACCGGGTGGGATATTGGCAAGTGCCGATTTAGCTTCAGAATTAGGATCGGATGAATATGAAGCCTTATTGCATGCCTGGATGACAATGATGGCGGGGGCTGGCATTCCTGCTGACAAACAAAACCAGATAAGAGATGCCTATGCCAAAGATGTGGCGATTCTGCCACCTGCTACGGTCGAAGCCATCATTAAATCAGCTGGTTTTTACCTGCCTGTGCAATTCTTTCAGGCAGGACTGATTCATGCCTGGTTTGCCAAACTGCAAACGTAAAAACAAATAAAATACCATCATCCTCTTTTACAGGAATTCGATTAGAACTCACTGTGTCATTGGCTGGGAGTAAATAAAATCAAGTTGCTTAACCGTTTTCCGGTTATCACATTTTTTATTTTCTTTTAGCGCTCTGGTTCACATTAATTTCAACATTCATAGAGTTGTCACAATAAATCACTATCTTCAGTTCCGATGTTCATTATCTGACTTGGAGGTAACGTGAAAAATACGCATAAATTAGTACTCGCTACAATGCTGGGGGCTCTGTATAACGTGCCAGCAATGTCGGCAACATGCATTGGGGGCGGCACCGGTGATTCACCAACGCTGACTTGCACCGTGGTAGACAGCGGCAATATCAATGACGACCGAGATAACCTGTCAGTGAACGTTGAAAGCGGTGCACAGATTGTCCGTGCAAATGGACGCCCAGTGCAATTGGGGGGATCAAACCAGTCGCTGAACAATCAGGGTCTGATTGAAAGCGGCGATGATGATGCGATCCGTGGCAATGGCGCGAACCTGACAATCGACAATTCCGGCACTATCCGTGGCGGTGACCGGGGTATGCGTCTTCAGGATGACGCCGATAATTTCACTCTGATCAACCGGGAAAGTGGAAAAATCTTTGCGGAAAATCAGGCCGTCAGATTAGACAATGATGCCGAACTGGAAAACGCCAAGATCACCAATTATGGCCTGATTCAAAGTACTGATGGCCGCGCCATTCAGAGCCGTGGACCGGGTGGCACTGTGATCAATCACGGCACATTACTCGGTGGTGAGGAAGTAATTGAAGCGCGAGAGGATTTCACTCTGGAAAATCACGGCACCATCTCTCTAAACGGACTTTCATGGGATGCTGGAACGCAGACCTGGACAAATGCTGGTGCGACTGACGATGAAGACGGTGTGCAATTCGCCAGCGGTGAAGCAAATAACTACGGTGTGATCCTTGGTAGCGATGATGGAATCGACATTGATGAAGGTAAGGTGCATAACCATGCCACAGGCGTAATTGTCTCTACCGGAACGGCGAGTGATCCATTGGTTGGCGGCAATGGCATTGATGTGGATTCATTGTACGAGCCTACACAAAGTGAAGTGCGCACAGCAGGTCCACTGACCATTGTAAACGAAGGCTATATCGAAGGCGTCCATGCGATTGGGACGGATGGAGCGAGCACTTCAGAGATCACCATTGAGAATAGCGGTACCTTGGTTGGCCGTTCAGGTACTGCCATTCAGTTTGCGCCCAATCAGGATGATAGTAGCTTGAAACTGAGTGGTAACAGCGAGATTATCGGTGATGTTATTTTTGGTGCTGGCGATGACATGCTGATTGTGGATGGGCTTACTTCAACTTCAGGCATGTTGAGTACCGGCATTTTTGATGGCGGCTTGGGCGAGAATAGCGTTTTCTTTAATGACTTTTCATTGTCCAATATTTTGTCATTTGATATCACCGACGCACTGATATATATGTCCTTCGGTATCGCGAATAACGAGCTGTTCTCTGGAAAATTCACAAACTTCTCCACCTGGACGTTTGCCAATGATGGCTCTTTCTCCACAGAAACACTTGCAGGTAAGTTTATGAATCCGAGTGCGGTGCCATTGCCAGCGGCATTACCTCTTTTCGCTTTCGGACTTTTCGGGCTATGGGCAGGCCGAGCACGTCTTTTGAAATAACATTCGACAGATGATTTAACTCTCATTGTCGAGCCAATGTCATATGGATCAAAAGGGTCAGATTCTGACCCTGTTGATTTTTGACCTCTCTAAGTTCTTGGGTGGAACAGTGAATAAAAAGGGATATCTTTGGAGGGGTATCTTTTAAATACTGCTGCTTTTTCCTCAGAAATATCTGAACATCCACAGTCCCATCGCGATCATCATCAGGTTTTCAGTGAGTGAGACAAATCCCAGTGGTACATTGCTGCCACCCCCTACGCAGGCGCATTTGAGTTCACGTTTATCTATATACACTGCCTTGAGCACTGATACCGCACCGACCGTGCCGATGAACAATGCTACCGGGATAGCCAGCCAGAGCATTGCTCCAGCCACCATGAGCACACCTGCCAGCAATTCACCAAAAGGATAAACATAGGAGTAGGGCACCACTCGACGAGCCAACAGGTCGTAGTTGAGAAACATAGTTGAGAAGCTTTCAACATCCTGTAATTTGAGCAGAGCCAGAATGCTCATACTAAGGGCGATAAACAGCTCGGCAGTACGGATGCTCAGCAGACCTTCGCCCGACATCCAGCTTATCGCCAGAGCCAACAGGACGGCGACGCCAAAGACTGCCAATACGGGTTGGTAACTGGTTTCATCCTTAGCTTTTACCTTTTTTCCGAAGTGCTGCCGCAACGCGTCATATCCACCAATCCGGGTTTCGTTGATAAACGTCTGGGGTGTTGTTTCCACATCATGCTTATCCTTGAACGCATCGGTTTGTTCGCGTGAGGTCAGCCATTTATCTTCTACCTCATAACCTTCACGTTTAAGCAGATCCAGAGATTTAAGGCCAAACGGGCAAATATGCTTGTCCATGACCATACGATAGAGCGTTGCTTGTTTTGCTGAATCAGTTGGCATTGCGATGATCTCCTTTTAAGTGAGAATAGTTTTTTATTTTGGGTTGCCGGGAGAATGCAGAAGTTCCATTTGCAACATAAAGGTATTCCCGGAAAATCAGGATGTTAGATCCATTTGAACTGATAAATCATGTTAACTAAAGAGCTCGATCTCAAAAAGCTGAATGTATAAGATGTAATCAGGTTAAATAGAGGCTTTAAACCATGGATGAGAACTCTTCAAAAACATACCTTGCTGTTCTGTTGCAGATTATTCTGGTTGGCGGTGTCATTGGTGCATTCTGGCAAAACCAGTGGTTCACGGGGGTTATTGTCAGCGGTATTTTATTACTGACGATATTGCCAAATTTGCTGGCAAAACAACTGAAGGTCAAAATCCCGGCAGAGTTTCAGCTCACCATTATTATTTTTGTTTTCGCCTCATTGTTTCTCGGTGAAATTCATGATTATTACAATAAAATCTGGTGGTGGGATATTGTACTTCATACTTCCTCCGGCTTTCTGTTAGGCATCGTTGGCTTTCTGCTGGTTTATATTCTTAACGAAACGGATCAGATCAGTCTTCATCAAAACACCGGTTTTAACATGAAGCCTGGCTTTGTCGCTTTTTTTGCTTTTACATTCGCGGTAATGGTCGGCGCAGTATGGGAAATTTTTGAATTCGTAGCTGGTATCGTTCTTGATCATACGATGGAAAGGGCCACTTTTGCGAATGATGGGAGTCTGCCTGATGCCATACTGGATCTGATCGTTGATTGCGTTGGGGCGTTGGTCATCAGCCTGCTCGGTTATCGATATCTGAAAAAACCTTCAAAGCCATCTTTTTTGTTGCGACTGATTCGAAAATTTATCCAGAACAATCCAAGACTGTTTAAACGCTCATGAAACCAGCATAATTAAATGGTCACCATCTCTTCTTCACGGGTAAAACCCTATACAGATTTTCACCGAGTTTCCAGGCTCCTACTTGAAATTGTTCCGTAAAATTGATTGGTGTGAAATAAAATCTCTGAAAAATTTAGTTGATCTTGTAAAAATTACAGGATTAAGTGTTTGTTTTGTAAGGAAAAATTCATAATTAATTCATTTCTTTATCGGGAAGGCTTCCCGATTATCCTCAATTATCAATTCAGATTGAATGAGCTGAAACTCTCCTAACATATTGGTTTGATAGTCTTAACAGATTTTTTGAACGGGTTAATTATCAATAACTTGTACTTTGGCATAAGGCTTGCGAAACGACCAATACAAGGAGGAGCATTCGGCTCATCTTTGAGTAAAACAATCAAATACAGACTATTCCGATAAATAAAAAGGAGAATGAAATGTTTAAAACAATTTTTCTTTCTACTATTTTCGCTACAGCTTTTATCATCACACCTGTTTTTGCTAACGATAACGTAGACAATGATCAAAAAAATTTAACCCCTGCTAGAAAAGCTGAGCAAAATAAAGAAGGTCAGAAGACCTATATTCAAGGTTCAGAGCAGGGAAGAACCCAGGGTACTGATGATCCAAAGACTTTCGATTACGAAGATAGCACTGACAAAAACTTATCTCCTGCCAGAAAAGCAAATGTAAACGATAAGTAAGAGACTGGTGGTAGCCAGAATTATCCTTCTCCTGATTCCACAAAATGTATTTGTAAAGACATTTAATGCGTATGAAGGGGAAGGATAATTTATGGTTATACAGTCGAATTACCGATATTGCTTTTTTCATCCGTTAACAACCCTGCCTCATCTGACTTTAGCAAGATTATCGCTAAAAACACCTCCAATGGAGTCTGAAAAAAAAACAGCTGTAAACCCTGCTCCTTTGATTATTAACACTTACGATCAGCTGAAATATAAGAGAATTATTTAGATATAAATCTGTCTTTTAGTTGGTCTTATACATCAATTTTCTCTGCAACGATGTTAGATTAGGTACTATCGGAAATAACGATATTCTGATTTCTATTCAGTTTTGTTTTGGTTATTTAAGAATGTATACGGTATCTCTGGTGACTTACGGCCATTACCGAGCATTACTGGTAGTTATTAAAAATCGCTTAATCATCGGAGACTTATATGGAGATTGTCGACAAATTGATGGATGGAAGCTTTATGCCCCATGGGCACTGTTTAAGATGGCTTCCAGATCTCCTGTTTCTTCACGTGATGGGCGATGTCTTAACCGCAACTGCTTATTTTGTGATTCCTCTAGCATTGGTCTATCTCGTTAAAAAAAGAACGGATCTCGCTTTTAACTGGATATTCATGATGTTTGCCGCTTTTATTTTTCTATGTGGCGTCACACACTTAATTTCATTAATCAATATTTGGCAAGGGTATTATTACATTGAAGGCATCGCAAAATTCGTCACCGGCCTTGTGTCCATTTTGACCGCCTTGATGATCTGGCGTCTGATGCCAAACGCGCTGACTATTCCAAGCAATGAGGATTTTCGGACCAAAAATGAAGCATTACTTCAGGCCAAGAATGAGTTATTGGAAGCAAACCAGTTACTTGAATTACGGGTTTTAGATCGCACCAAGGAGCTTGAACAGTTAGCTCGTACTGATGCACTTACTGGTGTACTGAACCGTGGTGGACTGATGAATAGTCTGGCAATAGAAACTGATCGAGCAGTTCGGTATAAACATAAATTAAGTCTATTGATGGTGGATCTCGATCACTTCAAACATGTGAATGATCAACACGGTCATCATTATGGTGACTTGGTTTTAATTGAAGCTGCCACTATTTTGTCTAATGCGTGCAGAAGCACGGATGTATTGGGACGCTATGGTGGTGAAGAATTTCTTTTATTGTTGCCAGAGACAGATACCGAGGATGCCAAAAAGCTTGCAGAACGCATCAGATTGGATATTGAACAGCACCATTTCTGTAATGAGGATGGGCTTGAGATTTCTCTGACATGCAGTATTGGCGTGACAGAGTTTCAATTGAACCAAACCCAGGCAAGTCTGCTTCAAAGTGTTGATCGCATGTTATATAGCGCCAAAGAGTCAGGTAGAAACAGAGTAGTAGTAAATGATAACTCAGAAAGTTAACCGATAAATAAGCAGCTCACTCAATCCGCCCAGACATTAAATATTCTCTCTATCGGAAAGAATATTGAGACAAAAACTTAATATAAATATTAAAAGTTTGTTTACTTGATACCCCTTATCTTATTACCACATACTCATTTCTTATCATGACAATAAAACCTTCAGAAAGAGTACTGAATATTATTTGCCGCATTGCGTTAGCCTTGTTTTCGTTAGCGTTGGTTTGTAGTACCGCAATCCCCCTCATACATACTGATCAATGGTGGGTACGAGTATTCGATTTTCCCCGTGTACAAATTTCAGTATTGATAGGACTGGCTTTAGCCGCCTATGTGGCACTAAGTTTTTGGCGTCGGATGCGAATATGGGAATATGCGCTTGCTGCGTTGGTTGTGCTGTCATTGATCTGGCAGCTTATAGCGATTGCTCCATACACTGCACTTTATCGAAATGAAATGTCTGAAAGCCGACAGGAAAATGATTCAAACCGGATATCGCTGCTGGTTTATAACGTACGTTACGACAACCGTGAAGTTAAAGCGCTCCTGAAACTCATACGCGATAACGACCCAGACCTTATTTTATTGAGCGAACCAACCCATTGGTGGTTTGAAAAACTGAAAGGCTTGGAGGACGATTATCCCCACACAATATACCAGCCCCAGGAAAACCATTACGGCATGTTGCTTTTTTCCAAGCTGGAGTTGGAAAAGCCAGAAGTCCGGTTTTTGATTGAGCCAGAAATACCGTCATTTCGCACCAAAGTAAGACTTCCTTCAGGAACTCCCATAACGTTCTATGGCGTGCATCCCCGTCCGCCGGGACTCGACCTTCCTGAAGAAGAGGAAAATGAGGGAGATGATGAACGGGCCGACTCCGATATGCGGGATGCCGAATTGATGTTGGTTGCTAAAGAGATTAAGGAGCTTGGGGAGACACCGGTCATCGTCGCTGGTGATTTTAATGATGTGGCCTGGTCCCATACCACACATCTTTTTCAGCGAACGGGGGGCTTACTCGATCCGCGTGTAGGTCGGGGGTTAATGAATACTTTTGACACCAGAAGTCGCCTGTTACGCTATCCATTGGATCACGCTTTTGCCTCTGAGCATTTCCTTCTCGTTGAGCTACGACGTCTTCCAGATATCGGATCGGATCACTTTCCGTTATTTGTCGTGCTTGATTACGACGCTGATGCTTCCTTCGAAAACGAAGAGCCTCAGTCTGACGTTGAAGATGAGCAAGAAGCTGAAGAGGCCATAAATAAAGGCAAGAATAGTGAATGAAAGAGTAACCTTAAGACATTCTTGAAAAGTTCAGTAACAGCAGATTTGATAGCTATAGTAGTTACTCATACCAAAATCTTCAGAGGTAGATGATGCGTGAAACAGCAATTGTTTTAGGGGCAACAGGCGCTGTAGGTAAGCAGTTAGTCAATCAGTTAAGCCGCCGGGAAGATGTTATTAATATCATGTTAATTTCGCGTCGCGAAATAGATGTAGTAACTGATTTTCCAGAGGCGATTGCTTCAAAAATAAGCAATCATATTGTTAATTTTGCACAGTTGGAACAACAGGTAAATCAACTGATTCCGCCACAATCTGTTGCTTTTATTGCATTGGGAACCACCCAAAAAAAAGCGGGTAGTAAAGCGGCCTTTCGTCATATTGATCATGGTTTGGTGATTGCGTTTGCACGAGCATGTAAATCTGCTGATGTTTGCCGACTCGGTGTTGTCACTGCTCATGGGGCCAAGGTGAATTCGGCCAGTTTTTATAATCGTGTCAAAGGTGAGGTTGAGAGGGATATTCAATCACTGGGTTTAACAAGTGTGTTTTTTGCTCGTCCTTCACTACTTTTAGGCCGACCCGATGATGGTCGTTTTGTTGAGAAACTGGGTGAAAGTTTGCTCTCACCTATATCCTCATTTATTCCCAAAGCTGCGCGTCCAATTTCAACAAAATGCGTTGCAGAGGCGATGATTTATGCAGCTTATGATGTTGAAAATAAAAGTACATCTTTTTTGCTATCGAATGCTGATATGCATCAGCGACTGCATGTTGAGTAATATTGTTCTAAGGTCTTTATCGTGCAGATGTTGGACCAGTAAAAGGACTGGTTTTAAATGAAGGAATGACTTTCACCATCTATCCGATGATCAATAAGGGAAAGGCCAAGGTGAAACAAAAGAAAGATGGATGGATCGCGGTAACCAGTGATAAAAAGTTATCTGCACAATGGAAGTACACCATTGCCGTTACCCCAAATGGTTATGAAGTGCTTATGCTTAGGGATGAATAATGTAATTGACCCGCTGAACAACTGGACAGATCATTTAATCTTGAATATCTCTTAATTGAGGTTAGAGGCTATTTAGAATGTTTCAGAAATCGCTAAACACATCTAACAAAAATGTAAGTCTGGGTACGTTATTTGTGGTGCTGGCGGCAATGTGCTGGGGACTTGCAGGTGGGATTGGTGGCATCCTGACAGCAGCAGGCTGGAATTCGATAGTGGTGTCCTTCTACCGAGGCGTAATAGGACTGTTATTTGTTCTGATTTGGTTAGCATTGCAACCGCATAACAACGGATTGGCAAGTTGGCGATTATGGTTTTGGTCGGTTATTGCTGGTGTGGGAGTTGCTGGCAACTTCGCTTTTTACTTCAGAAGTATTGCCGAGGGAAGTGTAGCCGTTGCTGTGACACTGATGTATTGCGCACCCGTGTTCGTCTTTCTCATTTCATTCGCACTCAGACTTGAAAAGCCTTCTTTGCTGAAATGGTCTGCAATAACAATAGTTTTAATGGGTATTGTTTTGCTTACGGGGCTATACAAGGTTGATGCGGGTGACATTAAGTTGATCGCTATTGCAACAGGCCTGCTTTCAGGCCTTTCCTATGCAATCTTCATCTTTGGTTTCAAGTATGCCAGCCCTCACGGTAGCCCACAGGCGATTCTCGTTATAGCGTTTGGAGTTCTGGTCAGCATTCTTATCTGGTTTGTAGATATTGAACAGACAGTGTCAGTATTGAGTTCATCGAATTGGTTATTGTTTGTGTTATTGGGAGTGCTTGGCGCAGGGATATCTTTCATTATCTATATCGTTGGACTGAAACACACTGCGCCAACTGTGGTGGCTATTGTGGCAATGGTCGAACCGGTTACAGCCTCGCTGTTTGGGATAGTGGTTTTAGATGAAAGCTTATCCGCAACACAGTTTTTTGGCATGGGACTGATCATTGTGACTGTGACCGTGTTGAGCCTCTATAACAGCACTCAAAAATGAGTTTGTATTCAAAAACTATCTTGATATGGCGGATGAAAAAAAGGGGATAGATTTATTTTAAATTGAATAAATCTTCCCCTTTATAGCTGACATATACTGGCCTAGGAAGGAACTGGTGCGTTTTCGTCCATTAAACCTCGCTGTTTAGCCTCGTCCCAGAATTCCCTTGGCACACTACTGGTCAACGATGCCATATTTTCACGAATATGTTCGGGCTTGCTGGCGCCGGGTAATATGGCACTCACCACGTCTGGTGCATTACAGAAATGCAAAGCAGCAGTACGTAGATCTACTTCAAGTTCTTTTGCCAGCTTACGGTATTGCTCACGTTTTTGATGAATGCGTTCCGGTGCGCCGTAATGGTAATTGTAGTAATTATTGCCAGCCAAATAGCCCGAGTTCAGTGGTGCTCCCAGGACAAAAGAGATCTCCCGTTCTTTTGCCAATGGAAAGATTTGGTGGAGCGCATCGTCATGCTTGAGCAGAGAATATTGTGTGGCCAGAAGAATGATGTCGGGATCTGATTGTTCAATGGCCGCTTTGGCGGGTGGTATGGTATTAACGCCCATGCCCCAGCCTTTGACAAGGCCTTCCTCACGCATTTTAATCAATTCTGGCATCGCCCCGTTCAGTGCGGTCTGGAAATACTCTTTCCAGTTTTCACCCATATCATCATTGTCCGGTGACAGGTCGTGAATAAAAACCATATCCAGACTGGGTACGCCCATACGGTGAAGGCTATCTTCAATTGAACGGCGAGTACCGGAAGCACTGTAGTCGTAGAAGTAATTAAAATTGTTTACACCATCCCAGCCATCGTGGTTATAGCCTGAGTCGGGCTCCAGAAGGCGTCCAATTTTAGAAGACACTTCATATGATCCCAGTTCCTGAGCCGAAAGTAACATGGCATGGCGACGTTCGCTAAGTCCCAGCCCATACCAGGGAGAGGTATCATAATAGCGAATGCCCTCATCCCAGGCGGTGTGTATGAGTTCGAATGCTTCTTTTTCGGTCAATATCTTTCGCATATCTCCCAGTCCGATAGCACCACCAAGCCCGACGCGGTGTTTGGGTCGGTAGCGTTTGGATTCACCGCTGTTCATTGGCAACGTTTCAGGGTTTCTTGAGGGGGGGGATTTAGCTTGTGCTTTTGACAGCAGTGGGGTTAGCGCCAAACTGGTGCCTGCAACAGCTGTAAGAAAATCTCGTCTTTCCATGCTTCACCTCCGGTTATGGTAGTGGCTCGCTCGGGCGACAATTAGTCGTTACATTTAGGTTAAATGGGAGTATTCAGAAAAAAGGACGTAGACACATCCCTGCAAACTTCATCATGATAAGAAGCTCTTGATTCGATGGTATCACTAGATAGGATTTTGGTGAACAATGAATAAACATCTTAGCAATAAAGTGATTGTTTTCACCGCTGCAATGAGTATTGCAGTGGCAGTTCTCATTTTTTTTCTTGGAGTAACCAACCATACTTTTTGTGGTGTCAGAGCTGATAACTTCAGAGGGATGCTTTCTATCGGTTTCGGACTGGGTTGTATACCGTTCATTCCAGGCACTGCCGGTGCACTGGCAGGATTGATGTTCAGTTTATATCTGTGTCGATTCACGTTATGGAAACAGTTAGTGGCGGTAATCGTTCTGGTTGGTGTGGCCATTCCAATAAGTGAATACGGGGAAGTACATTTTGAAGACAAAGATAATTCACATATTGTGGCTGATGAAGTGCTGACATTTCCGCTTGCAACGCTTGGACTTCCAGTCCATCAACATCCCATCCTGTTGGCCAGTGTTTTTATAACCAGTCGAATTTTGGATTGGACCAAGCCGCCACCTATAGGGGCGACAGAGGCATTTAAAGGCGGTGTCGGGATCGTGCTTGATGATGTAGTTGCTTGTTTGTGGACGCTACTTATCTTCAGCATTGGCTGGCGGTGGTATCGCCATTCAGCCAAGCAAAAACTTTCCTCTGCAGAGCAAATTAAAACCAGAGACGAATAGGTGAGTTGCTGGGAAGAGATATTGATCTACAAGAAGTAATTTATTATCGAAGAAAGTGAAACTTCGGACTGGCAGAGTAATGTTGTTAACTAGTCAATGCAATTGAATGAGTTCCTTATGGCAAAGAATCGCATTCCATCATGGTTGAAATGGTCTTTTACGCTGATGGTCTGCATCATCGTGCCGGTGTATTGGCGCGATTTGGGGATGACTAATTTTTTATGGTTTTCCGACATTGCACTGATTGTTATGGTGCCGGCCCTTTGGCTGGAAAACCGTTTATTATCAAGCATGATGGCTGTCAGCGTTCTTTTGCTGGAGCTGATGTGGGTGCTGGATTTTGTCAGTGGTGGACATTTCATAAATATTGCCGGGTATATGTTTGCTGAGGAATCGCAATGGCATATACAAATTCTCTCGGCTGCCTTTCATCTGGCACTTCCGCCCGTGCTCATTTTGACGTTGATGCGTCTGGGCTACGATCAAAGGGCGCTACCTTTACAGATTCTGTTGGCGATGGTGGTGTTACCCGTGACCTATCTGGTATCCGGGCCATCGGATAATATCAACTGGGTATATGGTCCTGCTCAGCCGCAAACCTGGTTACCGCCGTTAGTATATCTGGCCTTGTTGTTTGTTGCGTTTGTGACAGTCGTTTATCTGCCTTCCCATTGGTTGTTCAAACGTTGGTTTTGAATTTTCCGAAGCATTTTATTTCAAAATATTGAACATGTATAAAAACATTATCCATTGATAAAGCTATATCAAAAACACAACAAGATCAGGTTCTTTCATCTGATTAAGGAGAAAAAAATGGATCCAATAACAAAGCAAAAAGGCAGTTGCCTTTGTGGTTCTGTAAAACTCAGTGCAAAACCTAAAAGTAATCATGTGGGAGCCTGTCATTGTGATATGTGCCGGAAATGGGGCGGTGGTCCACTGTTAGTGGCTGAATGTGAAGACGATGTGCGTTTTGAAGGTAATGAGAATATCGGCGTTTACAGTTCATCCGACTGGGCTGAGCGGGGCTTCTGTCAGCAATGTGGAACCCATCTGTTTTACCGCTTCAAGCAGGGTGGTTTTTATGCCATTCCAGTAGGATTGTTTGACGAAAAACAGCAATGGCAATTGGCCGAACAGGTCTTTATCGATAACAAACCCGGTTATTACTCGTTTGCCGAAAAAACCAGAAATCTCACCGAAGCAGAGATTATTGCTCAGTTCGGTGGCAACTGACGAAGCAATAATCCTCGGCTTTTATAAGACAATCATTTGTTCTGACGTCGGTAAAATGCTCAAACAGCTTTTCCGCTGACATCACATCTTGGTTTAATCATGCTAGATTTCGTCTACGGCTTCGACGCATTCTGGTAAGGTCTGACCACCATCAATAACCATTTGCTGGCCGGTGATATAGGCTGCTTCATCTGAAGCAAAAAACAATGCCGCATTGGCGATATCTTCTACAGCACCAAGTCGTTTTAATGGAATCGCAGCAGCCATGCTGTTGAGATAATCTTCACCCAGACTGGCCAGACCTTCCGTGACAATATTGCCCGGCATTACGGCATTAATGGTGGTGTTATAACGTGCCAGTTCCATCGCAGCGGTTTTCATAAAACCAAGTTGTCCCGCTTTGGTCGCCCCATAATGGGCCCATCCGGGGTAGCCGGTAATGGGACCTGTAATGGATGACGTGACCACGACACGACCTTTACCAAGCTTTTCAAATTGTGGAATACAGGCTTTGACACACAGAAAGGTGCTTTTCAAATTAGTCGACATGATGTCATCCCATTCTTCCGGTGAGAGATCGACAATTTTCTTTTGTGGGAAAGTGCCCGCATTAGCGCACAGAATATCCACGGGTCCAAATGTGTTTTCGGTATGGTCAACCAGTGCCTGAACCTGCTCCCAGTTTGAGACATCACATAAATAATATTCAGCGGTGCCTCCAGCTGTTTTAATTTCTTCGATAGCCTCTTTTGCTGCACTTTCGCCTCGGGCGGCAATCATCACTTTGGCTCCCTGCTTAGCAAATACACTCGCAATACCTTTACCAATCCCTTTCGAGCCACCTGTAACAATAACCGTCTTGCCTTGAATGGATGTAAGCATGTAATACCTCCAGAAGTTCAGTTCATTAGTTAACCGTATTTTTAGCATAAATCTTTTTCTTTGCAACTAAAATATTGCAAGTCGGACATTTTGGGGTTATAAATTATTTCACCACTGTTTATCTAGGTTTAAGTTATGACCGGTTTATATAACGACGATTATCTGCAGCAATTGACTAGTGAGGTTGAAAAATTACTGGGGCATTGGAATATCAATGAAACCGCCAATATCTCACTCCTAACGGTTTCTGAGAATGCCACCTTTATGGTGACCGATGAAGAAAATAATCAACGCTTCATTATTCGTGTACATCGCCCTGAATATCATTCCAAAAATGAAATCCTTTCCGAATTACGCTGGATTCAATCGCTTCGTGAGCAAGCGCTGCTTAACACACCGGAACCGTTAACCCGCCATGATGGTTCAATGGTGGCTTCCTTCAGTGATGATGGCGTGGAACGTTACGTGGTGGCTTTCGAGTTTATGCCGGGTAAACAACCGAATGAGGATGAATCACTGATAGAAGGTTTTGAGATATTGGGTGCAACCTCGGCCAGATTGCATCAACAGGCAAGACAATGGTCTTTACCGGAAGGTTTTACCCGTAAAAAATGGAATTTTGACAGCGCTTTTGGAGCAAATCCTTTATGGGGAGACTGGCGTGATGCACCGGGGCTGGATCCAGCAGGCCAGGCAATATTAGAGCAGTTATGTGAAGTCTTGGAAGCAAAATTAAATCACTATGGTGAAAGCCCTGATCGCTTTGGTTTGGTGCACGCTGATCTGCGATTAGCGAATTTGCTGGTCGATGATAAACAGTTAAGTGTGATTGATTTTGATGATTGCGGATTTAGCTGGTTTATCTATGATTTTGCCTCTGCCGTGTCCTTTTTGGAAACCTCTCCTTTATTGCCAGAGTTGGAACGTGCATGGGTGCGTGGTTATAAATCGATAGCGCCGTTATCTGCTGAAGATGAAGCGATGATTTCAACGTTTGTAATGTTTCGGAGATTGTTGCTGACCGCCTGGGTTGCAAGTCACCCTGAAACAGAAACCGCTGCTGAAGCCGGTTTTGAACAATTCACCTTAGGCACTATTGAACTGGCAAAAAAATATCTGCAGCAACAGGCTGAAGAAAGTAATGGTTTAACTGAAAAACGTATTCTGGATATGAATGCCTTTGAAGCCAATCAGGGCGAACATCAGCAAAATGTAACACGACGTTTAAATAACCTGGGCGCTGCCTCAGTGTTGTTTTATCAGGAGCCTATTGAAATGGTTTCGGCACAAGGTGCCTGGATGCAGGCAGCAGATGGCAAACGCTATCTCGATTTTTACAATAATGTACCTTGTCTGGGACATTGCCATCCCAATGTGGTTGAGGCGGTTACAAAGCAAATCGCCACATTAAATGTGCATACACGTTATCTGGTTTCAGTAGTCGATGATTATCTTGAATCATTAAAGGCCACTTTGCCTGATTCGATTACTAATATTGTAATGACCTGCTCGGGCAGTGAGGCCAATGATCTGGCAATGCGTCTGGCAAAACAGGCTTCCGGTGGCGAGGGTTTTATTGTTACTGAAGATGCCTATCACGGGAATACCAGTTTGGTCACCGAGGTATCGCCATCAATTATCAAACAGGGCAAGTTGCCGGATCATGTTGTGGCAATACCGGCCCCCTCTGTTGAGGTATATGATGACGATATTGAAGCCGGCTTTGCTGCAAAAGTCGCTGAAGCCATTGAGCTTTTAGGGGAACGAGGATTTAGCGTCGCGGCATTATTAATCGATACCATTTTTTCATCAGACGGTATCTATACCGAGCCCAGAGGTTTTCTAAAAAAAGCCGTGGATGTAGTGCATAACGCTGGTGGCGTATTTATCGCAGATGAAGTACAGCCTGGGTTTGCTCGATTAGGTGAGGCATTCTGGGGCTTTGATTTCCAGGGGATAACACCGGATATTGTGACAATGGGAAAGCCGATGGGTAATGGATTTCCAATGGCGGCAGTCGCAACAAAATCAGATTATCTGGACAGGTTTTGTGCTGATGTCGGTTATTTCAATACCTTTGGTGGTAATCCCGTTGCCGCTGCTGCCGGACAGGCTGTTCTGGATACTATCAAACAAGAGAACTTGCAGGAAAATGCCCGGAAAATGGGGCTATATTTAAAAACTCAGTTGAACTCAATTGCTAAACAATCCGCTTTCGTTACCGAGGTGAGAGGGCAGGGACTGTTTCTGGGAATCGATATTGGCCAACGAGATAAGAAACACCTTCCCGATCCTATTAAAACCAAACAGGTGATTAATGATTTAAAAGCGGCTGGTGTTTTGATTGGAGCTGCAGGACGGTTTGGTGCCACCTTGAAATTACGGCCGTTATTAACACTGACGCAATCCGAAGCCGATTTCTTTTTGGAGGCGTTTTCCCAGCAGGTTCAATATACGTAAGTAACAGCAATTATTGGAGCGGCGCTTCAGTAATTTGCACCTGTTCACTGGATAAAGCTTTTTTAAGTGGCCCACTGGGTTTTTGATCAGTGATTAAATGGTCAATTTCATTCCACTTTGCATAGCGTGCTGTTGCCATGCGATCGAATTTGCTGTGATCAGCCACAATCATGTTGTGACTGCTTTGCCGAATCATCTGTTGATAGACATCTGCTGCATCAACTAACGCATCTGTTGGTCCGGTAGGTGCCAGACCACTGGCCCCCAAAATCGCCCAGTCGGCAGTGTAATTTGCCAGAAACTGACAAGTAACCGAACCGTGGGTAGCACCTTCTTCGGCATGATAAACACCTGGCGCCATGATCACCTTAATTGTTGGATTAAATGACAGCACCGTAGCCACCCCAAAAGAATGGGTAATAACCGTAATATTACTCATCTCATAAGCAATACGTTTGGCAACTTCAACCGTGGTTACTCCTGAACCTATCATTAAAACCTTGGCATCTTTCAGCAGTGGAGCCGCTTTTTTTCCAATGGCAGCCCGTTCAGCCAGATTGGCTTTATGCCGTTCATTGAGTACCGGTTCAACCGCCTGACGCAATAACGCACCACCGTATGTACGGCTGATCAGGTTTTGTTCTGCCAGTTCTTCGAGATCACGCCGAATGGTTTCTGTAGTCACGTTTAATGTCGAGGCTAATTCACTAACGCGCATTGATGGATGAATTGTCAGTTCATCAATAATTGACTTATGGCGGGCAGCTTTTTTTCGTGACATGTCTGGTACTCATTATTTATGGCTGAAAGGTACCATATCCGTCAGTGATTTCGCACATTCATCCTGCAGCAATAGCCGTTATTTACGAAGATCTCATGCACAATAAACGCCCTTATCTAATGCGATGTAGCAGAAACAAAAAACTGACCGGCTATCATTAGAATGCAGAGAATGGCGCCAGCATAGGGCACAATTAAAGGAACGCTGAAACCAACAGGAGTTGTCGTGTTTCTTTTAAGACGAATAAGTGCGAAATTAGATAAAGCAAATACTATCAGGATAATGAAGGATGTGGCTTGTGCTAATTTTTCGGTTGGCAAAAGCGTTACCAATAAAATAATTATAAAAACAATAAGTAACGTGGCTGTTAATGGTGTATGAGTACGCCGGTTTATTCGTGACAGCCACTTGGGAACCCCATTAAGATGCCTGCCCATATCATGAAGGACTCTTGAAGCCATGACGATCTGAGCCAGGGCACCATTAACAATAATAAACAATGAAAGTGCGCCCAAAATATTTCCTGAGTAACCTTCAGCTTTCATGACATCAACCAAGGGTGCTTTAGAATCAGCAAGTGCTTCAGCAGATAAGGTCAGTACTGCGCCCATCGAGACGGTAATATAAAAGAATAAAGAGACAATCAAGGCAAACAAAATGGCCAAAGGCATGGCATTACTAACATTTTTGGCTTCTTCGGAGACGTGAACAATGTCTTCAAAACCTATATAGGCATAAAAAGCGAGAAAAGCCCCCAGAACAATGCCACTCAAAGCAGAGCTGCTGGATAAAGGTTGTGCTTCAGAAAGTCGACCTGGCAATTCTGAAAAATTACCAGCAGTTATCATCAGTATGATGATTAACCCCGACACACCTGCAACAGTGGTGATGCCCATAAACCATGCTGTTCCTTTCATGCCAACAGCCGCAATACTGCCCAGCAACAGAACCAGGCCAATCATCAGTGGAAGATCCGGCCAGGAGAGAAAAATCTGAAAATATCCCGCAAAACCTGTAGTGATAGTGGCTGCTGAAACAATCCCAGTGGCGGCTATCATCCAGCCTGTAATTATTGAAAGCCATCTGCAGCCGAAAGCCTCGCTAACATAGGCAACCGGACCACCACTTCTGGGTAGCCGAACAGCCAGTTCAGCAAAGGAAAAGGCAGTAAACGCCGCCACTATGGATGCAAGTAAAAAAGTGAGCGGGGCATAGATTCCGGCTTCACCGGCAATCTCGCCTATCAATACATAAATTCCAGCGCCCAGGATGGTTCCCAGACCATATAAAGCCAGAAGCGGGGCAGGTACGGATCGCTTTAATTCTGCATCAGTGATTTTGTTCATCTAATAGTCTTCCAACAAGGAATGATTTGAGTCTGCGTTTGATAGGCAGATGTCATCAATGCGTTTATGGATGTTCAAGAACCTATCATGAGTAAAACCGCTTAGCCAAATGGCTAAAAATCAATAAATGATATTTTCCTGTGATCTATTATGTTTTGTTCCGTATTCATAGGTAGTGACGGAGGTTTATTCTGCAGGTTCTTTACTGGCTGATTGCCCAACTTGAAAATAAAAAAGCGAAACCTTTATGAGTGAGAGAGATAAGGCCTTTTTTGATAGAGCGGATGCATTTATCAAACTGGCTAATGAGCAAATGGAGAAAAGCATAGAGGCCGGTGAAGTTAGTGCATCATTTATGTATGGCTTGGCCAGATATAGTGCTTGGTTTAGTGCCTCTGGTTGGAGAACTGCCATGGATATGGCAGATGCACGAGATGAAACCGTCGATTTTTTTGTTAATGAATACCGGCGGATGTTGGAATTAAATATGGATGACTATATTCAGAATTTCAACAATTACGTTCAGGCCTCTGAACAACTGCAAAACAAAGGGTAAGCTTTTGCTTACCCTTTCTTATTCTGACAAAGCCTTTGAGTCAGTTTTCATTATGGTTTTTACAACCGTTTAACGGTCTGTAGTCATAACTGATTTATATCCCAGCTCGTTTTTTTATACACTAATTAGCAACAGAGCATTCAGGAAAGCCGGGCAGGTTTCAGTTACTTTAAAACGTTGAGTTTCTCGGCTCGGCCTTTTTAGATGAATTCTCACTGTTATCAAAATCGTTGTAGTATTCAGTTTTATTCACACGATCATTTCAAAGATGATTTATCTTGTTTCTGGGTGAATAACGTAAGGTCTGACCATGAAAATATATTTATCATTTTTCACTGCATCGATTTTACTCAGTGGTTGTAACGCTGGTGAGCCGATAATGGTATATGAGAGCCGCAATGCACAGCAATGTGAAACCACTGGAATCACACCTGTCGACAGCGCAGCGAAATTAGCAGCAGAAAATATTGAGGTGACTGAAACACATTGTGGTCGAAGAACCGGTGTCGCCTATCCAGCAGCTTGTGGGATGGGGACAGGTACTATCCTGATTCATCAGATAGCTGAGGCAGATCTGGTTACGGCGAGAAATATTGGCTTCCAGGAAGTATCTGAACTGGTAGATCTCGACGCTGCCACTGGCTATGAATTCGTTGATTGTGAGGATAAATAAGGCCAACCGGGCATTATTTATCAGGCTTTGTCGGGTGAATGGCGAAAGCGTATAACGATTTAAATGAGTAGCATGGAATTGATCGTTTTGGTCAGCAACTAAAAAGTTAATCAATGCCAAATCGAAATTCACTTACATTTTATCTTTTATTGTTACTCATTCTTTTTGTGGTGGGAGTCGGCTTGCTGACAAAGTTTGAAGAGGCGCCTGATTCAGATTTGGAGCCATCTGTTGAAGATAAAACTACATCAGAGGTGATTGAGCAGCCGACACCGATGCCGAATATTTATATCGATCAGATTATTACACCTGCTACCGCTGAAAACCGCAGGGAGTTGTATGCCGATTTGCTGACTATCTGCCAGGAAGAGGACGTTTCGATCCAGGCTCTGACCGAAACTGAAATGTCACAACTTGGCACCATTCGACTGCAACGCTGGATTGATGAAAACAGAACGGCCTACCGGCTGGAATCTTGGGATTTTCAGTTGGAAGAACCACAACAGCAACCGCATTGCCACTTTCAGCTGATCAGTAGTGGTCGTCATGTCATGATAGATGCGGAGGTACTGACAGGGATCAATCTGAATGATAATCAGCCTTATGATATTGCACCACTAACCAACATGGATGCCAGTTTGTTATTACGCTCTCCAGCGCGACAAGACAAAATGTCGACCGGTCTGCTGAGAGAAGTCGCTGATCAGCCATGTGTTGAATCCAACATTGCTGATTATGAAGAGGCGGTAGTATGCACATGGACTGGAGGTGTCGAATGGGGTTTTGAGCCGCATTCAGATGGTATCAAGTCGGTATTAGATACGCATCACTATGTCTTATTCAGATCGCTTGTTCTGCAGCAGGTTCCGGCTGGGAATGCGTTGGATAAAATCAGCACGATTACTTTCAACATTGGGGAAAAACTTGATGAGGCGGCAATGCAACCTGCCCCTGCCACCGCATTGCCTGCTGAGCAACCGTAACCCTTAATCTTCCGGCTGTTAACACTGTTTTAATATGGCGATGCCAAAATGCAACGATTTTGTCGCATTGGCGTAATTGAGTTATTTAGGTGCTGTTTTATGTTTAAATGCAGTCGGTTTCAAACCTTGTCGAAAAATTACACTCTATAACGACTATGTCTTTACAAAACGTAGTGAAGGAAACGCAAGTGATGGAAAATCACATCATTGATGTGCGCAATCTGAGTAAAAAATATCCTTCCGGATTTCATGCTTTAAAGCAGGTCAATCTGCAAATAAAACGTGGTGAGATATTTGCCCTGTTAGGCCCAAATGGCGCAGGTAAAACCACTCTTATCAGCATTATTTGTGGCCTGGTCAATGTGGACGAAGGGCAGGTATTGGTTGGCGGTTATGATGTGGTCAAACAATATCGACAGGCACGTAAACAAATTGGCTTGGTACCGCAGGAACTGGCAATTGATGTGTTTGCCTTTGTCTGGAATACGATGGTGTTCAGCCGTGGCGTGTTTGGTAAACCGCGTGATGATGCGTATCTGGAAGAAATTCTCAAGGCATTGTCTTTATGGGATAAACGCCATGCCAAAATTCAATTTCTTTCCGGTGGCATGAAACGTCGAGTGTTGATTGCCAAAGCCCTGGCACATGAGCCGGAAGTATTGTTTCTGGATGAGCCCACCGCTGGTGTCGATGTGGAGTTACGCCGTGATATGTGGCGTCTGGTGGAAAAGTTACGCCAGAGAGGCACCACTATTATCCTCACTACGCATTATATTGAAGAAGCTGAAGAAATTGCCGATCGCATTGGCATCATTAATCATGGTGAAATTCTGCTGGTGGAAAACAAGCAGGATTTAATGAAAAAACTCGGACGCAAGCAACTTATCCTGCAATTACAGCACCCGATTACACAGCTGCCGGATGAGCTCAACGGCTTCGTTCTGCAGCTCGGTGAGAATGGAAAAACACTCACTTATGACTATGTCGATAATCAACCGACCAATCATGTGACTGAGGTACTGGCGGCTATTCATCGTTCAGGGATTGAGCTAAGTGATGTACAGACCAAACAAAGTACACTGGAACAGATTTTTGTCAGTCTGGTGGAGGATGCACGATGAACTGGTATGCCATTAAAGCCATTTATTTATCCGAACTTCATCGCAGCTGGCGCACCCCGTTGCAAAGTATTGCCTCACCGGTTTTGTCTACCTCGCTTTATTTTATTGTATTTGGTTCTGCGATTGGTTCGGCGATGACTGAAATTGGTGGCGTCAGTTATGGTGCCTTTATTATTCCGGGGTTAATCATGTTGATGGTGTTAACCGAATCTACGTCTAACGCTTCATTTGGCATTTATATGCCCAAGTGGTCCGGCGCTATATATGAAGTCTTATCCGCACCGGTTTCAGCTTTTGAGATTGTAGTGGGGTATGTCGGGGCGGCAGCCACCAAATCGATTATTCTGGCAATGTTGATTTTGCTCACTGCCAAATTATTTGTGGATTACTCAATTCTGCATCCGCTGTGGATGATGCTATTTCTGGTATTGACCTGCGTTACCTTCAGTATGTTGGGCTTTATCCTGGGCGTTGTGGCTGATGGTTTTGAAAAATTACAGGTTATCCCATTGATGGTGGTCACCCCGCTGGCCTTTCTGGGAGGTACATTTTATTCAATCAGCATGTTGCCTGAATTCTGGCAGAAAGTGACTTTGTTTAATCCTGTGGTCTATCTGGTCAGCGGTTTTCGCTGGAGTTTTTATGGCACGGCAGATGTAAGCATGACGTTGAGCCTGGTGATGATTTCCACTTTTCTGATTATGTTTATGCTATTTATCTGGTGGATATTTAAAACCGGCTACAAGGTGAAAGTCTGATAGATGGTTTAAATCCATTTCATGCCAGCCATGTGAATTAGCTTAAAGAGACTTTACCTACTGCCATAATTGTTCCAGATGTTTGAAATGCCATTTTGAGGGATCTTCAGGGCCCTCTATGGTTTCCTTGCAACTGGGCAGAGCGAGATCGATGACCTGTATTTGAATTGGCGCTTTTGAACGTAATGAAAAAAATACTTTTACTTTGGGTTTTACCAGAGATGTCACACCGGGCTCAATCACTACGGCCAACCGCTGCGAGGTCAAACGAACTAATGAGCCAACCGGATAGATACCAACCATTTTTACAAAGGCATTGAACAGTTGCTTATCAAAGTGGCCTTCCCATTGAGCCATTTCGCGAATGGTTCCAGCAGGATCCCAAGCTTGTTTATAAGCGCGTTCAGAGGTAACGGCATCATAGACATCACAAATGGCAGCCATTCGCGATAAAAGCGATATTTCATCACCTTGTAAACGGTTCGGGTAGCCCAAACCGTTTATTTTTTCGTGATGATGTAAAGCGATATCGACGACCTCTGGCGCTGCACCTGAGTTTTCCAATAGCTTGGCACCGGCAGCTGGATGCTTTTTCATGATGTTGTATTCTGAGTCAGAAAGCTTTCCAGGTTTGTTTAGTACTTCCAAGGGCATAAGGGATTTACCAAGGTCGTGCATTAATCCACCTACACCAGCTAACTTAACCTGCTCTTCATCCATGTTAAGTTGGCGAGCCAACGATATCATCAATGCACAAACAGCCAATGAATGCATGTATGTATAGTCATCGTGAGTTTTCAGTCGAGCCACACTGAGTATGGCCGCTGAGTTTTGCTGTACCATCAAATCAATTTCATTCACTAGCGGTAAAGTTGTTTGCGGATCAATTGCTTTGCCGAGCCGCGCATCTTTATACATAGCTAAAACCTGTGGCTTCGCATCATTAAAGAGTCTACGTGCGCGACTGATATCTTCTTCCATTGAAGTTTCAACGACGGATGGTTTTTCAGTGGTTTTCTGAGTAACCTCGAGCGTGTCTGAGGATTCTTCAGTTGTATGTTGTGAGGATGGTGTTAAATAGTCTGATTTTTGAAAAGATTCGCCTTTTTCCTCGTCGATCCAGACATCTTTAATGCCTGCTTGAAGAATGCTTTTAATATCTTCGGGATCAGTTAATAAAAAACTGCTGCGTAAAAACGGATGCTTTAACCATGAACCACCCAGCTTATGTATATACATGCCCAGTCGGAGCTCAGTTGAGGCTATGCGTTGAGTCAAAATTTAATACCTTATTTTGTGTTCATTTTTGGGCACATTGTATATAGCTTGTATGTGAAAAAAATGTGTTTCAGCACAAAATTTGTGGTTTTAGCTGTAATTTCAGGAAAATCCTTGGCGACATTATTCGGTATCCTGTGACACGGACACCAATCAGTGATATTAGTGGCGTCACTCAGAATTTTTTCCAGCGCATTGTGAATTGAATATTTAAGATGTTGTCGTTGTAGACTGAAATAAGCAGTATACAAAGTTAGAATATACGCAGAGAAATGATGGTGCTACTTTTGGTGCGGTCAATATTGGGCAGTTTTATCTATTTGACCAAGACTCAAGCAGATATTTATTGATAAACAGTCTGAATTATGCAAAGTTCTATTAATACAAAAATTATGTAATGACAAAAAATAACAATATATATCAATTACAAATGGATAGAGAGATGCAAGAAGATAATCAGCACATACAAACGGAACTGGACAATCTCTTAAACCAGTCGATCTTGGAAGGATTTGTAGAAGTTCCTATCCTGCCGGAAATCGCAAATAAAGCTTTTATGCTGGCCAATGATAAAGAATCAGATGCTAGTCAACTGGCCCAGTTGATTCAAAGTGATCCATCACTGGCAGGTCACGTGATGCGTATTGCCAATTCGGCAGCTTATACGCCGATGGCCAATCTGACTTCGCTGCAACAGGCGATTGCCAGGTTGGGTATGGTGACTGTCAGTGAAATTGCTATGAGCGCTGTACTCAATGCAAAATTATTTAATACCCCGGGCTATGAGGACTATGCAGACGCCATTTGGCAGCAGTCGCTGGCGACATCACTCTGGGCTAAGGAGGTTGCCAGCCACTGTAACGTGAATGTTGAAGTGGCTTTTTTGGCAGGATTGATTCATTCAATTGGTCGCCCAGCCGTACTTCAAACTCTGATTGATATCGCCGAGCAACAAACTTTGCCCTTGAATGATGAAATTGTTCATCAGCTGGAAGATAAATACTGGCTGGCTGTTTCGCAGATGATCGTTATTCGCTGGTGTATGCCGGTACTGGTTATTGAAACAATTCAGCATCTTGAAACACCATCGGCTGATAGGGAAGCAGGTCAATTAGCGGCAGTGGTCAACATGGCCAGGTATGCTGCTAATGCGATGCTGAATGATGAGTTGGCAGATGATTTTCCTGAGGCAGCCATCGCTATTGTTGAATTCGAATCAGCAGATACCCAGAAACTATTAACTAAGAAGGAACAGATCAGCGAACGACTCACACAGCTGATGGCTTAGTTATCGTCGTGTTTCAGATAGTCGTTTTTTAACTTCACATAATTCTGGCAAGCATAGTGAAAATAATTTAGTTCGTCCTCGGTTAGCGGTCGAACTTGTTTAACCGGCGAACCCAGATATAGATAACCGGATACCAGTTTTTTTCCCGGTGGCACTAAAGATCCGGCACCGATGACTACATTATCTTCCACCACAACACCATCTAACAGGGTCGACGACATACCCACCAATACCTGATTACCAATTGTGCAGCCATGCAGCATCACCATATGGCCTATGGTGACATCGTTGCCGATAATAAGTGGATTACCATTGGGATTAAACTCACTGGCATGGGTAATATGCAGACAGGAATTATCCTGAATGCTACTACGGGCACCTATCCTGATACGATGCATATCACCACGAATTGACACCAACGGCCAGACGGAGCTGTCATCGCCAATTTCAATATCGCCAATCAAAGAAGCCGTATCATCAATCCATACCCGTTGACCAAGTTTAGGACTGTTGCCTCGAAACGCTTTGATAACCATTAGACTAACTCAGCAGCGTTATACCGCATAACGCCAGTAACGCGACATTAGCCAACAGCCCAATCATGAAAAACCAGGTTCTGGGACTGGGGTTTTGTTCTGTAGCAATTGCGTAATAAAGGACCATGTGAAGAATACGGGCGATGGCAAATACCCAGACGAAAATACCCGTCCAAAAGCTATTGGCTCCAATAAGAACCGCCATGAAGATCGTACCGAGCATCAGTGGCAGATTTTCCAGTGAGTTCATAAAGGTACGATGTGCTCGGAAAACAAAGGATTCATGGCTGAGGTTTTCCGGAATTTTGCCTGGAATAGCACCAGCTTGGGAAGCTTTGGTTTTACTGGCAACAAACCATTGAATCAGTAACGTGAGCAAAATGATAAACAAGCCGAGAAAAGTCAGATAATAAATAATTCCCATAGTCATTCTTTGCCTCGTAATTTGGTGTTAATTTTATTTGCTCTGGTTGCTATACCGACGTTTTAACAATCGCCCACTCGTTCGCCCTGATATTCGGTATGCATTTTCATCGGTCCAAGTGGCGTGTTCATATCGCTGCTCATTTTGCCCTCCAGACGATTTCCATGAAAGGTGGCATAGCCTTCAAACAGTGTTGTCATGCCTTCAATATTGCAGGATGCTGCATAATCTACCCGGTCAGTTTTGATATCTGCCTTTGTCACGTTGCAACTTTCGTGAAGGTTCATCGCCCCCATGCCTTCATCCAGTTTCGCCTGTGTCAGACATTCCTGATTGTTGATAGTTTGGGCTGGCATATTCATTGGCCCATCAATGTTAGTGGTGCTGGTATAGCTCCACAGACCCGGCTGCAAATTCGGGGTCTCTGCAAAAAGCGGTGCTGAGAGAAACGTTAAACTGGCGAAGATACTGTAAAGAAAAATAGAATTTTTCAAAGTCTGGCTCCCTTGTTAGTTACATGCTTGACCATGATCCTCTTATGGTGCCACATAAATGAATCTTGCCTGTGACCAAGTTATAGCGCAATAGCCGCGGTAATTTTACGACCGATATTTATGTTTGGATCATAACCTCATAGCTGTTACAGTTAATTTAAGTGCATCAATCTGGTGATTAACACTGTGTAGTTATCCCGAGATACGCGGATAATTCTCTGCCGCACTACTCTCCAACACTTTTCCGATGAATGTTATGGTATTAATCCGTTCATTCAGTTTGATTAATTTAATCAAACAGGAACCTGCAAAAACAAACTTGTTCGGCAGCTTATCCCCCGTGTTACTCGCTCAGGCTTTTATCTCATACCACGTTTGGAAAGGAGGTAAGCATTATGGCTTCTACAGATCGTTTATCCGATTATCAGCATTCTCGACATCAAATGGTTCGCAACCAGTTAATGAGCAGAAATCTGAAATCAGAAACAGTGCTTGAAGCGATGAGAACAGTTCCACGAGAGAAATTTCTTTCAGAGGATATGTGGGAATTTGCTTACGAGGATTCGGCCTTACCACTGATTGAAGGTCAGACTATATCCCAACCATATATTGTCGGTCTAATGGTTGAAGCACTTAATCTGAAAGGTGGAGAAAAGGTACTGGAAATAGGTGCCGGGAGCGGTTATGCAGCGGCAATTATCGCCCAAATAGCTGATCAGGTATATGGTATTGAGCGAATCACGGCACTCGCCGAGCGTTCTAAAATGGTTCTGGATAATCTGGGCTATCATAATATTGAAATTATGAGTGGGGATGGCACACTCGGCTATGCCCAGCAAGCGCCTTATGATGCCATTCTGGTATCGGCAGGGGGACCTGAAATTCCTTCTACCTTAAAACAACAGCTAAAAATTGGTGGTCGTCTGGTCATTCCGATCGGCAATCGTCATTATCAACGGTTACTTCAGGTAACCCGGATAGATGAAGACCAGTTTGATGAGGAGATCATCACCCGAGTGCACTTTGTGCCCTTGTTGGGCGAGGAGGGCTGGCACGAACAATCAGATAGCCACAGCATTTCAATAGAAAACTCCTTCTCATCCAGTAAATCACAGCAATCTGCGGAGCAGAATAAATCGGCAGACACCGCAACTTTGATGGCCGAAGCAGCACAGCCAATTGATTCAATTGAAACGGTTGACCTCACCCCGTTACTTGACCGAATTGGTGATGCACGTGTCGTGCTGTTAGGTGAGGCAACCCATGGCACTTCTGAATTTTACCGTTTTCGAGCCAGACTCACACGGGAGTTGATTGAAAATAAAGGTTTTAACATGGTTGCGGTTGAAGCTGACTGGCCAGATGCCGCACGCATTGATCAATATGTTCGAGAACTGACTACGGCGCCTTCTGAATGGCGTGCTTTTACCCGTTTTCCGACCTGGATGTGGCGTAATAAGGAGATGCAGGAGTTTGTCGAATGGTTGCGTCGACATAATGGCATGCAGGCCAGACCCAACTTAAAAGTGGGGTTCTACGGGCTCGATCTCTACAGCATGTTTTCATCAATTGATGAGGTGATTAACTATCTAAAAGACGTTGACCCAGAGGCTGCAGAGATAGCACGTGAACGCTATGGCTGTTTAATGCCATGGCAATCTGATCCGGCAACGTATGGTCGTGCAGCAACTTCGGGAGAATATGAAAGATGTGAAGATTCGGTGGTGGATATGCTGATGGATCTGATGGAAAAACAGGCAGAGTATGTAGCAAACGATGGAGAGAGTTATCTTGATGCAATGCAGAATGCACGGCTGGTTGCCAATGCTGAAGCCTACTATCGTAGTATGTATAAAGGCTATATCACTTCGTGGAATATGCGCGACAGCCATATGTTTGACACTCTTTGCTCACTATTGGATTTTAAGTCTCAAAATACCGATCAACCGGCAAAAATAGTAGTTTGGGAACACAACTCCCATATTGGAGATGCACGCGCTACCTCAATGTCTGCACGAGGTGAGCATAATGTAGGGCAGTTATGCCGCAGTAAATTTGGCGATGAAGCTTACCTGATCGGTTTTGGTACTCACGCTGGTACTGTGGCTGCTGCTGATAATTGGGGTGAACCGATGCAGGTTAAACTCATTCGTCCTTCAATGGAAGGTAGTTGGGAACGTGTTTGTCATGACACTAAGATTCCTGCCTTTATGCTCGGCATGCGCCAACCCGGCTCCAAAATATTACGCCAACGTTTAGAAGAAGAGCATTCTGAACGTGCAATTGGCGTGATTTACCGTCCTCAAAGCGAGTTAGCCAGCCATTATTTTCAAGCCCGACTCGGTCAACAGTTTGATGAATATATCTGGTTTGATCAGACTAAGGCCATCACGCCACTGAACTTTGAGACCATGCAAGGGATGCCGGATACTTATCCTTTCGGGTTGTAAAGCAGAATTAACTGCTTCATTACTAATGACCAGCAGAAGGGCAATTTAGTAAACGCTGTGTTTTGAACGAGCAAGTCCACACGTTTCTATGCCAGAGAGAATAAACCTCTGCGGCGACCAGTAAGGAATGTCATGTTCTAAGAACATTCAAAGGAGGGAATATGATTGAATTCGTCACGCCAGCAGCAGAATGGATAGCAGCCATTATTGAAATGTTGGGGGTGTTTATTATTCTGCTGCTGACTGTTTATGCGCTCATCTCCGCGGTAGTTCATTTGATGATGAGAAAAAGCCCTACTGAAACGATATATCGTGAGGTGCGGCAACGTCTCGGTCAGGGTATTTTACTCGGGCTGGAGTTTCTGGTGGCGGCAGATATCATTCATACCGTTGCAGTTGAGTTAACCTTCCAAACTGTTGGAGTGTTAGCGATCATCGTTCTGATACGTACCTTTTTAAGCATTGCACTGGAGGTTGAGCTGACTAGTAAGTGGCCTTGGCAGCAAAATGAAAATACCCGGTAATGACTTTAGGACTAATTTATCTTTCATAGCCTCCAGCAGTGGTGGAACTGAATGATAAACAAGGACTAATGTCTCAAGCTCACTGCTTGCCAGTAATGTCTTGACCAGTAGGTATTTTTAAGGCTGGAAATCATTACGCCCCGGGTGGTCGATGCATGTAAAAATTTATGGTCTTCCAGATAAATACCGACATGACGTCCATTACGAAAAAATACCAGATCACCGGAACGTAATTCAGCCCTGGGTATCTTTCGCCCGTTACGAAATTGCTGGTCGGTACTTCTGGGTAAATCAATACCAAACAAATCACGAAAAGTGACTTGTACGAAGGCAGAACAATCGATCCCTGAGCGACTTATGCCTCCCATACGATAAGGTGTGCCGTGCCATTCGTTATGCTGTTGATAAAGCAGCAACATAGCCTGGATTTCATCATAATAATGAGTATCAGTTGCAGGTTGAGAAATGTGCGCGCGCTCTGGTGATTTACTCGAAAATTTGGGAGCCGTTCCACAACCGGAAAGCATGGCCAACATTGGCAAAAATGCTATGCAAAATCGCCAATGTGAGGTTATAAAAAATTTGTAATGTATTTTGGTCATTAACTTTATGGCTTCAAATTCTTAACTATTCAAACAGATTAAAAACCATATAGATCTATATTTACAGGATATTTTCATGATTTTTGGCAGATTAACTGAAAAAAGGGGATTTCTGTTGAAAATATGATTAATTCTCTTTCAGTATCATCTGAATTTCTCAAAATAGCTGGCAGCTGTGTCAGCTTCACAAGACACATTTGCCTATGTTTAGGCAGAAATTTTAGCGCTGTCATACTTTTGCCATGAACTTTCAGTAGGTTTTAACTACCAACACTCTATCTGTTGCACAGACAAATCTGTTTATAAATTAAGTGGCTTGAAGGTAATTGAATGACGGATAAATTTGCTGAATTAACGCTGGTAATCATCATAGCCGGAGCAGCTATTGCCTTATTTTCCAACATGAGTAAGCGATCTTTTTTAAATGATAATCATTGGAATGGTGAAATTGTTGCACTGACAATTTTTACGCTGATCAGTATGGTTAGTTTTCCACTGATTGATGCCACGTTGCCCTGGCTGGAATTTGCAGATCTGCGGTATTATAATGAAATAGGGTGGCTAGGCCTTATAAAGGGTATTTTAGGATTATGGCTGTTGCATAGAGCTGTTCGTGATTACAGTGCTACAGGCGAACCGCAGAAAAAAATTGTGGCTAAAGGAATTTATCGATTTATACGCTATCCGTTTTATTCTGCGCTTTTAGCTTTGGTTCTTGCCCAGCTACTATTAACACAGAACTGGTTGGCCGGTGTGGCAGGTTTAATCACATTCGCTTTGGTTTATTGCTTAAGAGTGCCGCGTCAAGAAGAGGATGGGCTTGAGAAATATGGTCATCATTATCTTGAATATATGTCGCAAACGGGGGATATCTGGCCACGGATCCCTTTCAAATATTAAAGCTGGAATATTTTCTTCAGCCAGGAAGGCTATAGAAACGAATGAATTTAAAAACTGTTAGGGAAAACATTAATGCTTAATATTCGTCCGCTCTCTCGGGAGCGTTTAGCTTCCCTGATGGAAAATGCGACTGTAATTGAAACGGACAAAAAAGGTATTAAAGTGGCAGTTTTGCCTGATGGGCAATACTTAAAATTTTTTTACCGCAAGCGCTTTCTAAATAGAGAGCTACTTGCACCAGCGGCAGTTAAGTTTGCCCGCAATGCTTATCATCTGACCCAACTCGACATTCCTACACTGCAAGTGAAGGCTTTGCATCGCATTAACGGTGAAGCACACACTGTAGCTATTTACTCTCCTTTACCCGGCCGTACCTTAAGGGACATTGTTAACTCCAGTGAAGCTGATGCAAATTTGATGTATCGTCTGGGAGTGTTTTTGGCGAGGGTGCAGCGGCAGGGGGTATATTTTCGTTCAATTCATCCGGGAAATATTATTGTAAACGGGATGGATTTTGGCCTTATCGATATTCTTGATATGCGTATCCATTGGTGGTCTTTAAGTCGCTGGGCGAGACGGCGAAACTGGCGGCATTTCTTTCGCTATCCACGAGATTGGGAAAATCATGGCGACTTGATCGAAGCGCTTATCAAAGGCTATCGTCATGCTGCCGATCTGCCTTTGCGCGAGCTGAATTGGTTAGAACGTATTATTGGTAAATTTATTTCCACCTGATTTTTAGCCCTAACCAACTTATCGGTCAGACAGGGCATTTTTGCGTAAAATGCCGCACATGACGACTCTAAATAAAGCTTCCAACGAATATGATGTAATCATCATCGGTGCCGGTGCGGCTGGCTTGATGTGCGCTATTGCTGCTGGTCAGCGTGGCCGACGTGTGCTGGTAATTGATCATGCCAATAAAGTAGGCAAGAAGATCCTGATGTCCGGTGGCGGACGCTGTAATTTCACCAATATGTATTCCGCCCCGGAAAACTTTATTTGCAGCAATCCTCATTTCGTCAAATCGGCATTGAGCCGTTATACACCCTGGCACTTTATTGAATTGGTTGAGAAGCATCAGATTGCCTATCACGAGAAAAAACTGGGTCAGTTATTTTGTGATGAGTCATCAAAAGAAATCCTACAGATGTTACTGGCGGAATGTGCATCAGCTGGGGTGAAAATTATCACAGATACGCCGGTTCAGGTGGTTGAAACCGGTGGTCAAAAATTGCTGGAAACCCCTCAGGGTAAATTACAGTGTGAATCGCTGGTGATCGCAACCGGAGGATTGTCAATTCCCAAAATGGGAGCAACCGGCTTTGGTTTTGAATTAGCCAGAAAGCTTGATATACCGGTGTTGCCAACACGGGCAGGGTTAGTACCTGTGGTGTTGGATGATCATAAACTCAAACCGCTTGCCGAGCTTAGTGGTATTTCATTGGATACCATCACGGAAGCTAACCAAACTTCATTTCACGAGAATATTCTGTTTACTCATCGTGGTTTGAGCGGCCCTGCGATATTACAGGCATCAAGTTATTGGCAACCTGGCGAGCCGCTGAAAATTGATCTGTTTCCTGGAATTGAGCTGGCTGGATATTTAGCTGAAATGCGTGTTGAAAAATCCAAAACAGCTCTGAAAACCATTCTTGCCGAAAAACTGACCCGTCGGGTAGCACAGCTTTGGTGTGATCAGTGGGTTGAAGACAAACCGGTCGGTCAGCTTTCCGATGCAGATATCGAACATGTTGTGTCACAGTGCCAGCCCTGGACATTTAAGCCATCCGGCACGGAAGGTTATCGAACGGCCGAAGTAACTTTGGGTGGTATTGATACTGATGCATTATCTTCCAAAACGATGGAGTGCAAGAATCATCCGGGAATGTATTTTATTGGAGAGGTGGTCGATGTTACCGGTCATTTGGGCGGGCACAATTTCCAATGGGCCTGGGCTTCGGGCCATGCCGCTGGACTGTATGCCTGAATAAATATTGTCAGAAGTTTGAGGCCCTATTTAAAAAACGTTAACGTTCTATCAATAAAAGTTATTTTCAACAGCGATTGAAATCGTTTGTCACTATCATACTAATTCAATTGCAGGAGATCCCCATTGCTGGAATTACTGACAGATGCTCAGGTTATTACCGTGTTAGTGACCGCACTGGTGGTTGGACTGGTTGTGGTCTTTCATTATGAAGTCATTCAGCAATTGAATCGTTGGTGCCCGACCCATCCTTCCAGGGTTGCAAAGCATCGTCACCGGCCGATAATTCTGGCCACGATGTTTGCTTTATTATTTGCACACATCATTGAAATCTGGTTATTTGGCGTGGCCTTTTGGGCTTTATTGAGTCAAACAGGGTATGGGGCAATCAGTGGCTATGATCATATTAGCCTGTTAGATAGCGTGTACTTCTCTGCCGCCACCTATACCACGGTTGGTTGGGGCGATTTGGCAGCTACCGGTCATATTCGATTTCTCGCCGGTACAGAAGCCTTAGTGGGATTTATGATGATTACCTGGTCAGCTTCTTTCAGCTATCTTATTATGGCGCGGGCCTGGGGAAATGAATCTGATTAACTCTATGTAAAAAGGACTTAGCATGCGATTTCAAACCATTCCGATCATACGAATTTTTGATGAAACCAAAGCGAAAGAATTTTATCTGGATTTTTTAGGCATGACTTTGGATTGGGAGCATCGTTTTGGTGTGCGTTTTCCGGTTTATATGCAGGTTTCCAGAGATAATCTTGTTTTACATCTCAGCGAGCATTCAGGCGATTGCACGCCGGGATCCAAGGTTTTTGTGAAAACAGATCAGTTTGCTCCGCTTTATAATGACATCACTTCCCGACCCTACAAACATAACCGTCCCGAAATTTCTACAGCACCCTGGGGTAACAGAATTTTTGAAGTGATAGATCCCTTTTGCAATAAAATTCTATTTAATGAAGAGCTTAACTTGTAGACGATAAACAGGCCCTAAAATCAATCTTCAGCTATTTTAAGAGGTCGTGCGTATTCCTGTTTCTTTTGTATGCGTCGCCCAAAACGGAAGGGAAGTATGATTCTCAAGCTGTGCCTGTAAAAATTCCAAACTCACATGCCAGCCACCGGCCACAGCAAGTTTATGTTCTGTCCGGCTCATACAGTTTTACGTATAAGGTCGATAGGGATGAGGTAGTAACTTCGGGTGATATTAACCTCACTTTTAAACGAATTGATGATAAAACATTAGAGCGACCTGATGGCACACCTGGCCGATCCTCAAAGAAGAATAGGTTCCATGAAGGACAGCATGGAAGCAGCTATTTAAATCACAGGTTTGCTGATTGAAGCTGAGTTTTTTCTTCAAATCGCTGGATCTGCCAGACGAAGAAAATGCCGGTGACCATAACAGCTGCTGCCATCCACAATGCTGAAAGATAATTCCCGGTCAGCGTGGATAAATAACCCGCCAAAGCGGGGGCGATAAGTTGAGCAATGCCATAACTTATCGTCAGTTTTGCCATGGCTTTGGCGGGGTTATGAGGAAATTTATGGCCGACATAGACCAGCATCAGGCTGACAATTCCGGCAAAGGTGGCACCAAATAATAACGCACCAATTACATTAAACAGCAACGATTCACTGAATAAGGGAATCAGGATGGAAAGCAATATAATTGAATAAGCGGCGATGATGGCCCTTGTCTCACCAATGCGCTCAGCCACTTTGTCCCAGATTATGCAGGATGGAATGGCCGCAACACCCAGCATCACCCAGATAAGATTGCCGTGTCCCGTCAAGCTGGGCATTCCTTCAAGAATCGCTACGATAAACGTCGCGCTAATCACATAACCGACCCCTGCACAGGCATAAGCAGCAATCATTAACCGCATCCATTTATTATTTGGCGCTGCAAAATCCGCAGTGGGAGCCTGCTGTGTTGCAGGTGCTGGCATCAGATACCAGGCGGGCAGAAAAAATAAAATCCCAAAAATCCCCATAATCAGCCATTGCTCAGCCCAATTGAAATAGGGCGTAATCAAAACAATGACGAGTCCAGGTATCGCAATACCAAACCCCAAGCCGGAAAAATGGATACCTAATGCTGATTTGTAACCATTCTGTTTCAGCCAGCCCATCACAAATCCTGCTGCCAGAATTATCCCGGCCGTACTGCTCAGCCCACCTATGAACCGCAGAATGCCCCATAAAATAATATCAGTGGTAACAGCCATTAATACGGTGCTTAACACCGCCAGAATCAGGTTGATTCGGTAGAACAGAAATTTGGTTTTGAGGCTGGTTAAAAATGAAATCAACACTACGCCTGACAGGTAACCAATGTAATTAAACGTGGCCAGCCAACCACCACTTAATGTATCCAGTGAGGTTTCATTTAACATGATGGGCAAAAATGGCGTGTAGGCAAAACGGGCAATACCGACGGTTAAAATCAAAGCACAGATCCCAGCCATAATGACCTGATGTCGAGGAGAGAGTGAAAATCGATTTGTGCTCATAACCAGAATGTTACCTGAAGTATTTTAACGCTCTACCTTTTACCATAAGTCTTTATTGGGTGTGTTGTCGTGATAATTCCAATTATCAATGTATAAATAAATACAGAGCATTTTTAATGGAAAGATTGTCATCTGCTCTATTAATCCCCACTTAATCCATCTGAGTTACAGTCAACGCACATCCCTTCCGGAGTTATGAATGAAGAAAATTATCGTCCCTGTAGTGTTATTGGTTATCGGATTTGGCAGTTATTTTGCACTAGCAGAACAGCAGGAACCTGAGGTCATCAGCTACATTAAACAGCAGGGCGTGACCGTCATTGACAGCTTTGATACCCCTGCGGGATTGACTGGTTATGCCGCCAGTGTAGAAGGGCAGCCGCTGAGTATTTATCTGACAGAAGATAAAAAATATGCGGTCATTGGAAACCTGATTAATGCCGAGGGTGAAGATCTGGGTGAGCAAGCCCTGTATGAGCTGATCAGCGCGCCACAGAATGAAAAAGTCTGGCAGAAACTGGAACAGGCAAATTGGATTCAGGATGGACAGGAGACTGCCCAGAAAGTCATTTATACCTTTACTGATCCCTATTGCCCTTATTGTCAGCGTTTACGTGAAATCGCGGAGCCTTATATTGCTGAAGGTGAGGTGCAGTTGCGCCACATTATGGTGGGAATTCTGCAGGAGGACAGTATCAAAAAAGCGGCTGCTATTTTAGGTGCTGATTCACCGGAAGAGGCTTTGCAACAGCATATTCACCAGGTTGATAACACATCAGGCGATTTGAATGAAGCGGCGCTAACCAACGGGGCGTTGCTGGTAGAGAAAAATAATCAGCTGATGGAACAGCTGGGGTTTATGGCAACACCGACCAGCATTTATAAGAACGAAAAAGGTCATGTGCGGCTCATTGAAGGCATGCCGCTGCGTGATGATATCAACAAGCTGTTTGAATAGTGATGTCGATTAATCTCGGACCCTTTGCTTTACCTCTCGAGCCGTTATTGTTGTTTGGCTGTGCTCTTCTGGGGATCTTGGTAGCATCTGTTCTGGCCAGAAAAAAAGCTGGCTCAGTCACCGATCCATTATTAATGATGCTGTTATTCGGTCTGGTCATCGGACGAATCGTGTTTGTCATTAAATTTGCCGATCAATATGACTCACTCTGGCAGATGATCGATTTTCGCGATCGTGGAGTGGACTGGGTGTCCGGCATGATCGCAATGGCACTATTTCTTTTATGGCAAATCAAACGCCTGCCACAGCAACGTGTTGCCTTGTTCGGTGGCGCTTTATCGATTTTGCTGTTTTTCTCGGTAACTACCTTGTTAATGAATGTCGGACGTGAACAGCTTTCAATACCCGACATTGCTTTGGAACAATTGGACGGCGAGCAGATTTCACTGGTTCAAGTGGCTGAAAATAACATTACTGTGGTGAATTTATGGGCAAGTTGGTGCCCTCCTTGCCAGCGTGAAATGCCTGCTTTTGAAAAGGCATCACAACAGTATCCGGATATCCGCTTTTTGATGCTTAATCAACAAGAGTCCGTTGAAAAAGTTAGTGACTTTCTGGCTGATAATAAGCTGACATTTGAACACGTGTTGCTTGATAAAACCGGCAAAGTCGCCGATACATTTGATGCCTATGGCTTGCCGGTGACACTGTATTTTGATCTGCAGGGCACTCTGGTTGACAGCCATATGGGAGAAGTATCCGCGGCATCGTTAAGCGCTACATTAGAACGCCTCTCACAGTAATCATTTAGTCATGATGAATCTGTTAACTGACGATTTAAAGGAAATTTTATGGATCTGCAACTGAACAATAAAACCGCTTTTATAAGTGGCAGTACGGCGGGCATAGGCTTTTCCATTGCCAAAGCACTGGCCGATGAAGGGGCGAATGTTATCGTCAATGGGCGTTCTGAATCTTCAGTTAAACAGGCTATTAAATCCCTGAAATCTACAGCTAAAGGCAACGTAGATGGATTTGCAGGGGATCTTTCGATAGCGGCTGAAGCCGAGAAACTGACAAAGCAGTTCCCCGAAGTCGATATCCTGATTAATAATCTGGGTATCTTCGAGCCAGTGCCGTTTGAAGAGATAGCGGATGAAGACTGGCAACGCTTTTTTGATGTAAATGTGCTCAGTGGTGTGCGGTTAACGAGAGCTTATCTGCCCGCTATGAAACAACAAAACTGGGGGCGGGTGATTTTCATCTCCAGTGAAAGCGGGGTGCAGATTCCAGCAGAAATGATTCATTACGGCATGACCAAAGCAGCCCAGATCGCGATTGCACGCGGATTGGCAGAACAGGTTGCCGGCACTAATATCACTGTTAATTCTGTATTGCCGGGGCCGACCAGTTCACGAGGGGTCGAAACCTTTGTCAACGAGCTGGCTGCCAAAGAAGGCCAAAGCATCGAAGCATTTGAAAAAGACTTTTTTGAGAATGTCAGACCGACTTCTTTGATCAAGCGTTTTGCGACCACTGAAGAAGTGGCCTCAATGGTCTGTTATCTGTCGAGCCCACTGGCATCAGCCACCACGGGGGCAGCTGTTCGTGTGGATGGTGGCGTGATTAAAAGCGCTTTTTAAGCATCTATCCGATTTGTAGTTCCAGAATTTTATTCTTTAACAAGAGATTTTTATGACAGCATTGTTTACTGAGTTTTCACTGAAAGATGTGACGTTACGCAATCGTATTGCGGTTCCACCAATGTGCCAATACAGCGCAGATGATGGCCATACCAATGACTGGCATCTGGCGCATTACACGCAATTAGCACGCGGTGGTGCGGGGCTGGTGATTGTGGAAGCCACGGCAGTCAGCCCCGAAGGCAGAATTACCCCAGGATGCACTGGAATCTGGAATGATGCCCAGGCTGAAGGCATGGCAAAAATTGCTTCAGCCATTAAAAAAGCGGGTGCCCGAGCCGGTATTCAGATTGCCCATGCGGGACGTAAAGCCAGCGCTAATCGTCCTTGGGAAGGCGATGATCATCTTGCTGACAGTGATCCACATAGTTGGCAAACCCTAGCGCCTTCTGCTGTGGCATTTGGTGCTAATTTGCCAAAAGTACCAAAGGCTATGACGCTTGAAGATATTGAACAGGTCAAGGCTGACTTTGTGTCTGCTGCCAAACGCGCCAAAGCCGCTGGATTTGAATGGCTGGAGCTGCATTTTGCCCATGGTTATCTGGCACAAAGCTTTTTTTCAGTCCACTCAAATCATCGCGACGATCAATACGGTGGCGATTTAGCGGGTCGTAGTCGATTCTTATTGGAAACGTTGCAAGCCGTGCGCGAAGTCTGGCCGGAAAATCTGCCATTAACCGCTCGCTTTGGCGTGATTGAATATGATGGTCGAGATGAAGAAACACTAAGTGAGTCGATTCATTTGACCCGGCAATTCAAACAATCAGGTCTGGATTTACTCAGCGTCAGTATGGGCTTTTCAACACCAGATGCGGATATTCCGTGGGGACCCGCTTTGTTAGCACCGATTGCTGAACGGGTGCGGCGTGAGGCTGAAATCCCGGTTGCTTCTGCCTGGGGTATTGATGAACCTAAAACGGTGAACCAGGTTATTACGGATCAACAAATGGATTTGGTTATGGTGGGACGTGCCCATTTAGCCAATCCGCATTGGCCGTACCATGCAGCTAAAACCTTAAAAATTGCTGATCCTGCCTGGGTATTACCTGCACCTTATGCACATTGGTTATCGCGTTATCATGCTCCCGATAGTTAAGCATTAAACAACAGCCAATAATGCAATGATCACTAAAATAGGAAACATTAAAATTCAGCCCCACCATAAAGGCAGTTGCCATTGTGGTGAGGTTGAATTTGTCGTGCATTTGCCAAACGGTATAAAAGATCCTCGTCGCTGTGATTGTTCCATGTGCCGAAGAAAGGGCGCCATTGCGACTTATGTTCCGCTTTCTAGCCTGCAAATCACCAAAGGAGCCGATAAGCTTACGCTTTACTAGGGTCTATTGCTCTTTCATAGCCACCTCTGTTGTGACTGAAAATACACCAATCAAGGCGCGAGGAATGCAGTTTAGTAGTTCTAAATAAATGACGAGCAACGCGGAGTGGTGTATTTTCAGCCTCAACCCGTAGGGCTGGGGCTATTTTTCCGCCCAACGGCGTTGGAAATGATTTATGTAGAACGGCTACATCGCATCATTTCCGCCTTGTTGGACAAAAAAATAGCCTCCAGCAGCGGTGGCTATGAAAGAGCAATAGACCCTGGTTCAATACCATAACGGCGAAACATTATTTTTGTTCAATTTGTGGGATTTATACGCATCATCTAACCAGAGCGAATCCTGAACTTTATGGCTTTAATCTGGCCTGTCTGGATGGTGTGAATCCTTTTGATTTGGGTGACGTAAGAGTGAATGATGGTATTAATCATCCATCGGATCGAGCCGCTTCAGTGTAAACCAATCCCGTTCTGTAATTTGAGTTAACGACGGCTCTGCACGTCGCTAAAAGTTTGTTTTGCCAAATCAGCTAAGTAGGCGTAATTTGCTGCTACTTATTTATCAATCTCTCCAAATGTAATCAGGATTTATCTTGCTAAGCTACCGCCACTCATTTCATGCTGGCAATTTTGCCGATGTGCTTAAACATATCGTGCTGATTGAAATTTTGCAGCACCTCGGGAAAAAAGATAAAGCCTTTGATTACATAGACACTCATGCTGGTGCGGGGCTTTACCATCTGGCTTCAGCTCATGCGGAAAAACTGCAGGAATATCAAGATGGTATTGCTAAATTATCGCGCTCTGACTGGCCCGAACTGGCCGCATATTTTGCTGTAATTGATGCGGTGAATACCGGAAAACCGCTGGAATATTATCCTGGTTCCCCATTTATTGCCTTGCACTCTATGCGGCGTCAGGATCGAGCCTGGTTATATGAGTTACATCCGGATGATGCGGGTTTGTTATTGCAAAACACCCAGAAGGTTAAGCGGGCTCGGGTTATGCGTGAGGATGGCTTGAAAGGCCTTTTGTCGTTATTACCGCCAGTATCAAGACGTGGCCTTGTGTTAATTGATCCCTCATATGAAATCAAATCAGATTACGATTTAGTATTTCAGACCGTCGAAAAAGCTTATGCAAAATTCCCCACTGGCACTTATGCAATCTGGTATCCGGTAGTAGAGCGCAGCAGAATCACGCGGCTGGAAAAACAGTTTAGTAACAGTGGCATTAAAAATATTCAACGCTTTGAACTTGCAATTACAGCTGATTCGGATGAACGTGGTATGACTTCTTCCGGCATGATGGTGATTAATCCCCCCTGGCAATTAATCGAGACCATGAACCAATTGCTGCCCAAACTGGTTAACGTGCTGGCGGTTGATGCCACGGCCTTTTATAAATCTGAAGTGCTGGTATCAGAATAGTCCAGCCTGGCTTCTTCGGCAGACATAATCTGCATTAAAGTCAGAAGTCATCATCTCATGCCATGATAGCGCCGAATTTCGTCTTACGGATGTGGAGTTATTATGAACAATCCGGTCATTTATAGAAAACCCCACGGCAAAACGTTCAATTACCGTTATGCCAATGGCAAAACGGTCAAAAATGCTGCTTTAAAACGCTGGATAAAAAGTCTGGCTATTCCGCCGGCATGGCGGGAGGTGGAAATTCAACAGGATCGTGATGCCAAGGTACTGGTGACCGGTCGTGACAAAGAAGATCGTAAGCAATATATCTATAACCCTGACTGGGTTGAAACTGCCAGCGAGCAAAAATTCAAACGAATTTTACGTTTTGCCGAACAGCTCGAGACCATGCGGCGGGTAACCGGCCAACATATTCAGCGAAGACCGATTGATCAAATTACGGTTTTGGCCTGCATGACACGCATGTTGGATGACGCTTTTTTCCGTCCTGGCAGCGCCAGCTATACCCGACAAAATCTGACGTATGGTTTGACGACGTTACGGGCAAAGCACATGAGCATTAAGGATGATCGTGTTGAGTTCGAATATGAAGGTAAAAGCCATCAGCAACAGTTTCGTACCGTAACCGATGAACAGGTACGTGAGGTGCTGATCGCTCTGGAGAATATGTCCGGTTATGAATTATTTGATATTACCCTGCCCGATAAAAGCCGTAAAAAAATAACGGCTCAGGATTTGAATCATTATATTTCGGAGGTAATGGGAGAGGATTTCAGTGCCAAGGATTTTCGTACTTGGGCGGGTACAGTGCTGATGGCGGTAGCTCTGGATAAATTGGGTCCAGCTGAAAATGAAAAGCTCAGCAAAAGTAATATTGTCGAAGCAGTAAAAAACGTTGCTGACAGGCTTGGCAACACGCCCGCCGTATGTCGCAGTAACTACATCCATCCGCAAGTGATTTTGCAATATGAGAGTGGTCGTACGCTGGACTATTTTCGCCGTCAGTTCAAACGCCATCGTGGTAAATATCTCAGCCTCGATGAAAAAGCCACGATGAAGCTATTGACTGTGTTGATTAAATAAACATTTAAACCGCTAAGACACTTGATTACAAGGCCGTTTATAGACTTCGGCTTGCTGTGTAATTTGTCAGAATTACTGCTAACATCGTCTGAGTTCTGTCAAAGAACTATTAAACGTTTTACACCTATAATCAATAATTTAACTATAAATTCAGTCTAAGGAGAGAGAGAAATGGAAAACTTTTTTATAGCTTGGCAGCCACGTGTGTTGAGTATTCTACGCATCGTCACAGCCTTTATGTTTATGCAACATGGTGGTCAAAAGTTGTTTGGTTACCCAGCCCCACAGCGTAATGAATTTGATTTATTTACGCTGTCTGGTGTAGCCGGCGTGCTGGAACTTTTCGGTGGTTTTTTAATCCTTATCGGTTTGTTGACCAGACCGGTAGCCTTTATTTTGTCAGGCCAGATGGCAGTCGCCTACTTTATCGCTCATGCCCCGCAGGCATTCTGGCCTTTATTAAATAATGGTGAATTAGCCGCTTTGTTCAGCTTTATCTTTTTATATCTGTTTGTTGCGGGTGGCGGTGCATGGAGTGTTGATAACCTCCTCAAGCGTAACCCTTAACATCTATTACTATGGCGTTAATGACATTTTCACATTCATCGGCTTGAAAAGCCGATGGTTGTGAAGATGGCTATGTCGAAAGTCCATGTCTGAACTGGATGAAATAATCTGGCAAGTGGTTGCTGCTATTCCCATCGGCAAAGTGATGACCTATGGACAAATAGCGAAACAATGCGGGTATCCTGGTTATGCGCGCTATGTGGGCAGCAGCTTAAAAAAATTACCGGAGGATTCCTCTTTACCCTGGCACCGGGTAATCAATGCGCAAGGGGAAATTTCTTTTCCGCCTGACAGCGAAACGTATCAGAAGCAGAAATCTTTACTGCAACAGGAAGGTGTTCAATTTCAGGGAAAACGAATCAGATTATCCATATATGGCTGGAGATAATTAAGCGTTAAAGGAGCAAATAGATGAAGCCCTATATTTCAATGATTACGCTGGGTGTGACGGATTTACATCGATCTGTGAGGTTTTATCAGGAAGGTTTGGGTCTGCATACCGAAGGCATTATGGGTGAGGAGTTTGCTCAGGGAACGGTGGCTTTTTTTGATTTGCAACAGGGTTTGAAGCTAGCTTTATGGCCGCGGCAGAGTCTGGCGGCAGATGCCGGATTACCGTTATCTGCTTCAACGACCGCGATGAGTCTTGCTCATAATGTCCTCACTGAAACTGATGTTGATGCCATCATGCAGCAGGCTGCTGTTGCTGGAGCCACGATTGTAAAGCCACCACAAAAAACATTCTGGGGCGGTTATGCCGGTTATTTTCAGGATCCGGATGGCCACTTATGGGAAATTGTATGGAATCCGGATTTATTGCCTGAACAAGACTATTAAAAAGGCTACCCGGGGATAGCCTTGTTAAATAATCTGCTGCAGATTTCAGTTTTTACATATTCTGGAAAAGTGCCAGAGCAGCGGCATATTCTTCACTGTTTTCATCCAGTTCAACCACACTGATACCTGTATCAATACCCAGTTTACGGAAAGCGAGAACCTTGTCGCGCGTATTGGGATCCAAAGCTTTGCTGGTATTAAAGTAGCTTTGTAAATTGGCTACCTGAACTACGTCAGTCAGATCGGGGCCATTTTGGCTATTACGATTAAGGTTGGCATGTTCCGCGGCGACGGTTATAAGATTTTCCGGAAAATCCCAACTGCGCAAAATAGCTTCGCCGATTTTTGGATACAGGTTGTCAATCAGGGTGTCCAGACGACGAGTATCTTCCAACAGCTCCGGAGTGTCGGCGGCTTTCATCAGAATAGGCAGCGCACCTATTTCATGTATCAACCCTGCCAGCATTGCTTCATCGTTCGCAATATGAGGCTGCTTGGAAGCAATGACCTGACTTGCTGCAGCAACCTCGATACTGTGCTGCCAGAGGTCTCGCATACGCTTTTCCAGCTTTTTATTGGTCGGACGAAACATCTGCTCCATCACCAGACTGGTCACCAGGTTGCGAACCATCGGAATACCTAGTCGAGAGACCGCCGTCTGCACAGATTCGACCTCAACCCTCCCTCTATATAAAGGACTGTTGGCGACTTTTATCAAACGGGTTGATAAGGCTGCATCGGTCGTTATGACCTCAGCAAGCTGCGCTGCAGAGACATCCGGATTGTTGGCAACTTCACGAACCTTGAGGGCAACCTCAGGCAGTGTGGGCAGTACCAGTTTTCCTTTTTGGAGATCATTAATGATCGTCGTGTACAATTGGTCTTGTTGACTCATATTAATCCACTGTATTAAATCAATTTGAAGTGTGAATGATTTTCAGTTATTTTGCTTGGTTTGCCAACCGTTTTAGCTAATAGCAGGTGCTCAGTTGAACGACGAATTTCCCAGAATCAAGCGTCTTCCGCCATACGTTTTCAACATTGTAAATGATTTGAAGGCAAAAGCGCGTGCGCGCGGCGAAGATATTATCGACTTTGGCATGGGGAATCCGGATAAACCCGCTCCCGCGCACATTGTTGAAAAACTCGTCGAAGCGGCCCAGCGTCCTGATACTCACCGATATTCTGTTTCCAGAGGTATTCCACGTCTGCGAAAAGCGATCTGTGACTGGTATCAGCGTAAATATGATGTGACATTGGATCCTGACTCAGAAACGATTGTTACTATCGGTTCAAAAGAAGGTCTGGCGCATTTGGCGCTGGCAACGGTCGGCCCGGGTGATGCGGTTTTGGTACCCAACCCGGCTTATCCAATTCATCCATACGGTTTTGTAATTGCCGGCGCGGATATTCGACATGTGCCGCTAACCCCGGATGTTGATTTTTTTGCCGAGCTGGAAAAGTCAGTTAAAGATTCCTGGCCAAAACCCAAAATGCTGGTACTGAATTTCCCAGGCAATCCAACCACCCAGTGTGTGGATTTGGATTTCTTTCAGCGAGTTGTTGATTTTGCCAAAGAACATCAGATTTGGGTTATCCATGATTTGGCGTATGGTGAGATCACCTTTGATGGTTATAAAGCGCCTTCAATTTTGCAAATCCCTGGCGCAAAAGACGTTGCGGTTGAGTTTTATACCTTATCCAAAACCTACAATATGCCAGGCTGGCGGGTAGGCTTTATGTCAGGCAATCCGACCTTAGTTGCGGCATTGGCCCGTATGAAATCCTATCTGGATTACGGCATGTTTACGCCAATTCAGGTAGCAGCCATTACTGCTCTGGATGGTCCTCAGGAATGTGTGGCGGAAATTGTCGAAACCTATAAACAGCGTCGTGACGTGTTGTGTGACGGGTTGAATGCGATTGGCTGGCCAGTGGAAAAGCCTAAAGCGACCATGTTCGTCTGGGCCAGAATTCCAGAGCAATTCCGTGAAATGGGGTCACTGGAGTTCAGTAAAAAATTGCTTAAAGAAGCTAAAGTAGCTGTATCGCCAGGCATTGGTTTTGGCGAATATGGCGATGACTATGTACGTTTCGGACTGATTGAGAATCAGCACCGTACCCGGCAGGCAATCCGTGGTATCCGTGACATGATGAAAAAAGGGTAGGGGGCAAAAGTGCAATCAGTCAAAATTGGTATTCTTGGCTTAGGCACTGTTGGTAGTGGTACTGTCAGTGTTTTAAAGCGAAATTCAAAAGAAATAAGCCGTCGTGCTGGCCGTGGAATTGAAATTCTGCGCGCAGCGGATAAAAATCTGGATTCACCTAAAACCTGTGATTTGAACGGTATTGATTTAACTGATGATGCGTTTTCAGTGGTGAATGACCCGGAAATTCAAATCATTGTTGAATTAATTGGTGGTACCGGTATCGCCCGTGATTTAGTGATGCAGGCAATTGAAAACGGTAAACACGTTGTCACAGCCAACAAAGCATTAATCGCGATGCACGGCAACGAGTTATTTGCCAAGGCGCAGGAAAAAGGCGTCACTATCGCTTTTGAAGCTGCCGTTGCTGGTGGCATTCCGATTATCAAGGCTATCCGTGAAGGTCTGGCCGCTAACCGTATTGAGTGGCTGGCAGGTATCATTAACGGAACCGGTAACTTTATCCTGACTGAAATGCGTGATAAAGGCCGTAACTTTGCAGACGTTCTGGCTGAAGCTCAGGCTCTGGGTTATGCCGAAGCTGATCCGACATTTGATGTGGAAGGTATTGATGCGGCACATAAGCTGACCATCATGGCGTCGATTGCGTTTGGTATTCCCTTACAGTTTTATAAAGCCTACACCGAAGGTATCAGCAAAATTTCCCAGGAAGATGTGCAGTACGCCGAAGAGCTGGGGTATCACATCAAACATCTGGGTATTGCCCGTAAAACAGCACAAGGTGTTGAACTACGCGTTCATCCGACATTAATTCCAAAACGTCGTCTGATTGCCAACGTCAATGGGGTGATGAATGCCATAGTCGTGAAAGGTGATGCGGTTGGGCCGACATTATATTATGGTGCCGGTGCCGGGGCTGAACCGACTGCTTCTGCGGTAGTTGCCGATATCGTTGATATTGTTCGCGCGCTGACCACTGACCCGGAAAATCGTGTGCCACATCTGGCCTTCCAGCCTGACTCGTTAAAAGACACGCCGATTTTACCGATGTCTGAGGTAATCACCTCTTATTATTTGCGGATTAACACAGAAGATAAGCCGGGTGTGTTAGCGGACATTACTCGTATTTTCAGTGAGCAGGACATCAATATTGAAGCGATCCTGCAAAAACAACCAGAAGAAGAAGAGGGCACAGTGCCTATCATTATGCTGACCCAGCCGGTGGTTGAAAAAAATATGGATGAAGCGATTGCTCAAATCGAAGCATTGGATACTGTCAAACACGCGATCATGCGTATCCGCATGGAATCGCTGGGCTGATAAAACGCCCGTTAAAGAATTAAAGAGGAACTATTTATGCCATTTCGTCCACGTTATACCGGCCTGATTGACCGCTATCGTGACCGTTTGCCGGTCAATGATGACACCAGACTGATCAGCCTTGGTGAAGGTAATACGCCATTATTGAAATTGAACAATATCCCCAAATTAATTGGCAAAGATGTAGATATCTACGTCAAATATGAGGGATTGAATCCTACAGGTTCTTTCAAAGATCGTGGTATGACCATGGCAGTGACCAAAGCTGTGGAAGAAGGTAGCAAAGCCATAATCTGTGCTTCTACCGGTAACACCTCAGCAGCAGCGGCTGCTTATGCTGCACGTGCAGGTATCACTGCTTTTGTTATTATCCCTGATGGCAAAATTGCCCAGGGTAAATTAGCCCAGGCCATGATGCACAACGCAGTGGTTATCCAAATTAAAGGTAACTTTGATGAAGGCATGCAATTGGTTAAAGATGTTGCTGAACATGCACCGGTCACCATTGTAAATTCAATTAATCCTTATCGTTTGCAAGGTCAGAAAACTGCTGCGTTTGAGATCATTGAAGAGTTAGGTCGTGCGCCGGATTATCACTGCCTGCCTGTCGGTAACGCTGGTAATATCACCGCTCATTGGATTGGCTACTGTGAGTATTCATCAGCCAGTGGGGATCATGTCACTGAAGCCTGCGCTTACTGTCATGGCAATTGTAAATATGCTGGTGGCGCAATTGTTGGCAACCGACCGAAAATGGTGGGTTATCAGGCAAATGGCAGTGCGCCATTTATGCGTGGTGCGATGGTAGATGACCCTGAAACAGTTGCTACCGCGATTCGTATTGGTCATCCACAAAGCTGGGATATGGCCTGGAAAGTTAAAGAAGAATCGCAGGGTTGGTTTGATGAATGTTCTGATGACGAAATATTGGCTGCTCAGAAATTACTGGCCGAAAAGGAAGGGATTTTCTGCGAACCCGCTTCCGCAACTTCAGTCGCCGGCGCATTACGTGATATTCAATCTGGCAAGATTCCTGAAGGCAGTACTGTTGTTTGCACATTGACAGGTCATGGTCTGAAGGACCCTGATATTGCTATTAAACAAAGTAGTTCACCAGTGATTACTGTAAATGCTACATTGGACTCAGTACGCGAGGCGATTATCAACAACTTGGCCAGATAAATATGACTGAAATGACGGCACCACAGGATCATGAAAGAGCGGCAGCTAGAATGCCGCATGATATCTTTTTAACGAATCTGATTGCGAATCATATCCTGTTGTTTACCGCGATTGCTGCAACAGGTAAAAGTTATTTTGAGTTTATCGTATTGGTGCCGTTGTTATCATTTTCATTTGTCGGGTATACCTTTTTTCGCTCAAGTCGTATCAAACGTGAAGACAGTGAGTTTGTTTATATCCACTGGCAGATTGCCCGTCGCTGGAGTTTCTTCTTTGCCATCGTGTTATCCGTCGTGGTGACGGTGGCAGTACTGGGCTGGTTAAGCTACACGTACTTGGGACTGATGAAAGAGGCAGCTTTTGCCTTAGTGGGGGGGCTAAGCTTTTTACCGACCCTGGTCAGTGTCTTGATTTTGATCGTGATTGAAATGGAATCACTCCATCATGCCAGAGTGGGCACCTTACCCGAGTGGGCAAAGCGCCGGTTTCAAGTCAAGTATTAAGCTTATTTACTGCGGTGCCGGTTCACGATGAACCACTGAGTGAATGACCAGTTTATTCTCAAAGTACACATCAAATTTCGAATATTGCCAGCGGGTAATGGCGGGTGTGCCTTTTGGTGCGTATTGCTGTTCAGCCGCACCATATTTCTGCTCAACCTGCTGCATCGTCATACCCCGAGTCGGGCGAAGCACACCTGATTCCGAGTTCGGAGTGTTATAGGTCGGTTCAGCAATAGATAGCACATCAGCCTGTAATGGCATAACAATAAATACTGTCAATCCAGCAGCCAGAAGATGGCGTTTCAACATGATAGTAACTCCCTTAACGACCTGCGCCAGCATATTATTGCGGCAAAAATAGTTCAATTAAACTGTTTAAATAACGTTGTCCTAACTCGGTAGGACGAATCCATTCCACCGAATAATCAATCAGTCCACGTTCTTCGGCTTCAGCAAGTTGATTTTTAATGGTTGCCAATGGCACACCACAATGCTGCAAAAACAATGGTGTAGCAAAGCCTTCTGTCAGACGAAGTGCGTTAAGCATAAACTCAAAACCGATTTCATTAATGCCAACGGGTTCCTGTTTCATAACACGTTGTGGACTGTTGACCTTATCCAGGTAAGCTTGTGGCTGTTTTTGTTTAACCAGCCGTTCAATCGACTGACTTGCGGCACTGGTTAATTTGCCATGGGCTCCGGCCCCAATACCCAGATAATCACCAAACTGCCAGTAGTTGAGATTGTGACGACTCTGACAGCCTTTTTTTGCATAGGCAGAGACTTCATACTGCAGGTAACCGGCCTCGGCCAGACGTTGTTGATTAGCAATCTGCCAGTTATCAATCGGTTCGTCATCAGGTAATTGTGGCGGAGACTGATGAAACAACGTATTAGGTTCAATGGTGAGCTGGTAATACGAAATATGTGTTGGTTCCAGGGCGATGGCAGTTTCTACATCTTTTCTGGCGAGTTCAGCCGTTTGTTTGGGCAAACCAAACATCAGATCCAGATTGAAATTATCAAACCCCGCCTGATGGGCAATTTCGGCTGCTCGAATGGCTTGCTTTCCATCATGAATCCGGCCTAAAGCGGTTAATGAATCACCATCAAAGCTTTGTATGCCAATCGATAGCCGATTAATGCCAACCGCACGGTAGTCTGTAAAACGTGCTGCTTCAAAAGTACCTGGATTGGCTTCCAGGGTGATTTCTGCATCGGCACGGATAGGTAATAACGCACGTAAGGCAGAAAATAAACGGTCATATGCTTCTGCACTGAACAGGCTGGGGGTGCCACCACCAATAAAGATAGTCTGGATAGTGCGTCCCCAGACCAACGGCAGATCCTGTTCGAGATCCCGGATCAGTGCATCGATATAGGCCTGTTCAGGGATCTCATCACCGGCCTGATGTGAATTAAAGTCACAATAGGGGCATTTGCGTACGCACCATGGCACATGGATATACAGGCTTAATGGTGGCAGAGCAGTAAAATTAAACATGGTTGTACCAGTTTGGAAGGGGTTAAATATCAACAACCGTCAGGGTTGGTGGCGGGTATATTTAAATTCTTCCATAAATTGACGCATGGCTTTGCCGCGATGGCTGATTGCATGCTTCTGTTCAGGCGAGAGCTCGGCCGCTGTACAGTCTGTTTCAGACACCCAAAACACTGGATCATAACCAAATCCTTCATCTCCGAGCGGTGATTGCAGGATTTGTCCTTGCCAGCTGCCCTGACAAATCAGTGGGGTAGGATCTTCTGCATGACGCATAAATACCACTACACATTGAAATCGGGCTGTGCGTTCTGTTTCCGGAACGTCTTTCATTGCTTCCAGCAGGGCCTCAATATTGTCAGTATCGGACGCATCCGGTCCGGCATAACGTGAAGAATAAATTCCCGGTGCACCATGCAAAGCATCGACTTCAATCCCGGAATCATCAGCTATTGCTGGTAAACCAGTGAATAAAGCGGCATTGCGGGCTTTGATAATGGCATTTTCCACGAAGCTGAGACCGGTTTCCTCAGCCTCAGCAACATTCAGATCAGATTGCGCAATAAGCTCCAGACCAAGTGGACTGAGGATCTGCGATAATTCACGCAGTTTTCCGATATTACCGCTGGCCAGAACGATTTTAGACATCAGTCTGCCAATGCCTCGCGTTGTTTAATCATCAATTGTTCAATCCCAATAGCAGCCAAATCCAGCATGGATTGTAATTCATCTGCTCTGAAGGCATGACCTTCGGCAGTGCCCTGTAACTCAATATAGGCGCCTGCATCATTCATGACAACATTCATATCAGTTTCAGCAGTTGAATCTTCTGCATAATCCAAATCCAGCACAGCTGTACCATTGTGAATCCCAACGGAAACAGAAGCGACCTGACCATGTAATGGGCTTTTTTTAATTTTACGTTTTTTAATCAGAAAATCGATAGCATCCTGCAGCGCTACAAAGGCGCCGGTGATGGAGGCTGTGCGAGTACCGCCATCGGCCTGAATAACATCACAATCAATGGTAATAGTTCGCTCACCTAACGCCTTTAAATCAATTGCTGCACGCAAAGAACGACCGATTAAACGCTGGATTTCCATGGTACGGCCGCCTTGTTTGCCACGGCTGGATTCACGTTGCATACGTGAGCCGGTAGAGCGTGGCAGCATGCCATATTCGGCCGTAATCCAGCCTTCGCCCATACCCCGTAAAAAGGGTGGAATACGCTCTTCAACAGAAGCAGTACATAACACTTTGGTGTCACCAAACTCGACCAGTACGGAGCCTTCCGCATGTTTTGTGTAATTGCGGGTGATGGTGATCTCACGAAGTTGATCAGGTTGTCGGCCACTTGGACGCATCTGCTCTATCCTTTACTTAAAATACGATGATTATACTGATGCATCTCAATTCCCGCGTGCTTTTTACCTGTGGTTTTCGTTACTATGGACACTTAATAGCTATAGGGAAAACACTGTGATACGAAGCATGACCGCCTTTGCCCGCCATGAGCAAGTAACCGAACTCGGCACCCTGATATGGGAAGTTCGATCGGTTAATCATCGTTATTTAGAACTCGCTTTGCGACTGGAAGAATCGTTTCGACCTCTGGAAATGGACATCCGCAAAATTTTTGCCGAGCGTATGGCTCGCGGCAAGATCGAAGCTAGCCTGCGATATCATCCTTCTCAACAGCAAAATGCATTACATATTGATGAGAACCTGGCGCAATCAGTGATAAATGCCTGTGAGCAATTAACGCAAATGGCCAAACAAGCTTTACCGATTGATCCATTGCGGCTGTTGCAATGGCCCGGTGTAGCCGATAGTGAACAAGTAGATTTAACTGCCCTGAAACAACAGGCCATGGATGCTCTGGATACGACACTGGCCGACTTTATCAGTGGCAGAGAAAGAGAAGGGCAGGCGTTAGCTGAAATGATCCAACAGCGTTGTGAAGAAATATTGCAAATTGCTGAAGCGGTGAAACTTCGTATGCCTGAGATTCTCGAACAACAACGGCAACGTCTGTTACAAAAAGCTGCTGAACTGGAAGTGACTCTGGAACCGGAACGACTGGAACAGGAGATTGTATTGATTGCCCAGAAAAGTGATGTGGCTGAAGAGCTGGATCGCTTACAAAGTCATGTAGATGAAGTCAAACGTGTACTGCAACGTGATGAACCTGTTGGCCGTAGACTCGACTTTCTGATGCAGGAGCTTAATCGGGAAGCCAATACCCTGGGCTCCAAATCCATTGATACTGACACCACACGTTATTCAGTTGATCTGAAAGTGTTAATCGAACAGATGCGAGAGCAGATCCAGAATATTGAATGATTAACAATGTGAACGAAAAGTTCTGATGGTTAACTGATCACCAGGATTTTTGTCATTGTTTGATTGATACCTTTTCCCCTCTAAAGAAACCATGCTTTCAGCCGTTACTGAAGCATCTTCAGAACGCTCATGATAAGTTTTTGCCTGCAAAAGGGCTCAAAGGGATGAATGAAACGAGCACTTTTCTATGAGCATCGAATGAAAAAAATAATTATTTGCTTCCTGGGTCTTTTTGCTGGAGCCAGCCACGCTACGAATGGTATCAATCTGATTGGATTTGGCGCCGAATCCACGTTAATGGCTGGGGCCGATATTGCTGTGGCACGCGATACCAGTGCGCTCAACACTAATCCGGCCGGACTTACTCAAATCAAAACCAAACGTTTTGATGCGTATGGTTCATTACTGCGGATTACTGATTTGTCGCATGAAGATCAGTTTGGTAATGATAGACATGCAAGTAACCTCTATACCGGTTTAGGCGGTATGGGGTATGCACAAAAACTGGAAAATATGGCGTGTACGGTGGCGGGCGGACTATTTGCACAAGGTGGTTCTGGTGGTGTATTTGAAAATATGCAAACCGCTTTTGCCACAGAGGATGAATATTCGGGATTGTTTGCTGTAGGCAAACTTACCGCTGGCGTAGGTTGTGAAATCAATGATAAGTGGTCAGTCGGTGGCAGTTTTGGCCTGGTCTACGCGCAGGCTGAGCAGAAGATCTTCCCCGATACATCAGCACCGCCTGCATTTGCGGGAATTGAGATAGACGACGCAACCAGTTTACGTACCAGCTTTAAATTGGGTATTCAGTATCGGGCAACGCCCAAACTTACGCTGGCAGCCAGTTATACCGGTAAAACAGAGCTGCCGTTAACCGATGGTGAACTTAAACTCAATCAGACGGGAGCCGGTCTGGGGATAGTCAAATACGATGATGTTTCATTAAAAGGTCTTGCCTTACCTGAAGAAATTGGGGTGGGCGCCGCCTATCAGATGAATGAAAAACTGTTAGTTTCGTTAAAAGTTAACTGGTTAAACTGGTCTGATGCGATGAAAAAAACCGAGTTAAGAGCGACCGATCCCTCTGTTGCAGGTTTACCGGATATTAACAGTACCTCGACCATGAACTGGAATAATCAATTGGTGTTTGCCACGGGCATGGCCTATCGCTATAACGACAAACTGACGTTATACAGCGGCTATAACTATGGCAAAAATCCGATACCAAAAGAGCATACCAACCCCGTTGTGGCGGGGATCTTTGATCATCACCTCACTTTTGGTGGCAGTTATCAGTACAATTCAGAATGGACTTTTTACGGAGGCATTGAATACGATTTCCGTAAAAAAGTGAATTACACCAATAGTGAGCTGCCGTTTGGTAACGATTCACAACTGCGTAATGAAGCTGTATGGCTGCATATGATGGTCAGCCGGCAATGGTAATTGCTCACGAAATAACGGGTTGGAGGATCGGGTATCGTGAAAGGAAAATGCAGGAAATAATGCAAATACCGGTTTTTTATAGATAACTTTTTATGATTGTCCTAAGCCAATTGGCGGTTATCATTTGTACGTTTTTGATGATACATACGTTCGTCAGCCAAAATTCTTAATTCATTGATATTGATGGTTTCGACCATATTGGCTGAACCATGACTGACACCAGCTTTTTCAAATCCGTTCTGACGCATATATTGGATGGTTGCCGAAATAACTTCTCTGATATTTTCTGCATAAGTAATACTGTCGCTGGTGATGGCAAATTCATCACCGCCCATCCGGTGAAGTACGCCGAGATCTCCCAGTTTTGCTGACAGGACTCTGGCAAACATCTGGAGCATTTCATCCCCTTTTTGATGTCCGTAGGTGTCGTTATAAAGCTTGAGATTATCCATATCCAATAGCGTTAACATGCCGTCAGCCGGTAACTTTTCCATGGAAATATCCAGGGCATAACGATTTGGCAGGCCTGTTAATGCATCATGATGGGCAATTTGCAAACTCTGCTGGACCAAAACGAGATTATGTTCTTTTTCCCGATAAACCTCGGCAAACTGATATCCCAGAACCAGACCGATAAGTAATACTTCGACAGTCACTGCCAGCAAGCCGATATGTTCAACATAGATTGTATAAACACCTACCAGATCTTTGCTGGAAATCGCTATTGAGCCAATAACAAAAAAAGCTGCAATGGCCACCAGATAAAAATAGGCGATTTTATAGCCTTCAAATGCCCTCACCACTGCAGCAACCAATGCATAAAGCATCATCAGACCAACACCATAACGGGCACATTCTATGACTAGATTTTGATTGAAAACGGCTACAACGAATAATACCGCCAGCATCGTTAAAAACAGTTTTGCCAGCTTATCCAGTCTGGGATGTGTTTCGGGTCGAATCTGTAATAAATGTTTGGCGAACAGGATGTAAGCAAAGTTACTCAGCAGAATGGGCCCACCGACAAAGTAGAACCAATGGATATTGAACAGATCCGGGGTGATTAACAGCGCCGTACCGTTGTAGATCACATTCATCATGATAAAAAAGGTATACATGATTTCAGTGGTACGCCGTCTGACCAAAGCCAGAATGGCGTAATACACGCCAAGACTTATCAGAATGCCCATACTGACTAGGGTAATAACACTGCCCCATTTTATGGCTTCACGGTAATGCGACAAGGTGTCCCAATAAGGCTGAGGCTGGGCAATAAAATAGGGCGAAACCAGTTGTGTGGTGAGCTGATACTGTCCAGGAGGCAATCTGAATTCGCGTCCATGACGCATAAAAAAAGTGTTTTTGACCTCTGATTCGATGCCACCCTGGGCTTGGGCAATGAAATTACCCGTTTGATCCGTTATATGGTGATGAAAATGCCCTAATACGCTGGCATTTTTAAAGTCGATAACAATGGTTTCATCGACATCAGTAACATCAAATGTGGATTGGAAAATATAATGACCGCCGGTTAAAGCGGGAGCGTTAACGGTGGTTTCAGGCGGATCTGGAAAGCTCCAGTTGGGGGGGACTTCATACCACTTTCCAACAAATGCTTGTTGGGCAAAACTGGTAACTGGAAGAAGAAAAAGGACTAAACATAATGCGGACATGAGCAAATACAGATTGCGAGATGCATCAGGTAGATGTAATCGCATCATATTTAATTATTTGCCATACCGAAAAAATTCCTTTTTATTCATATAATTACCAAATCTATAATGCTGTTAAATTCAGTTGGGAATTTATCATAATTCCTATATGAATGTAACAAGATAAAGTCAAACAGTTACGAGTTGCAGTTTGTATTTTAAAATTTTTTTAGTTGTTAAATCCTTGTAAAGGAAATGAATTTTTAATTAGAGCTTGTCGGATATTTTTTTATAAAAAACTCTCACGTTAATTGGATTCGAGAGCGTCAGCATAAAAAAGCCGTGTTTTACACGGCTTAAAAAAAACAGTTTTAGTAAAGTTTATCTGGATAAACGACGTCTAAAAGCCATAAAGCCAATTAATACTGGAGCAAATAACCACAACGCTGCAGGTAAAGGCACTTCTGAAACCGAAGTAGTGAAATAGGCAATGTGGGAAACGTCTTTATCATCATGTGTCAGGAAATCAAGGCTGGATATTGGTGTATTAAACAGACCGATCAAAGTGGTTGTTCCGTACTTCATTAAGAATCCGGAAAATGCCAAACCCAGAGATGAGGTATTCAGCGTATTGGTAGCAGGATCATCAGTTTTGAAAAAATCCGTTACTACAAAACTGGAACCTGTTGCTGATAAAGCGGTTTGCACATGAGCAGCACTCATAGCCGTTGGATTTGGTTTTGAAACATGGAAACCTTCGGAAGCGCCCGGCACAAATTCAGTTATATTAAGAACCTGAGATATTTCGCCTTTAAAGCCATTAGCATCATAAGAAGTTGTGCCAACTAAAGATAACGTGGCCGCATTAACCATTAATGAAAAAGTTGTCAGGGCTGCGACTAAAATCGTTTTAAAATAATTATTCATAAAATTGCCCCCCTAGAGATTTTTTGAATTATTTTTTTAGATTTCAATATAGGCGGCTGTATAAAACATTCCTATTGTACCTTGGTACTAATTCCCGCTTTTGTGTATGAAAAATTCCCTAGACCTGGTCTGAAAACACTGCTAGGTGGTCAGCTTCCAGCCGTATTCCGAGGTATTCGCCCACCTCATGTTGGTGATGACTCTGCACTAAACACAGTATTTGCTGGCCGCTTTGTAATTTCAATGTGTAGAGATACACCGCGCCGCGAAACGCTCTGCCTACAATTTCGGCTTTTAGCGGGCTATTATCGTCATGAATAATATCATCCGGTCGCAGTAATAAATTTACCTGCTGGCCAGTACTCTTATCTGAAGTCATTTTGCCACTGACAATGCCCAGTTCAGTGCTGATTTTATTGTCAGCAATAATTTCCCCGGGTATCAGCACGCCTTGGCCGATGAAATCAGCGACAAACCGACTGCTTGGTCGATGATATAGATCATAACCGTTACCCCATTGCAGCAATTTTCCCTGACCCAACACACCAATCTGATCGGCCATGGCAAAGGCTTCATGTTGATCATGGGTCACCATAATCGCTGTTACCCCATCGCGACGCAGTAAATGACGTACTTCTCGGGCAAGTTGCTCACGTAAGTCGGAATCCATACTGGAAAAGGGCTCGTCCAACAACAGAATATCGGGACGTGGTGCCATCGCCCGTGCCAGGGCAACACGTTGCTGTTGTCCACCGGAAAGTTGGTGAGGATACTGGTTTTGGGCACCGGTTAATTCAACTAATTCCAGTAATTCATCTACTCGTTGCTGCTGCTGTTTCCGCGGCAGTTTTTGCAAACCAAAACCAATATTTTTGGCGACTGTCAGATGTGGGAATAAGGCAAAGTCCTGAAACACCATACCAATATGGCGTTTTTCCGGGGGCAGGGAAAACTCAGCAGAGCTGACGTTTTTACCATGCAACACGATGCTACCCTGCATTAGCGGTTCAAATCCGGCAATAGCACGCAGGACCGACGTTTTCCCGCATCCAGATGGACCAAGCAAGCAGGCAATTTCACCCTCTTTTAAGTGAAAGGAAATACCTTCAACGACCGGCCTGCCAGCATAACCAATGCTGATATTGTCGACGAGTAATTGTGGGAGTTGCATAGTGCTATCAGTTTTCATCAATCGCCAATTTTAACTTGCGGGATCGGGTAATGGTTTTACTTAACAGAATAACCGGAATAATGCCGACAATTACAATGGCCAATGCGGCCGGAGCGGCTTCTGCCAAACGTTCGTCTGAAGCCAGTTCATAGGCTTTTACCGCTAAGGTATTAAAGTTAAATGGCCGCAATATCAATGTTGCAGGAAGCTCTTTTAACACATCGACAAAAACCAGTAACAATGCCGTCATCAATGATGCACTTAACATCGGGATATGGATCTGTCTCAGTATCTGTAATGGTCGAAAACCAAACGAACGACCCGCTTCATCCATCGAGTGGGTAATGCGTGTTAAGCCACTGTCTACGGTTTGTAATGAAACAGCAAGAAAACGGGTCAGATAGGCAAAGGTGACCGCGACTAATGTGCCACTCAATAACAATCCAGTGGAATAATTAAACTGACTACGGGCCAGATCATCAATGGTGTTATCAATCCAGGCAAAAGGGATCATCACACCAACGGCAATTACAGCGCCAGGCACGGCATACCCCATTCCTGCCACCCGGACAGCTCCACTGACCAGTTTGCCTGGATAAAGTCGTTGGGCATAAGCCATAACCAGAGCCAGTAACAATGCCAGCACGGCAGCAAACGCGGCAAGTGACAGGCTGTTGACCAGTAATCTTAGAAACTCTGCATCAATAACGGTATCTGCCACATTAATGGTCCAGCTAAGCAGTTGAAATGCTGGTAATAAAAATCCCAGTCCAAGAATAAACAGGCAAAACAGTAACGCCAGGAATGCCCGGCCACCGGTCAGTTGGAATCGACGCAGATCCTGATGACGACGACTGGTGTGGTGATAGCGGGCTTTACGACGGGAATAACGTTCGATAAGAATTAAGGCAAAGACAAAAACCATCAGTCCAGCGGCGAGTTGTGCAGCTGCTGCCGCACTACCCATACCAAACCAGGTTCTGAAGATGCCGGTGGTAAAGGTGCTGACGCCAAAAAATTGAACGGTCCCGTAATCGGCTAAGGTTTCCATCAACGCTAATGATAAACCGGCAATGATTGCAGGACGAGCCAGCGGAAGCGCTACCTTCCAGAATGTTTTCCATGGCCCATTACCTAACGTCCGGCTGACATCAAGCACGCAGATTGATTGATTGAGAAATGCCGCGCGGCTAAGCAAATAGACATAGGGATAAAGCACCAGAGTCAGCATGGCAACCGCGCCATTAAGCGAGCGGATCTGTGGGAACCAGTAATCTCCGTATTGCCAGCCAAACCATTCACGCAAGCTGGTTTGTAACGGCCCGGCAAAGTCCAGCATGCCGGTATAGGTATAGGCAATGATATACGCAGGCATTGCCATCGGCAGCAACAAAGCCCACTCGAAAACACTGCGACCGGGAAATTGACACATTGTGGTGAGCCAGGCAGCTGTCACGCCAATAAGCAGAGTACCAATAGCCACCCCAAACATTAACAGCAGGGAATTGCGGATATAGTCAGGAAGTACAGTACTGCTTAAATGCTGCCAGATATCCCCACTGGGAACAAAAACATGCGCCAAAACCACTGCCACAGGCATTGACAGGGCCACTGCCAGTACAAAAATGAATGCAGGGTAGGGGCGAAATTGAATTATGAAGGACATGAAATTGTAAAGTTGGCAGTTGATTGGGCAAAACTGCCAACTTTACGCATGCAAATGCTTATTGCCAACCCGCACGGTCCATCAGCCGCAACGCATCGGCGTTAAATTCACCTAATTTATCCATATCCAGGGAGTCGGCACGGAAGTCTCCCCATTGTTCAAGCACTTCGCCTTTTTCAATATCGTCTCGAACTGGATATTCACCATTGGTTTCTGCATACCATTGCTGAGCAGTATCGCTGGTTAGAAACTCCAGCAGCTCAATCGCATTGTCGCGATGTTTGGCATCTTTGATAATGCCCGCTCCGGATACATTAATATGCACACCACGGTCATCCTGATTTGGCCAGAAAACCGCTAACTTTTCTGCTGCTGCTTTTTCATCAGCATCGTTGCTGGTCAACATACCTGCCAGATAATAGGTATTGGCAATAACGATATCGCACTGACCTGCTGCAGCGGCACTAATCTGATCCCGATCGCCACCTTGTGGCGAACGAGCGAAATTGGCAACCAGTCCTTTTGCCCATTCTTCAGTTGCCGCTTCACCATTGGCCACAATCATTGATGCAACCATTGACTGGTTATAGATATTGCTTGATGAACGAACACAGATTCGGTTGTTCCAGCGTGGCTCAACCAGAGCTTCATAGGTTGAAAGTTCTGCAGGATCGACGCGATCTTTGACATACATAATCGGGCGTGCACGCAGCGACAAACCAAACCAGTAACCTTCCGGATGACGGTAAGAGGAGGGGATTCGTTGCTGCAAAATTTCAGAGTCAACGGGTTGTAACAGGTCTTCTTCCATAGCGCGGTGTAAACGTCCCGCGTCTGTGGTTAACAGCATATCGGCGGGAGTATTGCGACCTTCATTCTGCAGACGTTGTAATAGTTCATCTGCGTTTCCGGTGACCAGATTGACTTTTATTCCGGTTTCTTCAGTAAATTCATCCAGTAAAGGTTTGATCAGCGACTCAATTCGGGCTGAATACAGATTGACTTCTTTTATCTCGTTTTCAGACTCGTTGCTACATCCTGAGACTAACAACATACTCAAACCCAAAAAAACACTCAGAAAAATACCTGATTTGCGCATAGAACACTCCATGGTTGATGACATTAACAATGATAATGAGATTTATTTTTGTTTGGAATAGGGGGATTTAAAGTTTTCATAGATTATTAGCAGGAATAATCCGAATATGACGGTAGTTAGCTCGCGCAGAGCCTGCTTTTAGCTTTGCAAAAAACTGGCACAAAAAAGCGTAAACCAGTATTGTTTTCACAAAAGAAACACAAGTTTCAAAACTGAATCTGCGCAATCTGCAAGGTATCAAAATGTCTGGAAGTTTATTTATTGTGGCGGCACCCTCCGGTGCAGGGAAAACCAGTCTGGTTCGGGCACTGGTCAAACAGGATCCGCATGTTCGATTATCGGTATCACATACTACCCGGGCTGCCAGAGCGGGAGAAGCTGACGGCGAAGATTACTTTTTTGTCAGTCAGGATATCTTCAGCAAGATGCGTGAAGCAGGAGATTTCCTTGAATCCGCAACAGTGTTTGATAACAGTTATGGTACTTCAGCTGCAGCAGTGCATCACCAGTTACATGCCGGAAATGATGTGATTCTGGAGATTGACTGGCAGGGTGCTCAGCAGGTCAGAAAAAACTTTCCTGACAGCAGTAGTATTTTTATTTTGCCGCCATCAAAACAGGCGCTTGAGCAGCGATTGAGAGGCCGCGGACAGGATGATGAAGCAACGATTTCGCGCAGAATGCGTGATGCAGAGAGTGAAATGTCACATTACGTTGAATTTGATTATCTGATTGTGAATGATGACTTTGATCATGCGCTCGCCAGCCTGACTGCGATTGTGGTCGCCAGTCGGCACAAACTGGCTGTACAACAGTCAAATTACAGCACCTTGTTAGCGGACTTACTGGCTTAAGCTGCGTATCTCTCGTAAAATTACTGGTTTTAACCACAGGACAAATTAACATGGCACGTACTACAGTTGAAGATTGCCTCGAAAATGTAGATAACCGTTTTCAATTAGTGCTGGTTGCGGCAAAACGCGCTCGCCAGATTGCCATGGGTGATGATGCAATGGTGCCGGTCGATAACGATAAGCCAACTGTTCTGGCACTGCGTGAAATTGCCGCAGGTCTGGTTGACCGCACAATTCTGACCAAAACCTCAGCTCGTCAGCATGCCGAAGAAAGCATCGTCAGCGATGAAGAGCTGCAAAGCGAAATCTAATTTACCGTGAGTGCAAAACCATCTGTTGCGTCTGAACTAGACTTCATTCAGGAGTCCGAGCCCAAACTCACGATAGATGATCTGTGTTTTGCCACGTCAAATTATTTAGAAAATAATCAGGTCGAGTCGATTCGGCGAGCTTATCATTTTGCTGAGCAATGCCATGAAGGGCAGACCCGACGCAGTGGTGAGCGCTATATCACTCACCCGTTAGCGGTAGCTCATGTACTGGCGATGATGCATATGGATTATGAATGCATCATGGCCGGTTTGCTGCACGACGTTATCGAAGACACGGAAATGTCCAAACGTGACGTGATTGCCGAATTTGGTGAACCCGTTGCCGAGCTGGTAGAAGGTGTGACCAAGTTGGCGCAGGCGGCATTTGAAACCAGACAACACGCCCAGGCTGAAAATCTGCGAAAAATGTTGCTGGCAATGTCCCGTGATATACGGGTTATTATCGTCAAGCTTGCTGACCGTCTGCACAATATGCGTACTCTGGGCCATCTGAGACCGGAAAAACGCCGCCGCATTGCCCATGAAACCCTCGAAATATATGCTCCTATCGCCCAGCGTCTGGGAATGAATCTGATGCGTTGTGAACTGGAAGACCTCGGCTTTCACGTTCTATACCCTATTCGTTATCGTGTATTAGGGGACGCCGTGCGAAAAGCGCGGGGAAATCGCAAGGAAATCGTCAGCCAAATCACTGCTTCCATACTCAATAGAATGGAACAGGAAGGCCTCAGTGCCGATATTCAGGGCCGCGAGAAAAATCTCTACAGCATTTACAAAAAAATGGTCAGCAAACAGCTGTCTTTTTCTGAAGTCATGGATGTTTATGCCTTCCGGATTATTGTCGATGATGTGGATGCCTGCTATCGAATGCTGGGCGTGGTACATAACCTTTACAAGCCAGTGCAGGGCAAATTCAAAGACTATATTGCGATCCCTAAAGCGAATGGTTATCAATCATTGCATACCGTGTTGTTTGGCCCTTACGGCGTACCGATAGAAGTCCAGATCCGTTCTCGCGATATGGATCAATTGGCTGAAGCGGGTGTGGCCGCTCATTGGCTCTATAAAACCGGTGAAGTTGCTGGCAATACGCTGGCGCATCGTAAAGCCAGACAATGGTTGCATGGTATTCTGGAAATGCAGAAAAGCTCCGGTGACTCAATGGAGTTTCTGGAAAATCTGCGTATCGATTTATTCCCGGACGAGATTTATGTATCAACACCGAAAGGCGAGATCCTCACCTTACCGAGAGGCTCCTCGGCAGTGGATTTTGCCTATGCAGTTCACTCCGATGTTGGTAACAGTTGTGTAGCAGCAAGAGTTGGCCGCCATCTGGTGCCATTGAGTTCACCACTGGAAACCGGACAATCAGTCGAGATCATTACATCGCCGACCTCGCATCCCAATCCGGCGTGGCTCAATTTTGTAGTGACGCCAAAAGCGCGGACCAATATTCGTAACTACCTCAAGCATCTGCAAGGCGAGGAGGCGATTCAGCTTGGATTGCGACTGCTGAACAAACATCTGACAGCATTTTCAACTGCATTGGAAAACATCCCCACCAAGCGAATCACTGCACTTTTGAAAGAGTATGAGCTGGAAAACTTTGATGAATTATTGAGTGATCTGGGACTGGGTAATATATCTGCCTTACTGGTCGCACAAAAATTGTTACAGGAAGAAACCCCCAATAAAGAGCCACAGGCACTGCTGATTGCGGGCACTGAAGGCATGGTGGTTAATTTTGCCCGCTGCTGTCATCCGATTCCGGGAGATCCAATTCACGGATTTGTCAGTGCCGGACGCGGTATCATTATTCATCAGCGCAGCTGTAAAAATACCACCCATTTACGTGAGCAAAATGAAAAGTGGCTGGATGTAGCCTGGGCGAAAGAGATCAATCGTGATTTCCCTGTAGATTTGATGATGCATCTGCGTAATCAACGTGGTGCACTGGCGACGATTGCTTCGGTGATTTCTGAAGCTGAATCGAATATTGATAATGTCATTGTTGATGAGCGGGATGGTGGCTATACCAATCTGCGGCTGACAATTGAAGTCACTAATCGTCAGCACTTGGCTCGCATTATCCGTCGTTTACGCCAACTCGAAATGGTTGAACGCATTAACCGTATTAATAACTGATTTGTTTAATCTGTCGTCTTCAATGATGACTTAGCCGGAGTTTTTATGTCCCGAGAAATTATCCATACCAGCAACGCTCCTGAAGCTATTGGTACCTATTCGCAAGCAGTAAAAGTTGGTGATGTTGTTTATCTTTCTGGCCAAATTCCATTGGTCCCGGAAACCATGACTGTGATTGAAGGCGATTTCGCTACTCAGGTTCGCCGGGTATTTGATAACTTGTCAGCGGTTGCTACTGCATCAGGCGGCAGTTTGCAGGATGTGGTTAAACTGAATATTTATCTCACTGATTTAGCCCATTTCGGCACTGTCAATGAAATCATGGCCGATTACTTTGAGCAGCCCTATCCTGCTCGTGCAGCGATTGGCGTGGCCTCTTTACCCAAAGATGTGCCGGTAGAAATGGATGCTATTTTGCATCTGGGCGCATAACTCAACTATTTTAGCGGCCGCAACAGGTGACTGAACTGGCCATAACTGATCCGGTCACCTCACTGAAAGGTGTCGGCGAAAAACTTGCTGAAAAGCTGGAAAAACTGGGGATCCGCTACATTCAGGATCTCCTGTTTCATCTGCCACTGCGTTATCAGGATCGCACGCGTTTAATGCCTATTGGCAGTTTGAGACCACAACAGGAAAAACTGGTTGAAGGGGTTATTCAGCTCAGTCAGGTCAAGTTTGGTCGGCGTCGTTCATTGCTATGTCATGTCAGTGATGGCACCGGAGCACTGGTATTACGCTTCTTTCATTTTTCCAAAACCCAGCAACAGCAACTCGCTCGTGGACAACGCATTCGATGCTTTGGCGAAGTGCGCAGTGGTCCATCTGCGCTGGAAATGGTGCATCCTGAATATCAGATAATTCAGGGTGAGGCGCCATTTGCTGTGGATGAAGCCTTAACACCGGTGTATCCGACAACCGAAGGTTTGCATCAATTATCGTGGCGGAAACTGTTGAATCAGGCAATCAAACTGCTGGAAAAGCAAACGATGCCGTCCTATTTACCAGAGGCATTGTTAGATCCAAGAGTGGCTCATTTTGATCTGACGCAAGCCTTGAAATATGTTCACTTACCCCCGCCCGATAGTGATGTCGGTCAGTTAATCGCTCGTGAACATCCGGCACAGAAACGCCTGGCATTTGAAGAATTACTGGCTCAGCAGCTCACTATGCGTCAAATCCGCTATCGCACTCAGCAACATAAAGCGCCAATGTTTGAAGCCGATAGGTTCAGTGAAACGTTTTTACAACGACTACCATTCCCATTAACCGGAGCTCAGCAACGGGTTATCACAGAGATCCGTAATGATCTGCAACAGAATATTCCCATGCAGCGGTTGGTGCAGGGTGATGTCGGATCAGGCAAAACAGTGGTGGCTGCTTTATCAGCCTTAATGGCAGTCTCAAGTGGCTATCAGGCAGTGATGATGGCACCCACCGAATTACTCGCAGAGCAGCATTATCAGACCTTTCGTAACTGGCTTGAGCCATTAGGCATCGAGGTTGGTTGGTGCGCAGGCAAGCAAACAACAGCACAGCGTCGACAGGTAATTGCTGCACTGGCTGCAGGCGAGATCAATGTTGCCGTAGGTACCCATGCGTTATTTCAGGATGAAGTGACATTTAATCGTTTGGGTCTGGTAATAATTGATGAGCAGCACAGGTTTGGCGTGCATCAGCGTATGGCGTTACGCGACAAAGGTAAAGCGGTGGATATCCTGCCACATCAATTGGTGATGACCGCTACACCTATTCCACGAACATTAGCAATGACAGCATATGCTGATTTGAATGTATCAATAATTGATGAACTGCCGCCTGGCAGACAACCGGTGACAACCGTGGTGGTAGCTGATAATCGTCGACAGGAAGTGATTGAACGCATTCATGTGGCCTGTCAGCAAAAACGCCAGGTTTACTGGGTATGCACATTGATTGAAGAGTCTGAGCATTTACAATGTCAGGCAGCGGAAGATACTGCTGAGCAATTGCAGCTGGCGTTGCCTGACTTACGGATTGCACTGGTGCATGGCCGAATGAAGTCAGCTGAGAAAGAACAGGTGATGCAGGCGTTCAAACAGGGTGAAATTGATCTGTTGGTGGCGACAACGGTGATTGAAGTTGGAGTGGATGTGCCTAACGCCAGTTTAATGGTGATTGAAAATGCCGAGCGACTGGGACTGGCCCAGCTACATCAGTTACGTGGTCGGGTAGGGCGTGGCACGGTGCAGAGTCATTGTGTAATGATGTACCATCCTCCGCTGTCGGAAAACGGTCTGGCCCGGCTGGCCTGTTTACGCGAAAGCAATGACGGATTTGTTATTGCCCAGCGCGATTTGGAAATTCGTGGTCCTGGCGAAGTGTTGGGAACACGGCAAACCGGTTTGCCCCAGTTTCGGGTGGCCGATTTACTGGCCGATCAGGATTTGTTGCCAGCGGTCAGCAGAGCGGCTGAGACATTAATAAACCACTATCCAGAAAACGTCACACCATTAATTCAACGCTGGTTTGGTACCAAACTGAACTTCGGACAAGTATGAGTCATCAGAATCAATGTTAAAAAGCCAAACACACTGGCATCCCGCGTCAACTGCAAAACTACCAGGCGAACTGACTGGATGGTTAACGGACAAAGGATCGTTAACGTTGCGCCTGCAGCAGACCAGCCAGCAGCAATTCAACGTGGATCTGCAACAAACCGGTTGGCAGAAACCCCTGACAGAAGAAGCATTGAAGCTTGAGCAACCGTTATATGAACATGCCTATTGCCGGGTGGTGATATTACGCGATGGTGATCAGGCTCGCGTATTTGCCCGCACCATTGTGCCGCGCGCCAGTTATCAGGCATTGCAGGCACACCTGCATATTCACCACCTGGGTAATCGATCTCTGGGTGAAATCCTGTTTACCGATCCGGCGATTAAACGCGGCCCACTGGAAGTAGCCAGTCTGCGTTCAGGACAAAGCCTGTTTGAACTGGCAAAACACAGTAGTAATGAACTCAACGACAGTTCAATAATGTGGGCAAGACGCTCATGTTTTTATTTTGCTGACAATAGTTTGCTGGTCTGTGAAATTTTTTTACCGAATCAGGGCTGGTCTTGATGACAAATTTAGCCACACAACTACGACCTTACTGGCAATTAACCCGAATGAATCGGCCAATTGGCATTTTATTGTTGCTCTGGCCCACCTTGACAGCATTATGGATTGCCGCTGGTGGCCTGCCGGATATTAAGATCCTGCTGATTTTTATCGCTGGTGTTGTGTTGATGCGTGCGGCGGGTTGTGCAATTAATGATTTTGCCGACAGGCATATTGATGGTCAGGTGTGGCGCACTGAGAATCGTCCATTGGCAACCGGCGCATTAACGGCAAAACAGGCGGTGCTGACTTTTGTGGTATTAGCTTTAATCGCATTTATGCTGGTGTTATTGCTTAATCCCTTCACGATAGCGCTATCGCTGGTGGCGGTATTGCTAGCCGCGGTCTATCCGTTTATGAAACGTTTTACCTATCTGCCACAGCTGGTATTAGGCATGGCATTTGGCTGGGCCATTCCGATGGCGTTTGCAGCCCAGACCAACGCATTACCGGTCATTGTCTGGTGGTTGTTTGTGGCAAATATTATCTGGACAACAATGTATGACACTTTCTATGCAATGGCCGATCGTGAAGATGATCTGCAAGCTGGTGTGAAATCCACTGCCATTCTGTTTGGACAGAAAGATTTATTGATACAAGGCCTGTTACAAATCGGGTATCTGTTGATCCTGTTGTTCATTGGATGGCAGTTGCAGTTTGGAATGCTGTTTTATATTGGCTTAGCAATCGCTGCAGCTTTATTTGTTTACCAGTTATGGCTTAGTAAAGATCGTGAACGCCATGCTTGTTTAAAAGCTTTTCTGAATAATAATTGGGTGGGTGCGGTTATTTTTATCAGTATCGTTTTGCATTACAGCCTGAGCTGACATGACAAGGTATTTATTTTCTGTTTTTTTACTGTTTTGGCTAATTGGTACAGTAACTGCCACAGAAATATATCAGTGGAGAGATGACCGTGGCCGACAGATATTTTCTGATCAACCTGCTGATCCAGCAGCGGAAACGATTGAGTTAACCCCCAGTTCCAATCGCTATTTATTTAATGTTAAACGGGTCTATGACGGCGATACATTGATACTGGAAAATAATCAGCGGGTCAGATTACTCGGTATAAATACCCCGGAAATCAGTTCTCGTTATCGCGAAGCCGAACCAGGAGGCATTGAAGCGAGAGATTGGTTAAAAAATCAGTTATCAGAAAACCAGGTCTATTTACAGTACGACACCGAGAAACGCGATCGTTATGATCGGTTGCTAGCGTATGCCTGGACACCGGACGGTGACTTTATTAATGAAAAATTGCTACAGAAGGGGCTGGCAGCACTGAGTCTAAAACCACCCAATCTGCAGTATGCAGATCAATTGATTGCCGCCCAACAACAGGCAATAAACCAACAGCAGGGTATTTGGGGAGATAAACATTATCAGCCTCGTAAGATCACTACTATCACTGAAACAGCCTATCGTGGCTGGCAAAGATGGCTGTTAACCGCTGAATCACGCGCACAGACCAGGGATTATTGGGTATTAAAGGTTAATGACAAAGCCAGTTTGAGGATAGCGAAAGAACAGCAGGACCTGTTTCCGCCATTGGAGTCGTATTTGAATAAATCACTGGAAGTCCATGGCTGGATGTCCAAACGAGGGAAGCAATACAGTCTGTTTGTGCAGCATCCCAGCGCCATCAAGGTATTGGATTAAGCTTTATTCAATTTCGCTTAACAATTGTTCCATGATGTCGTTCATCGCCACCATGCCGACCAAATCATTGTTATGAACCACCAGAAGCCGTTTCACCCGATGCGTTGTCATCAACTTGGCGACATGTTGAATCGCTAATTCTTCCCCAACGGCAATAACCGGTTTGGCACAAATGTCATAGACATTGAGCAAATCAATATCGCCTTCCTCAGCAATAACCGTTTTCAGAATATCCGAGTAGGTAATTAAACCAAAGGCATCGTGTTGATTCTGCTTATCCACGACCAGCGATTTAATTTTATGGCGTTTCATCAGGCTTAATGCTTCACGCATTTTGGCAAAGGGTGAAATGGTGACTACATCGGTAATCATGACATCTTTAACTAATCGCATTAGCGGTATCCTTGAGGTTTAGAAAGAATCTCGTAAATGTTGCTGGAATTGTTCAACCTGAGAAGTATCGATACCTGCCAGATGCTCCAGTGGCAGGGTAAATACCAGACCTTTGGACTCCTGATTATCTGGCATCAGAATTTTTTGAATGGCTTTGAGCACCTGTAATGACAAGCCTTTTTCCAATACCATCAGCAACACACTTTGACTGCCATCGTAGCTCAGACCAAAAAAGGTTTTTTTGACGTTATTACTGATTCCCCGAGCTGACATGACGGTTATTCCACCGGCCCCAAGATCTTTGGCGGTATCAATCGCAGCCTGTTCATTTTCTTCGGGAACAATGGCAACAAGAACAGAAAATTTCATCGGTTTACCTTTTGCAAAGTCGTCATGAAATGCATCGCAATAGCATAGAGCATGACCGTTATGATTGGAAAGATTGAGGCAAAGGCAATTAAGCCAAAGCCATCCATCAGAATGTTGCGGCCTTCAATATGGGTTGCAAGGCCAATACCCAGTGCCGTCACCAAGGGCACAGTGACTTCTGAAGTCGTCACGCCACCTAAGTCATATGCCAGTGGCACAATATATTTGGGGGCGATTAAGGTGAGTACGATAACGATTAAATACCCGCCGATAATGTAGTGATGAATTGAGTCGCCGGAGATAATACGATGTACACCGATAGTGATGCCTACTGCCACACCAACTGCCACCAGAAGCCGGATGACGTTACCATTTATTCTTCCCGAAGCGGCTTCTTCTGCCTGTTGACCGATAGCAATCAAGGCGGGTTCCGCCATGGTTGTCGCAAAACCAATCGCAAAAGCAAACAGATAGACATAGACAATATGCTGATTTTTTATCAGTTGTTCAGCCATGCTGCTGCCGATGGGGAATAACCCCATTTTTAAACCGACAACAAACGCATACAACCCAAATAAGACCATGGCAAAACCCAAAATCACTTTGCGTGGATTCGTTAACGGTCGTTTTAACACCAGATACTGAAAAAACAGGATAGTGATAATGATAGGCAGCACATCTCCCATCATTCCCAATAAATCCATCAGCATGGTCATCGGGCTCGAGATTGCTTCTTGCTGTGCAGTGTTAATACTAAGATCAGCTTCCGGAGCAGTTTCACTACCCCTGAAAACGACAATCCCGTACAACTGCACTGTTATCATCGGTACCATCACGGCCATGGCCACAATGCCAAAGCCATCAATAAGCGGGTTACGGCCACGAATGGATGAGGCTAAACCAATGCCTAAAGCTGCTATCAATGGGACGGTGACAATATTGGTGGTAACGCCGCCTGAATCATAAGCCAGGCCGACGATTTCAGCCGGTGTGAAAAATGTAATCACCACAACAATCAGGTAACCAATAATCATGAACCAGTGTAGCGGGTAACCAAACAGGATTCGAAACACTCCTAGTGCAACCACAAAGCCAACAGAAATGGCTACCAGAAAGCGCAGAATCAATGCATCTATTCGGCCTTCACTGATCTCCTGAGCTTGTTCGGCCACGGCAATTAAAGCCGGTTCGGCAATCACCGCCGAAAAGCCTAGCGCAAAACCAAACGCGAGCAGAATCGACAACGAACCACGTCGGGTAAACTGATTGGAAAGACTTTTACCGACCGGAAAAATACTTAATTCAAGTCCGCGCAGAAAGAGGGCGACACCGATGGCCACAACAAAAAGGCCGAGACTGATGCTAAGGCTACTTTCCGGAACGCGTTGCAATACAAAAGCTTGAAAAATAACCACAACGACGACGATTGGCAGCAGATTTTTCAATGCATGCAATAATGCAGCTGAAAAAGCTTTCAGTTGATTCACTGTGTCCTCTTTACCGTCGGTTAACGTTTACGGGGTTCAACATTATCAGGCCTCAGCGCTGACTTTTACCTGATTGCGCCCGGATAGTTTGGCACCATACACTGCCTGGTCAGCAGATTGTAACAGACGCTTGACGGTCATTTTACTGCCGGGGTCCAGAGTGGAAACACCCACCGACAGGGTAACCTGTAATGCCTTACCGGTTGGGGAGGTGAAATGGGTTTCAGCAACGGTTTTTCGCATGCGTTCTGCAATATCTGCCGCAACAGAACGCGTTGCATCGGCCAGTAAAACGACAAATTCTTCCCCACCATAACGTGCCAGTACATCGCCTTGTCGTAAACTGTCATTGAGCAGCTGTGCAACATGTTTGAGTACCTGATCGCCAGTCTGATGGCCGTGACTGTCATTGATGCGTTTGAAATAGTCCAGATCGACAAACAGACAGGACAAGGGGGTGGCATTACGATTGGCGCGGCTGAATTCTTCAATGATGCGTTGATCGAAAAAGCGACGGTTATTTACCCCGGTAAGCGGATCTCGTAAACCAACCAGTTTCACTTCCTCATGCAGCCGGGCATTTTCGATACAGGCTGATACTACCGCGGCCAGATGTTGTAAAAACTGGGTTCCGATATTGGATTGAAAGCGATTGGGATTACGGCTGCCCAGATTGAGACTGCCTATCAATTGATTTTGACGAATCAGAGGGAGTAAGGCGACGGAACCTAATTCATTATGTGTGGGAAACAGTTGCTGGTGCTGATGAGCAGAAAACCTGGTGAGCCGGGGAACCCGTCGTAAACTGAAAAATTGTTCCAGGCGTTGAACCGACTCAGTAAACAATAAATGTTTATGCCAATGTTCGGTTTCCGATAAAGAATCCAGCAGGCGTTGGAATTCATATTCCGGATCATGCAGCATCAAAGTGACTGCCGTCAGTTGAAAACGATGTTTATGTTCTTCCAGGATCAGTTTCAGTAACGGCTCTAAACCGCTGCTGTTGAGCAAGCTTAATTCATATTGCTGAAAGTTGAGCTGTTTTCGCTCATTACTTTTGGCAATACGAATCAGATCATCCAAACGATCTTGAAGCGTCGTCACGTCTTTTTGAGGCATGCAACAGCCTTGAGCACTGAAATAAGTGTGATGGAGCCTAATAATGGCGCATTGCGCGTGCAATTGTCCATACTTCTACTGTTTCCACACCATTTTGCTGTAAACAGTGACTGGCTTCAGCCACTGTATGTCCCGTGGTATAGACATCATCGACCAGTGCGATATGTTTGTAAGGCAATGCTTTAGCGATGGCAAATGCCTGTTTCAAATTACGTTTGCGTTGTTTACCGCTCAAGCCTGTTTGGGGAGAGGTATTACGCTGCCGGACCAAACTGGTTTTATCCACCGCAATATCAAGCTGAGATCCCAGTGAGTCGGCTAACTGAGCAGCCTGGTTATATCCACGACTGCGCATGCGGCTTGGATGCAAAGGAATGGGAATCAGCACTTCGGGGAATGCATGATTCCGTTGTCTGGTTTTATCTGCCAGCAGTCTGGCATATAGTCTGGTAAAGACCAGTTGCTGATGAAATTTGAATGCAGCAATGCAATGATTGACAGGTGTTTCATAACGAAATAACGCCAGACTCAATTGCTGAGGTGGCGGTTGTTGCAGGCATTGTCCGCAAATTCCTGCTTCATTTAGTGGCAGCGCACATCGCTGACAACAATGGCACAACCACGGCAGGTCGTTGATACAGGCTTTGCAAAGTGCATCCTGCTGACTAAACTCGCCACAGAGGAAGCAGGGAATCGGCAACAGTTTGCTGTATAATTCCGCCAAACGATGCGTCAATACGGCACTAAAGTTTCTGGCCATCATGTTATTAATCCATTAAATCTGATGAAGAAGCCCATGACTGAAAATATAGCAGAAAAGACCGCACCGCTTCGCCATGACTGGCAGCAGGCGGAAATTGAAGCCTTGTTTGATTTGCCATTTGCGGATCTGATGTACAAAGCTCAAACCATTCACCGGCAGAATTTTGATGCCAATGCTGTGCAAATCAGTACATTGTTAAGCATCAAAACTGGTGGCTGTGCCGAGGATTGTGGTTACTGTCCACAAAGCGCACATCATCCATCGGCAGTAAAAGCTGAACCGTTAATGCCTCTGGATAAAGTACTTGAATCCGCTGCTCAGGCTAAATCCACTGGGGCCAGCCGTTTTTGTATGGGTGCTGCCTGGCGAAATCTGAAAGACCGTGATGTGGATCGTGTAGTAGCAATGATTGAAGGTGTGAAGGACATGGGGCTGGAAACCTGTGTCACGCTGGGTATGCTGGAAAATCATCAGGCCAAGCGTCTGAAAGATGCCGGTCTGGATTACTATAATCATAATCTCGATACCTCACCGGAATTCTATGGTGAAATCATCTCTACCCGTACTTATCAGGATCGTCTGGATACCTTAAGTCATGTTCGTGAAGCTGGCATTCATGTCTGCAGTGGCGGCATTGTCGGCATGGGCGAGAGTCGTAAGGATCGGGCTGGTCTGTTAATCAGTCTGGCCAACTTGCCAAGTCATCCTGAGAGCGTGCCAATCAATTTGCTGGTACAGGTCGAAGGCACACCACTGGATGGCATTAACAATCTGGATCCGTTTGAATTTGTCCGCACTATCGCTGTGGCGCGTATTATGATGCCTCAGTCTTTTGTCAGACTTTCTGCTGGTCGCGAAAACATGACCGATGAATTACAGGCAATGAGTTTTCTGGCCGGTGCCAATTCAATTTTTTACGGTGAAAAACTGCTGACGACAGATAATCCGGATACTGATCATGATCAGCGTCTATTCAATCGTCTGGGAATTACACCGTTACAGGTTGGACAGCAGCAATCGGAAGATAAACACTGTTCAGCGGCCTGAACGTTAAGTTAAAGATAATGCTCTGTGTGATGCTATCGCACAGAGCATTTCTGTTAATGAAGTCTGTCGGTTGCATCGCTCAAGATAACTGATTTCTCGAGGCGCTTTAGTGTCACAACTTCCCTGGCATTCACAACTCCAACAAACATTAACCGATCGCAAAGCCGCTGGCTTGTATCGTCGTACGCGGTTGCGTGATGGTGAACAGGGCGTTGAGGTGATGCTGGATGGTCGTAAAATGCTGTCTTTCAGCAGTAATGATTATCTGGGCCTGGCAGCACACCCCAGCTTAAAAAAAGCTTTTACTGAGGCATTGGATCGCGAAGGCGTCGGCAGTGGCGCAGCGCATTTACTAACCGGTCACAGCCGTTATCATCAGCAGCTTGAAGAGGCTCTTGCAGAATTTACCGGCCAACAGCGCGTTCTATTGTTTTCCACCGGCTATATGGCCAATATCGGGGTAATTGATGGGCTGCTGGGTAAAACGGATGTGGTGGTACAGGATAAATTGAATCACGCCTCCTTACTGGATGGCGGTCGCCTCAGTGAAGCTCAGCAATTGCGTTACCCTCATGCCGATATGGCTTTGCTCCATCAACGATTGCACACTGCAGCCAACTCACGAAACAAACTGATTGTCAGTGATGGTGTGTTCAGTATGGACGGCGATATTGCGCCATTAACAGAAATCATGGCATTGGCCGAACAGCACAAAGCTGGCGTATTGATTGATGATGCGCATGGTCTTGGGGTGCTTGGTCAAAACGGCGGTGGTGTTATTGAGCATTTTGGCCCAACCCAGCAAAAGCCGATATTAGTCGGCACCTTTGGCAAAGCGTTTGGCACGGCAGGGGCTTTTGTTGCAGCTGACGAGGTGGTGATTGAAACTCTGGTGCAACAGGCTCGCAGTTTTATCTATACCACTGCCCAGCCGCCGGCAATTGCAGCAGCAACGCTGGCAAGTTTAAAACTGGTGCAACAGGAAACCTGGCGGCGTGACAAATTACAAAAACTTATCAAACAATTTCGTGATGGGGCGGATCAACTGGAATTACCGATAATGCCATCGCAAACGGCGATTCAACCGTTGTTGATTGGTGATGATAAAAAAGCCCTTAAATTGGGACAGGATATGGAACAGCATGGCATTCTAGTCGGCATTATTCGGCCACCAACTGTGCCGAAAAATACCGCCAGATTGCGTATTACGCTTTCTGCAGCTCACGATGCCGAACATATTGATAAATTGCTTGGTGCTCTGGAGGTCAGTTATGGACATTAAACAAATGGGCCAAGGACCTGATTTGGTTTTACTGCATGGCTGGAGCATGCATAGTGGTGTCTGGCAGCCGTTGGCTGAATTACTGGCGGAAGAGTTCACCTTACACCTTGTCGACTTGCCCGGACATGGCACTTCTGAATGGCATTCCGACGCGCTGCAGATCGACAATATCCTTAATGAATTAGAACGCAATGTTCCAGAAACTGCTTTTTGGCTGGGCTGGTCATTGGGCGGCCAATTAAGTTTGGCATTTGCCGCACGGTTTCCCCAGCGGGTTAGCAAACTTATCCTGATGGCGGCAAATCCGAAATTTGTGACGTCGGACGATTGGCCAGATGCCATGGATTCAGCTGTGTTTTCGGTATTTTCTGGTCAGCTTCATCAAAATCAACGGGAAACCCTGAAACGCTTTGTGATGTTACAGGCCCGGGGGGCGGAAGGCAGTCGGGAAACTATCCAGCTACTGGCCGAACAAACTGCGGATAATGTAGCGCATCCCGAGGCATTAAAGGCCGGGCTGGAATTACTGGAAATCCTTGATTTACGTCTGGCGCTCAGTCAATTGAGTCAGCCGGTACAGTTCATTCTTGGGGATCGTGATCAACTGGTTCCCATTTCACTGGCTGAACGTTTGTCCGATTTAACTTCCAATATCGTGATTGAACGTATTGCCGGTGCAGGTCATGCGCCGTTTATCTCGCAACCACAACGTTGTGCGAACCACATATACGGATTTCTGCATGACTGAACAGGCATCAGGACCGGAAAAAAATCGTGTAGCACGCAGCTTTGGCAAAGCTGCCGTCAGTTATGATGATGTGGCGATATTGCAGCGTGATACCGCAGATGAAATGCTGGATCGTCTGGATCTGGTCAAAATCAATCCACAGCATATTCTGGACTTGGGAACCGGCACAGGACGCAATCTGCATTTGCTGGAGCAACGTTATCCGGCTGCCCGGCAATTAGCAGTAGATATTGCACCGGCGATGCTTAATCAGGCAAAACAGCGTTATCGTACAGATCAAGGCTTACGTCGCTGGTTACCGGGGCAGAAATCACCTTTATTTATTGCCGGTGATGCTGAGCAGTTACCCTTAGCCGACAATAGTGTGGATTTAGTCTATGCCAACCTTGCTTTGCAGTGGTGTGATCTGCAATCAGCATTCGAAGAGATACAGCGCGTATTGCGCCCCGGTGGATTGCTGATGTTCAGTACCCTGGGTCCTGATACTTTGCAGGAGCTGCGTCAAAGTTGGGCAGTAGTAGATAATTATCCACATATCAATGTTTTTCTGGATATGCATGATGTGGCGGAAGCCATGTTTGCTGCCGGGCTCAGTGATCCCGTGCTGGACAGTGATAGGCATAGTCTTTTGTATAACGACATTATCGGCATGATGCGCGATCTGCAGCAACTGGGAGCTCGCAATGTCAATCAGGGACGGCGCCGTGGTTTAACGGGTAAAAATACCTTGAAAAAAGTAACCCATGCCAGTGAACAATTTCGGGTCAATGGTCAACTTCCAGCCACTTATGAAGTGATTTATGGACATGCCTGGGCAGGGGAGAATTCTCTGCCGATGACCGAAGATGGCTGTGTGGCAGTCAGTCTCGACCAATTGAGAAGCAAGCTCTGATGACTCAGCATATATTTGTTACCGGCACTGATACCGAAGTCGGCAAAACACGTATCAGTGTCGGACTGATCAAAGTCTTACAACAGCAAGGCCTCAGAGTTGCGGCAATGAAACCGGTGGCTAGTGGCTGTGAGTGGCGGGATGGGCAATTGCAAAATGAGGATGCACTGGCCTTAAGCCAGCAGGCAGATATCAAATTACCTTATTTGCAGGTCAATCCTTATGCCTTTGAACCGGCGATTGCCCCACATCTGGCAGCGAAACAGGTAGGGGAAACCATTTCACTGACTGTTCTTGAAAGCCAATTTACTGCAATGCGGTTACAGGCAGATGCCGTCGTGGTCGAAGGAGCGGGGGGCTGGCTGGTGCCATTAAATGATCAGCAAACAATTGCCGATTTGGCGAAAGCATTGAACTTACCCGTAGTGCTGGTGGTGGCAATAAAGCTGGGCTGCATCAACCATGCACTGTTGACGGTTCAGGCGATTGCCGATTCTGGTCTGAAGCTGGTGGGTTGGGTAGCCAATGACTTTCTTGATGACTCACAGTCAACCGCAATTATCCAAAGTCTGAAGCAACGTATCGCGGCGCCCTGTCTGGGGATTGTGCCCAAGCTGGCTGAAGATGAAGATGCCAGCGTATATCTGACTTTATAATGTTTACTGTTGCTGCGTTACCGGGAAAACAGTGATTTCATCTCCTGTCTGCCATTGCGGATATTTATGCATCACTTGTTTGAACAGGTCGGACTGAAGAAAGCCATTCAGCCAATTCTGCAGTTTTGGATAATCCGCATTGCTAAACCAGTCCCAGTCCACCAGAGCAAATTGTCGGATAAAAGGCAACAGTGCAAAATCTACTAAAGTAAGAGAATCAGTCATTAAGCCGGTTTGCTGGTGGAGACGATTTTCCAGTTTGGCTAAAAACTGTTCGCCCTGTTCGCGGTAGTAATGCTCGCTCTGTTCTGGATAACGATCGGCGTATTTATAGCGATCCAGCATCTGTTTGAAACTGACATCATTTTCTTCAATTAAAATGAACGCTTCCTTGCGTTGCTGTTCATCCAGGGATTCCCATATTGCATGATGCGAAGCGGCCCAAAGCATAATGTCGAGACTTTCTTCTATGACATTATTATTGTTTTCCAACAGCACCGGAACAGTGGCTTTTGGTGAGATTTCCAGCAGTTCAGCCGGTTTGTCTTTCAATACGACTTCGCGTAATTCTACTTCACAACCAGCAATGGCAATGGCCAGACGAGCACGCATTGCGTAAGGACAACGACGGAAACTATAAAGAATTGGACGTTTGGCTGACATATCACGCTCTTGCTTAATTGGACTGCCTGTTTGGCAGTAATCAGGCAGATGGTGTTGGACAAGATTTTTGCGTGAACAGTAACGCTAAGCCTGTTTACTGTTCCGCAGTTCTTCTGCCTGACGGTTTAAGGTATGTTTGACCAGAATGTTGCGATCGGTTTCACTCATATGGGTAAAGGCTACTCGCAAATAAAAACTTTTCCCTTCAGTACTTTCAATCATTTGATCACAGCCAATCACTTTGGCAATGGCCCGGATATGCAACCCGCCGGGTAATAATTGCATTCTGATTTCCAGTGGTGAGCGGGCTTGAAATACCGTATCGGTCATCAAAGCCAGTCCGCCTGCACTGAGATTCACTTCATTGGCCGTTTCCGGATTGAGTGGTGTGTGTAATAACTGAACATTCTGCGCCAGTAGATTCACCTTATCATCGAGCATACGCAGGGCTCGGGCGATATCTCTGTCAGTGTGGCCGATTTGATCGGTCAGGTGATTAAAGCTTTTCTGGATTGTCGACAGCTGCTGTGTCAACTGTCCGGCTTCAGGTGTGGCATCAATAATAGACTGACCGATGTGTTCGGCTTCTGCTTCAGTCAATGGAATAAGGGACAGGACCAGCCGATCATTTATGCGGAAAAATGCGCGACGATCGGCGCCTGTAGCGGTGGTTTCGTTCATCATTTGCTTTCCTGTCTGCCCATGATTCATTTAATGAATCACTGCCATTACCTGTTAAAAGTCGAGTCAGTGTAAAACATGTACGGCATAGAAAGTATAATTTCTCTATGCCGTACATGTCACTTTTGTTAAACAGATTACAAGTTTTCTGAGGCAAAGTCAGCCAGACGTGACCGCTCACCTCTCAGCAGGGTGATATGTCCGCTATGTGGCCAGTTTTTAAAATGATCCACCACATAAGTAAGACCCGAAGTGGTCTCACTCAAATAGGGCGTATCAATTTGCGAAATATTACCCAGGCAGACAATCTTGGTGCCAGGACCGGCACGGGTAATCAGCGTTTTCATCTGTTTCGATGTTAAGTTTTGCGCCTCATCAATAATGATAAAGCGATTGAGGAAGGTACGACCGCGCATAAAGTTCAATGAGCGAATTTTAATCCAGCGTTGCAACAAATCATTGGTCGCCTGACGACCCCAGTCACCACCATCAGTTTTGTTGAGCACCTCCAGGTTATCCATTAATGCGCCCATCCACGGCGTCATTTTTTCTTCTTCGGTACCTGGCAGAAAACCAATATCTTCACCCACTGGAACGGTGACCCGGGTCATGATGATTTCACCATAACGTTTGTGTTCGATGCATTGGGTCAATGCAGCGGCCAGCGTCAATAAGGTTTTACCTGTACCGGCCTGACCCAGCAGAGTGACAAAATCGATTTCCGGGTCCATTAATAAGTTCAGGGCAAAATTCTGTTCGCGGTTGCGCGCGGTAATGCCCCAGACTGAATGATTTTCACGACGATAATCATGGATTAATTCGATATCGGCGGTGGTTTCATTATTGTTTCGTACCACGGCTTCAATCGCCCGTTCTTCACCGGGTGAATAAATCAATTGATTGGGGTACCAGTCTTTTACAACGTCACCTTCCACCTGATAGAACGTGCGACCATCTTCCGTCCATGATTCGAGGCGGTTCAGGTCTTCCCAGAAGTCCGCTTTAAGTTCGCTGGATCCGCGATATAACAGATCTACATCATCCAGCACTTTATCGTTGTAATAATCTTCGGCGCAGATACCTAACACCGTGGCTTTGATACGCAGATTAATATCTTTGGAAACCAGAATAACGTTGGTATCGACCTGTGCCTGTTGTAGATTGATAGCAACAGCCAGAATGGCATTATCAGCGATTTGGCCGGGTAACTCTTTGGGTAACTCCCCGGCCATTTGTCGGGTCTGGAAAAACAAACGACCACTGGCCTGAGGCACATCACTATTGGTTACACTGGGTAATGGAATGCCCAGATTTATCGCATCGTTGTCCGCAGCCTGTTCCAGTAAATCATCCAGAAAACGACTGACCTGACGTACATTGCGTGATACCTCGGATAGACCTTTTTTACCTCTGTCGAGCTCTTCGAGCACCACCATTGGCAGAAAAATATCATGTTCATCAAAACGGAAGAGAGCAGTGGGGTCGTGCATCAGCACATTGGTATCAAGTACAAACAGACGTTTTGCCGCGTCGGGTCGTTTAATCATTCGGAAGAAATCCTCTTGTTATAGTGACGTACCTGCATTTGATTATGATCGAAGAATACGCATCTGCAAAGAGGCTCCAGAGTGTTTTCTATAGCGAAACCAAATAGGTTATTGAAACCACTGTAAATAATGCTTTCTAATGGATGTCTTGCGAGTGATTTTGCTATAAGTGATTAAGCTTAAGTAAGGGATGAACAATTTGTCTGGCGACAATACTTGTCGACCACATGTAAACCCATTATCGTGATGGATAGGGCTTGTTTATCTTTCATCTCAGCCTCTGTTGTGAGCTGAAAAAGCGTCAATCAAGGCACGAGGAGCCCCTTCGGGGTGAGATACATCCATGTATCTCACCCCGAAGGGGCTTGCGCTCAAAAACGTTCCTGACGTTTTTGTAGTTATTCTGTATAAGTGACGAGCAACGCAGACCGGCGCGCGCCTCCCTGGCGCGCCGGCATATGATGGGCAAGGATGCCCGAATGCCACGGTAGCACGGATAGCGATAGCGGCCTGTCCATCCGTGGACATAAGTGGTGCTTTTTCAGTCACAACCCGAAGGGCTGGGACTATTTTTCCGCCCTACGGTGTTGGAAATGACTTATGTAGAACAACTACATCGCATCATTTCCGCCTTGTAGGACGAAAAAATAGCCGCCAGCAGTGGTGGAGATGAAAGATCAACAAGCCCTAATTTTTATCGTTAATTTTGAGTACAGCAAATCAAAGTTGTAACGCATCCCGCCATCTGAAACAGGCTATTTGAATGAACGAAAAACTTGGAATTTCACAGGAAACCTTTGCGTTTTTTCTGCCCATCATCAGCTTATTTGGCAGCACTTTTATCTTGCTGGTGGTGGTTCTGGTACTGAATTCGTTAGCTTCACGATTTATTCGCCGGACAGTTAATTCATCTGAATTACGCCGCAAATGGCTGGTGCAGACCCGCAATGGCATTATTCTCATCTTCATTCTGGGATTGATCTTAATCTGGGGAGAAGAACTCAGAACCCTGGCGTTATCCGTTGTAGCGATTGCTGTGGCCTTTGTGGTGGCGACCAAAGAATTGATCCTTTGTGTGACGGGATCACTACTGAAAACCGGTGCCGGCTCTTTTGATATCGGTGATAGGATTCAAATCAAAGATTTTCGTGGTGATGTTATCGATCAAACCTTGTTGGCAACGACCATACTGGAAGTTGGCCCCGGTAAATTGACCCATCAACGCACCGGACGTATGGCGGTAATACCGAATGCTTTATTTGTCTCAGAACCCGTTATCAATGAAAGCTATACCCGGCAATACGTTTTGCATGTATTCACGGTGCCGTTTAAACGTACGGATAAGTGGCAGGCGGCGCAGCAAGCTTTATTGGTTGCCGCTTCCAAGCATTGTCAGCCATACTTGGAAAATGCTCGCCTCTATATGCAGAGACTCAGTGATGAAAGGGGACTGGATGCAAGTTCAGTGGATCCCCGCGTCACCATTCAAGTGCCTACCGCGGCTGAAATTCATCTGGTGGTACGTTTTCCGGTGAGAGCGTCGCAACGCAGTTATATCGAACAGTTGATTCTTTCAGAGGTATTTACGGAAGATTATTCCGGTAAAGGTAAAAGCACTGACGAAGAGGAAGAAGAGAAAGAGGAAAATTAATTTTCCTCCAGAGCGCAGCTAATAGCTGCCAAACCTACTCTTCATATTTTGGTTTATCCGTGTTGTCTTCTTCGTCGTTTCTTCTCTCGTCATCGACAGGATCATCGGTGATAGCTGATCCCGCCCCGGATTGATCGCCGGTTTGAGATTCTTCAATAGTGACGGATTCTTTACCTTTTTCACTGTCGATGATGACTTGTTTACCTTCACCATCCTCAGCAAACGTTATGGTCATAAAACCTAACGAAAGTACGAGAGCAATAATGGTTTTATTAAAAAGGTTTTGCATAACGTTGATCCTTTATTCAAGGGAAAAGCCCTAGCTTGATATTCTATTATCACTATTAGTAAATGATAATGCATCAGGCTGCGTTAACTTCAGTTAATCGACTTTGTAAAAATATGCAGCGATAAGCCTGCACAGTAATAGGGCTTACACTCATTTGGGAAAATATCAGCTTTGACTCGTCTACAGTTAGAAAAAAATCAGCTGTTCATTTATCTGGTGGCGATATCACTGGGTTTAATATCAGGTGTAATGCATCCCGATGCAGGCAGCTATTTGGAAGTTGCCGTTTGGCCATTATTAGGACTGCTGTTATTTTCAACCTTTACTCAGGTATCGTTAACCCATCTGTGTGATATTTCCATCAGCCCCCGGTTTTTGTTAGCAGCCGTAGTGGGTAATTTTGTGTTTATTCCAATCGTTGTGGCTGGTTTGTTAATGCTGGCTCCAGATGATCCAGTCATACGCATTGGCATTTTACTGGTTTTATTAGTGCCCTGTACCGACTGGTTTATTACATTTACTCAGCTTGCCGGCGGTGATACCCGCCAGGCCATCACTTTCGCGCCGATTAGCCTGTTGTTGCAAGTTATATTGTTACCGCTTTATCTGTTGGTTTTTCTGGGCAATGAATTCACTGTAAGCCTGGCACACAGCGGAATGCTATGGGCTTTTATCGGGTTAATTGTTGTGCCATTGATATTTGCCTGGGCGACACAGAAGTTCGCCGATAAGCATTCATCAGGCGAACAGTTCATAAACTACCTGGCATGGTTACCGGTAATCGTACTGGCATTGGTTATGTTTATTATCGCCAGCTCACAAGTGGCTATTGTCCTGGATTCATTAGCGCTGCTGCCCAATTTGTTGCTGGTGTTTGTATTATTTCTGCTGATTGTCGCGTTGATGGCCAGAATTTTATCGAGGTTATTACATCTGTCATCTGCACAAGGTAGAGTGTTGGCATTCAGTTTTGGAACCCGCAATTCATTTGTCATGCTGCCATTGGCTTTAGCTTTACCTGCTAATTACGAGCTGGCTGTCGTGGTGATCGTGTTTCAGTCGCTGGTCGAGTTGATTGGCATGATGGTGTTTTTATGGTGGGTACCAAAGCAGCTTTTTCCTTAGACAGGTAAATATCAATGGCTAAGCATCAACAACTAACCAATCTTGAGCAATTGTTTGATTGCATTGGGAAAGCTGCTGAGCAGAAGCGCAATGAAAAGGTCTCGATTGACAGCATTATGGAAATGATTGGTCGCCGTTCATTTGGACCGTTATTGCTGTTGGCAGGTCTTATTATATTGGCACCGGTAATAGGGGATATTCCGGGTGTTCCCACGATTATGGGAGTGTTTATTTTATTAGTTGCTGTTCAGTTACTTATTGGTCAGGAACACTTCTGGTTGCCCAAGTGGTTATTACAACGCGCTGTGCCCAGTGAAAAATTACTTAAGGCGGTTGAGTGGTTACGTAAACCTGCACACTTTATCGATAAACTGATTCGCCCAAGATTACTGATCTTCGTCAATGGAACAGCCAAATATGTCATTGCCATTGTCTGTATTTTCATTGCACTGATGTTACCGTTTATGGAAGTGGTACCTTTCAGTGCCAATGCAGGAGGTCTTGCAATAGTCGCATTTGGTCTTGCATTGATTGCTCGAGATGGGCTTTTGGCATTATTTTCTTTTATTCTGACGGGCCTGACGGCCTGGCTTATTATTGCCAATCTGCTTTGATTCAACAGTGAAAAAGCTGGCTTGCAATATTTCAATCGGTCTCCCTGCAATGAAAAAACTACAAGCCAGAACCCACCTTTAGTCCGGCACTACTGCACGGCCAACAGTGTTTGCATCAGTGCCAAACCAAAGTGCATTGGTGTCTTTATCAAACACCATGTTTCTTACAGACTGTCCACCAGAGGGGACTTCATCAATTGAGATAAATTTTTCGGTTTTGCTATCAAAACCGATAAAACGATTTGGCTGCAACCCCGTTTCGACATACCAGATACGATCCTGACTATCGACCGCCATGGCATATAACCCGGCGGCTTCACCACCTGGCGTTTGCCATTGCTGCATGGATTTATCCTGCGGATTATAAACACCGAGATAGCCCATACCTGCATCTACCCACCAGACTCGGTTATCCGATGTCAGTCCGATCCTGCGAATAATGCTTTCTTCGTGAGGAGTGGAGATGATTTCCAATTGCATTGAATCTGGATCAACGGTGCCAATCGCGTTGCGGCCCATAAAGGCAATCCAGGGACGATCCTGATTATCAACCACCAACCCATAAGGTCGCATGTAGTTACCTGGTACCTCAATGATTTGCACTTCACCCGTATCAGTGGCCAATTTTCCAATAAAACCAGCTTTTCCCGAACGCTGTACGGTGAACCAGATATTTCCGTCAGATGTCCAGGCCATTGTATGAGGATCATTGACACCCTCGGGCATCTCAAAACGAGTCACCTTGCCAGTTTCAGGATCAAGGCGGCCAATATGTTTGTCTTTATTGCCGGCATACCAGGGATACCCCTTGTCATCTACAATGACGGTGTGTGGACCGGCTTGTGGAATATCATAACGTTGCATATCGCCTGACTGGGGATCCAGCCTCGCAATATAGTCTCCTACCTGACCTACAAACCAGACCTGACCATCTGGACTGATATAGGGATCACGAGGCCGACTGTTTTGCCATTCGACCTTCCATTCTGTGAAATCCAGAGAGACCATTTTGTCAGGACTCACCATGTTTTCACCTTTCGATTCGTCGGCTTTGGCGTGGTTAATGAACAGCATGCAGCTGAAAACAATTAGGCAACTGGTCTGAATAAAATGTGTAGCAGAGAACGGTTTAAGGCTTGTCATATTTGCCCTCCATGATTGCTTTTGGGAAGCTGTAAGATGTTGACTATAGAGAAACCCAAAAGTGCTGATTAACAAAATAAACAAGCCCTAGAAGGAAGATAAAAAAATGGATAGTGAATCCGTATTGAAGATTATTTTACTGACAACCGCTGCAGGAATTTGTATTCCGATAGGTGGCTGGGTTGCCTCATTTGAGCGGGTGCATTCTCAGTGGCTTGAAAGAGAATTAAGACATTTCATCATTGCTTTTGGTGGTGGGATTTTATTGGGCGCGGTAACGATAGTGCTGGTCCCGGAAGGTATAAACAATATGCATGACTCGCTCTGGAGTATTCCGGTTATTTTGTCAGGTGGCCTGGTTTTTTTCGGTGTGGAACGGTTAATGGGAAGCCATAATAACGAATCGCCTCAACTTATGGGCATGATATTGGACTACATTCCTGAGGCTATCGCGCTCGGCGGTTTGATGGCGTTAAATCCTGCATCCGGACCTTTGCTGGCATTATTGATCGGGTTACAAAATTTACCTGAAGGGTTTAATGCCTACCGAGAACTAAAACAGCACAACAAACACGATAATGTGTTGCTCAAAATGACAGCATTAGTTGTACTTGGTCCAATTGCTGGCTTGGTAGGATATTGGTTTTTAGCAGATCATCAATCGTTGCTGGGGGCCATCATGTTGTTTGCCTCAGGTGGGATCTTATATCTCATTTTTCAGGATATTGCCCCCCAGTCGAAATTGGAAAAGCACTGGGCTCCACCGTTAGGGGCAGTATTGGGTTTTTGTCTGGCCTTGTTTGGACATTTACTGATGGCAACGCATTAAGTAATGAATTTCTTAGCTGTATCAAAAAAAGCAGGTGACTATTTGTTCAAACTTTAACCTATGTAATATCTGTTGGCAGATTAGCTTGCTACCTTAAACTCCGTAGTGTCATAAACAGTCATTTCAGCGAAGGAACTACGTTGCTTTTCTTCATGTTGGTACATGCTGGAAAGTATCCGTTGTGATTTTACCAGGTCGTGATTAAAGCTGGCCTCATTGGTAAACGATAATTTCCTGGTAGTCATACCAAAATATTTTACTTACAAAAAACACATCCGGATTTGAAAGCTAATTATAAGGAACGCAATATGGAAACTCTCTCAGCAAATAATAGCAGCGTGTCATGGGCAGCCATTTTCGCTGGTGCTGTCAGTGCAGCGGCCATGACGTTAATCATGTTAATACTTGGTTTCGGTCTGGGCTTTTCAGTTATCTCGCCTTGGCAGAATGAAGGCGTCACAATGGAAACCATTGGATGGTCGACCATTATCTGGTTAACCATCACACAAATCGTGGCAGCAGGGTTAGGTGGCTATATCGCCGGTCGGCTTCGAACCCGATGGACCGATATCAATATTGATGAAATTTATTTTCGTGATACCGCGCACGGTCTGATCAGTTGGGCTGTGGCAACGTTGCTGGTCGCTCTTTTAATTCTTTCAAGTGTGGGTGCTGTTATCAGTGGTACGAGCAAGGCAGGTGCTTCTCTGGCACAAGGTGCAACTTCAGTAGTCCCGGCCATCAGTGAAGTGGCATCTGAATCCTCTGATTATTTTACCGATGCTCTATTACGCACAGAGCCAGGGGCTGAAATTGCTCAACGTGCTGATGGTGATGTTCGTGATGAATTATCCAACATACTGGTTCAAGCTTTACGTGACGGTGAGCTAAATGAAGACGACAAACAATACGTCGTTGGATTGGTGGCGAACTATACCGAATTAGATGAATCCGAAGCAGAGCAACGAGTTGATAATGTCATCGAACGTGCAGAGCAAGCGGTAGCAGATGCTGAGCAGACTGCTCGTGAAGCAGCTGATACTGCATTAGAAGGCGCAACCTTTGCATCATTATGGATATTTGTCGCGTTATTGATAGGTGCTTATATCGCCAGTTTTATGGCTACAGTTGGTGGTCGTCAACGCGATTCCATCATTCATTAATTTAGCGGCATGATGACAAATATTTTTAAGGAGAAATAACATGCGTTCCATTCTTTTATGGTTTTTAGGTGTGCCAATTCCCATCATTATTTTATTGGCAATCCTGCTTTAAATTTCACAGCAAAAATGGTTAGCGGAGTCGCTGAAAAGACTCCGCTAACACTGCTAAATGAACAAGGTTTATCGCCGATGCAAGCCGCAGGTGTTTGCTATTGAGCTCTTCGGCTCTTAAGTTAACCAGCTTATCGCGACTTCAAAAGGTCAGGTGGTTGATAAAACCCATTATGGAGTTGAATCAATGACAAGAAAAAATAGTGCAATAGACCCAACTATCTTTGGGCAAGCAAACGAAGATCTCGAAACTTCTTTGCAGGAAGCGTTTATAGAAGTCCGCCAACAAACTGAAAGGATCTGTGCCAATCTGGAAATTGAAGATCTGGTCGTACAGCCAGCTGCTTATGTCAGTCCGCCAAAATGGCATTTGGCCCATACTTCCTGGTTTTTTGACTGTTTTGTTTTAGCACCACTAGAGCTAGCGCAAACCAGCAAATCGCCTCAATATCATTTTTTATTCAACTCTTATTACAAAAGTCAGGGTGCTCATTGGCAGCAGGCTAATCGTGGTCAACTGTCCCGGCCGACAGTGAAAGAAATCATGCTTTATCGACAGCAGATTACCGGGGCGATTGTTGAGCTTTTTGAATCGAATGTTCTGTCTGAACAACAACTAGAGATAATTGCCACCGGAATACAACACGAACAACAGCATCAGGAATTGTTGTTAATGGATATCAAATTTATTCTGGGTAATCAGCCTTGGCCTGCTGCTTACGAACAGACTACTGATGCCGCTGATATCTTATTGCCCCCCAGAGCCCTGGGCTGGTTGGAATGGACAGAAAATATCTCATTGTTCGGTGCACGTTTGGATGAGTTTTCCTATGACAATGAACGTCCTCGCCATCGACGTTGGATTAGTGGTTTTCAATTGGCTGATCGGCTGATTAACAATGGCGAATATATGGATTTTATGACTGATGGTGGCTATCGGCGTCCAGAGCTTTGGTTAAGTGATGGCTGGGACTGGGTGCAGCAAAACCACATGACCCATCCGCTATACTGGCGTAAACAAAATCATCACTGGGAGGAATACCATCTCCGCGGCCTAGAGCCGTTAAATCCGCATTTACCGGTGAGTCATATCAGCTTTTATGAAGCCGATGCCTATGCACGATGGTTGGGCGCGAGACTGCCTACTGAGTTTGAACTGGAGTCGTATACTTCTCGTAACAGACAGTTGTTTGAGGCAGAAAACGCTTTCTGGGATCCACAACAATCAATTTATCCGTCTCCTGACAAGGCATGTGATGAATTTGATACTGGCCTCCTCTGGCAATGGACGAACAGTGCTTATTCTCCCTATCCTGGATACACAACATCTAATACGTCGCTCGGCGAGTATAACGGTAAGTTCATGGCTAACCAGTATGTTTTGAAAGGTGGTTGTGTGGCAACGCCTAAACATCACATGCGTGCCAGCTATCGAAATTTTTACCGCCCATATGATCGCTGGGCTTTTACCGGTATTCGTTTAGCAAAGGATTTGTAATGACCTATCTGGTTCTGGATTCAATTCGAAATCAAACGCAAGATGCGCTTAAAGAGCAATTTGCCTTTGATGTTTTAATGGGATTCTCAGCACCATCTAAATACCTGCCGAGTAAATATTTTTATGACGCCAAAGGCAGTAAGTTATTTGAGCAGATCACCGAGTTGGAGGAATATTATCCAACACGTTGTGAATTTGAAATCCTCAGTAAGGTTGGATCTGAACTTGCTGGGTTTATTGAGGATAAGCCATTTGAAATTGTCGAGTTGGGCGCAGGGGATGGATGTAAGACCAAAGTTTTGCTTAGCAAACTATTAGAATCCACCGATGCGTTTTCCTACATACCCATCGATATTTCGGAATCGGCGATGGCGGATTTGATCGGTTCTTTAAAGCAATCCCATCCAACGCTGACCACACACGGTATTGTCGGTGATTATTTTGCCAGTATCCGCCATCTTGAAAACACATCTGACAATCGCAAGCTGGTATTGTTGCTGGGCTCCAATATCGGCAACTTTGACTTTCCAAGTGCCAAACGGTTTTTGCACAGTATTTGGAAGTGTTTGAATCATAACGATTTATTATTAATTGGTTTTGATCTGAAAAAAGATATTGATGTATTAACCCGAGCTTATAACGACAAAAAAGGTGTTACCCGCGCTTTTAACTTGAATGTATTAACCCGCATTAATAATGAGCTGGACGGTGAGTTTGATTTAAACCGATTTTCACATCATGGTATGTATAATCCGCGGCATGGCGCGATGGAGAGTTATTTAGTCTCGCTGGAGCAACAGGAGGTGCATATCGGGGCACTGGAAAAAACCTTTGAATTTAATCCCTATGAAGCCATCCATCTGGAGCTTTCACACAAATACCTGCTATCTGATATGCAAAAAATGGCTAATGAAACCGGCTTTAATGTGTTGAAAAACTGGCAAGATTCGCAAGGTTATTTTGCTGATGGGCTTTGGCAGGTTAATAAGGATTTCCCAGAATCAGCATATTAGCTTCTGTTGTCCTTTAGTGTTTTCAGGCGTTTAATAAGTGTAATTAACGAAAATAACAATAACGCCAAAGCAAACCATAAAGGCAATAATGATGAAGCTGAATATAAGTGATTTTCGGGCACTGCCAGACAGCAAGATTAATCTGAAGAAATGGCCTACCAAGCTCGAACTTTTATACACATCTAAAAAACACTACCAAAAAATACTGAAACAGAACGTTGAGGCACTAAGTGAGTTGCAGCATAAGCTGTATGCCGATAATCATTATTCGATACTGCTGATTTTCCAAGGCATGGATGCCGCGGGTAAGGATGGGGCTATACGACATGTAATGTCGGGGATTAACCCACAGGGTTTTCAGGTGTTCAGCTTTAAACAGCCCAGTGCAAGCGAACTGGAACATGACTTTCTCTGGCGAACGGCACGTTGCCTGCCGGAACGAGGTCGTATTGGTATTTTTAATCGCTCCTATTATGAAGAGGTGCTGATAGTTAAAGTGCATCCTGAGTTTCTGGTATCACAGCGCTTACCCGATAAATTGCCTCCCAATAAAAGCTTTTGGCAGAACCGTTATCGTTCGATTGTGGAGCATGAAGCACATTTGCATCTTAGTGGTACCCGAATCATTAAGTTCTTTTTACATCAATCCAAAGATGAACAGGCCAGACGTTTTATGCAGAGAATTGATGACCCCGATAAAAACTGGAAACTCACTACCGCAGATATTGAACAACGTGAATTCTGGGATGACTATACCAAAGCGTACGAAGAGTGCATCAATGCTTCAACATCTAAAGATGCTCCCTGGTACATCATCCCGGCCGATGATAAAAAGAATGCCCGGTTAATTATTTCGGAAATCTTTTTAAAAACATTGAGTGAGTTGCCATTGGCCTATCCTCAGGCAACTGATGCCCATCGACTTGAATTACAATCTATTCGTGAGCATTTAGAGAAATCCTGACGATAAAGCACCTGAAAGAGGAATTAATCTAATGGTAATGCCGTCGATTTTATCGGGGATTTCATCACAAATGACGTATGCACGCCGGTCACACCTTCTATCCGTGTCAGTTTCTGTAATAGAAACTGCTGATAGGCATCCATGTCCTTGACGATAACTTTGAGCAAGTAATCTGCTGATTGACCGGTAATCAAGTGACATTCCAGCACCTCCGGGTAACTGGCAAGCTTTTCTTCCAGACCACTAAAGCGTTCCGGTGTATGTTTATCCATACTGATGCCGATAAAGGCCATCAGCGTCAGCCCCAGCTTACGTGCATTTAATAACGCTACATAACCATCGATCAAACCATTTTCTTCCATCTGTTTGACACGTCGCAGCGTTGGGGAGGGCGATAGGTTAATCGCTTCGGCCAGTTCCTGATTGGAAATGCGTCCCTGTTTTTGCAGAATATCGAGAATCATATGATCATATCGATCCAGTTTTTCAGTCATGATTTACTCCAATAAATTACATTAAAAGCATTTTATGCTTAAAAATATACTTTATCAGCAATTATATTTGTATTGTCGATGTTTTCATGAAACTTTAGCAATTTAATTCTGCAGCTGTCTCTTTATACTATTCCACATGCCTGAACCGGTAGTGTTATGAGCCACAAGCTTTGTTTAACGCAGTTCTCTCAAGTTCATCACAAGTGA